>Ga0209515_10000546_pt1 | contig 67044 bp, 69 predicted proteins | sample Subgroupgradi54m_FD_187454 | JGI IMG/M metagenome (GOLD analysis project Ga0209515, IMG submission 187454) | Subsurface groundwater microbial communities from S. Glens Falls, New York, USA - GMW60B uncontaminated upgradient, 5.4 m (SPAdes)... ...
CAGACTCAATAGAGCACTCAAGTACCGAACTTAAAACTTTGTATGAACAAGGTAAGCTTGAAAAAATTCCAGGAATTGGCCCCACTATAGAAAAAAGACTCATAGAGCTTTTCAAAACCGGCAAGGTAAAACATTTTGAACAAGCCTTTGAAGGAATTTCTCCGGCTGTCTTTCCACTTTTGGACATTCCTTCCTTTGGTCCTAAAAAGGCAAATAAGCTTGTGACTCACTTTAAACTTAATAATCCTAAAACAATTATTGAGGACGTAAGGAAACTTGCAACAGAAGGTAAGATTGCAAAATTAGAAGGGTTTGGAGAGAAGTCTCAGGCAGATATCCTAAGGGCCATAGAAGAATATAAAACAGGAACTACAAAAACAAATAGGATGACGCTTCCTTATGCTTTTTCGCTTGCTCAGGAGGTAATTGCCTATCTTAAAAAACATAAAGATATTTCCAAAGCAGAAACTCTTGGGAGTCTAAGACGCATGAATTCTACTATTGGCGACGTAGACATTGCAGTTACTACAAAACATCCTGAGTCTGTTCTTGATTATTTTGTAGCCTTTCCTGCAAAAGAAAGAATTATAGAGCGGGGTCCTACAACTGCCTCACTTCTCATAGGCGGCGGAAAACATGTTGATCTTCTAGTGTTGCCCCCACAGCAGTTTGGATCGCTTCTGCAGCATTTTACGGGCTCAAAACACCACAATGTAGCTCTTAGAGAATATTCGCTAAAAAAACACATGTCTCTATCGGAAAGAGGTATCAAGCTTCTTGATAAGAAGGGCTCACCTCTTGTTGAGTTTGATACGGAGGAAAAATTTTATAAGTATTTGGGCATGGACTGGATTCCACCTGAAATCAGAGAAAATCAGGGAGAAATTGAAGCAGCAATAAAGCATCAACTTCCTGATTTGATAGAACTAAAGGATATAAAAGGAGATTTGCATATTCATACCAACTATTCCTGGAATTCAAGTCATGACTACGGTTCTGCATCCATGGAAGACATGATAAAAAGAGCTAAGGAATTAAAATATGAGTATATTGGTTTGTCTGATCATAATCCAAGCATCAGCAATCAAACGAAAAGTGAGATTTATTCTGTTTTATCAAGGAGAAAAGAAAAAATTGAACAATTAAAAAAGAGTAATAAAAATATTCGAGTAATTAATATGCTTGAACTAGATATTTTGACCTTGGGAGGAGTTGCAATTGATGATAAAGGACTAGAATTAGTTGATGCAGTAATTGTTTCCATTCATAGTTCTTTTTCTACTAACAAAGACGACATGACAAAAAGAGTTCTTAAAGGACTTTCCCATCCAAAGACCAAAATACTTGCTCATCCAACAGGAAGACTTCTTAATTCCAGAGCAGGCTATAGTCTTGATTGGGAAAAACTTTTTGACTTCTGTGTTAAAAATAATAAAGCTCTTGAAATAAACGCTTGGCCGGAAAGACTCGATTTAACTGACGCTCTAGTAAAACAAGCAAAAGAAGCAGGTGTAAAATTTGTTATAAACACAGATAGTCACGCAGTATCACACATGGATAATATGTTTTATGGAGTATCTGTTGCAAGACGTGGATGGGCAGAGAAAAAAGATATATTAAATACGCTTCCGGCTAAAAGCTTTGTTGAATGGATTTCAACTTAGGTGTATAATAAATAAGTTATGTGGATACCCATTGTAATAATAGCTGTAATCGTTTTCTATATCTTCCTAACTTATAACAGCCTAATATCGGCCAAAGTTAAAGTTTCCGAAGCCCTTTCTCAAATCAATGTCCAACTTAAAAGACGCACAGATCTTATTCCAAACCTTGTTGAAACCGTAAAAGGATATGCAAAACATGAAAAAGAATTATTTGAAAATGTTACAAAAGCCAGAGCCAGTCTTGTTTCGGCAAAATCATTGCCTGATAAAGCAGAGGCTAATAACCAGCTTTCAAAAACATTAAAGACCTTATTCGCAGTTGCAGAAGCTTATCCGGATTTAAGAGCAAGCGAAAATTTCAAAGAGCTGCAGCAAGAACTAGAAGATACCGAAAATAAAATCGCATATGCCAGACAGTTTTACAATTCGGTTGTAATGGACTACAACACAAAGCTTAAAGTTTTTCCTACTATTCTATTCGCCAATATGCTTAATTTTAAACCTATGGAGTTTTTTGAAATTGAAGAAAATGAGAAAAAACCCGTAAAAGTTAAGTTCTAACTACTCTCATGAATATCTATTCCTCTATTTCTCAAAATAAATTCAAGACGTGGTTAATAATGTTTCTTTTCATAATTTTTATAACCACAATTCTCTACGTTTTTGGCAAAGCTACCGGCTACGGACTTTCCTACGTTGGGTTTGGTCTTATTTTTGCCGGACTTACAAGTGTTGGAAGTTATTATTATTCCGATAAATTAGTCTTGGCGATTTCTGGAGCCAAAAAGATTAAAAAAGCAGATAGTCCGGAACTATTTAGGATTGTTGAAAATCTAAGCATCGGCGACGGCCTTCCAATACCTGAAATTTACATGATGCACGATGCATCCCCAAACGCATTCGCAACAGGACGCGATCCGAAACACGCCGTAGTTGCCGTAACAACCGGCCTACTTGAGAAGCTGAATAAAGCAGAGATAGAAGGAGTTCTGGCACATGAACTCTCACACGTTAAAAACTATGATACAAGGCTTATGGCAGTAGTTGCGATACTTGTAGGATTTGTAGCGATTATTGCAAACTTTTTTATGCAAAGCCTGTGGTTTGGCGGAATTGGAGGACGAGACAGAGATGAGAATAGCAATTTACAATTTGTTTTTCTAGCAATTGGAATTGTTTTTGCAATACTTTCCCCACTGGTTGCAACCCTTATTCAACTAGCGGTTTCAAGAAAAAGAGAATTCTTGGCAGATGCATCCGGTGCTTTATTAACTCGCTATCCCGAGGGACTCGCCTCGGCTCTGGAAAAAATAGCCAAGGACAAAACTCCCGTAAAACATGCAACAAATGCAACTGCACATCTTTATATAGAAAATCCATTCAGAAATAAAAAAGCAACAACGTGGTTTGCCGGACTTTTCAACACCCACCCACCAATTGAAGAGCGTATAAAAATCCTAAGGTCAATGTAAAAATATGAGTACGCAAGAAAGAAAACCAACCAAAGAAGAAATAAGTTCAGAAGCAAGAAGAATTCACGCAACCTTCAATGAAGTTTTGGCAAATGATACTTCATTACACCCAAAAATAGAATTTTGCGACTTAGATCAAAACGAGTATTCATTTTCTAGCCGACCAGATGGAATGGTCTACAGTAAAGTTTCCCCAATTAAAAGCGCTGAGACGCTTGAAATGATGACAATCATAGTTACAGAAGAGGATTTAACTATCCAATATAATAAGGTAACCCATAAAAATGGCGAAACTGGATATACAAATACTGATGGGGCTTTAAAAGAGGCAGCACGTCTTGCTCGAGAATTTTTGAAGCTTATTCCACTAAATTATCCACACTTATAACTGATATAATAACCTCATGAGTTTAATTCCAATACTTTCCGGCAAAGCTGTTTCACTCGTAAGTAAATTATCTGGGAGGAGTGGGTCAACATGGCCCGGACACATCGCACTAAGCCTGAACCCAAAATTCGTAAAATCCATGCTCAACCCCAGGGGTCGAGCTTCGAAGATTAAGGTCGTTTTAGTCGCAGGAACAAATGGGAAAACCACAACTTCCAAAATGTTATCCGAAATCCTGGAAGCAAATGGAAAAAAGGTTTTTAGCAACCAGGAAGGCGCAAATTTACTAAATGGAATAGCATCCAGTCTTATTTCCCATGCGAATATGCTCGGAAAAATCAATTACGACGTTGCGGTCTTTGAAACTGATGAAAACTCCCTACCGATTATCCTGGAAAATGTGAAACCCTTTGCTGTTATTCTTCTTAACTTGTTCCGCGACCAGCTGGACAGATATGGTGAGGTAAATATTATCGCAGACAAGTGGAAAAAAGCCCTGGAAAAGCTGTCTAAAGAAACTCTTCTTATTTCCAACGGAGATGACCCAATGCTTTCTTATATTTCCGCAAAATCAGGGTTGAATTCTTTCAATTTTGGCCTTCCGAAAAGCGAACCTTCGAAAAGCGAAATGCTATCCGATGTAGACTTTTTATATTGCCCAAATTGCTCAACAAAATTAAATTTTGAAAGCCATACATATTCTCACTTAGGAAAATTTAAATGCCCAAAATGCCATTTTACAAATCCTTTGATTTATTCTTTCGATTCTTTGTCGAACCCTCTTCTTGGCGAGTATAACCGGTACAATATCAACGCTGCTGCACTTCTTTTGACAGAAGGATTTAACATTGGACTGGAGACGATTGAACTATCTCTAAAAAATTTCTCTCCGGCCTTTGGAAGACAGGAAAAAATAAAATTTGGAAAAAAAGACGTTTTTGTAATGCTTTCCAAAAACCCGGCAAGTTTTAATCAATCCCTCCAGGCTGTCCTATCCAAAGAAAAAAATCCCAATGTCTTGCTCGTATTAAATGATAGAATTCCGGACGGCCGCGATGTCTCATGGATATGGGACATAGATACTGACGAACTTGCAAAGAAAGCGAAGTCAATTACAGTTTCCGGCGACAGATGTTTTGATATGTCTTTGCGGATTAAATACTCGGACGGAAAGTTTGAAGTAAAAGAAAACTTAAGTACTGCCATAGATATCGCAATATCGAAGCTAAAAACAAGCCAAACTCTTTATATTTTACCAACTTACTCGGCAATGCTTGAGACAAGAAAAATTTTAACAGGGAGAAAAATCTTATGAAACAAAAACTAATAGTTGGCTGGCTTTACCCGGATTTAATGAGTACATATGGAGATAGAGGAAATATAATTACATTATCGAAGCGTTGCGAGTGGAGAAATATAGAAGTCGAGATTAAACGCCTGGATGTTGGATTTCCGGAGAGCGAGCTCAAGACCTGTGACCTCTTATTTATGGGTGGTGCCCAGGATACGCAGCAAAACATAGTTTCCCACGACTTTAGCGCTAAGAAGACTACTCTGCTAAGGGAGCTCATTGAGTCTGGAACACCTGGACTTTACATTTGCGGCGCGTATCAGTTTTTGGGACAATATTATAAAGAAGCAAACGGCAATAAAATCCCAGGACTTTCAATTCTTGACCTATATACAGAACATCCGGGAGAAGGCAAAGAAAGGCTTATTGGCAACATAATCGTTGAGTCCCCTATTGGAACTTTTATCGGTTTTGAAAACCATGGCGGAAGGACTTATCTTGCAGACAAAAATCTTGCATTTGGAAAAGTTGTTAAGGGTTTTGGTAATAACGGGGAAGACAAGACGGAAGGAATAATATACAAAAACTCCATTGGCACTTATTTGCATGGACCAGCGCTTCCAAAGAACCCAAAACTCGCCGATTTCCTTATAGAAAAAGCCCTTGAGAAGAAATATGGAAAAAGAATAAAACTCAAACCCCTCAACGACTCTCTTGAGAAAAAGGCAAAAGAAGTAATTACTGCTCGTCTTTAAAAACCGAATAGAATTTTCCTTCGTCAGTGTTTTTAGCTACTTCTCCAGCATTAAAGACTCTAGCATTCATACAAACGTAAATTCCAGCCGATAATACTTGAAGTTGAGATATTGCATAGCCCAAATTAAAAGGCCCATCGGAAAAGTCAAACCCAGTCATCGGAACCATAGAACCAGTTAAAACCACCGCTACATCCTTTCTCTTTAATTTTTTTTGAATGTATCGCGCAGTATTAGGCATTGTATATGTTCCGTGGGTTACAAGAAATTTATTTGCTTTTGAGTTGTCAATCGTATCTACGACTTTTTGCCTGTCATCATCTGTTATCTGCCTACTGTCTTTCATACAAACTTCACTAAATACAAAATTTTCATAGAATTTCAAATTCCTAGATAATCGTTTAAAATACTCAGGTAAATCTGAATGATTGTTAACCACGGCCGTATCTTTTGATCCATCCCAAACAGAATCAATTGTTCCGCCTGTAATAATGACTTCAACTAAATCTCTCTTGCTCATATTTATATTTACGAGACAATTTTAACACAATCTAAAGTCTTGAAGAATTTTCTCCTGCAAAGTTTGACAAAAGTGCTTCTCTGAATTTTGTTTTTGAGCGACTAAATTCAGGATGAGCAAAAAGCAAGCGAATTTTTACCAACGTTGCCTCAGGCGTCATACTTCCTGCATCAATAGCTCCTGCTTCGGACGCTAATTTACCCGGCTGATAGATGTTCATGTCAACTTGACCTCCCACAAAGGGAGACGTAACAACCACAAGTTTTTTCAACTTCTTTGTTATGTATTCAATAGCAGGGACAAAGCTATATTTCCCTTCGGAGGGAAGGTTTCCTACTCCTAACGAATTTAGGATAATTAGACTACAAAAGTCCCTTTTGGCAATAGACATTAACACTTCTGGCTCAAGACCGGGAACAACAGAGAGGGGAACTATTCCGTTGGCAAATTCATTTCTTAGCTGAACCCCTATATTTTTCTTTGCCTTCAAAATATCTTCTTTGTTTCTTCCAACAAATCCTATGCGACACCCCATACCATCGACTACAAAAAGAGGTCTGTAGTTTGGGGATTCGAATGCTTCAAATTGCGACTCGCTTCTCTTCCTACTGTTCACCCCTCTGTAAGCCTCATGTCCAAAAAATATCATGCTTTCTAGAATCTCCTCCCTAATGGCTTCTCTCAAAACAAGTAAAGACCTTTCAACGTTCGCAATTGCGTCACTTCCCGTTTCGCCTATTGGCTTTTGTGCTCCCGTAAATACAACCGGGACCTTTAGATTTTGAGACATCACAAGACCAACTGCTGTTGCAGAATATGCCATAGTGTCTGTACCGTGGAATACGAGTATTCCGTCACAAACTTCCTGAACTTCCTTAATCTTTTCTATAATTAATTTCCAATGCACTTGATTTAAATTCGTGCTGTCCAGTCTAAACAATTCATATACATTCTCTTTTGATAGTTCAAGATCGGAAGCAATTTCTCCCAAATTAATCGCAGACAAAACACTTTCGACGGATTTTTTTGGTTCAAGCGCGCCGGAAGTTCCTCTTTCCATGAGAATTGTCCCGCCGCAGGAGATGATGCCAATTTTCAAGCTTTTCATTTTCATACAGAATAGAATTCTATCATAAAATAACCTTGCTTACCATTCTACAAACTAATATAATAACTCTATGAAAATTGATGTAAAACACGTGGCAAAGCTAGCAAATCTTACTTTAACTTCTGACGAAGAGCAAGAATTTGAAAAACAACTCGAGGATATACTTTCCTATTTTGAAAAGTTAAGGGAAGTTGATACATCTGGCGTTGAAGAGACTTCGCAAGTTACCGGACTTGAAAGTGTTGTCAGGGAAGATGTACCCATGAACTGCGAGTTAACTCAGGAAGAATCGATCTCCGGCTCTAAGTCAACCCACAATGGACTTTTTAAAGTAAAAGGAATCTTACCCAATGAATAACGCGCACGACCCATTTGAATTACTAGATATTATAAATGAAGCAAGCGACGTTCTTGAACAAGTGACCAAAAAGGACGCACACACAAAAGGCCTGCTACATAAAACTGTTTCGGCTTTAGTTGTCAATTCAAACGGAGATCATGTTCTGGTAAAACAAGCTTCAGACAGGCAAGATGCAGGCCAATACGTCGTTCCAGTTGGCGGACATTTAGGAGCTGGAGAATCGGAGGAAAATGCCCTAAAAAGAGAAACTAAAGAAGAAATTGGATTATCTGATTTTGACTACAAACTTAAAGGGAGAAAGATATTCAACCGCTTTGTTATAGGCAGACAAGAAAACCACTTTCTCTGTTTATATGAAATAAGTTCCGACGATGAATTTTCCTTAGGAGACGAAGCAGTAGAATACCAAATATTCCCAATTGCCAAAATAAAAAGGCTGTTAAAGGAAACTCCATCAATATTTGGAGACTCTTATCGTTTTGTCTTGAAAAATTTCTATCCCGACTTATTATTGTGAATAACCTGACAACTCTTTACATCGTAAGACATGGTCAATCGCAAGCCAATCTAGACAGGGTGGTTGGAGGACATTACGATACTCCTTTAACAAAAACGGGTGAAGATGAAGCAAGAAATATTGCCGATGAGCTGAAGAACGTCAAGTTCGACAAGATTTTTTCCTCGGATTTAATTAGAGCCAAGAAAACAGCTGAAATAATTGCCTTAGAAAAAAAGCTAGCTGTTGAAACAACAGAGATACTCAGGGAACAGCATTATGGAAAACGGGAAGGAACGAGCCAAAAAGAATTATTCAAGCTTTTCGACAGCTGGTTGAATTTGGATCATCAAGACAGACTTAAAAAGAAAGTAGACGAATATGCCGAAAGTGACGAAGAAACAATCAGCAGATTCATAACTTTTTTACGTGAAGTGTCTATTGCCTACAAAGGACAACTGCTCCTTATTGTCTGTCATGCAGGACTTATGCACTCTTTTTTAATACATCTTGGTATAGCTTCTTACAAAACGATGAAGTATATGGAAAACACTGCTTTAATTAAAGTGGAGTCCGATGGCATTGAATTTAAAATACTAGATATGAAAGGAGTACATATTGAAAATAACTGATTTTACTATTAAACAAGCTCTCGATAAACTAGCATCGAAGGAAATGTCCTCTGTCGAACTTACAAAAGCATGCCTTGAGCAAATCAAGAAACATAATGGCGAGATAAACGCTTTTATTACGGTAGACGCACAAGGAGCGCTTGAACAAGCAGAAAAAGCAGATAAGGAAAGAGCGGCTGGCAGTACGGCTCCTCTTCTGGGAATACCAATAGCATTAAAAGATATTTTTCTCACCAAGGGACTCAAAACTACCGCCGCATCAAAAGTGCTTGAAAATTATATTCCTCAGTACGATGCAACTGTTACAAAGAAACTAAAAGATGCTGGCGTTGTAATCCTCGGCAAGACCAATCTGGATGCGTGGGCGCATGGGTCAAGCGGAGAAAATTCAGACTTTGGCAAAACTTTAAACCCATGGAACAAAGAATATGTTCCTGGAGGCTCTAGTAGTGGCTCTGCTGCATCTTTGGCAGCCAGCATGTGTCTGGCATCAACAGGAACAGACACGGGCGGTTCTATAAGACTACCAGCCAGTTTTAATAATCTTGTTGGACTTAAACCAACTTATGGAAGAGTAAGCCGTTACGGAATTATTGCCATGGCGTCTTCCCTTGACTCAATTGGTCACTTTACAAAAACAGTTGAAGATTCCGCTATTCTTTTAAATATTACTGCCGGCAAAGACGAAATGGATGCAACCCTTCGTCGCGACGCTCCTCAGGGCAAGCTCGATTTTACTGAAAGCCTGGACAAAGGAATCCGCGGAATGAAAATTGGAATTCCAAAAGAGTATACGACCGGAGCAAAAGACGTAAGCCAAGGAATTGTTGAAGTATTGGGACATTTCAGCAATGTAGTTCAGAAGCTAAGAGAACTTGGAGCTGAAATTGTCGAAATTTCCTTGCCTAATACCGAGTATGCAATTGCTGTCTATTACATTGTCATGTCTTCTGAAGTTTCATCAAATTTGGCAAGATATGATGGAATAAGATTTGGAAATTCTCGAGAATCTTTTGGAGAAGAAGCAAAAAGAAGAATAATGCTAGGAACTTTTACCCTTTCCGCAGGCTACTATGACGCTTATTATAAAAAAGCCATGCAAGTTAGAACGCTAATAAAACAAGACTTTGATAAAGCATTTGAAGAGGTGGATGCAATAATTTCTCCTGTGTCGCCTACCGCTCCTTGGAAATTGGGAGAGAAAGTAGATGATCCGTTAAAAATGTATTTATCTGACATTTTTACAGTAACAGCAAATTTGGCAGGAATTCCCGGACTTTCTGTTCCAGCTGGATTTACTTCCGAGGGCTTGCCAGTAGGAATCCAAATCTTAGGCCCTCAATTTAGTGAAGAAAAACTTTTCCAAATTGGAAACGCCTACGAAAAAGCAACGCAGTTTTATAAGGAGAAACCAAAAATTTAATTCATGGAAAAAGATATTAGAAAAATAACAAAAAAAACACTAGAAGCAATCAACACGGGATTCTATGTTCACACAAATCGAAACGGATTTGGAAGTTGCCTTGCTGTAGCGGAGGGAGCGACAGGATTCATATATTCTGACCTCGCCCTGGCAGCCGTTGGCACTGTATTACTCGGAAGCATACTAGCAGATTCACTCATAACCGGACTAGAAGAACAAAGAAAACAGGAAAACAAATGAAAAATTTAAAACCTATTATTGGTTTAGAAGTGCATGTTGAGTTAAAAACAAAGAGCAAAATGTTTTGTGGGTGTTCTGCTGATTATTTTGGAAAAGCACCCAATTCCCATACTTGCCCTGTTTGTCTGGGACTTCCAGGAGCTTTGCCTGTACCCAACAAGCAAGCTGTTGATTGGTGTGTAAAAATTGGGCTTGCACTAAATTGCGACATATCGAAATTTTCCAAATTTGATAGAAAGAACTATTTCTACCCAGACCTAGCCAAAGGTTACCAAATTTCCCAGTACGATAAACCTTTCTGTGAAGGCGGAGAGATCATCTTATCTGACAACAAAAGAATAAGAATCAGACGTGTTCACATGGAAGAAGACACTGGAAAACTTATCCATGAAGGCGATTCGTCTTTAATTGATTTTAACCGCTCCGGCGTTCCTCTGGTAGAAATAGTAACCGAGCCGGACTTTGAAAATGCTACCCAAGTCAAGGAATATCTCCAGAAACTCCAGCAAATTGTCCGTTATTTGGAAGTTTCCAACGCAGATATGGAAAAAGGAGACATGAGGCTTGAGCCCAATATTTCTTTGTCCGCCGACGGAAGTTTGCCAAACTATAAAGTTGAGGTAAAAAACATAAACTCCTTTAGTTTTGTAGAAAAAGCTATTAACTTTGAGATTAAAAGACAAGACGAGCTCTTGGCAGGCGGTTTAATTCCGCTACAGGAAACTAGAGGATGGGATGAAAAGAGCCAGTCTACAAAAACGCAAAGACTAAAAGAGGAAGCAAACGATTACAGATATTTTCCGGAACCGGACATTCCCCCAATTAAATTTACAGATGCCGATATTGAGAAAATAAAAACAAGCATGCTGGAACTTCCCGACCAGAAACTGCAAAGATTCCAAAGCGAATTTTCCTTGCCATTCTACGACTCTGAGATTTTGACCCGCGAGAGAGCAATGGCTGATTATTTTGAAGAAGCTGTCAAAATTGGCAAAGAATACAAGGTTGCACCCAAACAGATAGCAAATGTAATTATCAACAAGAAAATAAACATCGAAGAGATTTTGCCTGCAAGACTTATCGAATTAATACTTGAAGGTACAAAAATTGAAGAGACATCAGGGGAAGATCTCGCAAAAATTGTCTCTGAAGTTTTGGAAGAAAATTCAAAAGCAGTTGATGACTATAAAAGTGGAAAAGAGAATGCATTGCAATTTTTAATAGGACAAACTATGAGAAAAATTGGGAAAAAAGTAGATTTAAATATTGTAAAAAATGCTATAATTAAAGCACTTAATTAATGAGCGCTTGCGCTCGAAAGATATGACAGACTTCGTCCACCTACATAACCACAGCGAGTATTCACTTCTGGACGGACTTTCTAAAATTAAGGTCATGGTCCAGCGTGCAAAAGAACTGGACATGAAAGCTTTGGCCATTACAGACCACGGAAATATGTACGGGACCATAGTATTTTTCAAAGCATGCAAAGAAGCCGGAATAAAGCCAATAATAGGATGCGAGATTTATGTAAGCAAAAGAGGAAAAGAAAACAAAGAAGCAGGAATTGATGCTGACTCAAACCACTTAATACTTCTGGCAAAGGACATGACGGGATACAAGAATTTAATGAAGATAGTTTCAGAAGCTCAGCTTGATGGATATTATTACAAGCCAAGAACAGATGAGAGCCTTCTAAAAAGATACCATGAAGGCTTGATTTGCCTATCTGCTTGCGTGAATGGATATGTTTCGGAGCCACTTCTTCAAGGACAAGATGATGAAGCAACAAAAAGAGCAAAGACACTTAGCGAAATTTTTGGAGAAGGAAACTTTTACTTAGAACTTCAAAAACATCTAAATGTAAAAAAACAGGACCCGCTAAACGAAAAGTTAATAGAGATGTCAAAAAAACTTGGGCTGCCATTGGTTGCAACTAATGATAACCATTATGTTTATAACGGAGACGCTCAGGCTCAGGAAATATTGCTTTGTATTCAAACGCAAACAACAATTGATACTCCAAACAGAAGGCTTTCAATGATAGACTCCCCAGATTTTTACATGAAGAGCAAGGAAGAAATGTCAGGACTCTTTTTGCAAACACCGGAAGCATTGGAAAACACTTCAAAAATTGCAGACATGTGTAATGTTGAGTTAACGCTTGGAAAATGGACAATGCCCAAGTTTGAAGTTCCAGGCGGTCAATCGTCAAATGAATACATAAAACAAGAAGTGGATAAGGGGCTCAAACAAAGATACGGGCAGCTTTCACCGGAAATAATAGAAAGAAGGGACTATGAACTTTCAATTATTCTCAACAAAGGCTATGAAACGTACATTCTGATAGTTGCAGACTTTGTAAATTGGGCAAAAGACAGGGGTATAACAGTAGGTCCGGGAAGAGGTTCGGCGGCGGGTTCAATTGTTTGTTACGCTTTAAAAATAACAGACGTGGATCCTCTATATTTTAAGTTGCCATTTGAAAGATTTCTAAATCCAGATAGACCTTCTGCCCCAGATATTGACCTTGACTTTGCAGATAACAGAAGGGATGAGGTAATAGACTACGTTACAAAAAAATATGGAAGAGATAAAGTTGCACAAATAATAACTTTTGGAACAATGGAAGCAAGGGGCTCTGTTAGAGATGCTGGAAGAGCTTTGGGAATGCCATATTCAGGCCCGGACAGAATTTCAAAAATGATTCCGCCCGGCTGGCAAGGCCATGCAATGACACTGGAAACGGCCCTTGAGCAAAGCCCGGATTTAAAAAGAGCATATGATAGTGAACCCGAAACAAAAAAACTTCTTGACCTTGCCACAAAATTAGAAGGCGTCTCAAGACATGCATCTGTACACGCGGCCGGAGTTGTTATTGCAGATAAAGATATAACAGAATACACCCCGCTTCAAAGAGAACCCAATGGAGAAAAAATAATAACTCAGTATGACATGTATTCAATTGGTGAAGACGGAGTTGGGCTTTTGAAAATGGATTTTTTGGGGCTTAGAAACTTAACAATTATTCAGGAAACTTTAAGATTCATAAAAGATAACCAGGGGAAAACTGTTGATTTTTCTACGCTTGGATTTGAAGACGAGAAAACCTATAAACTTCTTGCATCCGGCGAAACAACAGGAATTTTCCAGCTTGAGTCTTCTGGAATGAGAAGATATATCAAAGAACTTAAGCCAACAACGATATTTGATGTTATGGCAATGGTTGCGCTCTACCGCCCTGGGCCCATGCAAAATATTCCTGATTTTGTCAGAAGAAAACACAACCCTTCGCTTATCAGTTTTCCAGATGAAAGACTAAAAGACATTCTTTCGCAATCCTATGGAATACTTACATTTCAGGACGACGTTATGCTTATTTCTATTGCAATTGCGGGCTACTCCTGGCTGGATGCTGACAAATTTAGGAAAGCTATGGGAAAGAAAATTCCTTCTGAAATGAAAAAACAGCACGACATATTTGTAAAAGGGGCAATAAAAAACGGCTTGACTGAAAAAAAAGCCGAAGAAATGTTTAACTTAATTGCTCCATTTGCAGGGTACGGATTTAATAAAGCACACGCTGCATGTTATGCAACCATTGCTTTTAGAACTGCGTATCTAAAGGCTCATTTTCCAGTTGAATTTATGACTGCGCTTCTTACTGCAGAAAGCAGGGGTAGTACGGGACCTTCTAAAAATGAAAAAATCGCACAGGCAGTTGCCGAATGCAAAAGGCTTGACCTTCCGGTTTTGCCGCCGGATATTAACAAATCTGATAGCGATTTTACAATTGAAGAAAAATCAAAAGTGAGATTTGGGCTTTCTGCTGTTAAAAATGTTGGAGGAGCGGCAATTCAGACAATACTTGAGGGAAGAAAAGACGAACCATTTAAAGATTTTGAAGATTTTTGTATGCGTGTAAATTTAAGCACCGTGAATAAAAAAACAATGGAAAGCTTAATTAAGGCCGGGGCAATGGATGCTTTTGGAAAAAGGGCGAGTCTTTTAATTAAGGCACCTGAAATTATAGATAACATTCATAAAAAGAAAAAGCAGGAACAAGAAGGGCAAGGCGCGCTATTCGGAGACACAGCTGAAGTTGTCGAAGAGAAAAATAGTACGCGGGATGAGATAGAAGATTTTTCTCCTGCCGAAAAATTATCTTTTGAAAAAGAATTCTTAGGATTTTACCTTACTTCCCACCCATTCATGGACGAGCTTTTATCCTTAAGATCCGTTGTAACTCACGAGATAGACTTTGTTGAAGAAGAAACAGAAGGAAAACGGGTGACCATTGGAGGCATTATTGAGGCAACCCGCAGGATTTTTACCAAGAAAAATGGCAATGAAATGGCTTTTATAACAATTGGTAATGAAAAAGGGATAGTAATCGAATGCGTTGTCTTTCCAAAGGTTTTTGAGCAATACAAACACCTTTTGAATAGGGACACAGTTATCATAATCGAAGGAAAAATTGACATTAATAATGAAAAGTCTGTGATAATCGTTGAAAAAATCTCTCCGGCGCGCTCTTTCAATCCAAGTTAGAAAAAATTGTCCTTTTCCTGCTTGACACTAATCTTACTTAGCCTTAAAATAAACTAAATGGTTACATTTTCTTCTGAATCTATTTTCCGCCTCGGTTTTCTAAATGTAACCAATACTGTACTTGATACTTTGCTTGTTGACGCAATAATTCTGGGGATATCTTTTTTCATAGTAAAAAATCTTTCTTCCCTTCCAAGCCTTTTTCAAAGCGGCGTAGAACTTACCATTGAATGGTTTTACAATTTGACAGAATCTGTAGCTGAAAAAAATACTACAAAAATTTTCCCTTACTTTATGACTTTTTTTATCTTTATTCTTGTTGCCAACTGGAGCGGCATTATACCCGGTGTTGGAAGCATCGGGTTTTTTGAAGGAAAAAAGTTAACCCCAATTCTAAGAGGTGCCACATCTGATTTCAATATGACTTTGGCACTTGCCCTAATCTCTGCAATTGCCACCCACATAATGAGCGTTAAAACAGTAGGGATTAAAGACTATTTGAGCCGCTATTTTTCACTAAATCCATTAAATCTTTTTATAGGAGTTTTGGAGATAATTTCCGAAATTACAAAAATTATATCTTTGTCTTTCCGTCTTTTTGGAAATATTTTTGCAGGAGAAATAGTGCTTATAACTGTTGCCGGAATTTTTGCTTTCCTGTTCCCTATTCCTTTTTTAATGCTTGAAATAATTGTTGGAGCTGTCCAGGCTTTAGTTTTTTCGATGCTTACTATGGTATTTATGGCAATTTTGACAACTCCGCATTCAGAGCATGCTAAGGAGGTGAGTCATAAATGAATTTTTCAATTTCAGGCGGTTTAATTATTGCTATAGGAGGTTTGGCACCTGCTTTGGCAATCGGATTTATAGGAGCACGCGCAATGGAAGCCATTGGAAGAAATCCTGAATCTTCTAGTCGTATTTTGCCGGCCATGCTTTTAGCAATGGCTTTTGCCGAAGCTATAGCTATTTACTCCTTAATTCTGGCTTTTACAAAGTAAGAAGGGTTTTATATGGAGCTATTGAAAAATTTTGGGTTTGATCCTGTGCTCTTAGGAGCTCAGGTTGTAAATTTTCTTATAATCTTTTACGTTTTAAAACGGTTTCTTTATAAACCTGTTTTAGAGATGCTTAAAAAGCGTCAACAAGAGGTAAAAGAGGGGCTAAAGCAGGCAGAAGAAGCAAAGATATTACTTGAAGAAACACAAGAAAAAGAAAAAGAAATATTAAAAAAAGCAAGACTCACGGCAGAGCAGTTAGTGAAAGATGCAAAGCTTGAAGCAGTAGAGACAGCGGCAAAAATTGAGGAAAACGCAAAACAACAAGCACAAAGGCTCATTGAAGATGCAAAAAGACAATTAGAACTAGAAGAAAAGGAAACAGAGAAAAAACTTGCGACATATGTAAGCCGGCTTGCAATAGAGTTTTTGACCAAGTCAAGCAAGTATCTATTTTCGGAAAAAGAACAAAAGGAAATTATGGCAAATGCTTTGAGAAAGATAAAACAATAAATATATGAAGAAAAAACAAATAGAACAGCTGGTTTTACAAAGTTACTTTGGAGAAAATTTGGATATTAAGAAAGTCGAAAAGCTCACGTCTCAAATTTCAAGAATAGATTTAAAAATGTATATTAGAACACTAAAGAATTGGGAAAGAAAGCATAGCGTAGAGATATTTATTCCAGAGGCGAAATATAAAAATTTCCTTAAATTAAAAACAATTAAAACAGCGTTTCCCAAAAAGAAAGTAAAACTTAATACCGACCCAACACTTATAACAGGCGTTAAGATTGTTAGTGAAGACCTGGTTTACGATTTTAATTTGAAAGATACTTTGGAAGATTTAGTTGAACACATTAGACAACAATATGATTGACAGCAATAAAATTATAGAAAAATTAGAAAAAGGGCTTATGACTTTCTCAAATGACAGCAAGATGCAGTCTGTTGGGAATGTTGAGAAGAATACAGACGGAATAATTGTTGCCTCGGGCCTTTATAAAGCCCAAATGGGAGAAGAAGTTGCATTTAAGGGTGGTGTCCGCGGCGTTGTGCTAAATTTAGACGAAGACTACGTGTCAATTGCACTTCTTAAAGGCGGAGAAGATTTAGAAGAAGGCGCAAGCGTTAAAACAACTGGCAATATGATTGGTATTAATGCATCAAAAGATTTGTTAGGAAGAGTAATAAATCCGCTTGGTGAGCCCCTTGATGCAAAAGCAAGCATAAAAACCGGAGAGCTTATGCCAATTGAAAAAATTGCAGCTGGAGTCGTACAGCGCGAGCCGGTCAATACACCGCTTAAAACAGGAATTAAGGCAATTGATGCAATGATTCCAATTGGACGCGGACAACGTGAGCTTATCATAGGCGACCGCGGACTTGGGAAAACGGCCATTGCAATTGATACCATAATCAACCAAAAACAAAATAAAAAACCTGTCGTATGTATTTACGTGGCAATAGGACAAAAGCAAAGTTCAGTAGCCCAGGTTGTTGACAAATTAAGAGAGGCGGGCGCTATGGATTACACAATAGTTGTTGTTGCATCGGCAGCCGATCCCGCATCTTTGCAGTATCTTGCTCCCTATGCAGGGTGTGCTATTGCCGAATATTTTATGGGCAAAGGCGAGGATGTACTTATAGTTTATGACGATCTTACAAAACACGCATGGGCATATAGGCAAATTTCCCTGGTCTTGCGCCGTCCTGCAGGGCGCGAAGCATACCCAGGGGATATTTTTTATCTACACAGCAGGCTACTTGAACGGGCAGTTAAACTAAATTCTAAATACGGTGGCGGTTCTATCACTGCACTTCCGATAATTGAAACCCAGGCAAGCGACATCTCGGCCTACATTCCAACAAATGTTATTTCTATTACAGATGGCCAGATTTATCTTCAAAGTGACCTTTTCAATAGCGGCATAAGACCTGCAATAAACGTAGGAAATTCGGTTTCAAGAGTTGGTGGTTCCGCACAAACGAGCGCCATGAAGTCTGTCGCAGGAAAAACAAGACTTGAGCTTGCCCAATATGCAGAGCTTGCCGCATTTGCCCAGTTTGGAAGTGATTTGGATGAGAGCACTCAACAGCAGCTTGAAAGAGGGAAAAGAGTGACAGAAATGCTAAAACAACCCCAATACAATCCCCTTCCCGAGCCTTTGGAAATCTTGAGTATCTTTGCGGTCACAAATGGACTCCTGGATGATGTACCACTTGAAAATTTTGCCAAATTTGAACAAGAATACCACAAATATATGGAAAAAAACCATAAAAAAATAATTACCGAGCTTTCAACGGGCCAAAAAATAACAGAGTCCTTAACAAGAGAAATAAAGGAAGCAACCGAGAAATTTAAAAAAACATTTTCTTAATATGGCAACACTTTTAGCTTTAAAATCAAGGATTAGAACTGCAAAAAATGTCTCGAAGACAACTAAGGCCATGCAAATGATTGCGGCATCAAAGTTAAAAAGAGCACAGAGCGCGGCACTCTCTTCCAGGCCATACGCAGATAAGCTGTCTATGATTTCAAAGAGTCTTCTTTCCAAAATAGAGGAAGAAAATTATCATGATTACATGAAGATTCATAAAAAAATAGGAAAAACCTTGCTTATTGTCTTTGCTCCGGAAAAAGGACTTTGCGGGGCACTGGCCACAAATATGACAAATGAGCTCCATAAACAAAACAGAGAAAATAAAGATCAGCTCTTTATAGTAACCATTGGGAAAAAGATTGAAAACGCTGTTAGGTTTATGCAAAATGAAGTAGTTGCTTCTTTTGAACTTGGGACAACGCTTCCACAATTTGATATGGTTTATCCAATCCTGCAGATAATTGACGACTATTTCTTAAATGAGAAAGCAGACCGGGTTCAAATTCTGTTTCCTAAATTTACGAGTCTTTTTTCCCAAACTCCACAGCTTGAGGCTCTTCTGCCAATTGAAATTCCAGAGCAACTAGAAAAGACTTCTGATTTTACTATTTTTGAACCGGACTCTTCTGAGATTTTACCTGAGCTTCTCCGCCACTATATTGAGATCCTTATTCATCAATATTTTTTGGAAACATATTTATCCGAGGAAGCATCCCGAATGCTTTCTATGAAAAACGCAACCGACAACGCAGGGGAAATTATAGAAAACCTGCAGCTTGAGTATAATAAGTCAAGACAAGAAAAAATAACAAGCGAGCTTTTAAGTTCCTCAACAAATTCTAGTTTTGCTTTTGCATATGAATAATAACGAAGGAATAATTATTGGAATTGCGGGTCCTATTATAGATGTTAGATTTGCAAACGATATTCCGCTTGTCAATGAGGCTTTAGTTGTCAAAAGGCCGGGCGGTGAAGAACTTATTCTTGAAGTTGCCTTTTTAATTGGCGACCATGAAGTCAAGACTCTTGCCATGGGCTCAACGGACGGGCTAGCAAGGGGCACAAAAGTAAAAAGAACCCACTCTCCAATTAAAGTTCCCGTTGGAAGCAAAACCCTGGGAAGAATATTTAATGTGCTGGGCCAAACAATTGATGAAAAGAGTGAAATAAAAAAAGACAAAGACGTTTCGTATGAGCCTATTCATCACGATCCTCCAAAACTCTCAGACCTTGAAACAAAACCACAAATACTTGAAACCGGAATAAAAGTTATAGATCTTATAGCTCCGTTTACAAAAGGCGGAAAAATTGCCGTTTTTGGAGGCGCAGGTGTTGGAAAAACAGTTATTGTTAAAGAGCTTATAAGAAGCATTGCCACAGAGCACAAAGGACATTCTGTTTTTGCAGGCGTTGGAGAAAGGACCAGGGAAGGTAACGATTTGTGGCTTGAAATGAAAGAGGCTCAGGTTCTGGATAAAACGGTTATGGTTTTTGGGCAAATGAATGAGCCGCCCGGAAATAGACTTAGAGTTGCCTTAACAGCTCTTACCATGGCCGAATACTTTAGAGATATTAAAAAAGAAGACGTACTTTTATTCATTGACAATGTTTTCCGTTTTGCACAGGCAGGGGCTGAAGTATCAGCCCTTTTGGGCCGTATGCCGTCTGCTGTTGGATACCAGCCAACTCTTGCGTCCGAAATGGGAAAGCTGCAGGAAAGAATTACGTCCACAAAGCAAGGCTCTATTACCTCTGTCCAGGCGGTTTATGTTCCGGCGGACGACTATACGGACCCGGCACCTGTTACAATATTTGCCCATTTGGACGCAACAATTGCTCTTGAGCGCTCTATTGCCGAGCAAGGAATCTATCCGGCCGTTGATCCTCTTTCGTCAACATCCAGAATGCTAGACCCAAATATTATCGGCGAGGACCATTATAATGTTGCCCGTGGAGTACAGAAAGTTTTACAAAGATATAAAGATTTACAGGATATCATTGCAATTTTGGGGGTTGATGAATTGTCTGACGAAGACAAACTATTGGTCTCAAGAGCCAGGAAAATTCAAAGGTTTCTAAGCCAGCCCATGTTTGTTGCAGAAATATTTACGGGACAACCCGGAAAATATGTAAAAATTGAAGATACTGTTAAAGGATTTAAGGAAATTTTGGACGGGAAACATGACGCTGCGCCGGAACAAGCGTTCTATATGAAAGGCGACATTTCCGAAGTAATAAGTAAGAAATAGAAATGGAAATTCTTCTTGAAATAATTACCCCAGAAAAAGTAATCTATAGTGATAAAGTGTCAGAGGTCATAGTTCCTACGGAAAACGGCCAACTGGGAATACTACCAGAACACGTAGGGCTTTTTGCAAAAGTAGTTCCCGGAGAGTTGATTATAAAAAAAGGCGGAAGTGAACAAATAATTGCCATAACCGGAGGTTTTCTGGAAGTTTCAAAAGATAAAGTGTCAATTCTTGCAGACTACGCAGTGCGGGCCGAGAATATTGAAATTGCCAAGGCAATGGAGGCTAAGGCGCGAGCGGAGGAGCTTATGAAAGAAAAAACAACAGAGAGAGAAACTGCAATGCTTGAAGGACAATTGCGACGAGCAATTTTAGAACTTAAAGTAGCCAACAAACTCAAAGTCACCAAGTCAACGAGGAGCTCTTAGCTTTTCTTTCTTTTGTAAAAAGAACTTAATTTTGTTTCTAAATACGTTGACTTCCATTTACTGCGATTGTAGAATGATTCCCTATGCAGCAACATGAACTTGATAGAATTTACGAAGCCATTCCGCCAGATAGACAAATTGTTAGAATGTTTAGTAGCGTATCCGATGAAATACTTAGTGAATATGACAAGACAGAACAAGGCGTCATATATAAACCAGATAATTCTCCTCAGGCATTGGCCGACCGCATCTCCAGCGAAATGATTCTTGAATATCTTAGGCGTAATTCCCCTTTCCCAGTTTTGTCGGAAGAGGTTGATTATGATGATAATTTCAATCCGGAAATTTTTTGGATAGTAGACCCGTTAGATGGGACGCGGGAGTTTCTTAATAAAACAGGTGAGTTTGCAATAATGATTGGCTTAGTAAAAGATGCAAAACCGATTTTTGGAGCAGTTTATCATCCGCTAACTAGAATGTGCTATATGGCCAAGAAGGACAAAGGAGCATTTTTAATAGATAGTGAAGGACATTCATCAAAACTACAGGTTTCCAATATCGCAGGCCTTGATGAAGCAAGAATGACTATGAGTAGCTCCAGTAACGAAGTTAGTCTTGAGGTTGCTAGGAGACTAGGAGTTAAAGATGTAATAATCCATGGTAGCTTTGGATTAAAAGTTGGTTTAATTGCAAGGGGAAACGCGGAGATCTATTTAAACCCATCAAATAGAACTTCTATTTGGGATAGTGCGCCCAACATTGTTATTCTTACTGAAGCAGGAGGACAAATGACTGATCTTAGTGGAAATGAATTATCTATTAACCCAACTAAGAAAGCTAATGAGAACGGAATAGTAGCTACAAACGGTCAAAATCATTTTAGAACTGTTGCTGCGATCAGGGAAATTATTCATCAAATTAGGCCGCAATAGAACAATAAACTAGGTATTGACAAAATTTTTGTACCTGCTATTATCGTATTTAATATCCTCCTAACTATGACAACACAAGACCAAGCAGAATAAGCGAAGTAGATGCGGCTAAATTAATTCTGGATGCAGGAGCACTTGATATTAGGGATATAAATTCCGGACAAGAACCCTTCCTCTATAGCTCAGGAAATTACGGACCAGGCTACGTAAACATCAAGGGACTCGTTGGCAGAAAAGAAGTTTTTAAGACACTAACGGAGCAGTGCGCTCTAAAACTTGCAGATGAAGAAGCCGATTTCTTCTTTATAGCCGCCAATGCAACAGGTGGTATGGTTCCTGGATATCAAGTTAGAGAAGATTACACAAGAATTACTGGTCGCGAGGTACCTTATATCTATGTTAGAAATACAAGGAAGATAGGTGGACACCAAGAGTATACGACCGGACTCACTGGAAATCCAGAAATTCCAGCAGGATCTAAGCCTCTAATATTTGAAGAGTTGGTTAATTTTGCTCAAACAACAGGTAATTCCAAAAAGGTTCTTGAGGATGAAGGATACATAGCAACACATGCTGGTACACTTCTTCATTACGAAAATCCAGAAGCTATTAAGACAATTACCGAAGAAGGATTAACTTTAATTTGGGTCGCGAGATTAAATAGAGTGCTCGAAGTTGCTGGTAATATTGGAACATTTTCTCCACGAGCAATAGACGATTTCCAGGAATTCTTGAGAGATCCCAAAGCTTGGCAGGAATCAAGAGGCTTTAAGAAAGTTGATCTAGCCAATGAGTGAACGCCTCCTTTATACAGCCCTTGATCATAATGAGAGAAGAGCTAATTTAGAACTGGCTCAGAGCCTATCCACGGAAAGCTCTAAGGCTGATCAACCTAATAGTGGCTTCAAGCTTAATCTTGATCATGTTTTATTATGGGGCACCGATTATATCGAGGATGTCCAAGGATTTGGCAGGCCGGTTTTTGTAGATCTTAAAATGAATAATGGATCACGTACTATGAGTACTATTGTCGAGGATTTAGTCAACAGAGGAGTTCAGCACGTAAATGTTTGGGCATTGGCAGACCGCCTGATAAAACCACTGGCTGAAATTACCAAAGGCAGCGATACTCAACTTTTAGCTGTTACCATTACGACACACTTTGATGAGGATTTTTGTCAAAAAAACTTTGGAAGAAATTTAAAAGACACAGTAAGACACTTCGCAGAGGTAGGGCTTGAGTACGGATGTGATGGAATAATTATCCCTGGCACAACACTAGATGCAGTATCTGATTTAGATTGTACTAAGCTTGTCCCCGCAGTCAGATCTATATGGTTTAAGGATACAAAAGCAAATGACCAAGAGCAGACAGTTACCCCCGATGAAGCAATTAAAGGTGGTGCTAATATAATAGTGTGCGGGACTCCTATTCACAGAAGCAACAATCCCCAAGAAGCAATGGCTCTGGTATACCAAGAAATGTTACAGGCGTAATATCTTTCTTCGAACAAGTTTATAATTTGCCAAAAAGAACTAGATTTCATAGAATAGAGGATGCGCCGAAGTAACTCAGCTGGTAGAGTAACTCTTTCGTAAAGAGTAAGTCGTGAGTTCGAATCTCACCTTCGGCTCAGCTGTTATGACAAGACGAAGACAATCAAGACTTAACCGGACAATTGAAAGAAGAAGCAAAAGGAATTTAATTCTTAGTCTTCTTGGGATACTTGTGGTTTTTTTCTTAATCATAAAAGTTGGAATTCCACTTCTTGTAAATTTTAGCCTTTTTCTGGCAAATAGAAAAGATACTGTCTCTTCTCAAAATTCAAATTCGAGCGATTCATCTTTTATAGCCCCGCCCGTATTTGACCCTGTGCCAACAGCTACAAATAGTGCAAAAATAGCACTATCCGGCACGGGAAACCCCGACCAAACAGTCAAGATATACGTTAACGACAATTTGCAAGACGAAGTTCCTACTAAAAAAGACGGAACGTTTTCACTTACTGAAGATTTGAAAAAGGGACAAAATAAAATTACAGCAAAATCGCTGTCCAAAGGAAAAGAAAGTGATTTTTCAAAGCCTTTAATGGTTACCTACATTGACACAAAGCCTACTCTTGACCTTACATCGCCAACAGACGGACAAACATTCACAAAAGCACAAAATACCGCTCCTGTCACCGGAAAGACAAGTACTGGTGCAAAAGTTACCGTAAATGGGTTCTGGGCAATTGTTGATGACAATAATAATTTTTCCTATAGTCTTCCTCTTCAAAGTGGAGACAATCAAATAAAAATAGTAGCCAAAGATGATGCGGGAAACACAACGGAAAAAAACTTAAAAGTGACTTACAATCCTTAATCTTCAACTAGCGCTATTAAAATCCACATCCAAAGCATTATGAAGGTGTAAAAAAGGCTGTTAATAAAAAGGCTGTCTACAAAAAGAGCAATTGAGGAGGAAATTAGAACTGTCGAATATGAATTTTTTCTTGGGGCCGAGATTATTTTAAACCACAGATATAGATAGGACAAAAAGCCAACTGCTCCAATGGTTGCTAAGACGAAAAGAAAACTATTATCTGTTCCGGCTGCTGCATGATTCGGAAATTTACTCGTCTTTGATAGTCCATATCTTTTACTTGCAAATTCATACGCATTAAATCCTACTCCCAAAATTGGATTCTTCTCAAAAATAGTCAAAGCATTTTGAGCCGATGGAACCCGGGCTTGAGTTGAGGTAGTTCTTAAAAGATTTGTCCCTTCACTCCCCCGCCCTAATATGAATATTGAGGCTATCGACGCTAGGAATAATAAAGAAACGGCAAGGATAAGTTTCTTTTTCCCGTAAAGCAACAAGAACGTAAATAAACCTGCAAAAAGCATTAAGTACGCGCTTCTTGAAAATGTTAATACAATACCAAATATTGCCAGGGTTGAGAGAAAACCATAAATCGAGTTTTTTGTTCTCATAAAAATTCCCAAGACGAAGAGTAGATATAAAACTAAAAACGCTCCGGCAAAATTTGGGTCAAGAAAACTAGAAAATAATCTATATAGATGCTCATCCCACCCAAGGTAATAAAGATTTCTAAGATTTGGATATAAAAAATACTGGGCGATTCCACCAACTACTATAACCCCACCAACTACCGACAACATTGCTGGAACTTTTTTTTTGAAACTTGTGTCAAAATTTACCATCGAAAGGTAAATACCGGTGTATGCGGTCCATCTTAGAAGATATAATGCCGATATTAAGAGTTCAACAGATTTTAAATTCGTAAAGTTGATGAGCAAAGAAATCATTGCTACGGAAACAAATATAGCAAGAGGCTTTAAAAGTTTCGGCTTGCTAAACTTTCCGCCAAGTATTGATACCAACACAAATAAAATAACAGCTATGTCTGTTGCCGTAACTGCAGCTCCATTTGAAAATTGAATCCTTGCTATTTCTCCGAGTGGAAAAGTAAGAAGAAGAATTATAAAAAGAATTTCTTTTATTCTTTTTGCCATAACATCCAAAGTTTTCCGCGAACCAAAAAGGAATGAAAGCTCATTATAATTGCAAAAACCAAGCCTTCCAGCCCATCAAGAAATCCTCTTTTTATAAGAAAGTTTAGAATAAATTTTGCCTTCGGATACGCAACTATTGAAACAAAATTAGTCCTTACGCCCTTTTCGTACAATTCTTTACTTCTTATGTCTGTATATAAATTTATCTCAGTCAAAAACTCATCCAATGTCTGGTGCGGAAAGTGTTTAAGAGAATTGTTTAATTTTCCAATTTTTCCCTTAACTTTCCATTTTTCATGAACTGCGCCTACCCACCTACCTTTTCCTTTTTTTGCAAGCCTTAAAAAACTTGCGCCTCCGGTCTCGCCGTGTTTTAATTCTTTTTTCCAAAGAATATCTTTTCTTTTAATCAAAAATCCATTATTGGGACTCATTGAGTCTGAAATTACAGATTGAATTTCATAACGCAAGGGGTCTGTGACTTGCTCATCTGCATCTACAAAAAGTACCCACTCATTTTTTGCCCTCTCAAGTCCCAGATTCCTTTGTTTTGAAAAATTTCCATTAAGCGGCTCCTCAATGACTTCAACTCCTTCTTTTCTTGCTAGGTCTCGCGTTAAATCGTTTGAGTTGTCGTCAATAACCAAAATCTGATCGCACCACTTAAGACTATCCAGGCAATCCACAATATTTTTCTCTTCGTTTTTTGTAAGTACCACCGCCGTAATCATAAATATTTAAATGCTAAAAACGCTGATATTCCAACTCTAGGGCTTTTCATAAATATATATATCGACTGGGCAATAATAAAGACTCGGTTTAAAAAAAATGTACTTTTAAAATATTTCCTTCCAAACAAAAGCGCGCTTTTTGTCTGATTATAGACTGCAAGCGAGGATACTTTACCAACAGACTGACTTAATTCGTGTTCTACGGAAACCTCTGGTAAAACGTAGGTCAGAAATCTTTTATCTTTAGCTCTAATACAAAAATCCACATCTTCATAATACAGGAAAAACTGTTCATCAAAAAGCCCAATTTTTTCAAATACTTCTTTTTTAATAAGCATTGCACAGCCGGATATATAATCAACTTGTCGAGGCTTTTTGTTTGCCAATTTAGAAACTTCCTTGTGGGTTGTTCTTCCGAATATCTTATTTAATTTTCCTCCAATGTCATAGACGAATTTATCATCTCTTTTAAATTTTATTGCAGGGCCAACAATTCCTACGTTTTCAAAGTGTTCCGAAAATTCGACCAGAGCTTTTAAGAAATTTTGTTTGACAATGGTATCGTTATTCAAAAGCAACACGTAGTCTGCTTTTTTTGAAAGAGCATATTTTATTCCCACATTTACTCCTCCTGCAAAACCAAGATTTTTCTTGGTTTTTATAACAGTTATTCTCTTATCTGTAACTTCGAAATTTCCATCATTATCTACAACAATTAAATTTTCGAAAGACAATCTGCTTTTAAAAAAGCTATGCAAACAATCATTTGTTGCATCAATGGAACCAAAATGGAGAACAACAATAAAGACTTTCATTGTATTAAAAGAGAATCGTATAACTTTGACAATTTTTTCGCTACAAGACTTACGTCATGAACTTCCACCGCTCTTTTTCTGGCTTTGTTGGAATACTCTAAGCGAAGTTTTGGTTTCAAGATAAATTTTTTCAAAGCCCCAGACAAAGTCCCGAAATCTGCTTCCGGAACATAAACTCCAGCGTTTCCTACATTATCAACTATTCCACCACTCCTGGTTGTTATAATGGCAAGTCCGCTGGCCTGTGCTTCCATAAGGCTTATATTATACTGCTCTATCCACGTGCTAGTGTTTTTACTTGGTGCCACAAAAATATCTGCCCTTCTATATTCATTTGAAATCTTGCTATAAGAAACAGATTTATGAACTATAAATTTTGAGATGCCAAGTTTTTTCTCCAGCTTTATCAATTTTTCTTTTTGAGACCCGTTTCCCACAAAAGTAAATTTTATTTTATAAGGCTTAAGACTTGGATCGTTCAAAAGTTTATAAGCGGCAAAAACAATTTCAAAAATTCCTTTATACTTTTCAAGTCTTCCTACAAATAGAATATTAATGTCTTTTTTGTTAAAGTTTTGCTTCTTGGGTTTAAAAATTTTTGTATTAATTCCGGGTGAAATTATAGAAATCCTGGACTCATCTGCTCCTTCTAAAATAAGAGCGTCACGGGCGCCTTTTGTAACTGCAATAAAATGATCAACTTCCTTCAAAGCCCTTTTTTTCAAAGCTTTTCTTCCTCTAATTCCCTCATTATTAAAAGGAATATTTTCCCAAACCGTGGCAACAACTTTTTTAATGTTCCCCTTTTTCTTGGCCACTAGACATTGCTTTGTGTAATGAAAATAAGTTTCTGCTGTGTGTGCAATATCAAATCCTTTCAATTTATCTTCTAAGCCAAAAAGATAATGAGCATCCACAAAAGCTCTATTTAATGTTTGCATTTTATACGGAAATTCAGGCAGATCCATTGGGCTTGATAATTTCACAACCGGAAAAGTAAACTTATCAGAAAGAGGTTTTTTTGAAGAAAACCCAGTGACATCATATCTGGGTACAAGAGGTTCGTAACTTTGCATCTCAAATTTATTCAGAAATTTTCCTCTTACAATTGCAATTTTGGCTTTCTTATTCATTGCTTTTTATTTATAGTATCGAGCACATCGGCTGCAAAATTATTCCAAGAAAAATCTTTTGTTCTTTTTAGACCTTTTTTAATCATTGCCTTTCTTTTTCTGGAATTTGCTGAAACATCAATCATTGCCTCGCCTATTTCCTTACTGCTTTGAGGATTTACCAATATTCCTGCTTCTCCTACAACTTCTGGTATTGAGCTTATATTAGAACTTACTACAGGACATCCGGATTTCATTGCTTCCAAAAATGGTATGCCAAACCCTTCATAGAAACTTGGAGCTACAAAAGCAACTGCTCCTCTATATAAAGAGGCCAATTTTTCATCTGTCACAAACCTCAGGAATTTAATATTTTGATGTTTTTTCTCAATGTCCGGATCAAGCCATTTGTCACCCCCTACAATATATAAATCGTAATCAAGAGTTGATTTTCCCAGGAAATAATTAAACCCCCTTATAAGTCCTGGAATATTTTTTGTTCTTTTCATTGCTCCGACAAAAAGAAAATAGGGTTTTTTTGACTTATATTTTTTACCTCTACTACTAAACCCCTCATGTCCTCCGGGATATGAAACTTTTATTTTTTTTGATTTAATCTTATAAATCTTTACCAAATCCTTCTTGGAAGAATTAGAAATAGTGATTATGTAGTCTGACTTATTGGCTGCTTTTTTGGTATTTTTTTTAAGTTTCCTTAAAGAGCCCGGATACATGTCCGGGAACTTTTCAAAGGCCAAGTCATACACAAAATCTATCATATATGGTTTGTGCATTAAGGGTATCGATGGAACTGCTTGACCCAAAGCAAGAAAAACATCGGGCTTGTCTTTATTTAATCTAAGTGGCAACCATAATTTCATCCATCCGCGCGTCGGAGTAATTATAATGTTTTCCATTCTACTACCGAGAGACTTCATGAGCGACTTTTCTATTGGGTAGAAACTATAAAGAAGATATTTGTTTTTCTTATCAATTTTTGAAAGATTTAAGAGAAGGTTTTCAACCAGTCTATAAACTCCAACCTTAAGTCTCTTATCTTTTATTCCCAAGCAGCCACAATCAACCCCAATAAGCACTTTTTCCAAACCTCCTTAAAAAATAATCTGCAATTCCCAAGATTTCATACTTTCTCCCTTTTGCCTGATAGAAAGTCCTGGGAAGTCTTATAAACTCCCGTAACTTAATTTTTAAAGGAGCAAATCTTTCCAAAAACAACATATGGTTTCTTGCCATGTAGTATTGCATAACAGAAGAGTTTTTTCCAACGGAAGATGACGCATGGTGAATTATGGGAATATTTGGATCAATTATTAATTTAAATCCAGCCCTTAGCGCTCTCTGACAAAAATCTACATCTTCATAATAAAGAAAATAATCGTTTGTGAATTTTCCAATTTTTTCAAAAACTTCTTTTTTTATAAAAATTGCAGTGGCGGATATGTAATCCATTCCAACATCAAAATTAAATTGCCCCAAATCCTCTTTTCCATGTCCTATTAAGTAAGCCGAATATCTTTTTTCATCTAATTTTCCACCTACAGACCATAGCATTCCTTTTTCATCATAAATTTTGGGCCCCACAATTCCAATTGACGAGTTTTCAAGAAGCGGCAATGTACTTTCTTCAAAATTCTTCAAAAAAGTTTTGGGAATAACTGTATCCGGATTAAGTAGTAAAACAACATCTGCGTGATTTTCAAGTGCATACTTTATTCCTACATTATTTCCTGCAGAAAATCCTATATTCTTCTTATTCCTTATGAGTTTTGCGAAGCCGAATTTTTTAACCTTCTGTACCGTTTTATCCCCAGATTTATTATCCACCACAATAATTTTGAATCTAGATTTAAGAGGAAAAATAGAGCTAAGAAGGGCCTCAATAGTTTTTTCATTGTTGTAGGTCAGGATTATTACAAAGACTCTAAGCATTACAGCTTTCTCCTATAATTCTGCAAAATTATTATAGTAGTGAGCATTGCAAATAGGAAGAATTCCGTAATAACAGTAACAAAGCTTGACGCAAGATATCCGTATTTTGGGACGTAGGCTAAATTTAATCCAAAGTTCAAAACCAAAGCACCTATCAAAGCAAAAATTACAGGACGCATATTTCTTTTTATAAGAAATCTGTAGTAGAAAATGTTATTTATAAACACCAGGGGCAGGGCAAAGATTATAATTCTAAGGGAAGTGACACTTTCCGTAAATCCTTTTCCGGCAAAAACATTTATTATAAATGGCGCAAATACAAAAACCGGAAGCACTATTAGAAAAGCTAATAGCATAGCAACAGAAAAAGAATTTCTTGAAAGCTTATTGAATTTACTCTTTTCTCCCGCAGCACTAAATCTTGCTAAAAGCGGATAGACGCTTGCCATATAAAATCCCCAAATCACAATAACATTTTCAAGCACTTTATAAGCAAGGCTATATACTCCAACTTCTGCCGTATTTTTCATGACTGAAAGAATTATCGTGTCCATCTTAAAATAAATTAAAGAGAAAAAAGATGTAAATCCAATAGGTAGACTTATTAAGAATATTTTCTTTGCCAGGCTTTTATCAAAATTAAAACTAAAATGTATATTTCTTTTGAGCAAAAATATTGTAGACATAAGTCCTATTAAGTTACCAACAAGTACGCTTGCAATAATGCTAAAAAAATCAAACTTTAAAAAAATAAAAAGAATAATTAAAGTTACCGTTGATATTTTTGTAATTACGTCAACAAGTGTTACCAAATCCAACCTTATGTCTGACTGAAAAATAGTACTTCCGTAACCTATGAGTCCAGACACACCTACCGCCAACCCACCAATTAGTATTCCTACTTTTAACATATCTGGGTATGGGAAAAAGAAAAGAAATATAAATGCTAGGATTGTTGAGCAAATAACAAGTGCAATCTTTAGCCAAAAATACGTGCCGAAAAGCATTTCCAAACGCTCGCTTTTACCTGTTAACTCCCTAACCATTGTAAGTTGCAATCCAAAATCTGAAAGAACAGCAAAAAAAGACATATAAGTAAATACAAGGGTAAAATTTCCATATCCTGAGGCTCCTAGGTATCGGGTTAAAAGTCCGACAGTCACAACGCTTAAAAGAATTGATAAAACTTTGCCAAAGATTTGAATGGAGGTGTTATATCCTATTTTTAAAAATACCTTATCCATTTTTAATATTCTCCCAAAAAAGTTCAGGTTTATACATCGGCCAATTGTGTCCAGTCTTAGGCAATACAATAAGTTTCGAACCCTTTATGAGTTTGTGTAATTTTTTTCCTTGCCAGAGAGGAGTCATTTTGTCATTTGCTGCCCAAATTAAAGTCGTAGATACCTTGATTTTCTTAGCCTTATCCTGCAGATCAACTCTATATGCATAGTATGCAAGTTTCAAATGAGCAATGGGATTTTTAAAAATTCTATAAACTGCTCGGAGATTTTCAATTAAAGTTTCTTCCCTATCAAAACCATAAACAGATTGACTTGTAAAGAAATTATCAATAAGATAAGGGATATTTTCATTACCATAAACTCCTGAAGAATCAAGTAGATAGAGATGTTTTACTCTTCCTGGATTTTGAAAAGCATATTCCAGAGCCAAGGCACCTCCCATTGAATGCCCTGCTAATCTTATTTTTCCCAAATTGTTTTTATCTAGAAACTGTGAAACATTTTCTTCTAATTTATCAATCCAACCTGCTTTCATTAAGTCTTCGTAATTTAACGTATATACTTTCCATCCCTTAGGAGTAGAGTCAATTAAGCTTTTATAAGATCTGTCATTTCTTGTCCAACCCCAAAATAAAACCATGTTTTTCATGTGGACCCGAGAGGGTTCGAACCTCTGACATCTGCAATGTGAATGCAGCGCTCTACCGCTGAGCTACGAGTCCTAAACTTGAACTTAATCTTAACATAAATTAGCCTCATTGACAAAAGGTTTTAAATCTAAGACAATCTATTAATATGTTCATTTCCTCGCTTAGAAAAGTATTCCACTTTTTGCTGGATATTGCACAAACCCTTGTTTTGTCAATTGTTTTTTTTATTGTTATTTGGTTTTTCTTTTTCCGTCCTTTTCAGGTAAACGGCCTTTCAATGTTTCCCACCTTTAAAGACAAAGAATATGTGCTGGCAAATATAATTGGCACTCATTTTTCAAGCCCCAAACATGGTGATGTTGTAGTTTTTAAGGCTCCTCCCAACAATGAACAAGATTTTATAAAAAGAATCATAGGAATTCCGGGTGACAAAATAATGATTAAAAACGGCTATGTATATGTAAACGGTCTTATTATTGACGAAAACAAATATCTAAAAGCTGATGTTAAAACTTATGGAGGAGCATTTCTTAAAGAGGCTCAAGAGATAACTATTCCGCCTGATCAATATGTTGCACTGGGAGATAACAGAATGTATAGCTCAGACTCCAGAGAATGGGGTTTTGTTCCAAAAGACTTTATAATCGGAAAGTCTTTTTTTGCTTATTGGCCGCTTGAGGATATGCAAATAATCAAAAATCCTTATAGCAATTAAGCCTGACTTAGGATTTCCGATATTTGCTTAAGCTTTGGTGTAGTTTGCTCCTGATCGCCTTTTATTACCAGCACAATTCTTGCAAGGCTTCTTGACTGAAACACATTAACTTTATCAAATCCCTGCTTTTCCTTTATTCTTGCTGCCATTTCGTCCAATTCAGGAATATAGAGCTTGACACTTTTGCTTCTTGGCTCTTTTTTCTCAACTTCCGCTTTCACTTGCCTTGCCATTTCCTCAGTCTGACGAACTGTGCTGTTGTCTTTGAGAATTTTCTTGAATAAGTCCAGCATTAACTTTGGATCGGAGAGTGAAATAAGAGGTCTTACGTGTCCCTCGGTTATAACTCCTGCAACCAAAGCATCTTTTATTGCATCCGGCAAAGACAAAAGCCTCATTGTGTTTGAAACCGTAGGCGCACTTTTGCCAACCCTTTTTGAAACTTCATTTGTTCCAAGCCCAAATTCATCGATAAGTCTTTTGTATGCCTGTGCCCTTTCAATTGGATTTAGGTCTTCTCTTTGCACATTTTCAACAATAGACATTTCCAACATTCCCTGAGGAGTTGTCTCCTTTATTACAACTGGGACTTTATCAAGACCCAATGCTTTTGCGGCTCTCCAACGTCTCTCTCCTGCAATAATCTGGTAACCGGCCGGAGTTTTTGCAACAACCAATGGTTCCAAAATCCCCTGCTCTCTTATAGACTCTACTAATTCGGCAAGTGAGTCAGAAGCTATAATGCCTCTTGGCTGAAGAGGATTTGCCTGAAGCATATTTATCTCGAGTTCAAATATTCTTTCTTCTGTTGAGTTATCCATTTAATATTTCCACCCAATTTTTTCCTCGCAACTTTTTAAAATTAACTATTCCTTCCAAGACTGCAAAAAGCGTGTAGTCATTTCCCATTGAAACACCTTTTCCGGCAAAAAACTTTGTGCCTTTCTGCCTTACAATTATATTTCCAGGCTTTACTTTTTCTCCACCATAAAGCTTAACGCCTAAGCGCTTTGATATCGAATCCCTATTTCCTCTTACAGCTCCTTGTGCTTTTGTATGTGCCATATAAATTTACCCTGTGAAAAGCTCCTGTATTCTACAAGAAAGTTTTCACGCAAGTCAAGACCATCAAAGTGGGTCAGTGTTTTACTTACTAGCGGATGTTCTCTTTGTAGCTTTCTTTTTCTCTAGCTGAGTTTTTCCTTCTATTGCAATATCTTCTATAACTACTTTTGTAAGAAGCGGTCTAAAACCAATAGTTCTTCTGTATCTGGATTTAGCTTTAAATTTTGAAACTCTAATCTTTTCTCCCTTTTTTTGTTCTAAAATCTTGGCTTTAACGCTGACATCAGACAAAACTGGCTTTCCAATTTTAACCTGGTCACCTGCAACCCAAAGCAAAACATCCTCAAATGTAACAACGCTTTCCTTAAGCTGCGGAAGCTTATCGATTTCCAAAATATCGCCGGTTGAAACTCTGTACTGTTTTCCGCCTGTTTTAATTACTGCGTAATCCATGTGGTTCTTATTATATCAAAACCTTACCTAATTTCCAACACGTCCTTATCTCTTCCACCCTGAGTATCAATGGCGGACAAAATTCCAAGCAAAATAAAATTTGATAAAAGCGAACTTCCCCCGTAAGATACAAAAGGCAAAGTTACCCCTACAATAGGCATTATTCCAATATTCATTCCAACATTTATAAAGAATTGGACCAGTATTATAAAAAATGCAGTTAAACTAAACACTCTGGCAAAAGTATCATCAGCATTTATAAATATAGAAAAAACTTTATATAAAAGAAGCGCAAAGATTACAAGGATAAGCAGAGCTCCTACAAAACCCAGCTCCTCAGCAGTTGTTGCAAAAATAAAATCTGTATGGCGTTCTGGTAAAAACCTTAAAGCAGACTGGGTTCCTTGTCCAAGTCCTTGGCCAAAAAACATTCCGGAACCAACTGCAATAGCAGACTGAATAGCATTGTAAGAAGTTCCCAAGGGGTCGGACGATGGATTTAAAAAAGTTAAAAGTCTTTGCTTTTGGTATCCATGCAAAAATTTCCATGCAATAGGCGAAAGTACGCCAATAAATAATAATCCACCTAAAAAGTATCTAAACGGAAACCCAAAGACAACAAGAGCAAATATTAATACAAAACAATATATAAGAGCGTTTCCCAAATCAGGCTGTGCAAAAATTAAAAACGCTACGGGAAGAAGAAACAGTAAAACCTTAAGAAAAGTTTTAAATGACTGATTTTTGTGCTCCGCAAGATAAGAGGCAAGCGTTATGGCAAGAAACGGTTTCATAAATTCGGAAAATTGAATTCTAAAACCAAAAAATTCAAACCATCTTACAGCTCCCCTGCTTTCTATTCCAATAAAAAGGAGCAAGAGTAATACAACTAAAGAAGCCACATATATTGGAGTTGCGTAAGCTTTTAATATTTTGTAGTTAATATTGCTGCAAAACAAAAATATGACAATAGACAAAATGACAAAGACTAATTGATTCCAAAAAAGGGAGGCGCTAACAGAAAAAATAACCGTGAGACTTAGTATCAAAAGTGCCAAAACAGGCGCCAGAAGCGAGAAATTAACGTGGGATAGAAATCCTCTATTCATGTGCCTTGAGTACTTTAAATTCTCCCTTAGAAAGAGAATTAACCAATGCTTTGTTTTTAATTTCCTGCTCAAACTCCTTCGGCCACTCGGGAAGCCAAACATCAACCTTATCATTCAGCTTAGTGCCGATATTTTTCCGCTCTTCCTGTATCTTCCTCACTATATCTCTAAACTCGCCTTCCGCTTTAAGTGCTGGCGTAATTTCTTTGTCTATGTGAACACCAGGTGGATCTTCGTATTCTATATTTTTAAAATTCAATTCCTCTTTAAGAACATCTTCAAATTGTTTCCATATTGATCGTTCTTCATCGTTAAGACCCCCAATCCAAAAGGTATTTAAAGGTTGCCTCACCTTTATTCCATTCTCCTTTCTCATTGCGTGAACGGTCTCTACAGCTTTTCGGGCTTTATCCATTGCCTCTTCTAATTTTTTTTCAACCCAACTCTCATTAGTCTTAGGCCAATTCTTAAGATGAACTGATTCCTCATTGGTTAAATTTGTAAAGATCTCATCAGATATAAAGGGCACAAACGGAGCAAGAACTTTGACATAAGTGCCTAAAACAATCCATAAAGTCGTCAATGCATCGTTCGCGTCTTGATTGTTTTCTTTAACCCTGCCTCTAATTCTTCTTACATACCAGTTTGAGAGGTCATCAATAAAAATCTCCACAAGTCCCATCGCATCAGCTGCATCGTATTTCTCAACAGATTTAGTGATGTCTTTAATATTTCCAGTCATCCTAGACAAAATCCATCTATCGAGAATGTGCAAGGGTTTAAAATTATCAATATCTTTATCTGGCTCGAACTCGTATAAATTTGCGTATGTTACGAAGAAACTATAAACATTCCACAGTTTTATAATAAACATTCTCCTCAGTTCATCTAAAACGTTAAATCCGAAATTTACATTATGCTCCGGGTTAGTTCTTAGATAGAGCCATCTCATCACATCTACTCCTGCCTTATTTGCCGCCTCATTAAATTCGACAGAATTTCCCTTACTTTTGTGCATTTCTTCTCCTTTTTCATCCCTAACAGAATCATAGCCCAAAACTCTTTTAAAAGATGGCTTCACCTCCAAAGCAGCACTCATGGCAATTAAAGAATAAAACCAGTTTTTAAACTGTCCGGGGAAAGATTCTGTTATGAAATCTGCAGGTCTCCAATCCTCAGATATAGTTGAATAAGGCACAATTCCTGCATCAAGCCAAGGATTTCCAACATCCGGAATTCTTGAAATTTCCTTGCCACAATTGCCACACTTTATTTTAATTTGATCTATCCAAGGTCTGTGCGGACTATTGCCTTCAAATTCACTCCATCCTTTAACCGCCTTTTCTTTTAACTCATCTTTTCCGCCAACAACCTCAAATCTCCTACAATCATCGCAATACCAAATTGGAAGAGCAAGTCCCCAATATCTTTTTTTGGAAATAAGCCAATCGTGCATATTCTTGAGCCAATCTAGCTCCCTATTTAGTCCCCAAGTAGGCATCCATGTTATTTTTTTAGCAACCTCAACCATTTGCTCCCTGTAAGTTTTGCCAGACTCATCTTTTCTGTCCATGGCTATATACCATTCGTCTACAAGTCTCCAAACAAGCTCCGTTTTACATCTCCAACAAGTTGGATACCTGTGTGTAATTCTTTGTGTTTTGAAAAAATATTTACCATTTTCGAAAGATTTAAGATAATCAATTATTAATTCCGGATGCTTTTTTGCATTTTGTCCTGCGAATTCTCCCATTTCTTTTACATATGAGGCATCTTCTTCAATTGTTGGAATAACAGGAAGTTTATTTTCCTTTCCAAGCTTGAAATCTTCCTCTCCAGCGCTAGGAGCCACGTGCAAAAGTCCCGTCCCTTCTTCCACAGTAACTAGATCTCCGCCATCAATAACTCTGTGAGTGTAATCCCCGAGCGATTTCCTAACTAAAGGCAAGTCATCAAATGGCCCATCATATTCCCACCCAATCATCATTGTGCCTGGGCTAGTATCTGTAATGGTTACATTGTGAGTTGGAAGGATATTTTCTTCTTTCAATCGATCTACGGCTTTGCGCATTACCCAAACAAATTCTTTTCCTAGAGAATACTGCTCGTAAGTCTCTTCTTTATTTATCGCTACAGCAACGTTTGATGGAATTGTCCAAGGCGTAGTTGTCCACACCAGTAAATATTCATTGCCATTGCGATTTCTTAGGGGAAGCTTAAAATAAGCAGTCTCATGGGTTATTTCTTTGTATACTTCGGTTAGGATTTCGTGCTGGGAGATTGCTGTTCCGCATCTTGGGCACCATGGAACGGTATCATGCCCTTTATAAAGCCATCCTTTTTCATTTACAACTTTTAAGAAATTCCAAATAGCATAATTATTCTCGGGCGAGGATGTGTGATAAGAATTATCCCAATCCATGAAGTATCCAAGCCTTTTTGATTGTTCTGTTTGAATGGCAGAAAACTTTTTAACTCTTTCCTTACAAAGATTTATGAATTTCTCAATACTTTTGAATTTATCGCCCGGAACCAAATTTTCTATATCTTTTTTATTATGAAGGCCTAATTCTTTTTCTACCTCTACCTCAACCCAAAGACCCTGCTCATCAAATCCATTCTGGAATCTTTGTTTCTTTCCCTTCATATTCCAGAATCTCTGCCAAAAATCCTTGTACGTTCTTCCCCATGCATGGTGAACACCCATGGGATTATTTGCTGTTATTGGGCCATCAAGAAATCTAAATTTTTCTTCGGAATTGTCATTTCTATGCAGGTACTTTTCTACAATTCCGTTTTTATACCATTTTTCCAGTAAATCTTTTTCCATTTGCGGAAAATCTATTTTGGGAGAAACGGGCTTAAACCCCGCACCACTTGATGCATTCTGTTTTTTTGTATGATTTGTATTTTCTTGTGACATTAGTTTATAGAATACTGAAAGCCCGCTTATGGTGCGGGGTAAACATATCCTATATTCTAATTCAATTCTGTCTTTTCTTCAATAGAAGCTATCTGGGGGAAAAGTCTTGCGTTATATAATTTATCAAATTCTTCCCCGTATAATACCCGGGCCTTATGCGGTATAGAAAAAGCCTATTTTGCGACATGACTCTACTTCCCAAAACTGTTGATGTTGCAGTTGTGTAACCTGCGTTTTTAATTGCATCTATAGCTTGCTGGTCAAAAGCACCATATGGGTAACAAAAAGCGCTTACAGACTTACCTGTCATTTCCTCAAGCTCTTTTTTGCTTTTTTCAACCTGATATTTAACCGTTTTATAGTCCTGCCCTCTAAGCCAAACATGATCCATTGTATGAGAGCCAATTTCAATCAAACCATTTGCAGCTATCTCTTTCACTTGAGTGGTAAACATATGATTGGGTCTATCCAAAAAGTCTACAATTACGTACTGGGTCGCCCTTGCATTATATTTTTTAAGAATTGGGTACGCATAATCATAAAAATCCCTATACCCATCATCAAAAGTCAAAACTACTCCTTTGGAAGGCACTTCCATTTTGCCGTCTATCATGCGGCCTACGTCTGTTACGGTTAGAAATGTAAAGCCCGCGTCTTTTAAAGTTTTTACCTGTTGCTCAAAAGCATACGGAGTTATATTTAAAGCAACCCTCAGCTTGTCATTTGGATCCGGATATTCAACATAGTGATACAATAGAATCGGAATTTTGAAGATTATATCAGTCGAGTTATTTGGACCTGTTGTGGTACCCAGGATGTTCTTAAATTCAGGAGGCAGTGCTGTTATGTCCTTCGTTTCATCAAGCACCGGTGCTTTGGAATACAAAGAAATACGAGAATAAACAGTTGTGCCTACCACAAACAATAAGCAAACAACAAAAAGAGAAACGAAGTACTTTTTCAGTGCTGACTTTTTTTTCTTTTTACGAGCCATATCTTTAGTCTTCCTTAGGTTGTCCGTATATAGTAACTAGAGTTCCTGGATCATCAGGAGTGGAGTAGGTGGTGCTTCCTTTCGTTGTGGGCTGTGCCCAGTCATAGAGCCTGCCTGAGTCCTCAGGCCTTATATTGACACAGCCATGACTCATGGTATGGCCAAAGTTATTATGCCAATAGGCACCGTGTAAGCTAAATCCCATACTGCTTGGAACCTGGTCATTAGAAAAAAACATGGTATAAGGTACGTTATACAAGTTGTAATAATCTGCCCCAGCTCCTCCTTCCATGTGGGCATAGCGCAATTTTATCCAAATCCTAAAATCCCCCGTAGGGGTTTTCCCCCATTTCCCCGTAGATACGGGAAAAGTCATTATTAATTTGTCTCCTTCGTAAGCACGGAGTGTCTGTGTGGCTAAGTCTACAAAAATGTGTTTATCTCCTGCCGTTGCTCCCAGGACTTTTGAACCAACATTTTCTTCAGCCAGGAATTTGGGCGACACAATAGTTTGGCCTAGAAAAGTGCTCTTTTTCCCAACTTCATACTTACCTGACAAATCTTTTATGCAGCTTATGGAATTAGCACATGCAAGTGGCTTGCCCCATTTTCCAAGAAAGAACGACATGACTAAAAGGAGCATAGATAGAGCAAAAAGGAGAAGCCACAAATTAAACCAAAAAGTGGTTTTTGAGGCTGTTTTCTTGCGTTTTTTAATTGACATGTATTAATAGTAGGCAATTCTAAGTCAAATGTAAATCCCCAAACCTAAATCTCGGATGGCTTGACATTTGTCCTATAGTATGCTATACTACGGGCCTAGATGGATCTTCGGAAGAAGGTCCTTTTTAAATATATGAATACTTTAATTTCATTCTTATTTTTGCCTATTATAGGATTCACATCCGTCGGCGCAGCTGTGCCGGTTCAGGTTTCACATCAACTTGCTTACCACGAGTTCTCTCTTAATGATAGATACGGAAACGAGTTCGTAAATAATGTTTTCAAAGATAACATTCTTCTTACTGTAGATTATGCGGTAGGACAAAAAATTGATCCGGCAAATATTGACTGGAATAAAATTGAAAAGCCTTTCAAATATTCTATTGCTTTAAAACCTGGAGAAGTCTTTGCCTTCCATGATGACGTATTACCGGAGTACGCTGGAAAAGTAGTTAAGACGACTAATACCCACTTTAACTTTGCTGAAGGGTTTAAATCCGACGGATGGCTCACTGGAGATGGAGTATGTCATTTAGCTTCACTTTTATATTGGACTGCAAAAGACGCTGGGCTTGACGCTCTTGCGCCTACCAGGCACGATTTCGCAGTTATTCCTGGGATTTCTAGGGAATTTGGAACATCAATTTATGCCTATCCTGGCAAAAGTGGATCCAACCAGGCACAAAACCTTTATATTACAAATAATAAAGGTAAGGCCATTTCTATTGTCTTTAATTACGATGGAAATAAGCTCGGAGTTACCATTGAAGAAGAAAAATAATTACTTATTGGCAAGCTGCAGAAACGCATTGCTGCCTAATTCAAACCAGAAACTTGGGCCCGTGGTGAAAACATGCAGTAATCCAGGTGCATCCCAACCAGTAACATCCGTTAAGACGCTGTCCATTTTCTTTTGTGCATAAAGCGCTGCGACATCCACGTACTTATTCCCATCAGCAAAATTCTCTCCATTTGCTTTAAAAACAAGATAGTTACTAACCGTTCCTTCTTTTCCTTTTATGAACAGATATTTGTTATCTGGTGACCAGCTGTTTCCCGGAATAGACATTTCGCCATTGGTAATTGTTTTTGAGAAAATTAAAAGATTTTGAGCGCTATTACCAGTCACATAAAATGAATAAGCGGCACTTTCCCCTGTTACTACCTTCTTCATAACAAGATTCATACTTCCGTCTGGTGAGTGGACTTCTCCCTGAGATACGGCAGGAGTGGGTGTCTGAACTAAGCCTACAATAGGCTCTTTTGATGCTAGAGATTTCTGAAGAATGCCAACTTTAGTGCTTGAATAAATAAGATAAGCAACGCCAAGCATGCCAACAATTATGAAAACTCCTAATAAATTTTTCACCTGAGTTTAGAATATAGACAAATAGGACACATTGTCAATGGCTACTGCAACCTTTCCTATTGCAAAAGGTTTAGTTTCGCCATATACTATATATAGAGCTTATGTTTACTCTCATTCTTCTTGTTCTTTTGGGTCTAGTGTTTGGATATTTTGCAACCCAGAATACTCTCCATATTCCAATCACTGCTGCAGGCTATACAATTAAGGATGTGCCGCTATACATTGTGCTTGGAATAACTTTACTAATTGGTTTTGGCATTTCCTGGATTATTAACATACTCGATTCAATTGCGGCCGCTTTCAAGCTTAGGGGGAAAGATAGTACGATTAAAAATACTAAGGCTACGGTTAGCGCCCTGGAAAAAAGAGTTAACGAACTTGAACTTGAAAACGCAAAACTTAAAGGCCAGCTCGGGAAATAGCCTTTTATCAAAACGGTATTGCAAAATATTAAAAAGTGGTATAGTTAATTTAGATGAAGAAAGTTGTTGTCTTTATTTTTCTTCTTTTATTTGTTTTTGTAAAGCCGGCTTCCGCGGCAACCTCAACCCCTAGCCTGTCAGATGAGGTCTATGCCGATTTGGCTCTAAGAGGATACTTGGATAATGTCAGCCTTTCCTATTTCAATCAGAGTAAAAATGAATCAGTAGGAATTGGCGATACAAAACACTGGATTCCTGCAAGCACAGTAAAATTATTTGCAGCGCTTTATGCATACAAGAAGATTAACGATGGTTCACTAAATTTAGATGATTCCGTAACTGTCGACGCTAAAAATGTAGCTCTTACAGAATCCGTACAAGATGGACTACCCAATATTGAGCAAGGCGATTATGTAAGTACAGATAGACTAATCCGCCAAATGATTACGCAAAGCGATAATACTGCATTTAATACGCTTGTTGACGTTTTAGACAGAAAGGAAATTACTTCATACATCCAGTCAATTGGACTTACACATAGCACTGTCGGTTCAAAGCTTAATCTGGACACTTCACAAACTCAATATGAATTTGATGCAAAAGGCTATGGAATAAATACCACAACCGCCCAGGATTATACGTTAGCATACGAGCTAATTCTACAAAATAAAATTCCGGGAGCTTCTGCTCTTCTCACAATTTTAGAACAACAAAAAATAAACTATATGATTCCCCTTCTTCTCCCAAAAGATGCCGTAATTGCCCATAAGCACGGGGACTTGGACCCTTTGTATCATGACGGAGGAATTATATTTGCACCCAACTCTAAACCCTATGTAATAAGCATATTCTCCAATGCAGGCGACCCAAATCTTGTTGCGCATTTGTCTCAGCTTATATATACAAGAGATCCAAAATTAGTAGGAGCAGCTCTTCAAACCACTTCACCCAATTCTGGCATTAGTTATCCCATTGATCCCTTAGTCGCCGCAGGAACTTTGCCTGCGTCAAATGTTCTAGCTGCCCAAACTCCCGCACTCCAAACTCAACCCATTACAGCAGCTGACCTTGGAATAACAGCTAATGATTTGTCCCTTGCAAAGCCCTTGGAATTGCCAAAAATTGCAATTCCCGCTGATTCGCCATTTCATTTCTTAGTTTCAGTTAGCCAGTCCCTGAAAAAGGCGTCTGCTTTTAGCGTAAAAGATAAAACTGGGGTTGATACGCAGTCTGTGCTTATTAAAGTTGCTGAAGCAAAAGATTTGTACAAACGAAACAAAACAGCACAGGCAAATAGCCTAATACAGAACATTCAGCAAGAAATGACTTCAATTGCCAAGACTCCAGGAGTACAGAATAATGCAGCGGCGCAAATAGCATTACAGACAGTATCTGAATCACGATTTCAACTTTTGGGAGACAATTTAAAAAGCGCAAAAAGCGACGGCCAAAGAAATCAAATCATAAAAGATATTGGACAACAGGCAAAAACAACTGTAAAAGAAGTCCAACCAAGTCTCCCGCTTGCCTCCAACGCAACGAACGTAACACAAAAGCCTCTTATAGGAAACGTCGTGGCTAAAAACGACAGTGCGATTATTGTAAAAACTGCAGGAGGACAACAAATAACTGTTCCAACGGACAGCAATATTACAGTTAGAACAAAAGAACTTCCACAGCCCGTAGTTGCCCCGGCTACTAGCGCGAGCGAATCCGCAACGCAAACGCCCACAACAACATCTCTTTCCAAAGTTGAAGTGGGAACAACCGTTGCCCTAGTAGGTTCATCCGTAGGAAACGTCTTCACCCCAACATTTGTTTTGACAAACGTAGCTAAAGAACTTGCAGCACCAGGACCGGTCACCGTTGTTAAGATAAATCCTGATAGCAAAACAATGGTCATTTCAGAAAATGGAGTTCCAGTCCAGGTAAATGTAAGCAACAAGACCAGTATAAGAGGTGCCGACACAAGCATAGGGCTTAACCAAATTAAAGAAGGAGATATTGTAATAGTTCATGGCGAACCTCTTAAACCAATAGCGCCCAAGTCTGCTCCTCAGACAACGCCTTCATCTTCGCCTACTCCAACACAAGGTAGCTCTAACCCAACCGGTGCTCAAAACACTAATCAGCCTACTACTTCAGTATCGCCATCATCCCAAACTTCCCCTGCTCCCCAAAGTGGACAATCAACGACAACCACGCAAACACCAGCGCCTAGCAGAGCTGGTCAGACGGCACCCACTTCTACACTTCAGAACAATGCTATTCCAATAACAGGCGCGCAAAAAAATCAAACCCAAACTGCTCCACAAACACCAAAAACGGCTGCTCCTGTGCGACCTAAAGTCATTCAAAGCACCACTATACAGGTAGTTGAGAAAAAGCAAAACGTAGGAGTACCTGCAACTAAACCTGCGCCTGCACCAGAGGCACCAAAAAGCCAACCACAACCACCAAAATCTGCACCACCCGCAGCAACAACTGCACCAAGCGACAAAGCAGAAGAAAAGAAAAAGTAGGTCAGTTAGATCTAATTTCTGGAGACAAATCTAAAAGTTCATTTACTTTCACAAATTCATAACCCTTAGCCTTAAGCTGTTTTATAATTTCAGGCAATGCGTCAGCCGTCTTAGGAGCTGTTGGTTCTCCATTCATGTGAAGTATAATAATGGAACCATTTTGCACATTATCAACCACGTTACGAATTATCTGATTTGTATTACTATTGAAACCATCAGCCCCTGATACATCCCAATGAACTACCGTATCATTTGCCTCATTAGCCAGCTTTACATCATCAGGAGCATAGCAACCACCGGGAAACCTAAAAAGCTTATTGTCAATGTGTCCAAATTTTCTGAGTAATTTTTCTGTTGCTCCAATTTCTTCAACTCTAACGGTTGTGGACAATTGCTTTAGTCCGTAACAAAAGCCGAAATAAGAAGTGTCTGCATAGGAATGGCTTCCCAATTCAAATAAAGAATTATTAGAAAACTCCTCTGTTTCCTTAGGATAAAGCTCTATCCACATGCCGGTTAAAAAAAATGTTGCCTTTGTGTTGGTTTGGATTAAAACATCTGTAATCCTCTTGTCATATGAACTTTTAACGACTCCGGATAAGAGTTTTGCCTTCATTCCATCTGTCATTTCAGCGTCAAAAGTAAGAGCTATTTGTTTTTTTGTTCTTGGCCCGTGAAAAATAACGTTTGCGCTCTGTGACCCTATGGTTCTATTATCATAGGGACTTCCGCGCTCTGTATATAAATCATCTTTTGTATTTGGTAGCATCATAGTTGTAGAACCTGAATTTTTTGAAAAATCAGAAGTAAAAGACCCAATTTTTTGTCCTATAAGAGACTGCGCAATAAAATAAGTGACGATAGAGGAAATAAGAATAATAAAAAGGGTATAAATAAAGTGTCCTGTGAAATCGTTTTTGAAAATAACTAAATTATTCAGAGTCCTAGTAAATATTGACATATATTAATTGTCTTAAATGGCGCCGTAAAAGTCAATAAGTGTCAACACGCTCCTTGACAAAATTAAGCAGAACTATCTACTATATATATGGAGTCATTTTGAAAAAATCGCTCGATATTTTGGACACTATATTATAGTCATAAGATGAAAATAAAACGATCTCATTTAAGAAACGGTCTCATTTTGCTTCACCTAGCTTTTGCAATCCTAGGATTTTACCTTTTCACCATTAATTATCATTTATCTGAAGTGCAACTAACACAAAAGGCCCTTGTAAAACAAGCTATTCTGGCAAAAGCGGGATCAACTTCTATAGAAAATCTTATTAAGAATGTCCAAAATCAATTATCCTCTTTCGTATTTTCTTTTGCACCAGGTTCTGAAATTGTGCCAATTAATATAGCGCACACGAGACTAGCATTTGATGAATATATTCAACGCGCTCAATTACCAATAAATGGTGTAGTCTTGTACGATGAAAACGGCACGCTTAATATTCTGGGAAACAGACAGCATATTAGAACTGGTGAGGGTCAAAATTTTGCTCAAACAAGCTACATTCGGTGGTCAAAAGATCCCACAAATAAAGGAAAAACATATATCTCAACCCCGTATATTGGAACAACAGGGGCATCAATTGGGAAAACAATTATTCTTGTGGCACAACCAATTTATTTTGGTGATACATATAAAGGAACTCTTGCAATTAAACTACTTGTTGACGACTTTAGAAAATCTTTTATTGATACTTTGGCTTCAGATCCTGCCGAAGATAGCTTCATCATCACCAATAAGGGGCTACTACTAGCCGGAAATACTGCTTTGATTAATCAAAACCTCTTTGCATATGCGCAAAAACAGAAATGGAATCAATATAAAGATTTTACACAAAAGCTAAGTACAACAATCAAAACAAACAAAAGCCAAGCGGTTTGGACATTTCAAAATCCAAAAGATAAGACAAAAGTAGTTTTTGTTGGCATAAGCAAAATTGATATTCCCAATACGGATAATGACTTATATATAGTTGTTAATACTTCAAAAGATGACGCCCTGGCTTCGCTACAACCGCTTCGTCTTTATGGGTTTGCATGGTTAGGATTTGGACTACTTGCCAGCTTTCTAGGAGCCATTATTGCGGTGTTGCTATAGCAGCACTGATCTTACGCTGCTGTAATTGGAACTTTCTTAATATCACCGAGATAATCATTGATCCTATTACGCAAAATCCAAGCGAGATTACATAATCAATAAAACTTATATCTTTAATTCCAAAAAAATTTCTAATATCTGGAATTACTAGGCAAACAAAAAAAATGGCTAAAATACTTAGAACAAGTCCTATAACAATTTTCCTCCTAAGTATTTCCCTAAATGAATAGTGCTGAAGGTAAATAAGAAAAATATTGTTTATCCCCAAAAAAATAACTGCCGTTAAAAGTATGCTTCTTGAATAAAATAAGACATTACTGGCTAGATCGAAATACATATAAAGCACAGTATATATCAACGCATTTCCAAATCCTACAACGCCTGAAAATAATAAGAGCCTTTTTATAAATCCCTCGTCTGTTGTTGAAAAGTTATGTTTCTCAAAAGCTAAAATAAACGATGGGATACCAATGATTAGGAAACTTGAGAGCTCTACGTGTTTTGGGTCAAAAGGAAATCTAAGACCAATAAACCCAAGAAGAAGAATTGCAGCAATAGATGAGATATTTTTTATAAGATAAATATTTGCTATTGTTTGAATATTTGTAATAATTCTTCTTCCTTCATACAAAAGCAGAGGAAGAGTTGCAAAGGAATTATTCAGCAAAACTACATCCGCAACGTCTTTTGCCATACTTGACCCCCCATTCATCGCAATTCCCAAGTCCGATTCCTTAAGTGCCAAGACATCATTTACCCCATCTCCAATCATAATAGTAAAGAGTTTGTTTGCTTTTAAAGTTCTTATGATAAGCTGTTTTTGCGTTGGTTTAATCCGAGCGTAAATATTGTGTTCTAGAATTGCCTTTTCAAGTTCTACTCCCTGAAGTTTATCCAGTTCCTCACCGCTAATCATAGTTGCAGGGTAATCTTTGTTAATTTTTTTGGCAATTGTACCTACTGTATCTGGAGAATCGCCCGAAATAATTCGATACTGGATATGTTCTCTTGTCAATTCTGATAGAGTTCCCGGAGTCTCTTCGCGAATTGGATCATCAATAGCAATAACTGCAAGCGGCTGGAATTTTTTTTTAATGTCTCCGTCTTTTTCGCTGTATTGACCTTTTACTTCTCCAAATACAACAACACGGTAAGACTCTTTTGTATACGAATTCACATTTTTAAAAAACTTCGAGGTTTCCTCAAGAAGCATTTCCGGAGCCCCAAGAACAAGAGTAAGATCTTTATATATACATGCGCTATACTTCCTGTTTGATGAAAATGGAATCTCGTTCTCTTTTTTTAATGCTTCGTTTGGCTTTATGTCCTGGATGTAGGCTTCAAGCACTGCGTTTAATTTAGTTTTTTGCGTCACATCCCGCAGAAAAGTTTTTAAAAGTTCTTTTTGATCAGAATCCTGTGTCATAACCATTTTATTTCTTTTACCTCTTGAATGTTTTTTGTTAAGGTTCCTGTTTTATCCATGCAAACAACTTGCGTATTTGCCATTGACTCAATTGCAGAAAGCCTTTGTACTATTGCCTGGTTCTTGGCAATTTTCATTGCTCCATATGCAAAAGAAATCGTTGTAATAAGGACAAGTCCTTGCGGAACAAGAGAACTAACCAAGACTGCAGCGTTTATAATAATTTCTTTCTTCTCATTCTGTTGCACTAGCCCTTCTGCAATAAGAAGTGCAATAAAAAAAATCGTCATATAGGTAAGCACCTTTATGATTTGATTAATCTGTGACTGTAGCGGAGACTGGGTAATTCCTTTTTTACTAATTTCTTTTGTAATTGTTTGAATATATGAATCTCTGGTAAATTTGGTCATCTTATACCCGCAACTTCCAGCCGCTACAAAACTCCCAGCTCTTACCTCCTCACCAACCCTTTTTTCATTATACTTGGATTCTCCTGTTAAAATGCTTTCATCAAATTCAGCATATTGCGTATCAACAACTTCTCCATCTACAGGAACTCTATCTCCGGAGGAAATACTTATGATATCTCCAATCACCAAATCTTTTACTGGTATTTCTTTTTTTTCACCATCTCTTATAACCGTTGTCGTTTTCTCTGAAAGTTTATTAAGCTTCTTGATAATTAAGCGTGCTCGAATTTCCTGGACAAGCTCAATGATAGTATTAACTGCCGCAACAAAACCAATAAACTGAGCTGTTGGCTTTTGGTCAATAAGAATAAGCACCGCAATCAAAATTGCCATTACAATGTTAAACACGGAAAAAAGAGTCTTGAGGACTATCTTAAAAGTAGTAAAGTCGTGAGTTTTTTCAACGTTCTCGCCATTTTTCTTTCTGCTTTCCAATACGTCAGCCGATGATAAACCATGAGGAGCAGGTCTGTTTTCCATGGGGTTAGTAGTTATTCTTAGATGCTGCTATAAGTGCGGACTGCAAGCTATAGTCCGAGTCACCAGGATTTACAGGGTTTTCTGGATAAACGTAGCTCACTTTATTGCCTGAAACCTCATACAGAATACGTTTTGCAAGAATACCATTTGAATAAGTAGCAATCTTCCATTTTCCTTCCGTAAGGTTTGCAAGTAAATTGCTTATCGACCAATTAAAAAGAACGCTTTTGATATCATTTTTTGCAAGTGCTAATTCTCCATGATCAACATATCTTCCATTTTTGTATCGGATATAATCTATAACCGTTCCTTTTGGCGCATTTTGTAGGTCAAGCTGCAAATATACAGCCTTGTCATCTAAGGAGAATATTCGCGCTGCTTTTACAATTTTTCCAGTATTAATATCCACTGCTTTACCAGTTAATCCCCTGGCTATTAACCCTAAATCTTGAGATCTCCTTACTACAACTTGTTTTTTAACCGTTACAGTTTTAACTTGGGGCTTATTAGCTTGTTTATAAACAGCGAGTCCTACAACAACGGCAATTAACAATACAAGGGCTATTGCGAATTTTTTTGAAAATCTCCTGCTGCGAACCTTTTCGGCAGAAATTTTTGCATCACTAGAGCTTGAGCTGGCATCAGTACTTCTCATATCATTTTTTATCTGCTCATTTTCCATATTATTTTCCTGTTAAAAAATTAGTTACATTTGTGATTGCTCTCTGAAAAATGTTACCCTCTGGTCCCGTAGATGCTCCCTCAACCGTAGCGCCGTCGATTGGTGGCGTCGTAGTATCTGAGCTTCCGCTTCCTGAATCAGCCGGTTGACTACTTGAATCACCAGCAGGACTGCCTGGTTGTGACTCTAGTGGTACGCCTTGTTGTAACTGATCGCCACCAGCTGTTGGTGTTGGCGCGGGAAGATCAGGATTTCCAGAGTTGTTCGATGGTGCCGAGTTATCATTGGGTGCCACAACATTAGTTCCTGGCACAAGATTATTCGTGTCTGGACCGTTAAGATTATCGTTTTGACTTGTTGATGAAGGACTATTTACATCTCCAGAGGTAGGCGATGGTTGTTCTGGTGTCGGTGTTCCGTTTTGGTCAACCTGAACTGTAACCGGCCTTGTTATAACTTGCTCGGATGTCGTTTGATCTGGATTCACCGCATTTTCTCGTGATTCAGTTTTTGCCTGGGAGGAAACAACATCTTGAGGCACTATTGTGTTAGTTTCTCCTGTAATTGTTACAGTTGTTGCCTGTTGTGTTTGTGATGCTACAATTGCTTTTTGCTCCGGTGCGGGGTTTTGTTGCGCCAGTCCAAGATCCAAGCTTAAATCAGAAGGGATATCAGTGGTTGGCGCTGGCTGTTGCGCGTGAGCAGCAGATGACGTCTGCACCAATGCATAAACTATAAGAAGACTTATAAAAAAGAGTGTGAATGTTTTTTTATTCTCCACAGTAGCTATTTTAAGAATAAACCAAATTTAGTATGTTGTCAAGTCTATCTTATTTTAAGTATAATAGGGTATTGTGAAGATATTATGAAAAAGCTTTCTCGTCGACAAGGAAGTAATAAAATGCGCTTTAGTCTAATATTAGCAACAATTGCCGTGTTGGGATTTTTTGTGTTTGCCACGTTTTTAAAACTGCCTAGCTCAAGTGATAAAGTTATTTCGCCAAAATCTACTCTAGTAAATAGTAAGGTTGCTGTTTCGCCTAGTCCAACGCCTACTTCGACACCTACGCCAACACCAACGCCTATAATGACTCCAACTCCTACGCCCACCCCTGCAGGTTTTTGTCTAAATGTTCCTGTTATTTTTTACCATCATATTCAACCACTGGGAGCTGCAAAAGAACACGGAAATACTGCTCTTACCGTAGACAACTCTATATTTGATACGCAAATGCAATACCTTAGCACTCATGGTTATACAACTATTCCAGCAAAACAGCTGGTAAACGCACTCAAAACCCATACCGCTCTTCCCCCAAAAAGTATTGTTGTAACACTGGATGACGGTTATTTAGATAACTATACTTATGCATATCCTATTTTCCAAAAATATCGTATTAATGCCAATATTATGCTGGCAACTGGACTTATGGGGGGCTCAGATTATCTAACTTGGGAACAAGTTAAGGAAATGGGGCAAAGCGGACTGGTAAGTTACACAGACCACACATGGTCCCATTATGCCGTTAGCCAGGGACCAACTGATAAAATTCAATATGAAATACTAACAGCCAAACAACAGATAGAATCAAATACAGGACAAGTAATTGACACTTTTACTTACCCCTATGGTGCTTTTAACGACAGAGCAATTGCTCTTTTAAAACAAGACGGTTTTAATGGAGCTTTTACTACCTTAGCCGGGACGTTTCAGTGCGATTCCTTCATCATGACTCTTCACAGAACACGCATAGGCAATACGTCGCTTTCTTCCTACGGATTTTAAATAGAAGCTAATTCCTTAAGGCTTGGGGTCTTTCTGCCACAGTCTCAACTTGAACTTGCTCATGAATAATATTGTTTAGAATAATAAGAATTAAGATATTTATAAGAATTACTACTGCAGCGCTAATCTGATTATCATAGAAATCAAAAAATTGCGTTATGAATAGGGAAAACAATAAGCCCAGCTTGAATATTTTGTATCCCCGGATGGAAGAAAATTTAAATGCTATGAGCCCGTATATTACGATTAAAGAGCTTATAATTGAAGATAGAAACTTTCCCCATTCAATGTAGGTAAGATTAAATTCACTTAACTTAAAATATAAGCTCACTACATTTATTGCTTTAAATAAGTTGTAGAGAGAAAAGATGATGAAAAATACTACCATGCTTTTCAGAAACCATCGATTTTTTATCAATCTTTCATACAAAAAGTGAAAAGGCCTTGTGATAGAAAAAGACTTTTTTATTGATTGTGCCTCGCTGGAAGTTCCTTCTAAAATTAACCTAAGATATTTAGCAACTGGGACTGAAGAGTCAACATTTCCTAGGATAGCAAGAGCCTTCTGCCGAGTCTCTGAATCATCTTGCCTAAAGACTACTTCTCGTGTCAACTCAAAAGCGTTCTCGATATTTTCTTCTTGTGAGAATTTATGCCGCTTCTCAAGAAAACGTAATGAAAGAAAAAGAGTAATAAAAATTATATAAATAATGGCAAATGTTGGTTCAAAAAAGTAGTTGTTATCGCTAGTAATAAATTTTCCAAGCTCATCTATAAATGTCCCAAATCCAATTCCGCCTATAATTGCTGCACTATGTAAAAATGAGCGATTCAAGAATAAAAGGAGCATAAAAATTGCAAAAAGCATAAGAAGTCCTCCCCATAACATGTGCGCAAAATGCAATCCTCCACCGCCAATTTGTGGATAGCCTGTAAGGGCAAGATAAAAACGGATGCCTAAGATAGTTGTAACTGCGGCAATGAGCAAACTCTCAACGTAATTTCCTCCCTCAATGTTATAGATGAGAAAACTTCTTTTCATACTTCTAGAGTAGGATATTGGAGTCCCATTTGTCAAAGAATAAATTGCGATACTCAACTGGCAGCAAAGCTTAAATTAATTCCTGTGACGAAGAAAAGCGGGAATGTCAAAAATGTCTTCGTCTTCATTTTCTTCCTGCCTTGCCGGCTCTTGCTCAACTGGCATTGGAGGCTCTTCCATTGACTGAGCGCCTATGTTAACGCTTGGCGGCATAAAATTCTTAAGAGTCTGTCTTGTCTGGTCAAAACCCGTTGCAATCACGGTAATTCTTATCTGGTCGTGCATGCTATCATCAACCGTTGCACCAAAAATAATATTTGCGTCTGGGTCTGCTGCATTTGCAATAATTTTTGCCGCCTCATCAACCTCACTCATTGTGATATCCGGCCCGCCTGTGATATTAAACAATACGCCACGAGCTCCATCCATGGAAATCTCGAGAAGTGGTGATGCAATTGCCGTACGCGCTGCCGCCTGTGCCCTATTTTCTCCAACTCCGGTTCCAATTCCCATCAACGCACTTCCGGCGTCCGTCATAATGGTTCTAACATCTGCAAAATCAACGTTAATAAGTCCCGGCATAGTTATAAGGTCTGAGATTCCCTGGACGCCCTGGGTTAAAACCGAATCGGCAACTTTAAATGCTTCAAGAAGCGAAAGTTTGCGGTCAACAACATCCAAAATTCTTTGATTTGGGATAACAATAAGCGTATCAACCTTGTCTTTTAACTCCTCAAGTCCGTCTTCTGCCACAACCATTCTTCTTGTTCCCTCAAAAGTAAAAGGCTTTGTAACAACCGCTATGGTCAATGCTCCTATTTCTTTTGCAATTTTTGCAATTATGGGCGTTGCACCCGTTCCTGTTCCGCCTCCCATGCCCGCTGCCAGAAAAACCATATCGCTTCCTTCCAGCATATTTTTTATTCTTTCCGCTGACTCCTCCGCTGCGTTTTTTCCAATTTCGGGGTCTCCGCCGGATCCCAAGCCTTTTGTTAAATTTTCCCCTATTTGAAGTTTGGTTGCGGCAGCAGACATAAGAAGCGCTTGAGCATCCGTATTTACGGAAACAAAATCAACACCTGAGATATTTCCGCTTGCTATCATAGTTCCAATTGCATTTCCGCCTGCGCCGCCAATTCCGAAGACTCTTATTTTTGCGAAGTTTGTTGTTTGAGGTCTAATTAGCATGAGTTTTAAAAGTAAGCAAATCCTAACAGAAATATAGGGGCTAGTCAATAGTATAAACTCTAAATATAGAGCTCAAAATTATTTAACAAGTTTTAATAGTGACTCAAGGACAATTGGAAGTTCGTTTATTCCCTCGTTCTGGGTAAAATGTTTCATTCCGTGCGTGATTACAATTTTCGAACCTAATTTTTCTTTAAAATCGTCTTGGTTATCCAAGGGGACCCAAGGGTCATTGTCGGAGAAAATCGCGATGCTTTTTGGTAAATGAGATTTAATTTTGACAAAATCGATTGGTGCACTTAGCCAATGATGATCTGTCGCTTGAACTTCTTCGTCATCTTCTAAGCCGGTTAATCTTTTAAAAAATCCAGCGACAAAAACTGCGCCGCCGACTTTTAATCCTTCTGGCAATGTTTCGAGATATCTGGCAATTGTTTGACAACCCATGCTATGACCAACAAAATAAGTGCTCTCATCTGGGGTACCGACGGCTTTTGCCAATGCTGGAATCCAGGTTTGAATTCTAGGTTTATTAGTATCCGGTAGTTGCGGAACAATGATATAAAAACCCTTTTTCTCTAGTTCTGCTTTTAGCCAAGGATACCAACCTTCATGAGGGTAGCCTTCCCAACCGTGGATTATAAAAACTCGCTTCGTCATATTAGGGGAGGAAACTTTTGGCTAGGTTTACAACTTTAGAAAACTGTTTTCCAAATTTTATGTTTTTCATAACGGGAAGATTAAATCCAAAAGGCAAAGATGAAGAAACTTCTAAAGTTGCACCATAAGCGGCAAGTCCAACTGCAGTTGAAAAAGCCGGGTCTTGAATTTCATCAATTATCCCTTTTATGTCCTGCGGAATGCCAATTCTTACAGGCATTGCCAAAACTCTTTTTGCAACATCTATAACACCTACAGTTTTAGCTCCTCCACCGGTTACTACAAGTCCAGACGGAGTCTGTCCTCCAAATCCGCTTCTTTTAATCTCCATCCCTACCATTGCAAATATTTCATTCATACGGGGACGAATAATGCCGTCAACCAGAGTTTTCTGTGAGGCCTTACTAACGTCTTCCGGAAGGTTTAGTGTTCTTAAATCCAATTCATCCGATGATTTTTTAGCTCTCCCTTCTTCTTCGTCGATTTCAGCACGGAGTTGTTTTTTTGGATTGGAAAGAAAAAGTTTTATCTTTTCTGCACTTTCGAGTGAAATTCTAAGTCCAATGGCCAAATCATTTGTAATGTGTCTTGCCCCAATTGGAAGAACAGATGAGAATGCAACTGACCCGTCAATATAAATTGAAATATCAGTAGTTCCTGCTCCAATATCAACCAGAACAACGCCCAATTCCTTTTCCGTGTCCGATAAAACTGCAAGACTTGAAGCGTAGCCGGAGAAAACCATGCCCTCAACATCAACGCCAACTTCAGAAAATGCCTTCTCCATATTTCTAAGCGCAGTGCTACTTACTGAAATTATGTGAGTATCTACTTCAAGACGCACTCCCGTCATACCAATTGGATCTTTTATTCCCTCGTGTCCGTCAACTATATAATTGCGGGGCAATATGTGAATTATTTCGCGGCTTGATGGAAGCGAAACTGCTTTTGCCGCATCAATTACCCGCATTAAATCGTTTTCCGTTATTTCTCCGTGTGGTGCTGAAACCGCAACAACCCCGCGCGAATTTTGTGACTCTATATGCGCACCGCCAACAGAAGCAATTATTTTTGATACGGAATAACCAGCCATTCTTTCTGCCGCTTCAAGCGAATTATTTATAGAAATTACTGCTTCTTCTATATCAACAATTTGTCCTTTTTTAATTCCGGCTGAAGACATCTCAGACACGCCAATAACATTAATGCTTAAAGCCTCATCAATTCGGGCAATAAGTGTTACAATTTTAGAGGTTCCAATATCAATTCCAACAACAATTTTTTCTGCAGTCATATTTTTTAAAACGCAACTACGGGCTTATCAAATCTAAAATCCAGAGTTTTAAATCTCTTACCCTCTATTGTAAGCCTAGAAAGTATAATTTGTAAAGAGCGGGCCTGCTCTACAAGGTCTTTGTTTGACGACATAATAACAGTTCCCCCATCTATAAGACTCACCATGTAGGAGGAGTCCGTAGCAATAGAAACCTCTGATACGTTAATTTTTTCTTTTGTAAGAATGCTTTTGACATCCGGGCTTTGGCCTTTTAGACTCTGAGCTATGGGACTAATCAAAGGGTTTTTAAAAACATACGGAGATAAAAAAATAAAAGCGGCGGCAAGAACCAGGAAAACTCCCAGAAGTACAAACAATAATCCCAAATATCTTAAATATTTCCTGTCTTTTCTATTTCTTTTTTGCAACATCTTCTACAACCGATATTATATGCATTGGTGCTTTCTTGTCTATTAAATTTTCATTTCCCGGGCTTAATTTGTACTTATCAATGCTACCAATCATGTGATTTATCTTTGAAATAAAGTTCTCAATAGATATCTTATCCTGCTCTAAAACTTCCGCAAGCCCCAAGCCTTTTATAAAAAGTGCATTTTCTATCTGCTCACTATTCCCTGAAATTGGAAGAGGAATTAAAAGGCATGGTTTCTCCAAATACAGTAGCTCTGTAACTGTATTTATCCCTGCCCTTCCTACAGCTAATGTAGACTTATTTAAAACCGACATTACCTGATCCGGCGGAGTAAACTTAGAAACGGTATACTTTTCCGCTAAATTCTTCGGCAGTTTATTTTTAATTTCTGAAAGCTTGTCAAAATCATTATATTTTCTTGAATCTCCTGTCTGGTGAACAACTATATATTTTTGTAGCAATTTTTCAAGACTATTTTCAATTAGGCTATTTATAAAATGTGAACCCGTGCTTCCGCCTGTAACATAAATTGTTGGGACATGTGAGTTGTGAGTTGCGAGCTGTGAGTTGTTTATAATTTCTTTTCTTATTGGATTACCTGTAAGAATTACATTTTTACCCGGAAAAAAGTCCTTAGAATCTTGCCATGAAACACAAACCATTTTGGCCCAGCGGCTTATTATCTTGTTTGCCGCTCCGGCCTGAAGTGTTTGTTCGTGAATTACAACAGGAATATTCAGAAAGTACGCAGCAGTACAAACCGGAAGAGAAATATATCCTCCAAATCCCAAAACTACATCCGGCTTAATTTTTTTAAGAATTTGAAAAGAACGACTAAGCGCATAAGGAATTTTTACAAGAGAAGGTATTGTATAAATTGTAAATTTTCGCTGAAGCCTGGCACTTGGAATAGTTATAAAAGGAACGTTTAGGGATTTTACAGCCTTTTCTTCCAGAGATGGAGACCTGTCCCCTTCAAAAGAAGACTTTCGTCCTACAAAAAAAACTTCCCAATCTTGGGGTAAATTTTCTATTACGGATAATGCCGGCGACATGTGCCCACCCGTTATTACAATCTTCATATCTATTTATCGAAAACCAATACTGGAAATAGCTCTTTATAAATTATCTCATGGGAACTTTTATCGCCGTTTGGAAGAAAGCCAATCTCATAAGAATACTTGTTTCCAAGCACAATATATCTTGGGGAAAAGCTTGCTTTATTGGGCGCAATATCAGTTGTATCAATATAATATCCCGTCTTGTTTCCTATTTTGACACTAGTGTATTTATAATAACTTCTATTATTGAAATCTTTCCCATTTGCTGGGTTACTCAGGAAATTTGAAAACCAAGCCTCGATAGAATTTTGTTTTGGGTACACATCAACATTAAATCCTCCCCATCCAAATTCACCCTTACCCAAGTTTATTCCTGGAGGAATTAATAAGATATTAAAACGTTTGATAAGAGACCCAACGCTTCCATATTTTATGAGAAGAGCTGTGCCATCTTCAACTTTAACCTGCCATCCGCTTGGATAATTAAGGGCAAATTTATAACCCTTAACCTCATCTCCAGATTTATAATTTGCGTATTGGGGAGACTGGTTTAAAATTTTATCAATACCTCCAAAAGACAACACTCCGAGGATTATGGTTATGAATGCGACTAATAATAAAGTTGTTGTATTTTTTTTCATTACAAGTTAATTCTAGCAGGTCAACTGTGGCTTTGTCTTGCAATATTCAAGAGTATTCCAACTGCACATAGGTCGACGATAAGAGCTGAGCCTCCATAAGATATAAATGGAAGAGGAATTCCCGTAAGTGGAAGAAGAACCGTCTGTGCTCCCAAATTTATTATCATCTGGACTGCCAAAAACGTTGTAATTCCTCCAGCCAAAAGCCTTCCAAAATTATCCGGCGCTTTGGCGGCAATTCTAAATCCGCGCCAGACAACAACTGCAAGAACACAAATAAGAATAGTTGCACCTATAAACCCCAGTTCTTCGGCAATTATTGCAAATATAGAATCCGTTGTGTTTTCCGGCAAATAAGCATATTTCTGTAAAGAATTGCCAAGGCCTACACCAAAAACTCCGCCATTTCCCAAGGCAATTAATATTTGTTTTACATGATAAGAGGAAGTCAGAACTTCCTGATTTGGATTTAAAAAGGTTGCAAGCCTCTGGGCTCTATAAGGAGAACTTTTAATAAGTAAAAATCCTAAAATTCCAATAAGGGGAACCGCAGAGGTAAAATAAAGTATATTACCGCCGGACAAAAAGTACATCACAAGTGCCTCGCACATAATTACAATCGCAGTTCCCATATCCGGCTGAAGAATAATTAGCATTAGCAAAAGCCCCAAGAGAAGTGAAAAAGCAAGAAAGCGTCCCTTCTCTTTTTTGGAAAACCAAGCAGCCAGGTAAATTCCTAAAGACAATTTTACAAATTCGGTTGGCTGCAGCAAAAATACCTTAAGGTTTATCCAGCGGTGCGCACCCAAAAGTTTTACTCCAATTCCCGGGACAAAAACCATAACAAGAAGGGCAAGGGAGGCAAGAATTAAAGGCAGAGAAAGATTATAAAATCTATGATAATCAAAAAATGTGAAAGCAGTCAAAAAGCCAAAACCCAAAACAACCCAAAAAAGTTGCCCCTTTATATAATGGTATTTATCGGCAAAATCCCTGAATGCAACAAAAGAGGAAGCATCGTAGATCATAAGAAGGCCAAAAAGTGTAAGGAAGATGACGGAGAGGATTAATATGATGTCTAAACGCTTCATGGATTACTTTATAAAAGCCATGTAAAGACCCATAATGGCAAAAAGAAATCCCAAAAGCCAGGCACGCATTACAATTTTTGGCTCTTCCCATCCTCTTGCCTGAAGCCATAAATGAAGCGGTGCAGCCGGAAGAATTTTTCGCCCCAGATATCTTTTTCCAATAAGCTGCAATAATGATGAACCAACTTCCAAAACAAAAACTCCTCCAATAAATCCAATTGCAATTATTTTCCCTGTTAAAAGACCCGTAACGGCAAGACTTGCGCCCAAAGACAAAGATCCTACGTCTCCAAGCCAAATTCTGGCTTTATAAATATTGAAGTACAAAAATGCGGCAACGCTTCCCATAAGAATTGCTATAAAGATTCCCAAAGACTTATCATATTGGTTTGCGGAAATTATTAAAAAAGCTCCAAGCGCAATAAGCAGAAGGCCTGAAGCCTGCCCATCAAGACCGTCTGCGATATTAAAAGCATTTGCAAAAGAAACAATAACAAAAGCGGCCATGGGGATGAAGAAAAGACCAATAGGCAAAAGTCCAAATCCTTTTATAAATATAAATGAGTACCCAAGAGGAAAATACATTATAAGAGCAATAATAATTGCCAATATCCATTGAATTGCAAATTTATATCTAAATCTTAGTCCAAAAAAACCGGTCTTTTTACCGCTTAACTTTTTAAAATCGTCATAAAACCCAAGAGCACCAAAGCCAACAAGAGTAAAAAGGACTACAAAAATCTGCCAAACTTTAAAGTCAATGTTTAATAGTCCATACGCCCAAAGCGTAAGAATTGAAACAGTAACTATAATAAGCGCTCCTCCGCCAAAAGGAGTTCCTGTTTTCCATGCGTTATATTTGTCAAAAAAGGGAGTGGGCTTGTTGAAGATGTCGCGGGTTTTCTGCTTTTGACGCCTTAACTTTATCTTATATAAAAAGTCTATAAACGGAATTAGAGACACGCCCGTTATGAAAGCAGATATGAGCATTAGCCCTAAAAGCTGTGACATATCTACGTATTATACAACTTAAGAGGAGTATGCAGCAATTATCTCTGCTTTTTTGGTTTTTTCTTCTCTTTCTTGGGTTTGGAAAACCTTTCAGCCATATAAATATTGTAAACATAATTTTGTCCTTATTGCAATAGCTTAATTTATGCTATGATTATTTTTTATGGATGGCAAATGTCCTAAATGCGGGTCAACACTAAGCCCTGTAACCGAGACTGCAACCGGCCGCAAGCTTCAAAGATGCTCTAAAGGTTCCTGGAATCCGGAGACCAAGAAAAATGAAGGGTGTGATTATGCGCTATGGATTCAGGCAGAAGCTAAAGAACTGGATGAGAAATGCCCTAAGTGCGGCAGTCCTCTGGTTATGGCGGAGACGCGGTTTGGAAAGAAAATGAAAAAGTGCTCAACAAACGTCTGGAATAAAGAAACCAAAAAAGCAGAGGGTTGCGATTTCATAGAGTGGATTAATGGGTCAACGGAAGCGCTCGACGAAGATTGTCCAGCTTGTGGAGAAAAATTGGTTTTATATACAACTTCAACAGGCAAGAAAATGAAAAAATGTTCAACCAGCGGTTGGGACAGCGCAAAAAGAGTCGCAACCGGCTGTCCTTATGTCCAATGGCTCAAATCCGGAGATTATCCAAGAGGTAAGGAACCAAACGGAGAAGAATTCCTCCCCCCCGAACCTCCACCCGGCTCAACTAACTAATCTTGGCAGTTTTTTTATAGCAAACAATTGAAGATGATGGTATGATATAAATGCAATTAGGCTTAATATGGAAAACCAACAAGATTCGATGAATGTTTTGTTTGCGCCCCAAAACAGAGAGCCTAGTCAAAATAAAAAAAGGCTCGAGCAGTATCCTGTTGTAAAATGTGCCCCGGGAGAAGAAATATTACTAGTTCAAAGAAGACATAGATTTTCCCTAATTTGTTCAATAGTAATAGAAACGCTTGGCATAATTGTAGCTTCATTTATACTTTTATCCTTAATTCCCCTTAAAAACTTTATACCTCTAAGCTTATACAACTTTACTACTGCTTTATATATGATATTAACAATTCTTTCAGTGTATGTTCTTTTTGAGTTGTATGAGTTTTTAGTATGGTACTATCAATTTTATATAATCACAAACAAAGCAATAATTCATAGGTATTTTTTCAGAATAAATGGAGAATATTCCGAAACAGTTTATGGCGACAAAATGCATGTGCAAGATGTTGACAGAGTCTCTAAGAATTTTTTCTATGACTATTTAAAAATTCAAGATGTGTATGTACAATTTCATAAACTCGAAAGAGAAGAACCGTTCATTTTCAAAACTCCAAAAAATGCACAAGCAATAGATGATATTATTCAGTCTTTAGTAAATCAACCTAGTGAAAACAAAATAATATGAGTATTGCCGGAACCATTATCCAATTTTTCTTTGTCGCAGTTTTTCTGCTTTTAGCCTGTTTTTATTTTATGATTTATCTCTCAGCAAAAAGAGCTATCCGGCAGTCAAAAATTCCCGCACCTCTATTTATAAAAACTGTAATGATTCTGATTGGCTTACTCCTGCTGGGAAGCTTGATGTTTGTGCTATTTTTTAGACCCTACTAGACATTTTTACAACGCCTTATTTAACAGTGACGGATTTTGCCAGGTTGCGGGGTAAAATGCGCTGTTATTTTGCTTGATTTAGATATTGTTGAAAAAGCATTAGCCAATGTAGAGGAAGCGATTGTTTGCGGCAAACATAGGTAAGCTGCTCCAAATCCTCCGGAGTAAAAACCAAAGAGGTTGTCGCATAAGGATACATGATAGCTTTGGGACTACTCACATGCTCCATTCCCAGTACGTGGCCAAACTCATGAGCTAGTGTATGGATAAGTTCGTTATAATTACTGGCAAAATAAAGAGTAATGGTATTATTATTCGCGTCATAAAGTCCCTCTTCTGGTTTTAATGCAATCTGGTTATTAAACTTAAGCGTATCCTGGTTTATACTAAAAACATCTGTGTTGTAATCGCGGGTTGAAAGATTAAGCTGACGTGCTCTTTGATTTAACGCCTCTGCCTCTGCGTTGAGTTGTTTTTGTTGCTCTATTAAGCTCTTATAGACATCGGGTGGCACCCCTCCCTCCTTATTGTATTTTTCAACATTTGCATTGAAGGCCGCCAATTTTTGCTCAAATTGGTTAACTTGTGCTTTATAATCACTAACTTGTTGCGCAAGAGTGCTCTTTTTTTGATTCAATTGTGTTTGCAATTGGTTTATTTGGTTATTAAGCGCTGCTCGCTCGTCATACACAAAATTTACGGTAAGGCGAGCCGTATTGGAATTTACAAAGAGCTGTTTTCCTTTTGGAGTGCTTAAAATATTCGTAGCAGCCTTAGTATCGGCTAAAACGTCAGTAGCGCTTAAGCCAAATTTGGGATCTATTGTTCCTATTTTGTAAGGAATCGGGTTATCACAGAGGCTGTATGAAAGAAGTACCGCAATGTTTTGTCTAAAAAGCACTCCCAAAACCAAAAGTCCGAAAAAGAGAACAAAAAATCGCTTGGCTAAAGGAGGAAATTTATAATTTTTAGATGCCTTTACCATGAACAATAATTATAACACGAGGCAAATGTTTGCTACTTAATGGTGGCGCTTTCTGACAAGGGTACACAGATTATTTTTTCCTTGGGGCTTTGAGGGGATTTGCTGTGCCTTTTTTACCTGTGTAAGAATTAATATTTATCTTTGTATTGATTGCCGGAGTTTTATAGTACGGCTTAGTATATGTACTGTTGCCTTTAACATAACCCTTTACTCTTGTTGCTGCATCTGCACTTCCTGAAGCAAAAAATGCAAAGAGTAAAAGAAAAACTGCAAGCTCCAATAGTTTTGTTTTCATGCTGTTTTATTATTCAATCTTTCAAACTAAAAGTCAAGTTTTACTTCACAGTGACGCTTTTGGCAAGGTTGCGGGGCTTATCCGGATCAAGATCGAGTTCGACTGCCATAAAATAAGCCAAAAGCTGAGCGACAACAATCTGACAAATATAAGAAGCTTCTTTCAAGTCCTCAACTTGCAGGAAGTAATCAAAAACAGGCAGGTTTTTTGGAGCTATGCCGATAATAACCCCACCCCTGCTTTTAATTTCAATTGCGTTTGAAACAATTGATTCGGTCGTCTCATCATTGGGCGCAAAAACTATGCATGGTGTCTCTTTTTCTATTAATGCAATTGGGCCGTGCTTTAGCTCTCCACCTGCTAATCCTTCCGTCGGAATATAACTTACCTCTTTAATTTTAAGTGCTGCCTCAAGTGCCGATGGGTAAGAAACTCCTCGGCCAATGACATAAATATTGGAAGATTTTGAGAAAAACTTTGCAACTTTTTTAATTTGTTCTACATTTTTCTTTTCAAGAATTCTATCAATTTCATCTGCCGCCGCAAGCAGCAATTTCTTGGCTTCGGCAGTTTTTCCGATCATCGAGAATACGAGCATGAAAAGCACAGAAAGTTTTGCAATGTATGCTTTAGTTGATGCGACTGCCTTTTCAGGACCGGCACCCAAAAGAATTTTAAAATCAGCCATTCTGTAAATTGAAGAACCCAAAACATTTGTTATGGCAACAATCTTACTGCCTCTGGCTTTTGCTCTATTGAGTGGCTCAATAGCGTCAATAGTTTCGCCGGATTGAGAAAGTGCAATGATTAGATTGTCTTTATTTAGAAAATGTTCGAGGTAATTAAACTCGGAAGCGACTGCATTGTTAATATGCAAACCCGCAATTTTTGAGAAAAGATAAGTACCAGTTAGTCCCGCGTGAAATGCAGTCCCGGCGCCAATAAAAAACGTTCCCTTGGCTCTTTTTACAATTTTGGAGAAAGCGATTACCTCATCTCTATAATTTTCAGCAATGTTTCTAATTACTGTTGGCTGCTCATAAATTTCCTTAATCATAAAGTGAGGAAACTTTCCTCTTGTTGATAGCTCAAACTTCCAATTAACAGTCTCGGGCAAAACCCGTAGTTGCTTTCCATTTTTAGAAGACATGAGCTCAACATTTTTTCCCAAAATGATCATTTCGTTGTCTTTTATAAAGATTACTTTTCTTGTTTTATCTATAAAACTTGAGATATCAGACGCCAAATAAAATTCATCTTTTCCAAGTCCTATAACAAGCGGCGAACCATTTTTTACAGCTACAATTTCAGCGGATGGCGCATAGGCAACTACAATTGCGTTAAGTCCTCTTAGTTGATTAAATGCTTTGCGAACTGACGTGGCAAACCCACTACTACCCTTAAGATTTTCTTCTATAAGATGTGAGATAACTTCTGTGTCTGTTTCAGATATAAACTTGTGACCCTTTTTGATAAGCGAGTTTTTAAGCTCTACGTAGTTTTCAACTATCCCGTTATGAACTACCGCAATTTCTTTGCGGCAATCCAGGTGCGGATGAGAATTTGCAACAGTAACTCCACCGTGAGTAGCCCAACGTGTGTGACCTATTGCAAGATTACTTTTTGGCAAGGTTACTCTTGCGCTACCAATCTTACCCACGTGTTTATCAACCACAAGCTGATTATCTTTTTTTACAGCAATTCCCCAAGAATCATACCCTCTGTATTCCAAGCTTTTTAAACCTTCAAGAGCCGTATTAGCAGCGTCATCAATATTTCCGATGTAAGCAAATATCCCACACATACTATTTATTAACAAAAGCAACCGCTTCAGATAGATTGGATATTATAGCATCTGGAGTAAATCCTACAATATTCTCTTGCCTTTCTGCAAATGGGCCTCTTTTGAGCCAAATTGTGTAAACGCTGTCGTTTAGATCTTTTCCCAATTTCAAAACTTCTAATTTGTCGTCTACTAAGAAAATATCCCTATTTTTATATTTACTAAGAACACTACCAAGGTTCTCGTCCTTGAGAGAAAATATATGAATATTTTCCTGTCTAAAATGAGCCTGAATTAATGTTTGCTTGAGTTTTTCTCTCTGAAGGACATCTCCTCCTTGAGAAAAGATTCCAATTTCCGCTGACTGCGAAAGTGTTTTCAGAGCTTCTTCTACTTCTTCATAGAGCTTATATATTTTAAGACCGCTACTTTTAAACTGCGCTGTGTCAAAAAGTGTGTAGTCTATATCAAAAAGGACAATTTTTTTCATAGTTCGAGCTATTGTTTTTCCACCACTTCCTGGAATTTTGTGTAGTACTTGGAGTTTTCAGGAACATTTTTAAAAACGCTTGTTGATGGACCAATCAAAGCATTGTTTCCGATCACAATCCCCGGCATTGTTGAAACTTTTATACCAATCTTTACATTGTGTCCAACAATAACCCCAAAGCTCGTTAGTCCAGTGTCTACTTTTTCTCCTTTTACTACCACTTCAATATTACTTCTGTCTATTTTTCTGTTTGCAGTTGTAAAACCAGAGCCAATTTTACAGTCCGAGCCGATAATTGAGTCACCAACAAATCCTGAGTGAATTGATGTACCACTCATCAAAAGGCTATTTTTGATCTCAGTAAATGCACCAATAGAAACATTTTCTTCAAGGTCAGAACCATTCCTAACCAGAGCATTTGTGCCAACTTTCACGTTTTTGCCAATGTAACTTGGGCCTTTTATTTTTGCCCCTTCAAGAATTACTGCTCCACTTTCAACAATTACATTTTTATCAACCTCGGCACTTTTTGAAATCTTAGCATTGCTGCTGATTCTTCCTTTCAAGTCCTTCATGAGCAAATTTTTAGTTGCAAGCAAATCCCAGGGATACTTGAGTGTTGATGTTTCAAAATCTATCTGGCCCACATCAATTGCATTTTCCTTTGCGTAAAGCTCAAGCACTTCTTGTTCAAAATTGAACTCCGACATTTTAACTTTTTTCACCATCTGAACAATATCTACTGGCAGTAAAAATGCGTTTACAAGACATAAGTCAGATGGTTCTTCACCTTTTTTGGGCTTTTCAACTACGCGAACCAACTTCCCATCTTTTACCTCTACAACTCCGTAGTCCCAAGGATTTTCTCTTTTACTCACAAGGACTGCTCCTTTGGATCCGAATTTGCGAACTTTTAATAATTCTTCAACAAGCTTTTGGCTCGTGACGTGATTTCCGCCAATAAGAATAAAGTCACCGTTGAGATATTTTTTTGCATTAAGTAGAACTTCTCCCATCCCCAAAGCTTCTTTTTGGACGATGTATTCTATTGAAAGGCCGAATTTTGAACCATCCCCAAAGTAATTTTTAACAACTCCGTCTTCGCTTACTCTTAAAATTATTTCTCTGATTTCGGCTGCATTAAGTCCTTCCAGAGCGTACTCCAGAATTGGCTTTCCCATAATTTTAACCATAGCTTTATGTGCCAAAGCCGAGTATGGATAAAATCTGCTTGAATAACCTCCTGCTAAAACTATTGCTTTCATTCTTTAATCCTTCTTATGTCTGCGCCCAAACTCTTAAGTCTTTTTTCAAAATGTTCGTAGCCCCTATCTAAATGCTCAACTCCAAAGACAATGCTCTCTCCTTTTGCGGACAAAGCGGCCAAAACCAAAGTTGCACCAGCCCTTAAATCCGATATTTCCACAACTGCATTATGAAGCTCAACCGGACCCATAATCCGTGCCGCATGACGGTACCCCGATTTATTGTCTGACAGATTAAAATTGTAAACTTTTGCAGGATTTAAGACATTAGGGTTAAAAAGCTCAATCTTTGCTCCCATTTTATGCAGTTGCGGAACGTAACTAAATCTACTCTCATATACCGTTTCGTGAATTACTGACTCACCTTTGGCTTTAGTCATAAGAACAGCCCATGGACCCTGCCAGTCTGTCATAAACCCCGGGTAAAAAGAAGTGACTATATCTGTAGCTTTGAGCACTCCTTTAAAAGAAAACCTTAAACTTCCTTCTTTTTCTTCAAATGCTCCACCTGCTTCTTCAAACTTTTCCAAAAATTCTATAAGTCCTGTCTTTGTAGCATTCTTAACGGTAATGTCGCCTTCTGTTATTAGAGCTGCTACTGCGAAGGTGACTATTTCATTTCTATCCGGCTTTATAGTAAATCTCGTACCATGAAGTTTTGAAACGCCATTTATCACTATTTTTCTTCCTACTGTTCTTTTAACATCCGCTCCCATCCGATTTAAAAATCCAATGAGTTCGTCTACTTCAGGCTCCTGAGCGGCGTTATCAAGAATAGTTTTTCCTTTTGCCAGCACCGCCGCCATTATAAGAGTTTCTGTGCCCGTATGAGTGTTTTTCTCGAATCTGTACTGCATACCTTTTAGACCATTACTAGCTTTAATATGAAAAAATCCATCTTTACTATTATAGGAAGCGTCGGCTCCCATTTTTTTAAGCCCATCAATTGTTCTATCTATTGGCCTAGCACCAATTCTGCAACCACCGGGATTTGGAATTATTGCGCTATTTGTGCGTGCCAAAAGCGGAGCAACAAACATGGCAGACGTCCT
>Ga0209515_10000549_pt1 | contig 66837 bp, 66 predicted proteins | sample Subgroupgradi54m_FD_187454 | JGI IMG/M metagenome (GOLD analysis project Ga0209515, IMG submission 187454) | Subsurface groundwater microbial communities from S. Glens Falls, New York, USA - GMW60B uncontaminated upgradient, 5.4 m (SPAdes)... ...
GCTTTACGGTAGCGTAGCGTCAACGCTACGCTACTTTTTTTGATTTTTCATCTAGAAAAATATATCGCATGCGCAATTCTCTCAGACCTAAAGGAGTGAAGTGTTCTTGCGCCTAACTGAATATAAATTTGTTTGTGATGCAAAAAGGATGGGGGAGTATAAACAGCGGGCATTGGAAGATCTTGCGCAGGTGTTTGGTTTTTCCGATGACCAGCTTGATCTGATCGGACGATGTTTAGCATTAAACGATGATCTGCAGTGGGTGCGGCAGGTAAGGATAGAATATTCTAATAGTTATCTGCACAGGACAAGATGTTTGCTGGAGGGGAATCGAGAGAAACGCCAGATATGCATCGATGTTGCGTTGCAGCATGAATTGGATAAAGAAAGTCATGAGACGATCATGGAACGAATACGGCGGGGGATGGAGCAAAGAGGAATAAAAGCGGCAGGATTATTTGCGTATTGTGCAAAGTCATACGGACTTGAGCGGGATGATATCAATTGTGCGTTGTCGTTTGGATTTAGGTATGAGGGCGAATCCCCAGGATCAAGAGAGAAGAAAGAAAAATAAAAAAATTAAAATTTTTCATACTGCTAATTTTTTGTCTGCCATCCACCTGGATTTGTAGTTCATATAAGACTATTGGCACCAGCAGCAGTATGTTGTTGTGGTTTCTCCTGTTTTCGAACATCCGGATGGACATTCGTTATCCGCATAATTTGGGGAAAGTGTTAAACTCAAGGAATACCCTGGTTGTAAAAGATAACTCTGGTCTGTTGTATCACATTCATTTTTTTTACGGCAATCTTCAGCAGCACCGCCTCCACATGAGGCACCTAATATTATTGCACTGAGTCCTGATAATATTGTTCGTTCAATTTTTCTGGTTAGCATTGTTTCCTCCTATTTCTTCTTATAACATTCTTTATGCCCGCCGCTTTTTTCATGATATCCTCTAATGTCTCTATCAATATCGAATAGATGACTATTGCTTTTGTAAGGTGCTGGTTCAGATTGATAAGTGGTTGTAGAATAACTTTGACTGGGATTTTTATCATCTTCTTGCTTTGGCAGTATTTTTGCAGGAACGGGGATTTGCGTTGTAGAAGAAGTTTGACTGCCATCTTTCTTCTTCAATTCTATCACTTTTGCTATAAGGCTATAACAAGGATTATCTGCGAGATAAAACGTATTCTCATAACATTGCTGTAAATGCCCGGTCTGATCTAAAATATACATTCTTTCTTCTGCATGTGCTACCCCTGTTCCTAGTATTAATGCGCTTAATCCCGACAGTATTGTTCGTTCTATTTTTTTTGTTAGCATTATTCCTCCTGATTCTCCTTCATAAATAACATCCCATCATCCGGGCACCAGCAGCAGTATCTTGTGCTAGTTTCTCCTGTTTTCGAACATCCATCAGGGCACTTATTATCCGCATAATTTGGGGAAAGCGGTGAATTCAGGTAAAATCCGGATTGTAAACGATAACTCTGGCCTGTTGTATCACATTCATTTTTACCGCAATCTGTTGCAGCACCGCCTCCACATGCTATTCCCAATATTATTGCGCTTAATCCTGGCAGCATGGTTTGTTCAATTTTTCTGGTTAACATTATTTCTCCCTAGTTTTTCTTATAACATTCATTTTTATGCAATCTATCATTATGCCATCTCATTTTTTCTTTTTCTTTGATATCGTTTTCTTTGGCTTTTTTTTCTTTGGCTTTTTCTTCTCTCAATTTTTCATCGTACGACTTACGTTCAATTGGTTCACGTTCAATTTCGTATAACCAAAAACTTTTAATTGGATTTGGAGAATAATCTTGTGTTCCATTGATTTCAGGGTAGGATCCTATCACACCAGCGCATGTATCATCTGCTGGATATGAAAATCCTTCATAACACTTCTGAAACACCCCATTCTGATACTTTACATACATCCGTGTCCCTGTGCATCCATGCAGCGCAGCAACCAAACCAACTGCCGCGCATGCGTCTTTCATCAAACGCGATAGTGTTTTTGTTTCCATCGGTATGTTAAGGTTAGTATATTATATAAAATATTTTAACGATTATTTTACAAAAAACATAAAATTTATATAGTTATTGTTATTTATGTATAAATATGAATGAAAAGGCATTTATTGGGCAAATCAAAGAATTCCAACCTTATAACGAGAATATATCGAAAGAGGAATGGAAATTGGATCTTACTGATAAAAAAATACTCTATCTGCTCGGGGAAAACGGAAGGCTTTCGACAACGGCCATAGGGAAAAAGGTACGTATAAAGCGGGAAACGGTTGCTTACCGTCTTAAAAAAATGACGGATGATGACTTTCTTCATGGGTTTCTCACGCTCTTGGATACGCGTCTGCTTGGATTCAAGAATTATATTATCTATATGAAACTGAATGGCGTTAGCGGGGAAAAAGAGCTTCTGCAGACACTTTTTGCGATGAATGAAGTTACCAGATTAAAAAATTGTTCCGGGTGCTACGACCTGCAGATCATTGGAAGCGTCACAACTGAAGAGGCCATTCTCGCATTTCTTGAGGAAATCAACAAAACATTCCACACCGTCATTGAAACCTATGATATTATGCAGATTATTGAAGAAGACTTCCTTGGATTGGGTCTGCTTTTGGATAAAGAGAATGAACCCCTGTCTATTAATGAACATAAAGGATCGACGTTTCAGAAAGAACTGCAGGAGGGGAAAAATAATCAGGAACCGTATATCCTTGATGCGAAAGACAGAACAATTCTCAGTCTTCTTGCATTAGACGGGCGTATTACAATGAAAGACCTTTCAAAAAAAGCGGGCATTGCGCCTGTTGCAGTTGAGCACCGCATAAAAAAAATGATTCATGCTGGGATTATCAAACATTTTATTCCGCTCGCATCCTTAAGTAAGATCGGATATCACTGGTGGAAGGTGTTCTTTAAAATAAAGAATATCAATAAGAAAAAATTTATGGGATATATCCGTTATCATCCGAATATTCTCTGGTATATGCGTCTTCTGGGAAAGTGGGACTATCAGATAAGTATCTTCGCAAAAGACAATGCTGAGTTCCATACCATCCTGGACAGCCTCCGGACGGAATTCGCGGAAAACATCATACATTATGATTGTATTCTTGTCTTTAACCAGTATAAATACACGCAGCGTATTTTTTAATTTATGGCATTTTTCGTGGTACTCTTCCGCTTGGATGGGGGGTTATACGAGTATAGATACTATTCGATAAACGTTTTGCACCTTGTTCTGTCTTTAAGGTATATTTAATCAGTTCATCGTTCCACTCCTTTGTGTAATCATCAAAACGTTGTGTCGATAAACTTATGACCGGTGATGAAAAATAAGATATTTCTAAATCAACATGCCACACGCGATTCACATTGATATGCGGTAAATCCACCCATCCTGCAATACATTTACGCCTGTTTTTATAATCATTTGTATTATCTGCATAGTCGAGGCGTGCACATGCACTATACTGCTGACAATAAAAAATCTCTGTATCATATTGCCCATTACATTCTTCTTTTAAAAGTATATTAATTTCTTTTTCAAGATCTTTCATTTGCTGATCGTACATTTTATTTGGATCAAGGGCAAGGCGCTCAGGAGAGACTGGCAGTCTATAGTATTTATCAATAACCGCAAGACTTATTGTTCCCGCAGTTAAAAGAGCGGTTATTCCCGCAGTTATCCTCTTTCTGATGGACCATTGTTTCTTTGGATGGGCAGGTGATGGAACGATATCCTTTCCAATATCTTCAGGTAGTAGAATCTCAAATCCCTGTGCCTTGCCTTGGAGTTGAGTAAATGAATTGTGGTCTTCTTTTTCAGGAAATTCTTTTTTATGATCTAAAAAAAATGTATCTGCATACTGCTCCCCATGGTATAATTTTATAGCACCAGTATTATTGCTTGCTTCCATTGCAAATTCAGGTTTTTCTGCACTGAAATAATGGGTAAAGAATTTTTTCCCTCCTTTTCCCTTTAATACTTTCTCAGGTTTCTGTAGGTAAAAGACCATTTTTTCACCTTTTTTTTCCATCGCTCCGGCAATATCATATCTTTTCGCAACGTATGCGACAAATTCTTCAGGTTCTATCTGATTCCCGGAATGGCATGTGTTCACGAAAATACCTTTTTTCTTTTGCTGCTCCGCAAATGCGAAAATGCTTTCCCACACAAAGTCATAGACTTCCTCTTTTTTTTCCAGGAGCATTGCGTATTTTTTTCCTTTTTCAGGGTCGTTTTCATTATGGGAAAAATGCGCGAGAACGCCTTCAACAAGAAGATATTCCTGATCTTTTTCCATTGACGCATTCTTTCCCTGCTGCTCAATGAGAATCGCAGTCGCGAGCGGATGATGCAGTTTTTTTTCTTTGTCACTGATGGTAAGGTAATGGATACGGGGGTGCGCGCTATGCAGATATGCGGCAAGAGCATGACGTTCATCATTCATGATACAGATTTTTTCCGATGGTACAGTACTGTAATCCTTAAAATCATTATAGATATTATCCCAGACATCCGCATTGAATCCCGCGACAAGGGTACATAGGTCTTTTTCATTGTGTATAGTGTGTTCAAGGCGAAAACCATTGTACCCCTGATATTTCTGCGTATAATTTTTAATAAGAATGGGAATAAGTGCGAGAACATCGAGATGATGTAAAAAGCGGTTATCTTTTTCAGCGGGGGGGATAGGGTCAAATACAGGTATCCCTTTATTCTCTACATTAAGGTGTAATCCATAGGACCAGTCAAGCAATTGATTCAAAAAAGGTTCAAAAGATGGAAACACCGTTTGTATGGAAGGATGGGATGCGTAAACCTTAGATAGATATGTCATGATGTTCAGCGCAGAATCTTTATCGATACGATGAGGGATCTTCGCTTCTTTAAGGAAATATTCAAAAGATGGAAACACCGTTTGTATGGAAGGATGGGATGCGTAAACCTTAGATAGATATGGCATGATGTTCAGCGCAGAATCTTCATCGGTATGGTCGGATATTTTTCCTTCTTCAAGTTTTTTCAAAAGAATATCGCATAAATGTTCAAGACGTCCTTGGCGTACCATAGTACAGGATAAACACGAATTATTTTAAACCTTTCTACGATTTTACCACTATAGAGTACAATATAAAGTTGTCTCAAACATGCATCACTTGTCTTCTATAGGTTGCAAAAACACTATAAACCGTAATCCATGGATGTGGTTCCTTACCTATTCTTAAAAAGTAGGCAGTTCCCTTCCTTCCGTATGTTTCAGCAGTCGCATGATCACCTATCTTTGCTGCACTATAACTTGCGCCAAGATAGTCATATGCTGCATGCTCATCCTCATGCCCTTTTGCAAAGACGTCCCCTGACCAGACACGTAAGAAGAACTGCCGTAAACGCCAGTGATCTTTTTCTGCATCGGGCTGATGGTCTTTGATGATATTGATAATCCTGTTTGCGTTATTATACTCATATCCTGCCCGTAGATAATCTCCTGTGCGTTCATAAAAAAGTGCCCCCGCTGTCGCGCGTAAAAACGCGGAGGTATAGTGTTCGGCATTGAATGCCCTGAGGACACGCCCTTTTTTCGGAATAAATTTTCGTACGGAATAAAGATGGGAGGCAATGCTCTTGCGTACAGAAGACCATTCTTCCGAAGATAATGCCCGCTGTTCTTGACGGTCCTGAGCAACAAGAAAGTCTAGGGTTTTTTCTTCCCCCCTCCGTGCAAATTGCTCTAGAAGAGAACCATAATGAGTATATGCAGGGATGGATGTCATATTGTTTACAAACATTGTTCTGGATGCTTTTGCTGGAAGAGTTTGTTCAGGTAAAAATCATACATTTTTGTCAGGAATCGATTCTGAGGGCGTTTGCCCGCGAACATGAATTGTTGTACTCCTTTTTTTCCCAGTGTGTCTGCTAAGGCGCTATCAGAAAGCTCACCCGCTGCTTCTGCAGCAAAGAGATAAGCATACCCGCTATCATGGTAATGGGTAAGTTTTGCAAAAAGATCTCCCGCCTGATTGCGTGTTGCGAGTTTGCACAAGGACCATTGTCTTTTTTCATCCGGATCTCTGGCTGCTTTGTAGAGGTGTTGGGCTATTTTTCCCGCGCGGTCATAGGAAAATCCTGCGTTAAGGAGATAGCCTGCCTCTTCGGAAAAGATTGCCGCTCCAACACTCACACGAAAGAGAAACGGATAGGTATTAATGTCTGAAGTACGCACCAGATCATGCGCTTTCCGGTCGAGTGTTTCGACAAGAGTAGCGGGTTGTGTGCGTATTTTGGGTTGATCTTTTTTTTCAGTGCGCTCGCGCTTAAGCAGAAAAGCAAGTGCTTGCTGTGATCCTGTTCGGACAAAATCCTCAAATGCGCTGTTACATCTTGCCTGTACGCTGATAATTAAGGGTGATGATGCCATTTTAGTGCGCAATAAATATAGATTTATAAAGGCATACGCTCTGTTTTTCCTACGGTTCTGAATATGTTCAAAGAATGAATAAGAAGTATAATGGACATAAGGGAAGATTCAAATATAAAGTTATCACCCATAAATAAGAACATATAAATAGAAGGATATTATTTCTTTTTTCTATGCAAAAGAAACAACAGGCGTTCGCATATTATCAGGGGGCGGTACAAGAGGGAAAGACCATGAAACAGATGGCGGAAGAACGCGGAATACATGAATCTTCTGTATATATATCCATGATAAAATTTGGTCTTCTTTCGCTCTACCGGGAACAGCATCCTGATGATCAGCCTTCCTGGAAGATACAACCCCGTACAGATGTCAGGGAAATCAGGAAAAGAGAATATGCGGACGCAATAGGGGCAGGCAAAACAATCGAGTCCATCGCAGCAGAACAGGGACTGACAGAATCGTATGTGCATCAACAGATAAGTCGTTTCGGACTTCTTTCACTTTATCGTCAACACCATCCTCATGTGGGGTTAAGACCTTATTCTATTTCTCCTGAAAGAAAAAATGAATATAAATCGCTTATTGAGGAGGGACATACGATTGAAGAAATTGCCGGGAAACTTACAGTATCAGCCAATACAGTTTGGGGGGTAATATCTAGGATAGGTCTCACAGCCCTCTACCGGGAACAGCATCCTTTACAGAGAAAAGGAATAAAACAGAATAATAAGCGGAGAACGTATGAAAGGCTGGAAGAGTTTGTAACACAGGGCGTATCACAAGGAGAAATCGCAGCTCATTTTGGGGTTCGTCCTCAGATGATTTCACTTCTTATTCGTCAACGTAACCTGGATGCGCAGTGGGAAGCAGCACAGCAGGCACAGCAAAAAGAACGCGGCAGTGAACAAACAGACCTTCACCGTGAACGACAGAACTTTGTCAGTTTCCTGTACCAGGTTACCTTACAACGTGCGCATGATGATCCGACCATGGAAAAAGCAGTGCAATATTATTTTAGTAGGCGCTATACACCTGCTTCTGGATCTCTTGAGCGATATTACGCGCTCTTTCAGGTGTATGATCATGCGCAAAACAAAGGGAAAAAACTCAGTGTTAACGAGCTCGCTAAAAAAAGCGGGATCTCTTTCCCGCATGTGAGTAGAATTCTCAAAACAGTCGGCGAGGAACCCATGTACGGGATGAAAGATCGTCATGTTCTTACGTCCCGTGAAAAGAAAATCGTACAGAACGCAATCAGGATGGACACACTGCTTGGCTATAAAGAAATGGAAACAGTCACCGGTATTTCCTGGTTTGTTTTTAATCGGACCGCACACAGGGAAGGGATACAGCATGCCAGAGCCAGAAATCTCCTTTATGAAAATTTCAATCAAAATGAAAAAGTCACGTATAAGAAAGCCTTAGATCTCTACGAAGCATTAGACGCGGGATTTTCTGCAGCAGAAGCGAGGGCATACGCAGATATTAAAACAGATAAGGGATATGCAATCGCGCTTGAAAAACGCACAGATTTAGAAGCAAAAGTCGCGCAGTTCAAACAGCATGTGGGTCTTGAAAAATTACCGTTTATAGAAAAAAGGAAAAGCGCAGGTATACGTTCGTAAAAAATAGATTTATAAATTGTTTCGTAATCAGTATATATGAGGAGATACCAGAGCGGCCAAATGGACGGGCCTCAAGAGCCCGTGACTTAGTGTCTTCGAGGGTTCAAATCCCTCTCTCCTCACGTCTCATGGAAAAAATAAAAAAAATGTTATGTACGCAGGGGAAATATTTCGCCTGGAAGAACGGGGATTTGCATACCGATCTCGGGACAGTGAAAGAAACAGATTTGGTTAAAGCAAAAGATCGTGTGACTACAAACACAGGCGTGGAATTGCATGTGTTTCATCCTAAATTTAATGATCTCTTAAGTAAAATTAAGCGGGGTCCGCAGATTATGATTCCGAAAGATGTCGGATTGTTATTTTCGTATACAAATATTGATCGGGATTCCACTGTTTTGGAAGCAGGCACAGGATCAGGTGTTACAGCGTTGCATTTAGCGCGGTTCGTGAAAAAAGTGATTACGTACGAGAAAAGAGATGAGTTCTTTGATATCGCGAAGAAAAATATAGAATTTTTCGGGTTCAAGAATATTGTCATGAATCAAAAGGATGTCGAAGAGGGATTGGATGAAAAAGAGTTAGATTTGATTGTCTTTGATCTTGCGGAGCCATGGCGGTTGGTCGATAAAGCGTACGCGGCGTTAAAGGAAGGGTGTTATGTCGTCGCGTATTTACCGTCAATCACACAGGTGATGTACTTTGTGAAAAAAGCGCAGGAGAAATTCTATGTCGAGCGGGTCGTAGAGGTGTTACAGCGGGAATGGCACGTCGAAGAGAAAAGAGTACGCCCCCATTCAGAGATGATTGCGCATACAGGTTTTATGTGTTTTGTGCGGAAGATCTAATCCTTGCGTGCAAAGAGATAATGCATAAAAACAGCATTTTTAGCAGGATCTTTTTTTACAATATTGGTGCGTGTCGCAGATATGCACGTAAAATAGGGGGCAAAGAGTGCGCGTATTTCTTCATCGTGAAAATAACTGAACCAGCGTTTTGTTCCGGGATATTTGTGACTTTCTTCAAATCCTTCAAACGTTCCTTCTTTGACCGCAATGCCAACAATCCCTTCAGGCAGGAGTAAGGGAACAAGTGATCGAATAACCGGAGGAAGACGTTGTTTAGGGAGGTGGAGTAAAGAAGCATATGCCCAGATACCAGCGTAAGCTTCTTCAGGTAAGGTAAGATGTTCCATGTCCATTACGAAGCCGTCAAGTCCTTGTGCTTTGCATCGTGCAATCATTGCAGGAGAAATATCAACACAGAACGGATCAAATCCGCGCGAACGAAAATAGATCGAGTGTTGCCCTGGTCCGGATCCAAGATCAAGAATACGAGTGCCTTCAATATCGTTTAATGCATTAAGAAAGAGATCAAGTTCATTCGAAACATCGCGTGCAAGATGGCGTTCAAATTTAACAGTAAACGCATCAGTATATTGTTCATAACATGCTAATGTTTCCTCTTTATAATCCATAGTAAAATAATACAAAGTGGGTATATAAAAATTATAGAACTCAAACGCGAGTATTAAGGATGATTGTCGGTTAATATTTACACTGTCTTTTTCCATAGAAACTCTTTTTCTACGAAAAAACCAATCCCTAACGAAACGAGAGAACACCCTGCACGAAGATAACGTTCAAAAACTACATATTCTTCTAAATGACCGAAAAACCAAGGGAGGGTTATTAACGGTTCATTCTGTTGATAAAGTATACCACTTGCTACCATGCACGTTAATGCAATAAGCCCGCGTGGATAATACGATTCATTTAAAGAACGATCTATTTTTGGAGGCGCATATGCTGCGATTGTTTCTAGATTATCTTCTTTTTTCATAGCGGGATAAATGCTTACTTTATTTTTATATCTAGTATACTAAATTTTTCAAAAGAATCTGTTGTAGGAATACGTCTATTATTCACAGACGATATCCTATCAATAGGCAAAGAAACTAATATCTTAAAATCTTGTGAAACAATCGGATAAGAAACTAATTGTATATCCATTTCATTTAGCCCATCTAATCTTGCAATCTTTGCTGCATCGCTTTGCGATAAATATCCTACTAAAAAAAGTTTATTTTCTTTGGTATATTCTAATTCAAAAAAATGATTTTCTTCCCATTTTCTCTCAATATTAACATGTTTATCAAATAATACACTAGAATAATTCTTATCTTTAGGGATATACAGATCTAAATCAAAATCATCTAAAAAAAAGAAAGTGCCTGAAGGAGTTTGACTAATTGGTTTGTCTGCTTCTAAAGGTAAAAGTTCTCTTAAACCTTTATTTTTACGATAATCTCTTAAATAACCTTTTAAATCATCTAAATTCTCAGGTAGATGTGACTGAATCTCTATTGATAGAGGGGCATTAATTTGTTTCATAATTATAGATTCATTATACACTGTATTACTAGCGATAGTTGTTTCTTTTTGTCCAAAAAAAGGAGTTAATACAATCAGTATAAAGCCTACAAGGATAGGCCATATTATCGCCTGCAATACCCAATGTTGATACCATCTTTTTCTTCCTTTAAATTTTCCGTTTTCTTTTTTTTGTTGTGAAACAGAACCTATATCCCCCTGACTAAAAACGATCTGATTCCCATTCAGGTTTACATTAATTGATTGTGTATCGGGTTTTTTTCTTGCTATCCCATCATCTGAATTTAATCTTTCCATTTCAGATAATCGTGAATTTAATACATTTATTAGTTTATTTGTAACATTTTTATTAAACCAATAGATCATATGATCCATATCCCCCCTGGCAAAACATCTCATTGCAACACTTATAATTTCATCTGGTTTTTTGTTTCTTAAATAGGTATAAATAAAGCTATTTCTCTCAAATTCTTCTGAAGGAAGATTAAGTCTTTTTGCAACAACTAGAGATAGCTCATATTTGTTTAGAATTTTCATGTCATATAAACTGTTTATCACAGCACCCATCTCTTCTTTTTCACAAAAACTCAACCAATCATTAAGATGCATCTCAAAACTATTATAATCTGAATTGAGTAATGTTTTAGATAGTTCTTCAAATTTTATTCTGATCTGATTAATATCATTCATTTCTATAACCCTAAATTCTTGACAAGCTCTCCCTTATCAAACGGTTTCAAATCATCGACACCTTGACCCATACCTAAATAGAGAATCGGTTTATTAGTTACATATGATACAGAAACCATTGTACCCCCTTTTTCGTCGACATCTGCTTTTGCCAGCACGATCCCATCAATATGAATCGCACGATCAAACTCTTTCGCCTGTTCCGTACAATCATTACCCGTAATCGCTTCACCGACAAAGATCTTTAAGTCAGGTTTCGCGACACGGACAATTTTTTCCATCTCGCGAATAAGATCTTTATTGCTGTGAAGACGACCCGCAGTATCAACCAAAACCACATCAATTTTGTGCGCTTGCGCGTATTTAATCGCGTCAAACGCCACCGCGGCAGGATCAGCCCCATAATCATGCGCGATCACTTTTGTTTGTAATGTTTCCCCCCATTGTTTTAATTGCTGGATTGCCGCAGCACGGAATGTATCAGACGCTGCTAACACTACCGAAAGCCCATTCTTCTTTAACAAATGCGCGACTTTAGCAATGCTCGTCGTCTTGCCCGACCCATTAATGCCGACAAAACAGATCACAAACGGTTTTTCCTGCTTTTGTTTGATGCGCGCGAGAACATCAATCGGATCAACACTTAAGACATTGAGAATACTTTCTTTCAACCCTTTCTGAATTTCATCTTCGACATTACCTCGTTTAATCGGCGTATCGACGACCCGTTTGGTTAAACCTTCCTTAATCTTATCGACGACTTCCAGCGCAACATTATTTTCTAACATCGCAATCTCTAATTCATTGAATAACTGATCGAACTTTTCTTTCGAGATCTTTGTAGTTGTTACTTTTTCTGCGATCGATTGAAAGAACCCTCTCTTTTCTTCTGCTGGTTTTTCTTCGACTTTGACTTCTGCCTTTTGTTCTTCTTTCTTCTCTTCCGTAAACTTCTCTTTTAATCTGGAAAAAAATCCTTTCTTCTCTTCGACTTTAGGAATCTCGACTTTCGATTGTTCAACTTTGGTCTCAACTTCTTTTGTAAGATCATATTCCCAACCAGGCCTCCATTCTTTTTTAACGCGCCAATCAGTTTCGATTGCTTTTTCCCATGATTTTCCTCGCAGTAATACTTCTATTGCTAATTGCGGCGCTTTATGTGCGACAATTGCAATTTTTTTCCCTTTGTATTCGCTGAAAATATCATTCAGGAAATGCGCAATACGTCTCTCTACATCTTCCAAACTTTCTCCATTCGAGAAATGTTCTTTAATATGATCTGAATAAACAACCTTAGCTTCATCTTTTTGATTAAGATCCCCATAATTACATTCTCTCAATCTTTTATCCTGAATGATCTTAACGTTTGTATCTTTGAACGTTAAACGCGCTGAATCAACAGCTCTCTTTAAATCTGAACAAAAAATAACAGCAAATTCGTTTACCTTAATCTCTTTTCGTAGATCTATTGCCTGTTTCTTTCCAAGTGCAGACAGTTCCCCTTGCGCCTGCCCTGTCGATATCCCCTTTTCATTATCGCTTGTTGTCCCATGCACAAAATATACAAGTTTTACTTCATTTGGATTAATCGTTTCTACAACAACTTCCTTCTCAGCCTTCTTTTGTTCTTCCTTAGAAACTCCTACTTTCTTCTTCTGTTCCCTTACTGGTTTCTCTTTCTCCTTTTCCTGCTTCGTTGGCGGTTCTTTTTTCTGTACTTCTTTCAGCGTTTCAGCAGGTGTTACTGGCGCTTCTTCCTCCACCTCTTTCGAGAATTTAGAAACAACAGACTTTAGTTTTTCTTTCAGGAACTTGAACATAGGAATAGAACCGATTAAAACTTTAAAAACCTTACTTTAATGCTTTTAACATCTTCTTCGCCTTCGATAAATCCCCTTTCGCGATTTCCTTTTCAATATTATCCTTATCTGCATTAAAAACAGGCTGATGGAACCCCTCAATTTGCTTATGCCAACGCAATGAAGACACTTGTATCTTCTCTTTCTTCATATGCTCTAATTTTTCCTTTGTCACCCGCTCATAAACCTTAAACGCTTTACCCAGTTCTCCCCGCTCAACCAGATCATGTATCTCATCAAAACGCGCATCCTCTTCCTGATACACCTGAGAAAGAAACGGACGTTCCATATGCGCCCGCTCAACCGGAATTTGCTTATGCCAACGCAATGAATGCACTTGTATCTTCTCTTTCTTCATATGCTCTAATTTTTCCTTTGTCACCCGCTCATAAACCTTAAACGCTTTACCCAGTTCTCCCCGCTCAACCAGATCATGTATCTCATCAAAACGCGCATCCTCTTCCTGATACATCTGAGAAAGAAACGGACGTTCCATATGCGCCCGCTCAACCGGAAGATCTGTATGAAACCTTCTATACCCCACACGTTCCTGCGCAAATGCCAGTAACCGCTGCATGGACAGTTCACGCAATAATTTTTTGATGATCTCATAAAATTCCAAACGATCATGATACGGAAGCAGATACGCAATCTGATTGTAAACCAGCAACAGCTCCGCATATTTTTTCAGTGCTTTATGCGTCTCCTTTGCCTCCACCAGTATTTTTACTTCACGCGCATGCTTCCTAAAATGCCCTGCGTCTTTTTTATAAGTATACACATCCAGAAAAAAAGCATAATTCTGCTTCGCGAAGGCCAATAAGGGTTCAATATCCCTCTTCTGTTCCTCTTCCTGCCCGATATCAAACGTTAAGTTATGAATACGCTCCATCTCGCGGTGAAACGCGGCCATACTCCCGTTCTTTGCTATTCTATACGCTTCATTAATGCGCACAAGCAGTATTAATTCCCGGAATAAAAGACCGACCTGTTTCTCAAACTTCTTTTTCGCCGAGTCCGGGAGATCATCAAAGATATGATGAATATTGATAGACAACGCAACAGCCTGCTTAAACTCTTTTTTTTTCAGATGTTCATACGCTTCAGCACATAATCCCTTAAACGCGCGCACTTCCTTTGAATCAAACCAATTAAACATCCTCTATTTGAAGAAGGACGCTATAAAAAACTTTCCAATTGCGCAAGAAAAACAGTAGCGTACGAACCCGCAGGCAAAAAAAAGGACAACCAACCATCCTCATATGCAAACCCCTTTATTGGAACAAACAATGGACGATCATGCGCTACAGGCAAGGAATCAGGAAAAGAGCGGATAATAAAATCACGCACAGTTATTCCTTCCATCTGTAAATATCTTAAGGCAATATGTTCCACCTCTTTATTCTGAAAGACCGCGTCAAATGCAGGTAATGGAATCATTATTTCTTCTTGCTTTTCTCTAACGAAGATCAATCCTTTATATTCTGTATATTGCCTGTACTGCTCTTTCAGGTAAGAACAAGCGATCTGATTCCAGAGATACGACTGAAACGCATGCAGGTACAGGGAGAATACTTTCTGATCCAGCTGCCGCAACGCGCCAATCCTGTCTGTGGGATGTTCAGCAAGATACGCGTTTACTTTTTCATTATTCATAAGACTGATTGCTTTTTCCCATTCTTTTTTGATGAAGAAACGGCCAATTTCCGCGTTACTTGTACTGAATCGTTGCGGACCAAAATAATTCACCATAAAACCAGGATTAACAATCTTTTGAAAATCTATTTTTATACGAAATTTATTCCCTTCTAACTTTCCTAAAATAACCGGCTCCTTTCCCTTTCCTAAAACTGTTATTTCCACCTGATCGATAGACACTTTTTTTAAAGCATGTTCACTTGCCTTATAGACCGACATGTGCTGCGTTGTTGTCGCATGCTTATCCTTTATCCCCGCAAACCCGATACTCTTTTTTGGGATATGCGCCTGTCTCGCAAGTTCATTGACCACATCCAAGGTGTTTCTGTTCTTCTTTTTTACACAGATATACAGATAGTCCCCTTCCCCTTTTTCCAGATTCAATACTTCATCCACGAAAAATGTTTCTGCGTCCATCCCAAATGTTTAAATAACGCACATTACTTAAACATAGTGATGACGAGAATATTCGTAATCATTGACGGTCTTGGGGACAAACCCTGTAAGGTTCTTCACCATAAAACGCCCCTGGAAGCTGCGCATATGCCTTATCTCGACCAGCTTACGCGCAGGGGAAAAATAGGATATGTGCATACTGTCGCAGAAGATATCGCGCCGGAAAGCGATATTGCGGTCACTGCGTTACTTGGTTATGATCCTTATACCTATTATACGGGACGCGGGCCGCTTGAAGCCTACGGCGCGCATATCCCGTACAAAAACGGATGGATTGCCTTACGCACAAATTTTTCCACAGTCAATGAAAAAATGCGGCTTGTTTCGCGGAGAGCGGGGCGTACACTTCCCACGCGCGACGCACGCGCACTTGCCCGTCTTATTAACACAAAAGTAAAACTTGCCTTCCCGTTTACGTTTCACGCGACAGTTGCGCACCGCGGCGTTCTTGTTATTCAGGGGAATTTTTCTGAAAACATCAGCAATGTGGATCCTGCGTACGCAAAAAAAGGAAGTTTCGGTGTTGCGGTTAAAAAGCGCAGCTATTTTGTACAGAAATGCGTTCCCCTTGACCGCTCTGCGAAAAGCAGATATACCGCCGCAGTCATCAATGATTTTGTCCAGCAAAGTTATCAGGTCTTGAAAAACAGCACAATCAACAAACGCAGGGAAGAAACAGGGGCATTTCCTGCGAACATTGTTATTCCCCGTGACGCCGGCGTTTCGCTTCCGCGCTTTCCCCAAAAAAAAGGATGGGCGGCGGTCATCAGCATGCCATTAGAAATCGGGCTGGCAAAACTTGCAGGCATGCGCGTTCTCCCGTTTACTTATCCGAAAATGCGCGGCAGGAACGTGTATAAACACCTGTATAAAGGATTACGCAAAACCATCAAAGCAAGCATCAAAGCGTTAAAGAAAAATGAATATAAAACCTATTACTTGCACTTTAAAGAAATTGACGTCGCAGGCCACGATAATGAACCGCATGAAAAGCAGCATATGCTGGAAGTTTTAGATAAAACATTCTTCCGTTACCTAACGACGTTACCTGATACGGAAATTATTGTCACTGGCGATCACAGTACACCATGCGAAATGCGCGGTCATAGCAATGATCCGGTTCCCCTTCTTTATATAAGCAAAGGAATACCGGACGGGATTACCAAACTCAGCGAGAAAACCATGAAACTGGGCAGTCTGGGAAAAATGAAAGGAAAAGACGTGCTGAAACAGCTGCAGTTCAGATAAAGGTCGCAGTATAGAAAAGTATATAAATTTCTTTATCTCCCTCTTCTTATGACAAAAAGTATCAATGTCAAAATACAAGAAGACCTCTACGGCTCTATGGGAATACATGAAGAGATAAACTGGAGCGGTGTTATCCGTTCGGCAATCAAAGAAAAATTAAAATCCCTAGAAGACAGAAAATTTGACAAGGAACGCGCACGAAAAGCATTCAATGCATCACAAAAACTTCTTGCAGCACACGCATTCAGCGGCAGACCTGGTACGGAGATCATACGAGAATGGAGAGACAAAAGAAAATAATTGATGCCAATATCGGTGTTAAATGGTTTGCAAAAGAAGACGGTTCAGATAGCGCACGATCTATTCTTAAAGATCATATCGAAGAACATACAATCTTATGCGTTCCTGAACTCTTTGTCTATGAACTAACGAATGCACTACGCTACAAAAAAACAACAGTTGATCAACTTAAGGCAATAGTCCACGAATTGTTCGATTTTCAACTCGAATACATTCCAATAACAGAAATGATTATGGAAAAAGCAGCAGAACTATCTTTCCACTATCAGCTAACAATCTATGATGCAGTCTACTTGGCACTCGCAGAAACACTCAATGCACGACTTATAACCACAGATGAAAAAATAATGAATACAAAACACCCCCTTCTTGCGGCGCTTCCTCTTTAGAAAAACATAAGAACACTCTACAAAAGGCATTATCTTCCCTTTTAGCATTAAAATTTTACTCAACACTCAGAATTTGTTCATTGAATTTTCTTGCGAATTTTTGCAAGACGTACGCCAATACCGCTATGTACAACCTCAGGAGTGCACTGGCAATCCAGCACCGCCATCGTTGGGGAATTTGCACGGAATATAGCAACAGCATCAGGTTGCAGACCAGTATAAAAAATAGGGGAATTACTGGAAGTAGTTCCTTTTCGAGGCAATCCCCGTATATCTGCAGATTTAAACCACTCATCGAACTCCATATAGGCAGCATCAACAAGGGTTTCTTCTCCTAAAGGCACGGTGACTTCCTTGAGTTGTCCGGTTTTTTCAATGGTGTGGTATTTAATCAGCCATTGAAAGCGCACTTTTTGCTGTTTAATAAAATATGCGTCAAGAAATTCACCCCGTATTTTATCTCTTCCCTGCCTAATACCCTCAACAACGCTCGCCCGCTGTTTCTGGCTTAACAGATCACCTTTCGCATCCCGAACAGGAGGGGACTTAATATGTGGGTAAGCGAGGTGAGCAAAGAAATCGAGAAACTGGCGTATCGTCAGCATGAAAAAACCATTTTTACTTATTATTTCCTGCACATTATTCCAGCTCTTATCAAAATGAAAAAGATCTAAAGAAACCAGCAGATCAGGATACGAATAGCCCGCATAATCTTTTCCCGGCAAAACAACCCAGTTCTCGGGATCGGGCACTCCGTATTTTTCAATATTCTGTTCTGCTTCACCCGATGTTTTTCCTGGTTTCGCCGGAGCAGCTGGTATTGCTGTTTCTTCCAAAAATATTTTCTGCATCCTTCCAATGAGTTTCTCAGCATCAGCGAACAAAGACGCAATTGCGCGGATATCTTTTCCTGCGATTCTGTCTAGAATCCGTTTTTCTTTTACACTCAATTCATTCTTAAATTTAATAAATTTCGCGAAAGAATAAAACTGATTGAGGACAGGGTTCTTCTTCTCAGAAAGATAATTCCCCATCTCTTTGCGTTCCTCTGGGGAAAGTTTTTGATCATCAGCCCAGTCATTGAACAAAGGGAAAACTGCTTCAACGATGCCGGAATAACGTTCCTGATAATCCTTCTGATTGTTTCCAGCTGGATCAACAGTTAATCCATTCACAATCATAATCTTGACAAATAATCTTCCCAGCGTATCCTGAAATTGTTTCACAAATTGCTGTTTCTGGCTTAATTCTTCTTTCGTGAAGAAACGCTTAACCTTCCGGATCCAGCCCATACGTATAAAAACAATTCTGAATATATTAAATTATCTGTGATCCTTATTTCCCACCAACCAAACCTTTAAATGCTCCCATAAAATACGTTCAGTATGGACGGACAGGACAGCATTATCACCTATGAACGTCTCTACGAACTCTTACGTTTAGAAAAATATCATCCAGAACTCCAGCCTGTTGACAAGGATTTTTTTGAAAAAACTGTCCAGTACATTAGTGAGAAACGCGCAACCTTAAGCACGCACGAACATAAAGACAGTATTTTTGCAGCCCAGAGCATCCAGAAAACCAGAAAACAATTAGAAAACATCCAGAAAATTCTTTCAGAACTCTATGAACGGCGCGAAAGTAAGATTCTCCAGTTAGCCATCTTCTGTTCACGCACGCAAGCGCCCATCCAGAACCAGGACAAGATGCTGCCGGAAGAGAAAATCCTCTATACTTCCCTCGTTGAAACGCTCAATATTCATCGCACCCAGATCTTAAAAACCCTTTTAGAAGGAAAAAAGCCTGCGATTCCAGAAACGAAAGACATAAAAAACGAGGCTGCATCCCCAGAACAGAAGCACGTACGGTTTATTCAGGACGTTCCCCAGTTTGTCGGGGAAGACATGAACCTGTACGGGCCATACAAACCGGAAGACACCGCGGTCTTACCTGCGAAAGTCACCGACGTCCTGATCAAAAACAAACGAGCTGAACACCTATGAAAATGCCCAAACTGACGCACCGTTACTGCCGCTACTGCAAAAAACATACTGAATGCAAAGTAAGCCAATACAAAACCGGCGGAAAAAGAGGGGCGCTTACCCACGGCGCAATTCCCCGCGCACGCAAACGCGGCTTAGGACGCGGATTCGGGAACAGAGGCAAATGGGGATCAAAACCTGCCATCAGCAAATTCAAACGCACCGGCGCAAAATCAAGCAAGAAAACAACATTACAATATACCTGTCAGGTGTGTAAAAAAATAACCCAGCAGTCCCAGGGATTCAGAGCAAAAAAAATGGAGCTTGTCTAACACCATGAAACCAACCAAAAGCACGTTTATTAAAGTTAAATGCGCCAAATGCAAAAATGAACAGAATACGTTCTCGAACGCATCCACGCCTGTTCTGTGTTTAGTCTGTAACGAACCACTTGCCCATCCGCAGGGCGGCAAAAGCAGGATCGTGGGCAGTGTTTTAGAAACACATTAATTTTCTTTTACAATAACATAGCTCTTTTCTGTTATATCCCCGGTATACAAAACTGAACCTGTTTGTACTCCGGTGATACCCCATGGCGCGAGCAAGGTCTGTCTGCTTTGTATAAACGGATGAAAACCCTGTAAAAGCCCCATCGTGTCCCGTGAACGTTTTGAAGCTGCCTGTTTGTAGGCGCGCAATAACGCGGGATCGTGACGTGCTAATATGAGCCAGGCCTGATCTTCAATTACCCTATCTAACCCGCGAAGATACCTCCCATGCAAGTCACTCCGTTTTATTTCTGTCCCTGCAATTTTTTCATACATATCAGAAGGAAAAATGAAAACACTGCTTCCCTGCATTTCATCCATCGGATAACGCGCGCAAATATCCTGCATATTCAATACAATCTTAAAACGATCATTATTATCCAGATTTGGGTTTTCATCTTCTTTCCGAAAAACAAGCCCGTCATTCGTCAGAAAACCATGACCCCACCACTCCCGCTCAACCTCAGAATCCAGAACACCCACTCTTTTTTTTAGGATATCATCTATCCCCAGTATTTTTTTCCCTTCTTTGTTCGCGGCAGCGAGATGGTCGAGATATTTTCCCGATACTGCCGCATACTGTTCTGTAGCATCTGGCAGATTCAAATTAAGCATAAACCGATACAAAACACAAATATTATAAAATAGGACACTCAAAAAAACCTATAACAATCTTTAAAAAGATTCCCTTGTTCGTTCTTTTATGTTCTATAAGAAGAAAGGCACCCCGGAAGTCGGCGATTTACTGTTATGTACGGTGAAAAGAATTTTATATCATTCCGTCTTTGTCAGCTTTGACGAATACGACAACAGAGAAGGCATGGTTCATATTTCCGAAATAGCGCCCGGAAGAATCCGCAACTTGCGCGATTACGTAACTGAAGGGAAAAAAATCGTCTGCAAGGTCATCAACATCAACAGACAGACAAACAATATTGACCTTTCCTTACGCCGTGTCGGCACAGGCCAGCGCATGACAAAAATGAACGAATACAAACAGGAGGAGAAAGCGGAAAAATTATTAGAACATGCGGGCAAAGAATGCAAACTTACCTTAACACAAGTCTACCAGCAATTTGGCAATCAGATCATCGAACAGTATGGCAGCATCTACACCTTCTTCCAGCATGTTATCGTTGATGACAAACAAGCGCTTGCCGACATTCACGTTCCCGTAAATCTCAAAGAAGCAGTTATAAAAATTATCAGGGAAAAAATCAAAACACCGGATATTAAAATCAGCGGCATCCTCACCTTACAAACATATAGCAGCAATGGCATTGAAGATATCAAAAAAATATTACTCCCCATTGAAAAAGAGGGGGCTTATGTGAATTATCTAGGAGCGCCGCGTTATCAGATTAATATCACCGCGAAAGACTATAAAACTGCCGAACATCACCTCAGAGAACTTATCGAAGAAGGACTGAAAACCGCAAAAAAACTGGGCGTTACCGGAGAATTCACGAAAAGTGCCAGCTAAAGAAATCCTCCAATGCGGCACGTGTAAACAATATACCCTCCATTCCCCCTGCTCCTGCGGCGGAACTGCGATTACGCCTAAACCAGCAAAATACAGCCTGGAAGACAAATACGGCAAATACCGCGCGCAATACAAGGCAGAACATAACCTTTAAATAAACTCGCACACAAAAACGCCTATGGAAGACAAATTTCTCGTCAAAGCATTCACGGTTCCTAAAACAAAGCATCCGGTACTCATCCAAGGACTGCCGGGCATTGGCAATGTCGGAAAAATCGCTGTTGAATTTATGATCACCCATCTCGGCGCGGAAAAAGTGTACGATATTCTCGGACCGGAATTTCCCAACGCAGTCTTTGTGAATGAACAGGATCTTGTCGATCTTCCCCGTATCAGCATCTATTACAAAAAAATGGGAAAAACCGAGGTATTCTTTGTTAACGGCGACGTGCAACCCTCAAACGAAGTAGGCTGTTATACCCTCGCGCAGAAAGTTCTGAGCATCGCAGAAAAACACCATGTCAAAGAAGTTATTTCTCTCGGCGGCATCGGCTTAGATAAAATACCAGAAGCGCCTATCGTTTTCGCTGTCGGCAATGATCCTGTTATTGTCAAAAAATACAAATCATCACCTACCCATATGGTTTATGGAACGGTCGGACCCATCATTGGCATGGCGGGCATTCTTGTTGGTTTAGCAAAAGACTATAATATCCCTGGCGCGATCCTCCTCGCGGAAACATTCGCGCACCCCACTCATATCGGCATTAAAGGCGCGCGTGAGATCATCCGCGTTTTAAATACTAAAATCCACATGGGCGTCAACATTAACGAACTGGATAAAGAAATCAAATCTATGGAAAAAAACATCAAAACACCCGCAAGAACCATTGTTCAACCCGCGCTCGCGCCAAAAGAAGAAAAACCATTCAAAGATTATAATAACTATATCGGATAATCTTATCGGTATCTTTAAAACAGTCTCATAACTGAAATGACTACAATGACCCATCCTATTCTTAATATCCTCAAAAACCAGTGGGACTATCTCGGGAAAAGAAGACCCCTCTTTATTTTCTACATATTCCTCTTTGTCCTGGCAGCGATCGTCCATCTTGCAACACCCTATCTCATAGGTACAATCTTTAATTCTATCCAAAAAATAATCACAACAAAAAAAGAATTATACACTTTGATCACCAAAATATCCCTCCTTCTTCTTCTTACTATAATTTTCTGGATGTTCCACGGTACTGCACGCATCCTTGAACAGACCACAGGATTTTTTGTCAAAAAGAACTATATCAACGATAAAATAAGAGTACTCTTAAAATTACCCATCAAATGGCACAAAGACCACCATTCCGGCGACACTATAGACAAAGTCAACAAAGCCGCTGAAGGGCTGGGAGAATTCTCCAGAGAGGCAACCTACCTCATTGTTTATGGGGTCATTGACTTTTTAGGGTCCATTATTATACTCTTCTTTATCGATTTTAAAATCGGCTTATTCGCATTCCTCTTTTCGTCAATAACTATCTTCATCATTACAAGAATAGACAAACGACTGGACAATAAATACAGAGAATTAAATACCTATCACAATAAACTAAGCGCTTCTATTTTTGATTATATAAGCAATATTATTACTGTTATAACCCTGCGCCTGAGAAAAACAGTATCACAAGAAATAGAACTTAAACAGATCGCAGCTTATCCAACGTTTAAAAGCAGTATCGTCATCAATGAGATTAAATGGGGTTTTGCAAGTATCGCAATAGAAGTCATGATCGTTACCGCACTCATCGCCAGAACGTATACAGAATTTAACGCAACAGGCGCCATCTTAATCGGAACCCTCTACATGCTTTACGGGTACCTCAACAATGTTGGAGAAACATTCTACAAATTTGCGAGTCTTTATGGAACAATAATTATAGAAAACGCGAGTGTTACCGGAGCGTATCCTCTCGATAAAGAATACGCTAAACTCAAAGAAACAGTTCATGCCCGACTTCCAAAACACTGGAAAACAATCACCTTACGCAATGTCTCTTTTACTTATAATAAGGAAAGCAAAATTATTCATCTTGAAAACATCAATTTTACATTTAATAAGGGACAAAAAATTGCGCTTGTCGGAGAAAGCGGTTCAGGAAAGAGCACGATCCTTACATTGATACGCGGATTATACACTATAGAGAAGGGAAAGATCTATTGCGACAACAGCACATTAACTGGCGGCATGTCTGCTGTTAAAGAACACGTCACGTTAATACCGCAAGAACCTGAAATATTCAACAATACGTTCAGATACAACATCACCATGAACCTCGCGGCAGATGAAGAAACTGTGCAAAAAATGATCCACATATCCCAGCTTACCCCTGTCATTGAAAAACTCCCTAAAGGACTGGATACGAATGTTCTCGAAAAAGGAGTCTCATTAAGCGGCGGAGAAAAACAGCGACTCGCATTAGCCAGAGGACTATTAGCGGCAAGAAACAGTGAAATCGTCCTTTTAGACGAACCAACCAGCAGTGTAGACAGTTTAAACGAACTAAAAATACATGAAAACTTGTTTACCGCCTTTCACAGTAAAACAATTATTTCTTCCATCCACAGATTACACCTTTTGGACCAGTTCGATTATATTTATCTCTTTTCTAAAGGAAAAATCATCGCACAAGGCAATCTTGAAACACTCAAGAAAAATCCAGCATTCCATACCATGTGGATAAAATACCACCGAGAAAAAATACTTGATAAACAGAAACTCAAGAAAAATCCTATAAAAATAAAGAACTAAAACTGATCCAAACTTTTTTGCTTCTTTATCAACTCTTTTTCCCCTAACACAATTTTCCCATAGACTCCTATTTTTTATTCTGCTAATAAAATTATGATAAAAACTGAAAAATTTACAATAAAATGCATGTAACATTTATAAAAGATAATAACAATCATAAGAGAATGAATTCTCCAATTAAAGAATATACCCCTGGACTTAATTTTTCCAGGGCAAAGTATAAACTATTAGACGACACAACAATTTATAGCAAAGATGGAGATATCGTTAAAGGGATTAATATCGCGCGATATCACCAGAAAGCATTTATCAGACTTGAAAAGCAAGGATATATACGCCTCAAATTAATAAGTCCAAAACCGAATAAGAAATATGAAGTATATCTAACTGATCTTGGAAAACAAAAACAGACGGAATTACACAGATTTATTCAACAAGATTTTAGGGAATATGCAAGGGAAATAAACTGTTTCAGAGAAGATCTCAAGAAGTTTAATCTTTTATGAACTCTTTCAGACCTCTTTGAGCGACATTCATCTTTTTATCAATTAATTTTTCATCAAGTACTGGAACACCATAGACCCCATCATATCCCTCCTTAATCTCTATTTTTCCCTCACGGTTAAGCAAGATTGCTTTTATTATTTTAGGATCATCAATCTTCTTCAGATCTGTTTCAGGAGTATTAAGCATAAGATTAAACTCAGAACCAAACATCTGAATTAATCGGGCGTATTCTGTCTGTATCCTGTTTGCGGTTACGCTAAAGCCAAATAAAGAAGCCAGCAGCTCAGATAAAGGCAGCAAGGTACGAAAATTTTTCGCATGTACCGGCTGATACCCTACTGGCCGGTCTGCCATCTCCTCGATTCGTTCAGCCACACCAATCGTCAGAGGTTTATGGCATTTAGGACACAAATAATCTGATTTTACCGCTTCACCAGGTTCTATGGATACGCTGCAGGTTCTATGCCCTGTTAAATGATATTTCCCCAAATGCGGGTTGACCTCTATTGTTCCATTCAATCCATTTCCTGTTCTTAAGGCATTCAAAATTGCCTGATAGGAAAGATCTGTATCAAAAATTGTCGCTTCTCTCCCCAGTCTCCAAGGATGATAACTATGCGGGTCTGAGAATGAAACAAGATTATACCTGTCCAATTTTGAAACCCGCCAGATCATAGAAGGATCGCTGCTAAGCCCCGTCTCTATACAATGAATATACTTTGCCCTATCTTCGAAACATTCCTCAACAGAATCAAAACCAGATTTTGAACCGAAGATAGCAAACCAGGGCGTAAGACAATGTGCAGGTATAATCTCAATGTCTGAAGAGACCGAACGCATCATATCCACAAATTCAATGCTATTAATCCCAAAAATCGGCCTTCCATCATAATCTAACCGTCCCCGCTTCAACAATAAATCCCTAACCTGGATAACCACTTCTTTATTGGGAAATAATAAAATATGATGAATCCTTCTTCCTTTTTCACCCTGAGAATACATCAATGAAATCTCAGTCTGCCAGAGAAACGGGAATTTATTCCTGCTCCAGAGCACGCCATTCTCATCTTCTTTTAATTCCGTTTTAATCGCTTCCAACCATTTAGGATGGAGACAATCCCCTGTGCCAAGAACGTTTAATCCTTTGATGCGCGCATTGATCTCTAATCTTTCGAGCGTTGTATTTTTACTACACGCCCTGGCATACGGGCCGTGAATATGAAGGTCACCAATAAATTCCGGCATCAACTACCGAGGAAGAAACGCTATAAAAAGATATCTTTACTCTTCATATTCCTTTACGATCTTAAATTCCTTTCTTAATCTTGCTCTATATTGCGCTGCTAATTGCTCTACCCTGGGCAGCATTTCTGGTTTATACACAAAAATGACGCGTGCCAATGGAGAAACCAACCCTATACGTTCACATTCTCTTGTACACAAACGAAAACATTCCCCATCCACCAATACTTCTGTATACGCTTCTGGAAATTCATCACAGGCAGCATCTCTCGCCTTCGTAAATACCCTATATAATTTCGCTTCTAAATCGTTCTTTGGTGCATCCTCTGCTTTTTCCACAATATTCCCAAATTGCATTGCCGCACTACGATCTACTTCTATATAAGTTTAATTCAACAAGAATACGTCTTACGCATTATTCTTCACTGTTAATTTCGAGAAGACACTATCCATGTACACATAGTTCAGTTCAATATTCGGTAAAATTGGAGAAGTCTGATCAGCTTCACCTATCGTATTAATCTTACAGCTGACCGTCGCGATATTATTAATTAATTGTAAAATACCCTCATTCGCCCCTTTCAGAACGCCACAACTTACCGGCGGACTATTATTCGGGAAAGACACTTTCACCTGCACCTTATTTTTCAAATCATTATTCACCAGACACGCTTTTGCACCATCTAAAAAATTCGGACCAAAGACTGTTCCTTTACCCATATTCTGGATCTGAAACGTAATCGTCATCTCATTTTTGCCAGACGCACGTTCAGATAAGGGGGTAACGACCTGCACCGGCGCGCCCTGGTTGCCAACGACTTTCTGTTCGTTAATCTTGCATTTATCGGTTGGCGCGGATGATTTTGTCGCATCTTTTCGGATACATAAACTCGCTGTCGCTAAAGTCAGGTACTTATAACAATAATCAATCCCTACATCATACGTGAAATCAACTGGTAAATCCACTTTAAAATTCGCTGGCACACTCAACACCGCCTGGCTTCCGGAAATTGTTTTCCCTGATTCAATACGCACCTCCTCTAAAGGCGCATCGTTGCGCAATGAATTGCTTTTCAAGGAAAAATCCGATGCGCGCAGATTGGTTACGGTCGCCAGTAATTCCTGCTCTTTAACGCGGTACTGCCCCTTATTTTCGACTTTCAGATTTATAGAAAAATCTTCCTGTCCATTATCCAATACCTGTCCCGGGACAGCGGATGCGATTTCCAACGTTCCTACAACCCCGTCTTTACCACCAATAAATCCTCCAAACGCGGATCCTGTTGTTCTTTGTGTCTGCCCACATCCAGCGAGCACTACCAATACAAGCAAAGAAAGAACTAACACTATCTTTTTCATGCTACCCCACCCTGATCTCCTTGCTTAATAAGCTTTACTGAAGGAATACTCACGGTCTGGCCTGCGCCATAACCCAAACGCACTTCCACCAGATCATCCTGACGATCCTGCTCCAAGGGAATATTCGCGGTACAGCGCAGCTCATTTGTGCTATCGGGGCGGAAATCAAACACGCCTTCCCTTGTTAACGGCGTACACGCGAAATCTGTTCCAAACCCATGGACGCGGACAGAAACAAGACTTTTTGACGAACGCGCAAACCCGCTGTCGCCCTGCTGCATTATCTGCACGTTGGATTCATCTAATCCCATATTAAATACGAGTTTCACAAAAAGCTGGTCAACATTTCCAGCGCTGAAATGATGCACTTCTTTCTTCACATTCTTCACTGCTAAGGGTAATAGGTCCTGTGTTACTGACACAGACGCATCATCTTTACACTGACCTGGAACGCCGCTTCTTGTATCATCGCGCACCAGACAGACATCCATAAAATGACGACTTTCAATCGTATACCGCAATTCTGCGGAAATCTCTGTCGTATATGTTTTTCCCGCATCCAGACCCTGATACTGGAACGGACCAAACTGCAACCCCTGCGTATTTTCCCGCACCTGACCGTTCTCTGCTTTAAACGCAGGATCCAAATTAACAGATTCGCATGTATTCGGCGGAATGCCCCCGATGCCAAACGGCGTATCGCGCACACAGATCTGTCCCTGTACTGGAACTGACGCGAAATTCGATACCTGTAATCCCAATCCAAACGGTTCAGGACCACGCCCTGTTTCCAATAATTCCCCCTTCGGATATTCAATAAACTCTAATTTGACCCCACGGCCAATCGTTTGCCGCCCCTGCGGTGTACACGCAACAAGAACAAGAAGCAGAAAAAAAATTATCAACACTCTTTTATCCATCCCTCATCCGTACGTATCACGCTATAAAAATGTTTCTACGCGATACCCGGCTGCGGCGTTATTGTAACAGCCACAGATCCTACTGCTTCATACAAATAATTTGCGCGCGCCTCAATAAACGCTTTTTTCAGATCACTAAACTGCTGCGTTAAAACAAAACTGCAATAAAAATCCTTCTTCTGTTCTATCCCAAAAATATCCTTGCATTCAGAGACAGTCAAGCTTGACCCTTTCAGTTCCTTGCTGGAGCATTCCTTATTTACCATAGCCCGTTTCTCTGGGGTTATCTCATACATCTTTTCTCCGCGCTCATTAACCTCGCCTGTACTGATAAAATCACAATTTGTCTGCCCCGCTGCTTGCGGGAACCCTGCTTCATTCCCCAATAAAATAAAGTTCGGTACACTCACCGTGAATGACTCCAATTTCTTCATTTTCCCATTTGCGTTAGCATCCCACTGGAGATTAGGCGTTATACTCACATGCAGGATATTCAGCGTATTTTCCACCAATGGCTGGCTTGCCGTCTGTATTCCAATATTCAATGGACCATCAGACACAATTGAACGCACAGTTCCATCAGCCCCGATCTGCGGATCATTAATTCCTTTTGCAGCAAAAATCGAACGCTGTGTTTTCGCATTTGACTGATCCTGCAAAAAATTTGCGACATCGCCTGCGTTATACACATATGTCCCCAAACTTGCGGTGGATGTATATGGAAAACGCGCGATCACATCAATTCTCTTAACAACCGGAGGTATCACCTCTTTAAAACCCATCTCTGCCGTAGAAAATGGCTTATTTGCTGCGCCCTGCTGCACAGGCGGCAATGTACAGGTCATGCTCAACACTTTCGCCGGAGTGCCCTTAAACACCTTCGCGATACCGCCTGGCGCGGAAATAATTCCGTCAACAAGCGCATCATCCATCCCGCAACGCGCGGACAACTCCAGATCAGCAGGCGGATTTTTCACGCTTAACGAGGCGAGCGCGAAAATATTTTTCCCATAAAACACGGGTTTATTCACAATCTGCACATCCTTCACCTTCACTTCCCGCTCCCTCCCCTGCTCTGCGGCAATATCTGAACGCACTGCAGAATCCTCAAATAAAAGTTCACCAGAAATCCCCCTTGAAAACACACTGCCCAACGCGGCCACTAACGGCGCGGCACCGATCTTTCCCAAAAAAACAGAGGTCTGCGCTCCTGCGGCCTGCGCCCCGCCATACGCGATCGTATTCCACACAAAAATCCCCACAATCACAAGAACCGCGATCCCGGCAAGCAATGCGACAAGACCGATAAGCCATTTTAATGGTCTGCCAACAAACGCAAACGGGGCGCCAAACGCGCTACGGATATTTCCCCCGCCAGAAGCAGCTGCATCACTCATTTTTTATACCAACACGACACGCAAACTGACAACCTCAAATGTATTGCTCGGCTCAATACGCACGAAATTTGTTCCTTCAGCTATAAAATCCGTCACATCTTTCTCAAACGCTGACGCGGCAGTATTCACAATAAAATTCTTATCGCCTACAAACACACGCGCGGTTTTTGCCTGATTCGCGTTCGCAAAGATCATACGCAGCATCACTTTTTTCCCGCTGTGTATCTGGCGTACATGATCCTGATTTACGACAAAAGAATAGGTGGGGAATTCTGCCTCACGGGAGTCAGTCATCACTGCAAGTTCATTCAGGGAAAAATCACCCTGTTCCAGCAGGAAACGTATTGAATTTTGTCCTGAATGGAGAATAGACGTGTCAATATTCACAGACTGGCGGATATTAATACAGCGGATCAGACCATCAAAAATATTCTTATCGTTCGCGTACATTTTCAGCTTTGCTGTCTGCTCCTTCAACGGCTCATTGCAGATCTGAAAATATGTTAATTTTGAACTGAGCAGATTATTGCGCTCTTTATCCGTCAGCGTAAATGAACGGGATTCTTCTGCATTAATGCGCTCAAACTCCAGTTTCACCCCAACATCCTTCAATGCATATTTATTCGTCGCCCAAAATGCGAGTCCGGGACCAGATACTTTCAGCTCCAGCACGTTATGCGCTTTTACCAAGGACAAAGGAATCTCAATGATCTGCGCGCCCACATCCAGATGCCCGGAAAAAAACGTGTTACCGTTTAAGCTTACCATCAAATCACCATCTGACGGTTCAGCCACCACAAAAAAAAAGTTTGCCTTCTTCATGGACGATTCGTCCACGTCAAACGTTACAGACGGCTTCTGCTGGGAAAACCAGCCTGATTTCACCACAAGATTCTGCGCAAGAGTAATGATCTTTGGCGTTATTTTCACAAAGATATTGACCGCGCTCATCTGATGTTCCTGTCCTGTATCTTTCCTTGGGGCAAGATCACCGGGAGAAACCGCTAACAATTCTTCTCCCCCCGCTGTTGTGGCTGTGCCGGGAGAAACACCTGCGATATTCTGGTTCAATAATTCATTCCGTTGTTCTGGCGGAACGAAAAGGACATATAACACAATAAAAAACGCGATCAAGATCACTAAAACCGCAATATATCTCCCATCAACAGACTGCCCTTTTTTATTTTGTCGCATAAAGGAGAAAAGGGAAGTTTAGCTATTTAAAGGTTTCTTAATTCGTGCCTGGTCTGACTGTTTCCTCATATAATATCTGTAATAATTCATGACGCTTCTTCTCAACTCTTTCCCAGATTTTAATATTAAAGCGGACATCATCTCCGTGTTGTTCCATTCTCTTCAAATAAGCAATATATTCTCTTATGTCTGCCAAAGTCTTTTCATACGCGGGAATAACCTGGTCTTCCAGCATTTTTTTATATCCATCCAAGAGACCTAATTGAAATAATCTGTCCGCGGCGACCAACAGATCTGATGCTTTTTTCAATTTTGCGTATAATGCCTTCTGCTGATGACTGAGTTTATCATAGTCTCTATCACTTGCAGAAGAAGATACAGGAACTGTGGCGCACGCCTGACTTGTCAGCGCAGTCAAACTTAATGCTAATACAAGCGCCTTTGACTGCTTTCGAAACCAACGCAATAAACCCATGCGCTTTATTTTTGATGAGCCCATTAATAATTATTTCGGTGACTACCGTACCTTCAACCCAAACTGCAGCAGGCGCGGTTCCCTGATCAGCATCTGCATTAAAAATTTACTGGGAAAATCACGCACGTTCTGACTTAAAATCTTTTTCAGTTTATCCTGCGAAAATAAATGCACTAATTTATTCAGATCTTGCTCACTGAATTTATTCAAGGTTGTATGGATCCTTAAATTCAACCAGAGATTTAATCCTAGTTTTTTCCGCCACAATGATTCGTATGATCCTTTTCCTTGCAACGCCTTTGCCAATTCCTGACCGGCAAGCATACTATACAAAATTCCGCCATGTGTCGAATTCTTCACGTGCCCAGCGGCGTCTCCAATCAAATACACGCCATCATCTGATCTTTTTCCTTTCGGATTATATAAGGGGATCATCCCGCTCTGGTAGCCAATCACTTTTGCTTTTGTTCTTTCTAATAAACGATGAAAATCTTCTTTCTTATTATATTCACAGACAATACCGACCCGCGCGATCTTTTCATTTTCTGGAATCGACCACCCGAATGACCCATACCCTAAAAAAATATCCACTCGGTTCATTTCCTCAATCGGAACATAGGCGCGCGCCTGTAACCCATGCACATATTCACGATCCTGCATTAACCCTGCGCACTTCGCCACTTTTGAATGCGGTCCATCAGCGCCGATAATTGTCTGCGCAACCGTTGACGTTCCATCTTCAAAGCTGATATGTAATCCCTCTGTTTTCCGTTCAAAATGATCAAATCGTTTTTCTAGAATAATTTTTACCCCTGCCTCTTCTGCACATTTCGCCAAATATTGATCTAACTTTCCCCGATCAAAGACATAATCTGTCGGAATTTTGACATCAAAAAAGGTATTATCCGGCGCGTAAAAACGGACTTTATCGATTGTATTCACGATAATGTCTTTCGGAATATCGGGCAAGATCTGTTCAATTACAGGGGTAATAACCCCGCTGCACTGAATAGGACTCCCCACTACCTTATGCTCTTCATACACACATACCTCAAATCCTTGCCGCGCTAAGTTATACGCCGCAAAGGTTCCTGCGGGACCGCCCCCAATGACTGCAATCATACCTCTAGCAATGTATAAAGTTTTAAAAAGCTAGTCATCCGCATTTATTTATGCTTGGAGACACATTTCTCATCCTTGTAAGCCTCCTCTGGGTCAGCGTTGCCAGTGTTATTGATATTAAAACGCGCGAAGTGCCGGACTGGCTGAGTTACAGCCTTATCCTTATTGGGCTCAGCGTACGGGGGATATACGCGCTTCTCTTTACGCAACCCGCCTATTTTTTGTACGGACTTTTCGCATTAGGCCTTGCCTATCTTTTCGGCAGTGCGATGTACTATACCCGTCAGTGGGGCGGCGGGGACAGCAAACTCCTCATGGGCATCGCAGTCATCTACGCGACCATACCCAATCCTCTTGCACCTTTTACACCTTTTCCCTTTCTTGTCAGTTTTCTCATTAATATGCTCATTATCGGCGCGGGTTACGGGATGCTCTACACCTTCTATCTAAGCGTACGCCACTATCCGACTGTTCTTACCCATCTACGCAAACCTGCCTATGCGTACATCCGCTATCTGTGGATCCCCCTCTTTGCCGCGCTTGTATTTTTTTATTTCAGTTCAAACTTTTATGTCACTATCATTTCTCTGCTTCTTGTCGCATTATCCGCTGTATTGTTAAGCACGACATTGATTCGCATTGTTGAACACAGCTGTATGCACAAACGCATTCCGGTTCATAGGCTTACTGAAGGAGACTGGCTTGTCCAGCCTGTGCTTTATCAAGGAAAAACGCTTGTCCCTGCAACAAAAACAGGACTGGAAAAAGAGGATATTCTCTTACTGCGGCAAAAGAAAATTAAAGACGTTCTTGTCAAAGAAGGCATGCCCTTTGTGCCTGTTTTTTTTCTTTCCTTACTTGTCACGCTCTTTTACGGACCGCTCTTTTATTCCGCACTTACGGCTTTCGTTTCCGCTGTCTGGTAAGCTGCTCTTTTGTTTTTGAACTATCGACCGGAACTTCCTGTTTCACTTCTTTTGGTTTTGCCAAACTGGCAATCGCGCCCATAATCTTTTCCCGCAACATCGCCAGCTCTTTTTCGCCTAATGGTTTTCCCTGCCACTCAATACGCACCGCATCTCCTTTAAAACGCGGCATAATCTGCACGATATAATGCGGAAAACGCTGACCTGCAACGCTTCCCTCAGAAAAAAGAACATTTGCCCCCTCAGCAAAACTCAACAAGACATCAGACAAAACCTGCGCAATTTTCAATAGACTTTCCACTGTTTCCGGATCCGCGCCTTTTAACGAACTGATATGCGTTTTGGGAAACAACAGAATATGCCCGGGATTAACGGGATTAATCTCCAATACCCCCATAATTTTTTCATCTTCATACACCTTATAGGTATTAATTTTCCCTTCGGTCATCAGACAAAACGGACACTGCGGCTTCTTTTCCTGTTCCCCTTCCAGTTCCGCCATCACTTCCTGCAATTTTGCTTCGCGCTCTTCCTCGGGAAACGTATTCACAAACTCCTTAATCTGCGCAAGCTGCTGTTCAGAAACACGGGGCATACCATTGCTTATGAGGAAGTCTTAATAAAGATTTCTTCAGCAGCAAGCAAGAAAATTTTTTAAAAAAGCAGCTATACTTCGTAAAATATGTATATTTACTGCAATAGCCTAGAAATGAAACTCCCAATCTGGGCAAACCAGAGACTTTCAACAACGCCCCAAACGGTAAAAAAGATTTAAGCTGATCTGACTTTATGTTCTAAAGACTTTTTTGCGACTGGCTGCGCTTCCGGCGCTACCCCGACGAAACGGCCAACGTCATTAAGACTGCCGCCGCCGAGGCCGCTATTACCATAGCCCAAGAACAGCACACGGCCCCAATCAGGTAAATCTTTTTCAGTATAATCAAGACGAAGATATGCCTTTGTTTGTCCGTATTGTCGCAAACGTTCCGCATACTGTTTTGCCGCGTTTTTTCCTCCAGCATAAATAATGGCGCGGGGATCGTTCCTCCAATCTTTTAATATAAGAGAGTCATTTTTTAATCCACGGAAAAGAGACGCGTCTGCTCTGATAGTATACGGTTCAGGTAATACCTGTCTGGCGCTTTTCTGCAGGAAATCCTCGTAAGCAAGTACAGGTTTTTGAGTAAAATATCGGGATTCTGCGGGAGTAAGGCGGGCAGCACCATAAATCAGCCCCATTCGTATTGCTCTGCGTATGCGCTTTGGCTGCGCTAAAGGATGGTCGTTTCCATGGGAAAAAAAGAACGCGTCACCGATATGATAAACGCCACTCATTCCAAAAAACCAATCAACCCATAAAGGATCTGTAAAATTGTCACATGCGGTTCTCGCCTGTATAAGTTTAGGAATGGATGCAGCTTGAAGTCCTTTTTTTTGTGTTTGTTGCAGGGCATTGGCAAGACCGTAAGAGCGTGAGCGATCTCCAACAATCTCACCAAAAGGCTGTCCGGTGTAGATAAGATCGTTTGCAGTAAAGAGCATAGTTGTTACAAATGGAAAAGTAAAAACATTTATAATGCTTCTGTTTTGTGAGTACTGTCAAAGAAGTACCTAACTAAGAACTGCTTATTCTTTCTTCAAGGGTTAATGTTTGGCTTAATGTACCCTCCCTGAAAAGTGCTAACGCGTGTTCAAAACTGATATATTTCACATTTCCTTTTACAGTACGAGCGGAAGTAAAAGCGTGGTGTGCGCTAGCGTATAATCTGCATTCGTCGGTATGATATATTTCTTGATATGTCAGATCATATACAATGGGTCCCTTCTTGATGGGCGCCGCGCATTGGGGGCTGTCGCAGGAAAGCGTAATTTCCTCTTCTGTTTGTGCTGGTCTTTTAAACCAGTCTAGTAGATTATACCAGGCCATATTCATAACAAGAATGGGGATGATTATAAATATAACGTTTATAGAATCATGAATAAAACGCTGCTAATGCGCTCGTACAAAAAAGGATTACGCGAGTATTTTATAGAATACGTCAAAGATTTGTTCACCGCTGTGCACCGTATGGAAGTCAGCGCGGATATCAGTGCAGACTTTCGCAAGTTTCTGGGTATGGTCTTTCAGGACGTTCAGATACTGTTGCCGTAAATACGGATCAATAAACGTATGCATGGTTTGATTGTTTTCCAGATCAACAAGATTGTAATCTCCTTCAATGCTGAGGGTGGTTTCTAATGGGTCAAGGACTTGGATAAGGGTAATTTTGTTTCTGCGGAAGCGGTAGAGAACGTTTTTGATGACCTCTGGTTCATAAAAAAAATCAGAAATGATGACAATGAGTGATTTGGAATGGATAAGTTTCTTATAGTGTTCGAGCGCGTCCTGGAATTTAGTCAGGCCTGTTGGTTTTTTTGTGTTCAGATAATCAATAATCGTCGCGAGGTGCGCCTTTCCTTTGCGTGGCCGGAAAAAATCAAGTTTGTCATCAAAGGTGCTTAAGACAAAGTTTTCATTGTTCTTCATGGCGAGATGGACAAATCCTAAGCCGATCATGCCTGCGTAGTCGTATTTTTTTATTTTTGATCCGAAGTTCATGCTGCCGCTGCAGTCGAGAATGACATGAACGGTTAGGTTTCTGTCTTCCTCAAAGCGTTTCACAAAAAGTTTATCCGTGCGTCCGAAAATTTTCCAGTCAATGTGTTTGAAATCATCGCCCTGGCTATAGGGGTTGTAGTCGCGGAAAAGAAGTCCTGATCCTATTAATTCTGTCTCTCGTTCGCCAGTAAAACTGGAAACAACTTTTTTCTTGATGATAATGTTTAAGCGGTCGAGGGAGTGGAGAAAGTCTGCGGTAATCATCGTTTAAGCAGGTCACGGATGACGGCGTCTTCGTCAAGGCCCTGGCGTTCTGCTTCAAAGCTGGGGATAATGCGGTGACGTAAGATCGGTAAGGCCATTATTTTGATGTCTTCTTTGCTGACGTATTTACGCCCATCAAGAAGCGCGCGCGCTTTGCTTGCGAGGATAAGGTTTATGGATGCGCGCGGTGATGCGCCGTATTCAATAAGTTTTTTATTTTGTCTGGTGGCGACAACAAGGTCAAGTGCGTATTTTTTGATGTCGTTCGCGATAGGGACTTGACGTGATAAGTCTTGTAAAGAAAGGAGCGTGTCTTTGGTGAAGACCTTGTGGAGTTTAATTGTCTTCGCGTTTTCTGCGAAGCGCGCGAGGATCTGCACTTCCTCTTCATAGGAGGGGTAGTCTACTTTGATTTTAAATAAGAAACGGTCACGCTGGGCTTCAGGGAGCAAAAAGGTATTATGATTAAACCCGCAGCCGCCGTATCCGCCAATATAATTTTGCAGTCCGGGAACAGTTAAACCGAAAACATCACCATGATAAGGAGAGAAGGTAATCTGCTGGATCTGGTCATAATAGATTTCTGCAGGAGCGAGGCGTTCAAGATAATGGAGGATGCTTTCTGCTTGAAGAAGATGGGTTTGATAACGATCAACAATAAAGGTTTGAATAGCAACTGCCTGCTGTGCCGTTCCTTTTGAGTACAGGTTCCAGATTTGGTTTTTGCTGCAGGATAAAAAGGAAGCGATAGTAGTAATAGGTGTCCCGCAGAGGGATGCGAGATAGCGCGGGTCTTTTTCAGCAAGGGAATGAGTGTCAAGTGATTTTCTGAAATTAATCTCTTCTCTGAATCCGGCAAGAAGCTGGGTGAACATCCAGTTTGATAAAGTATTTTTTCCTTGTTTGACTGCCTTATAGCCGCAGTACCACTGTTTTGAGAGAAGATTCTTGCGTGTTTTAAGCGTGTGAAAAGAATTAATACCAAGAAGGCTGACAAACTCAATGATTTTCATGCGGGGAACAGGAATAATGCGGAAGGCAGAATGGTTGGATGTTTGGGAATTGAGGATAAGCTCATTTTTCTTCTCTTCGTCAAGCCATCCGATATGGGTGAGATAGCGGGAGAAATCCTCGCCTTGTATTGTGATAATATAGTCTTTTCCGTTATCTCTTTTTCTGGCAGAGAACCAGGGAAGGATGTCTTCTTTGAGGAGCATATAGCTGAGAACATTGATGCTTTCTTTGTTGACCTGGCTGATTCTGATGCGCGAATCACGCAAACATCCTTCAAGACTGATAAATGTTTTGAGGAATTCTCTGCGATATGTTTGTGGAAACTTGAGCATCCAAAGAGGAATGCCAGAAGAGTAGACATCACCTTGGTTGATGCCGTATCGGAGCGTGATATAATCAGAGAAGGGCGCAGAGACTTTTTTTGCGGTTCTGCAGGATGTCGCATCCGTGCTAATATCAAGAGTAACGCCGATTTTTTCTTTGCAGATACGGATAAAGCGATCAAGCGCATGAGGGAAGTTCTTCTGGACAGCTGCAATAAGGCCTTTGATTCTGCAGCCGTCAGAGAGGAGAAATGCGAGGAAGAAGGCAAGATCCTGGTCTGTTTGGAATCGGTTGATGCAGATAGGGAGAAGGGAATCAATAAAATCCTGGGGTTGATCAAGTGCAGGAGGATAGCTGCTGAAATATAAACTAAGGATTTTATGCATAGCAGGATTAGACGTCGGACGTTTAAGGTAGCGGATCATCTGCCAGTACTGGTTTTTCGCGGTCTGGTTTGTCTCCTGCGCAAGCTGTTTGATCTGGAGCTGTTTGATAATGCGGAGTTTGTCAAAGTCTGTTCCAATGAAGGAACTGAAATCAGTGAAGTTTTTTGTTCTTTCTTTGAACTGAAGAACTTCTTCATAAGAGACAATAGTATATTTTTCCTGAAGGCGGTGAATTGTTTGTTCATGGGTGAGAACTTCAGTTTGAGTTGTTTTGTCTTCTATTTTTGCAGGGCAGACAAGTGTGCTTCCAACCGTGAGCTCTTCTGCTTTTTTCCAGCTGATCTCTCCATTATCATTCACAAGGAAGGGATGATTGGGTGTAACCGTAATTTCTTTTCCTGTTTTTGTTTTAAGGGTAAGAACATCGCCGTCATGAGGATAGGTATAAAAATAGCATTCAGATGGTTCAAGTTTGCCAAAAGCGTTGAGCGAAAAGGTGGAACTGTTGGGTAGTTTATACATCGTAAATGCGCCTTGCTGGAAAGAGGGTGCAGATTGTGCATCACGGAGAAGATCATGTCCTGTTTTGAGCTGGCCGTTAACATAGACATACTGATTAAGGGGAAGACTCCCTTCCTGTTCAATAGGGTTCTGTGTTGCTAAAACAAAAAAAGGTTCTTCAAGGGGGAACGTGCTGTTCCCGATGGTAACTTGTTTTTCCTGCATGGCTTCAAGCATGGCGGATTGTGTTTTTGGTGCCGCCCGGTTAATTTCATCCATGAGAACAATATTGGCAAAGATGGGTCCGGGCTGGAATTTGAATTCGCGTTTTCCCTTGCTGTCGTCGATAATGTACGTTCCCGTAATGTCTGAGGGAAGGAGGTCTGGTGTTCCTTGAATTCTGCTGAAGCGTAAGTCAAGTGTTTCAGCAAGCGATCGTACCATAAGCGTTTTTGCGACGCCGGGATATCCTTCGAGAAGGGCGTGGGAATTGCAGAGTAACGAAACAAGGAGCTGTTCAATCACGGAATCCTGTCCGACAATCACGTGACCGATTTCTTCTTTTAACGCGCGGACATGTTTTTGAATATCAGACATGGACACCATTTTTTTTCACTGGGTTATTTGTTGAAAGTAGGTTTTTATAACTTTCTGATTTTCTTTTGGGACGTTTTCTGTATAGGCACTCTCGTAACTAGTATATATTTCTTTGGGGAAATCTGGGGGGGTGAAGGTTTGATGTTCCGCATCCTTGATTTCGTTGAGGTTGATTTCGCTTTGCAAAGGGTTTAATTGCAGAGTGAGTTCTTTATTTCCCAGTTTGGCAAGGCTTTTGTTGCCGAAAATATCGGTCAGATTACCTTCACGGAGGGACGCAAGGTCAATACGGGGAATCTCCTGGCCAGTTTGCCGTACAGTAAATGCTTTAAGCGGTTCAATGGCTTTTTGCGCGGCAAGCATTGCGTCAAAATGGACATTCAGGATAGCCAGGACAATAATAATAAGGGAGAGGAGGAGGATGCTGATGGATTTAACAGTGACATCCTGGAAGCTGAGGAAAAAAGAGGTTTTGATGGCGCGCATGCGTTTCAGGACATCCTCATTGAGGAGAGTTACAATACTGTTTTCTTTATCCAGATTATCCTCAACCGTGCGGAGCTGTTCGTTTAGTTCAGGTACTTTTTCTTCGACGCGCTGCATTTTATTTTCACGGAAGGGGAAAACAAAGAGGAGAATAAAAGCGATAAGCGCGGGATAAAGCGCGTAATGCCATGGAAAGTTAAGGAGAACGACGAGGATCATGAAAGAAAGAAAGACAATGATCGTATCAATGAGAATGCGTAAAATGTCAAGAATATAAAGGAATTCTCGCACTTCGCGTAATGCGGTTTGGATGATTTTCATTGGGCAGGGCACTTTTGTTTCAGTTGATTGACTTGCGCTTGAAGGCTGTCGCGTGTTTCTTCTAAGGTTTTGATGCGTAAATTAGAGGTATCCAGTTCTTTTTTTGTTGCCGTGAGTTTGGTCGTGGTTTCTTCAAGCTGGTCCTGGAGATTTTTTTTCACGGTTAAGAGTTCCTGTTTTTCTGCTTCCAGGTCTGTTTTTTGTTTGGTTACCGTAAGATACTTGCTGGTAAGGTCTCCTTCGCGCAGTTCTTTGAGTTGCAGTGCTTGTTTGGTCTGATTGAGGGTGTCAAGATTCTGGGTAAGGGTAGTATAGGTTTGGTTGAGTTCCGTGACTTTGGTAAAATATTTGGTGTTGATTTCTTTGAAGGAGGTCTGGTAAAAAACAGTGAGTCCGCCGATAACGGCCATAAGACCGACTAAAAGAAGAAGCAGGTTCATATTCAGGTCTTTTTGGATATACGCCATTTTTTTAGGTGCTGAAATTTCTAAGGATTCTGCGGACACTTACTTCAGCAAGGTAAATGAGCAGTGCGATAAGAATAAAGATCCAGGCGAGGCTGGTGCGTTCGACAACTTGTCTGCGTGATCGTTCTTTTGCATAGGCGACAATGCCTTTGATATCTTCTGGTTCAAATAGTTTTCCTCCGGTGCTGGTGATAATGCGGCGGAAATCCGAGTTGAATCCGATGTTTTCATATTCTTTTTTATAATTGACCGCGTAACGTGCTTGAAGGAGGGTGTAGAATCCTTCGCTTTCGGGAAGAATGTCTGCGCGGTAGAGGTTTTTGTCTGTTTTGACAAAAGAGAGGTCTTTTAGTGTTGGTTCTTGGGGTGATTTGATTAGGACAGGCGTGAGAACGCCGACACGTCCGTCTTGAATGTCAATATAATTGGTATTTTTACGTTCAGGATCCCCGATAGCCCAGTTAACAATACGGGTGAGAAGCCGCGAGTTTTGTTTATTGAGAAGGTCAGGCGCGTAGAGGGATCCGTCATCAGTTGCGAGGGTTGCGACGCGTCCGAGACCGAAGCGTGAGACAACCACGATAGGGTCACCTGTATCGGTCGTCACGAGAAGTTTCGCGCTTGTTTTCGGCGTCACAATATTATAGCCATAAAGGCTGGCGGAAAGTTTGATACCTTGGGTAATGAAGTGGCTGTCGTCAAAAATGCTGAGGGGTAAGACTTTGCGGTTTCCTAGTTGTTCTGTATCGCCAAAGATAAGTTTCAATTTTTCAAGGACTGTAGGCTGAAAAAAAGTGCCGCCGGTAAGTGCTGCAACGCGCTGCATATACTCAGTATTCGTGTCTTCGCCGACGCCGACAGTGTAAATTTTAACGCCCTGGCTTGCGAGATAAGTTGCGGTGGAAATAAATTCCTCTGGTTCCTGGCTTAACCCGTCCGAGATAAGGATAATGTTTTTGCTGCCTTTTGTTCCCTGGAGCATGGTAAGCGCTTTGAGCAGACCGACATGAATAAGGGTTCCTCTGCCTGGGCTTTGCAGACGTGCGATCTGGTCTTCAAGTGCGGGCATGTTTTTTTCAAGGATATAGCTCATATTGGAAAGGGTGTATGCGTCAACGTCAAATGCGGCGAAGCCAAGTTTATTGGTAACGCCAAGATCGCGTAAGATCGTAAGGGCTAATGCTTTTTGAAAATCAAGTTTGCTGGTTTCGCCGAATGCGCTCGCGGTGCTTCCGGATATGTCAAGCAGCATGACGACACTGGTTTCTCCGCGTTTTTTGCCGGGCTGTGCGATCGTTATGGGAAGAAGTTGTTCAAAGCGTGAGCCTTTATAGCTGCCCGCGTCATAGGAGCGGACGCCTCCGACAACAAAGAGGCCGTTGCCTTCTGCAGTATAATCGACAAGCGTATCCACAAGCGGATTAAGGCGTGTCGCGCTGTGGTCATTGAGAATGATCGCGCTGAAAGGGCTGAGATCTGTGGGAAGCGTGCCAGTCATGGTGATATCATAGAGGGGCGTAAAGAGGTCCTGATAAGGGCTTGTGCGGTCGCTGAAGAGGAGAATTTTTGGTTTGGGGACGATTTTAACGACTTTGTGATAAACATTGTTTTGGGGAAAGTAATCATAACTGATAATGCTCGCTTTGAGAGTGTGATATCCTGCGTCAAAGCTCTGCGTGAAAGGGATGGAGGCATCGGTCGTGGTGACATCTTTTATCACAGTATTATCCACTTCAAGAATAACGCGTAAGGATCCGGGTTTTGTTCTGCTTAATTTAATGAGATAATCGTTGGCGACATTCGCGATCGTTTTTTCTGGTCCAAGAATGCTGACCGCGTTATCATAGCTTTTTTCTTGTAAACGGATGGCGTTCAGGGTGACATTGCGCTGGCGGGCGTAGAGGGCGACATCACCGAGTTCAACACCTGCGTTGTTTTGCCCGTCAGTGATAAGGAGGAGATTGTCTTGTTCCTGCGCGTGTGCGATGATGCCGTCCGCGAGCGGGGTAGTTTCGCCTTCGGTAATGGTAAACAGTTCCGTAGGGATATGTTTTTCAAGTTCTTCCTGCAGATGGGGGACAAAATCTTTCGCGAAAAGCTGCATCGAAGTGGAATTGTCGACAAGAATTTTGATGCGGGGATTTCCTTTTTCAGTGCGGGTAAGATCCTTGTACGGTTGCGCGATGGCGATAATAAGGAGAATAAAGAGAAAGATGCGGGTGAAAGAAAGAAAAATGCGGAGAAGGGTTTTGCGTTTTTTTTGTTCAGCAGTATCTTCTGTCTTATGCAGGCGGAGGGAGAGGTAAATAATAACGAAGAGAGCCGCGGGAAGGAGCGCGAAGAGGACGTAGGGGTGCTGGAAATGGAGGGGAAGGGATGGGATCATTAGACTTCCCCCCGTATCTTAAGATAAATGGTTTCAAAGAGGATAAGGAGAAACGCAAGAAGCAGGAGCATCCAGTAAAATTCCTGTTTGTAGGTGTCTTGTATGGTCTCAAGTTGGTAATGGCTGATAACATCGGTGGATGGTTTCTGTGGATTGATCGCGGATTCTTTGTCGCTGAGGAGATTGACGGCGATACGCTGCCCGGGAAGGTTGTAAATTCCGATTTTATCCAGGACAAGTTGGTTATTTTTATCATCAAGAAACGTCGTTCCTGTTTTGAGATTAATATCGCGGAGGTCGCGTTGGCCTTTAAGGTATTTCAGAAGGTTCACCCAGAAAACAGGATAGTCTGGATTGATTTTAAATTCGCTGTCTTCTTCAGGAATCCCATAATAAAAAATTTTTCCTTTGCCATATTCGCGTAATGCGAGGACAGTGCTGTTCACGGCGCTTGCGATGCTTAGGGTTGATGGGGCTAGGCGGCCTTGATATGTTTTTTTCAGAGTGCCGAAGTCAATGCCGGTGGTGAAGCGGTTGGATTGTTCGGTGAGGATGAGCCCGCCAGTGGTGGTGTTGGTGATGTGTAAAAGTTCTAATTGTTTGTAGTCAAGGGATGCACTATTGGGCTGCACATGGACAATAACGCTGCCGCCATGATCATGAACACGCTGGGCAAGCTCTTCAAAAGTGCCGGGGAGAAGGGTTTGGATATTGACATTTTGAATGAGGTAAAGATCATACTGTTCTTTTGGGATGATAGGGGGCTGCGCAAGAGTCACTTTGATATGGTCATAGGATCCGAGTGCTGCCTGGATGAATTTTGATGGGTTATTGGTAATGTAAAGGACACGGATCGTGGGGTCATCGGGGGTAGTAAGAACAAGTTTATTGTCTGGAGGAAAGTCATCTGCGATGTCAATGCGGACTTCACTGACTCCTTTGACTGTGGGAAAGCTGTGAATTTCTGTATTTCCCGGTTTGATGGACATGCTCGTTATTTTTTGATTGTTAAGCAGTACAGGGACATCATGGGGGACAGGATCATAATTTTTAACATAGATATTGGTTAATGTGTCGTCGATGAAGAGATTAATAATGCCGACATTTGAACGCGGTCCGAGGACAGTGGATATGAAATCAACATGGATGCCTTTGCCTTCAAGGGTATTTTTTGCGCGTTCTGGGGTCATGCCTTTGGTGCTGATAAAATCGCTGAAGACAATAACCCGCCCTTTATTTTTCACCAGTTCTCCCGCGAGAATGATGGCGTCACCTAAATTTGTTTCTTCTTCGCTGGGTTGTAATTGCTGGATAAAGGAGAGAAGGTCTGCTTTTTTTGCATCTTGGAGCGCAACAATAGGCATATTCTTCGCGAGAATAAGGGTGTTTTTATCGCTGTTCGCGAATGCTTTTATTTTTTCCTGGCTTAAGGCAAAGCGTGTTTTTCCGTTTTCAAGAACTTGGGAGCTCGCGGAAACGTCGAGGACAAAAATTTTATGTTCGGAGCTGATGTCTTTTTTCTGGATGAGATAAGGTTGTGCGATAGCGAGCGCGAGGAGTAGAAGGGTGAAAAGTTGGATATAAAAAAGAAGTTCGTTTTGAAAGTAGCGGAGAATTTTATTTTTCTTGCTGACCTTGCTGTGCGCGATAAAGAACATGAGGCTGGGAATGGAAAGTTTGACGGGTTTTGGTTTAATTAAGTACAGGATGATCAGGGGGATGACACTGAGGAGTGCGAATAAGCCAAATAGGTGATCAAAGCCGAATGTCATGGTGCCTCTTTTATAAAAGGGATAAAAAAGGGAAGATTTAAAAGTTTGTATTCTGAATAAAGAAGATGAATAAAAGAATAGTCTTGGGAATGGGTGTTCTCTTTATAGCGTTCTTGACAGGATGTGCTGTGCAGCAGCAAGGAGCGCCGGTAAAAGAAGCGGTGAAACCTGCGGTAGGGATGCAGCAGAAAGGGGAACAGGCTCCTGCGGCAGCGGTTCCGGATTGTGTGGAGAACGCGGATTGTTTTAGGAATTATTTGCTCGAATGTAAGCCGGCGATTGCAAAAGATGAGGGGCAGACCGTGACAAGGATTTTTGAAATTAAAAAGCAGAAGGAACAGTTTTATTGTGACGTGCATAGGACAACTGTAGGGCTCAATGTAAAGGAAGAGGATTGTGTTGCGTATAATAAACAGACATTATCAGAAGGGGCGGATTATTCGAATAATAGGCGGGTGATGAAATATTTTAAAGTAGATCACTGCGTCTGAGAAGGGACAAAGGAAAAGCAGGGGTTATGTTTTGGTTTGGGAAGCAAAAGAAGATTCAAGTGTGGTAACAAGGAGATAGGTAGATGCAGCATAACTAAAGAGTGCAATAGTATAAAGTGAGTCCATGCCCATAATTCTCGCTGGGTCAATAGGTTCATGGGTAGAAAGAGCGCAAGCTTGGTTATACATAAAGCTTGCAAAACACCCTGCACTCATGGAAAAAACATACCCTTTTACGTTGTTGAGAAGATCAGTTAAAGCCATAGAAAAAGTGAAAAAGAAAAAAGTATTTAAATTATTCGACAATGATTCTGCCGCGACCCATGCCCATGGCGCAGGTAAAGGGATAGCTTCCTTTTGTTGTCGGCGTAAAAATAACACTGTCTGTGGGTTTAGGTAAATATTTATTGACGCCAAAGGCGGGAATGCTCAAAGAACGTAAACATCCTTGAACGCTGGAGTCAAGACGCACGCGTACCGGTTGTCCTGCTTTGACCAGAATAGGATTAGGCTGATAGGTAAGTCCATTACTGCTGATAGATATTTCCTGATAGTCTCCTGTAGGGATTTTTTCTTGAACTGCGGAGGAGGTTATTTTTCCAGGGAGGAAAATGAATCCGCTGATGAGGAGAAGAACGCAAAAAGTGAAGATGCCAATGGTTGTGTTTTTCATGAGAAGATCACGCTCCGTGGTCCAAGGACAATAAGAATGGCCGTGATAATAGTAAGAAGAACAGTAAGAAGAACAGTAAAAAAATGACCTTCAGGTCGTTTGCGTTCTGTTTCTTTCGTTTCTTTGTAAATAAGATACGTTAGTCCGATACTGATAATTGCGCTGATAAGGAAGACAAGAACAGACGCGAGTAAAAGATGGTCATTCAGTAACATGAATGCGGTCATCGCGCCCATGAGTCCGCCCATAAACCCGGCCATAAGTCCTTCCATAATGCCCATAATGCCACAGCATTTGCCATTCAATAAACCTATAAGCATGCCTAATGCAACCCCAAAAAAACCACCGACAAACATCCCATTCGTTGATGCGACATAAAAGCCGGGAAGGAATCCCGCGAGCATCCCGGTCGTCATGCCGATCATCATGCCGCTCATGCACGGAAGTTCGTGATACGCGCGTATTTGATAGATAGCAGGGGTAAGAAGCGCGTAGCTAAGCGTCACGAAAAAGAAGGGTATTTTGTATTTGGCAAAAACAGAATCAAAATGGGGATACGAAAGAACATAAAGAAAAGCGAGAATACTGTACGTAAATGCCGAACTAAGAATGGTATAGAAAACCGTTTTAATAAGTTCTCCTTCGACGCGTTTGCCGTTGAGTTCTTTGATAAAGTGAATGAAGCTCATCGTTTTTTGAAGATATTCGTTCTCCTTAAAAGATTTGCGTTCGTAACGACCGTAATGGAAGAAAAGGCCATGGCTGTTTCTGCGATGACAGGATGTAAAATGCCGCTGACAGCGAGGGGAATTGCAATGATATTGTACGCGAATGCCCAGAAGAGGTTTTGTTGTATTTTTCTGAAGGTTGCTTTGCTTAAATAAATGGCGTAAACAACATCCATAAGAGAACTGCGCGCGAGAACAATGTCTCCTGCTTCAATGGCGATATCTGTTCCTGAACCGATTGCGATACCAACATTGCTTTGTTTCAACGCAGGTGCGTCATTAATCCCGTCGCCAATGAAAGCGACCATGTCTTTTTTCTGGAGTTTTTCGATAGTACGTATTTTTTCTTCAGGTAGAACGTTTGCAAAGACGGTTGTAATGCCCACACGTCGCGCGATGGCGTGCGCAGTGACCGCGTTATCTCCGGTAAGCATGACGGTGTGATATCCCTGATCATTCAGGATACGGATGGCTTCGGCAGAGTCTTCTTTGATCGCGTCTGCAATGGCAATAACACCATAAATTTTTTTATTGACTGCGATGATCATGGTTGTTTTTCCTTCCTGTTGGTATTGTGTAATAATAGAACGGACTGATGTAAGGGAAATGTGTTCTTCTTGGAAGAGGGTTGCATTGCCAATAAGAATTTTTTGTTTGTTAATAGTGCCCGCAAGACCACGTCCGCGATGAATCATGAAATGATGAACAGCAGGGTAATGTGAAAGCTGTGCTTTTTGAACGATCGCGTGGCCGATCGGATGTTCACTCAGATGTTCGAGTGCTGCGGCAAGGGTCAGAAGTTTTTTTTCTGGAATAAGACGGTAAATATCCGTCACTTCTGGTTTTCCCTTAGTGATTGTTCCGGTTTTATCAAAGACAATAGTTTGAATTGATTTCATGGTTTGAATTGCTTCCCCTTTACGGATAAGAATGCCTGCTTTTGCGCCCATGCCTGATCCAACCATGAGGGAGATAGGAACAGCAAGACCAAGGGAGCAGGGGCATGCGATAACAAGTACAGCGACAGCGACACCTAGAGAGGTACTGATATTACCGGTAAAAAAATACCAGCCAATGGCAGAGAAGAGTGCGAGAAAAAGAATGGCAGGAACGAAAATATTGGTGATAGTATCAGCGAGTTTTTGAATGGGGATTTTTGTGCCTTGTGCTTCTTCGACAAGATGAATAATATGAGACAAGAAAGTATCATTGCCGACTTTCGTTGCTTTCATGTAAAGAATGCCATCTTGATTAATAGTTGCGCCAATAACAGAATTTTTAATGGTTTTTTCAACTGGAAGACTCTCTCCAGTAACCATGCTTTCATCAACTGCGCTTGCGCCTTTTATAACTATGCCGTCAGTGGGGATTTTTTCCCCGGGTTTGACAAGAAAAATATCGCCTAAACGAATGGCACTGATGGGGATCATGAATTCTTGTTTATCGCGGATGACGCGCGCCTGTTTCGCGCCAAGTTCCAGCAGTTTACGGATTTCTTGTGTTGCTTTGCCGCGCGCTTGCGCCTCAATATATTTGCCGGTAATAAAAATGGTCATAATCATGGCTGCGACACCGGAATAGTCCTGCATAAATCCGAAAAAACTGAAAATACCGGTAAGATATGCAATGACCGTGCCAAGTGCGATCAGTGAATCCATGGTGAAATAGAGATGGACAAATCCTTGCAGACCGCCACGGAGCGTGGAAAAGCCGATAAGATAAAGAACAGGAAAACCGATAAGAAGGAAGAGCAATGTCGCGGTTGATTCAGGAATGAGAGTGAGGGAAAGGAAGCGCATGGAAAACATAAGAAGAGCAATGGGGATCGTGCAGACCCATGCCCAGAGAAGTTTTTTCTTCCATTCTTGGATTTCCTGGTCTTCAGGAGGTTCAGTATGATCGTGTTCGTGATTCATGCAAACGCGACCTCTGTTGCTTCATAGCCTGTTTTTTTGACCGCGATCTTGATATCTTCAGCAGTAACGGTATCGTCACAGTCTGCGTAGCCTTTTTTCATAAGAAACGCGACACGGATATTTTTGAGACCTTTCACTTTTGATAAACTTTTTTCAATATTGGCTGCGCAGGAAGCGCAGTGCATGCCTTTAATGAGAATGGTTACTTTTTTCATTATTTTTCCTCCTATACGCGTGCATGAACAGGACGTTTGTTCTGTTGTGTATGTAAAATATGGATACAGTATTGCCCCATATGCGTATCAATAAGTTTCATGAGGGGTTTTATTGTTGTTTCATTTAAGGAATAATACCGGTATTTTCCGGCAGTTGTAACCAGGACAAAGCCGCAGCGTTTCAGGCGTGCGAGATCATGGGAAACTGCCGTTTGATCTGTTCTTAATTCTTGAATGATTTCGCTGACGTTCTTTTTTCCGTTACGGAGAAGGTTGATAATGCGTAAACGCGATCCAGAAACTAATGTTCCAAAAAAAATTTTATACGCACCGTATATCTCGCGTTCACTATGATGTATATGTTTTTTGAATATGTCTTTACTTGTCATATGTAATAATAATACATATGTTATATTTAAATGTTGTGAAAAAAAGAATTATTCTGGTTTCGATTAATTGTAGTGTCTGTGCAGACCTGTTAATTGTTTTTCATCTGGAAGAAGCGCGGGGTCGAGGTGATTATACTTTTCGTATGGATTCGCACTGTTGCGGCGTTGAACTGATAGTGAAGCGCTGAGGGCAGGATTTGAACCTGCAAGTCCGTGAGGACACCGGTTTACTCGTGTTTTGTTCAAGCTTTTTTTAAAAGGTTGATTCAAGACCGGCGCACTGGCCAGATTATGCGACCTCAGCTTCAGGTATGCGTAAGAAAAATAGTTTATAAACATGTTGTTGGGAACAGTAGATGGGCAAGTGCAAAAGTGGGAACTGAATGAAAAATATCTTCAGTAGAAGCCTTAAAAGCATCATTCTCTCTAGAAAGAACAGCTATTTCTTTTCCTTTGACATTTATTGTATTCTTCATTTTAAGTCTCATGAGTAAAAATTTTCAGTTGGTTACAATTTGTAATCGACTCATTTCTTTCAGATTTAAGTCTGTGTTTTAGTACTTTCCAGTAATTTCTTGCTGTCTGAAAATCTGAATCAGGAAGCACTGCAATAACATCAATTATTGATAAAGACCATTCATTACTATGCCAGACTCTTCGTATTTTTTTGTTCTGAAAGACAACAGGCGTGTTCTTTTCAGTTATAGGATAACGGGTGCGTTCAGGGTTTATAGCGTTTGCAGCGATAGTGTTGAAAAGTTTTCAAAAAAGATAAGAAATATACTAAACAAATCATAAGTATTTACGGAAGCATAACAGGAATGCCATTTTTTACGTGATAGGTTTTATCGCATTGTTTACAAGATAATTGGTTTTTCTTTTTATTGTACAGAACATTTCCTTTACAGAGAGGACACGCTAAAACAGTAAGAAGTTCTGATGATAAAGTTGCCATATGAAAAGAGAGTGTGGACGAGTTTATAAGTTTTTAGAACACGCCTAAGAGATGATATAGAAATTTATAGGTCGCGCGTATGAGTTCATCCCCATTTTTTCCCTGAATAATAATGCACTGGTGTTCGTCACTGTACACTTTTGTTTCGTCTGCCAGGCGTAGATGAATAACAGCGTCCTGGTCAGTCACGTTCGCGCAGGTAATGCGCGGTATTTGTAAATTTTTTGTATGGTCGTCTTCTTCGGTGAACGCGGAGCGGTAGTTTAGTTTGAACACGCTGAAGTCTGCGCGCCCGAGTATTTTTCCTAATTCCGCGAGCGCGATAATGGAATCCTGATCAGTAATGTTTCCTAAAATTAAGGATTGTGTGACATACACTACTTGTATTCCTTTAGGACGGTCAAGTTTATCTGCGATCCGCGGTTCCATGCTGACATTTGCGACGTCTGCGGGGCTTTTGCGGAAGGCGACAACATATTCTTTATTATTAATGAACGTATGAAGATAATAATCAAGAGAACTGCCATGATGGATAAGATCGACACGGTATGTGCCGCCTGATCCTTTATAATACTGCACAGTCGGCTGCTGGTTTTTTTGTACAGTATAACCGACAAGAATAATGGAAAGAAGGATGATAATGCCAATGCAGACGACAAGAGTGTCACTTTTGACCATGGTTTAGAGGATGCCTAATAGCGTATAGGCGAATAATTCATGTGCTTGTGTTTCTTCTCCGGGTTGATAGGTTAAGACAGTGCAGGAATCTTGTTTGCGTAATGCGGTTGCTGTTCCTTGAGTATAAAAGAGGATATCTTGTTGTTCATTCGTGCAGCTGAGAATGGGAAGATCGCTGCAGTTCTTGTCGTGCGTGCAGGCGAAGTTCACAGTATGTCCGGTGAAGCGCAAGTACGCTTGTAAATATTGCAGTTCCGGGCTTTTTTCTGTATATTCCTGGGGGTTGAAGAGGATGTAGACTTTTTGCCCGAACAGGAGGGGAATATGCGTATAATTCGCGATGGTGCGGGGATGGTATTGAAAAGCAAGTTGCTGTCCGTTCATGATCGTCATCCATCCTTGTGCGGTTTGAACAAACGTATGTCCTTGATAGGTTGCTGCGCTTGTTGCGGAGTCTGCGCCATAATAGCCGAGGATTGACCCGACCATAACAAGGATAATAAATCCGCCGAGAACGTATAAAAGTGTTTTCTTTTTATGCGGTTTTTCAAGAGTTAAGCTCTGGTTTGCAACGAGCTCTTTTGAGTATTTCTTTTTTTTCATGAGAATGATTGAATAATAAGGGGGTGGTATTTAAAAGTTATGATCAAAAGTAATTGTTTAGCTCGATCGGAAATTTTTTGGAACGGAAGTTTATTTCAGCCTTCTTTTTTCAGATTCTTTAAAATTTTAATCGGAAATAAGCTCAAATCAGCCGCCGTTTGATGCAGCTAAACAATTATGCTCAAAAAAAGGGGTTGTCAGGTTCGGAAAATAGTGGGCATTTTTTTAAGAAAACGCAAAGAATAAAGTTGTGTTCAAAAAAAGAAGAAAAGAAAAAGAGAAGCTGTTTAGGCTTCTACAGTAATACCTGAGACTGCTAAACTGGTGTGTTTAACAGTGACTTTTGTGCCTTTCAGTTTTGCTGCGAAGTCTTTGTAGTTACGTAAGACTAAGCCTGCTGCGCGGGTATTATCAGATTCCCATCCGTAGGCAAGAAGAGCCCATTTGCTGCCGTTCGCTTTGAGTTCGACAACTGCTTCGTTTGGGTTGAGTCCAGAAGCTGCTCCGTATGCAGGGAAGGTTAATCCAAGAACTTTTGCAGTAACTTGGTTGACTGCTGGTCCGCCGACGCTGACAACATTCCAATTGGCAAGGTCTTTAAGGACTTCAGTATCTTTTTTGACTGCTGGTCCGCTAGAGGAGCTGCCCGCTACAACGCTACCGCCACTAGTGGAACCGCCTTTTGGCTTCGCAAGTTTGACCCAGACTTTATAGTTGGAAATATCTGGTGGTACCCAGAATTTCAACTCATCTGCAGAGTCTGAATTACCGTAATCTCCGACAATAATACCGTCCGGTGTTCTGGTTTTTTGCTTGTATCCAGAGATATCTGTTAAATAGATACCATCGGCCACTACACCGGTTGTTCCTCCAATATTATTTCTGAAGGTAAGGTCATTTGCGGTTGTTGTCTCACCTTGGCTGTTTCCAAGATAGCTAAGTGATCCAGAGCTATCATATTGAAAGGCAAGTAACACCTCATTGTTTGCTCCCGAAGGATTAATACGCAGTGTACCTGAAGTCAGGTTGTTAAATAAAACTGCCGACGTAGACCCTGGTTGGGAATAACTGGCGATCGTACGCGAGTTATTCGAATAACGAACATCAACAGGGACACTAGAACTCTTGTAGTTAATCGTAAACATCGAAGTGTTATACATACTATCAAGAGAAGGGTCATTAAAAAGACCATTTGCACCCATTGCGCCTGTACCGTCTGCAGGAATAACACGCGTTAAAAAGTTTGTTCCACCTGCGGTAATTGCTCTGCTGGAGGAAGTTCCTTTTCTATAGAACCAAAGACCGCTTGAATTTCCATACAGATAAATAGCGCCAGTATCTGTTCCGCCAGAATCTCTTAAACCTGTATCTGGGCTTTGTCCGATTGCTTCAATTGCGATGACTTGTGCACTAGAAACAATCGCATTCGTTGAAGTCGTAGTACTGAACAGGTCTTTAGATGTCGTGGAGATTTTATATGCCCCAAAACTATCATCCGCTTGTTTGACTGATTCAAGGGTCAGACAGGCATAATTGTTAGGAAGGCATAAAAGATCACCCGTATAAGGAGGGTGTTGTAATCCATAATCTGGATAATCTCCACCTGAGCTATAACTGATAAGGGAAGGATTAAGTTTAACCTGTATCACAGGCGTTCCCTGATCAAGACTCGCGAGATTCCAAATCCAGGTTGGACTGTTTTTGTCTTGTCCTATATAATTATCTCCTGAATTATAAGTCTTAATGGCGGATTCTTTCCCGACAACAACAGTTAAAGAACTTTTTCCTTCACCTGAAGTTCCTGTCGCGATAAGATCTTCAACACGGACTTGAAGTCCTGCTGCACTATACGATCGTTGATTATTGTTACTAATCGTTTGTGTAACTCCATCAACTGAAAGTGCTGCGCTGCTGGTTCCGATTGCTTCAACTAAGATTTTCTTGCCATTAACAGTAACAGTATCTCCGACATGAAGACCGCTATAACGTTCACCAGATAAAGCAGTCATACTAGTCGCAGTCGCGCCTTCAATTATAAGTGTTTTTCCTAAAAAGTTTAGAATGTAGGGGTCAGTAACACTTGAATTCGCAATCATATTGTTTGTTTTAAGGGTGTCTTCAAATTTGAATTCATAATTCACTGAACTTGATGGCAAATTCAAGAAGATATTATCCTTAAAGTTCTCACTTGATCGGTTAAATGCTACGCGCGCAAGGGTAAGACCTGTTGCAGGCACTGCATTGACATTCGTAAAGTTATACTCCTCATGCCATGAATAAGTATTCGTGGTTGAGCTTGGGCTGTGCGCAAGAGTAACAGTCCCTTTATTGAATCCGGGATAAGTAACTTCACGAATATTGGTACCAAGACCTGTTGATCCGCTTAAGGATGTACCAAGAGAAATATCTTTTCTGTATGCGGTAGCATCATCAAGAACGAGCGTCGGTGCCGTCGTGGTTGTAGTAGAGGTACCTGTTGCTGCGGCTGGGGCAGCGGTTGCTTGTCCAAGACCAAAGCTGATGTCTGTTGCTGCTGCATTATCTGGGTTTGCAGCGGGATCACTGCCGATAACGATGACTGCATCGCTGCCGGTGAATGGATTGGGATAATCTGCAAGAGTTTTCACTGCTGCTTCTTGTGCGAGTGCTCCTGTCAAGCTCATGCCGAGCATGGCCACGCTAGTGCCTATGGCAGCTACTTTCTTTAATGTCTTTCGTAACGCGAATCGTTCTTGCATATTGTAAACACCTCCAAGTGTTTTATATTTTTGAATCATAAGAAGGGATGGCAAGGTACCATTTATAAACTTATATCTGCTCAAGAACATAGGTTGAGCCAATTCCGTAAAATACAGGGGTTATGAACCGTAATGGCAGGGCTTAGCATAAATAATGAAGAGAGTACGTTCACTACTCAAGAAGAGAAATGTATTATAAATAAGAAAAAGAACAAAAGAGAAAGAAACGTTAATAGCAAAAAAAGAAGAAAGAATCTGATTATTCAGGGGAATATCTCAATTTTTGCAGAGGGTTAAGGCAATCTCGTAATTTTTGCCTGATTCCTGAAACGGATAGCTGGGAGAAATTCCTCGTGTACAGCCAGGAATTTGAAAGAAAACAGCGTTTTCACTGCGCGCTTGAAAGCTGTACTGCAGTCCAAGAGAATGATCAATGGCGGGTTCAAGAATAGTCGGAAGCCGATTATGAAGTGCCTGACAACTAGAAAGGTCTGCGCAAAAAGCGTCGGATGTTCCTTCGCTGCAGTGGATAAGCGCGTCTTTGATGGTTTTCTTGTCACAAAGCGGCAAGGGAAGTAAGGCGCTCAGCAGATGATATCCTTGTGCTGTTACTAAGGTACTATCTTGTGTAGCTTGAACAGGTTGAAGGACGTGAAAACGTAGATAGAAGAGTGCGCCGAAGATGAGAATAACTACTAAAATGACAAGCCCGATCATTTCTATCTGTCCGTGTCGTTTCATGAGGTATACCTCTCGATGGTTAAGAGTCCTAAAACATAGTGGTCAGATTCAGGGCGATACAGCGAAAGAGGCGTCACGGTTTTCAGAGTGGTGCGGATATGCTCTGGTCGTTGTGTGTATAATGTCCAGACACCGCAATCCGTAAGTGTTCCTGTGGTACAGGATACAGAAGGGACAGCAGGATACAGCTGGGTAAACGTAATGTTCATAGTTCCATAACGATCCGGATCATTTTGAAAGAAAGGTGCGGCTGCAAGAATTTTTAAAGTATCTACACAATTTTCTTTTTGCCCGAAGCGGGAGCAGCGAACCGCGGCATCTTCCGGTAAGGTAAGGATCATATGCTGAAATTGGGTGCGTTCATAAGTTGTCCGTTCGTCTAATATGGATTGGCGTTGGTAGCGTAAGAAAAAAGCAATGCCGAGGAGAATAATAACGACCACAATAAACAGGACAAGAATCGTTTCTTGTGTTTGGAGTTGCGCTTTCGAGTTCATAGGATGTAACCGTTTAGAAAACAACCTGGCACCCCTTTCCACTCAGATCGCGATTCTGGTCTTCAAGAGATTGACGTAACGAAGAAGAGGAATGTAATGGTTGTTGGCGATAATTGAGTAACGAATGGTGAATGGTTTGATAAGTGCAATCAGGGTTTTGGGAAAGATGCGGTAAGAGTTTTGCTTTTTCACTATAAATGCGCGTCGTACGATCAAAAGCAGACAATGATCTGTTGATAAGACAGCCATATTGATCAGGGTCATCACTAAAGAGCGCGCCAAGAAGAAGTTCTTTCCCTGCAACAGATTGATGAAAGACCGGATCGTTGTTCTGATCATAAAATGTTACTTCGTCTTTTATGGGTTGAATATGAATAATGGTCGCGTGAGGGATTGTTTGGGTAATCGCCGCAAGTTCAGGTGCGGTAGGGGGTGTTTGGGTAAAAAAAGTGACGCGCGCATGAATAGTTTGATCAGCGGGAAGAGAAGAGGGACGTTGGAATGTAGTGGCCGTAAAGATGCGGGGAAGATGCAGGTTAGTAACAAAGGATTGTCCAACAGGATCAACAATAAAATAGTGATGCGTATCAGGGTGTTCAAAATAAAGAATGTGCGTTATATAATAGGGATACTGCCATGCGGCGATCCACGCGCGGAACGCAGTTGTTGAAATAAGTTTCGGCATAAAAAGAAGATGATCGCTGACATCCTGGGTGTAATCATTATTAATCGTCAGAAAAGAATGGTCTGCGGCGCATTCATAACGAAATTGAAATCCGCCGCCTAAGGGAAATGCGTCTGCGTCAAGCGCCTGTTCTGTGCTTTCTAATAATCGGATGTTTTCTCCGAGGGTTTGTGCGACGCGTAAGTTTTGTCGTTTTTCTTGCAATTGGATATATTGAAAGGTAAAGACTGTGAAGAACGCGAGGACAATAGCGCCTGCGATTAAGACAAAGACCCAGTTAAATTGTTCACCCTGTCCCCTTTTTTGCATAAGGATAGTTCAGAAGAAAGGAGTATTTAAAAGCAGCGTCTAGACTGACGTGACAGAAACGCTTCTGCCTTTATTTTCTAAGACGACAGATAACTGCCCGTTTTGAATGTCTGTACAGAATGATTGCGTGGGTTGTAAATGTTTAATCGCGAATGGGTCTGGTTTTTTTTCTCCAGCAGAAACGACAAAAAAGACATTCAGGTCAAGTTGCGCGTTGTGTTTGAGAATGTCCGCCACGTCGTAAATCTCTTGATACGGAAGCGCGGGAAGATCGTTGTGTAAATCTATAAAACAGACCGCCATAAGGCCGGGCGGTATAGAAAAGTGTATTTCACGGCTGCTTCCGGGTGGTTCTGTGTAGACTTCTTGGACTGCTTTGTTGAATTGTACGGTAAATGTTTTTGTTTCAACTGTGGCGCTTAAGACAGAGAGATTCTTGATGGATTGATAGCCGACAAGTAGAAGAAGCGCGATAACTATAAGCGCGAAGATTGCCATAAGTGGGTGGCTGAAAAGTTGTGCGCGGGTGTTCATGATTATAAAAAAGTGATGGTGACCGGTGGATTCTGGATATTTTGATAGGCGTCTTTGCAGCGGACATAATACGTGCTCGCGTCGTCCGTCGTCGTATGGGTTGTGCCGTCTTTGATCATCTTGCTTCCTTCTCCATATGCAAAAGTAGGGTTGCTTGTGCTGTATTCGCACGCTGCGTCTTCATCAACAACAATGACAAATTGTCGTGGCTGGTCTGTTTTATAGGAGGTGAGGATGCGTGGCGGGTGCACATCAGCTAAGACGTGAAAACTGGTGGAGGTGTACGCGGTATTGCCTGCGATATCTGCGCAGCCAGCGTAGAACGTATGATCGCCCGTCGGTAAAACAAGCCGCTGTGTATGGGAACTTGTGTTTGTCACGGCAAAAAAATCGTCCATATGTTGGATACTGTTTTTGAAGCTTTCGCGCTGGGTGTATTTGCAGACAGATTTCCCGTCGATGAGCGCGCCATTGTCCGTCGTAACTTTGAGGGTGATATTTTCAATGGCTAAGCTCGTAAAAATATCGCCGCTGGGTAAAATGGAAGTAATGTTTAATGGATTGCTGCCGCGTAAGGTCAATTTAAACGGCTGCACCATAATATTGGGTTTTGGCGTGGCAAGATCCTGGCATTTGAAATAGACAAATCCTGTTGTTCCTGCGCGGTCGGTTTGGAGTTCCGGTGCTGGCCCGATAAATGCTGCGCCGCTTCCTGCGAATGAACAGGGGAATTCTCCTAAGCGATCTGGGTTCGTTACTTTGCACGTATGCGCTTGTGCCATATCCTTGTAATCTTGCGGGCTTAAACTCCAGCGGCATTGTGCAGGCTCGTTCACATATAATGTAACGTCTGTTTTATTTTGCCCGGCAGTTAAATATGCTTCATTGCCTAAACTCGTCGTAAGGATTTGTGGCGCGGTAAGATCAGGTTCTTTGCTGATTTTCATATGGATAACGAAATCATTTGCGTTGACGATGCCTTTAGGATTGGAACAGCGGACATACAGTTGATAATCGCCGCCGCCTTGATTAAACGTCACTTTCTGATTGGTTGCGTTCGCTTGTGATGGCCAGAAAATAGATTGCATGTGTTGTGTGGTATACGTAGGTGATCCAAAATAGGCGGGATCCATCTTATCATAAGTAACGCCATGGGTGAAACTCATTTTGCATTGTGCGGGCTGGTCTGTTTTCAATGCAAGGACAACTTTTTGATAAATAGGAATTTCTTTGTCAATAAGGATGCCTTCTGCTCCAGTAACAGGTTTGAGTGATTGTCGATAGGTTGCATCAAATCCTTCCGTCCATGCCTCGATATGGGGCGGATTCACATCGTACTTACTCGAACTGATACAACGTTCGTCAGTGGTTCCTGTATTAATCAATTCACAGCTTGCGCCTAAACTTTTACAGCGGTATTCGCTGCAGCCTAAGAGCGCGTTAATGTTGGTTGGTTTTCCATTTGCGTCAATATAACTTTTGAAATCAGGATTACATGCTTCACACTGATCTTTATTCGCGACTTGTGGTTGTACCCAGGGGGAACAGGATGCTTGCACCTTTTGCATTTGTTGTTGTTCGCCAACTTTATCTATGATTTCATAGGTAAGATCGACCCAGGATGCGACACTTATAGAATTTACAAGATTCGCATTCGAAGCAAAGCCTCCTGTTTTTGTTGCTGTTACTCCACCAGCTTCTTTTGTGATTCTTTCTGCTGCTGCGACACGCCCGATATCATGCTCAAAAAATTTACCGATAAAAGAAACAAGCGCTCCATAGGGTCCAGCTCCGACAGAAGCTGCACCGGCAATAGAACCGAATGCCCCTGCGCCAATACCAATAAGAGGAACAACGGCAAATTTTAAGAAAGGAACAAGAATAGTTGATACAGGTGCAGCATTAAATCGATCGCTGAAAGTAAGATCTTCTTTCAAAGTGAAATCAAAAAATGATTTTCCTTTTTCCCAGTCTGGTGGGAAGCTTGTGCTAAACTGTTTTGGATTTCCATCAACTTTTTCAGCATCTTTATACGTAAAAATAAAATTTTTTCCTTCGGGAAGGGTTGGTGTGTTAAGGAGTCCGCCGTTTTTGAAATCAGATGACAATCCTTTTGATTTGAATCCTTGTGTTGTTAAGGCATCTTGATAATTCACATTCGCACCGCAGTCTCCGTAACTTCTGCAGAGATTGTTCGTTGCTTGGACAAAATCGTCGCTTAAACATTCTTTTCCAGAAACAACATGCCATCCGCCTTTATTATTATTGATTAATTCTTTTACACTTAAATCAATGCCTGTGGCAAGAAGAGGTCCGACAAACGCAACTCCAGTTCCGCCTGTTGCGAAAACAATCACGGCGGCAAGAGCAACACCAATCCCAACTTTGAGAGCGGAAATAGCAACTGCTGCTTTTCCTTCGTATTCTTCACAAAAACCTAGTGCTGCAGTCGTTCCAGGACATTGTAAGACTACCGGACATTCAACATTTGCTTTGCTGCAGGTAGATGCGCCTTCGTTTTCCCAGAATTTAAATCCAGGGCCGACTTTTGGGATACATTTATTGCCAATAAAACTACAGTCACGTTTAGTAGGGTCAAGACAGCATTGTTGATCTTGAACAAGAGCGGCTTTGTAATCATCCGCGCTCATCGTATACGGATTCGCCGTATTACATTGATCAATGCAGCTTTGCCATTCGTTTTTAATGCAGCGTGCTGCGCTGACTTGTTCATTCAAACCAACGCTTTGCGCGCTGCCTGCTAAGCAGAATTCTTGTCTAAAATCTGCGCAGGGTTCAACAACTTCTTGGCCATTAATACAAAGACCGCGATAGTGCCGTGATCCAACAGGGCTGCGTGTTCCGACTGTTCCTTTAACAGCAGGATCTTCAACAACTTGATCTTTACTGTCAGCGATACAATAGCTTTCGCCATTACGTACAATGCCATTACTGATCGCGCTTTTTGTGCCTTCAAATCCAGATAAACTAAAACTTAATGGTTTCGCATCCGTGCTTTTACAATCCAGGCTTTCACAGGTCGCGCGTCCGTCTTTATCGCTGTCACCGCATAACGTTCCTTTTGTAAAATCACATGATTCTTTCACGCCTTCAGGGTTGCCGCAGCTGTCTTTCCAGTACACAGAGTCTTGAGCAGGTAAACACGACGCGCTTTTCGGATCGCCTTGTCCGCCAAGCGTAGGATTGGATGGCGCGCAATTACATGCGGCGATCTGACTGCAGAATTTATCCTTAAAAAATCCCGTATCTGTTGCTTGTGGTGCAGTACAGGTCGCTTTTGTTCCAAATGTACAGGAGTCAGCGCCAGTAACACAGCAGCCTTGTTCTGCGGTGCGCGCAACATCGGTACAGGCTTGTTCTGTGGTAATATCGCGTCTAAAATCCATGCGTAATTCTGGATAGGTGCTAGTTTGGGTTTTGCAGCGGACTTCCGTAGTAAAGATTGCTTGTGTGCCAATGATGCAACAACCGAGGGAACATTCAGGCGTTTGTTGGCAGCTTGCGTCGTTGCTAAATTTTCCTTTGAATTCTAAGTCACAGCTGGATTTTGGGGTGTTCGCGTAACAGTAGCCATCGCCGCTTTTATCAAAGCAGCAGCCAGGTTTACAGAAGCTGGTTTGATCACAGCTGGTTGGTGCTTGTGCAGAGTCGGGTGCGCAGTCATTTGCATCAACATATTGACAGAAGTCATTGGTTTTTGTTTTCTGGCAGCAGACCGGTGCGGCTAAGACATCAGGAGATTGTAAGAGAGAAAAGACTAAGCTTAATGTTGCGATAAGAAAGATTTGGGTGATCGCGGAAAAGTGATGTATTTTCATGCGCCACCTTGGACAGCGACCCAGTATTCGTAGGTGCTTCCTTTTTTGCTAATTTTATAGACTTTATCGGGATAGGGTTTATCGACAGTAACAAGATAGTGTCCACGTTTTTGTAACATATAGCCTAAAGTATCAAAACTACCAGAACGTGCTTCGCTATTCACCAGATCAACAACGACAGGATAGAGAGATGCGAGTGGGGCGTCACGTAAGACACGGCTCATTTCAGGTAATATGACCGATTGTGCGTCTTTGACCAGTTTAATATCATAGTTTACCGTCACTTCGACCGCGTCATCCTGCGCTTTGACTTTGACAAGAACGTTTTTTGTGCCTTCGACAGTATACCCTGGTTTAGATGCGAGCTCGCGATTGATACAGTGATCTATTTTGAATTGAAGATAGGCTTGTAATTCATGTTCAATAACAGTAAATGGCTGTAATAAATTGAGACAGGTTTGTTTTCCAGGAATGTCTGCGCAGACAACGCGGACTTGCATATTCTTGTAACGAATAAAAGTATTTGGGATAAAACTGCCGCCCTGATGTGCGAGTAAACGCGCGCCAGGTTCAAATTCTTTCTGGATGCATTCCTCGATATTATCCTGGATAGGTCGTAATTGTGCCGCGAGATATTGGTTGGTGGGAACAGTAATGCCGTACTGGTCGCGCGCGTACAGATAGAGTGCGGCGATAAGAAGAAGGACAAGTCCTAAGATGACAAATAATGTAACCTGGCCCCTCTTTTGCATGAGCTAGTTTAGCGGCTGTTCGTTTATAAATGTTTTTGTGAGGAAGGGGTTATTTCATGGTTGGCTATTCTTTTGCGTTTTTCTTTTTTATAGTGCGCTGTTTTTCTAGAGCATAGTATGTTAAAGATGGATATAATATATTTCAAAGAATTTTCGGTAGGTTTCTTTTGTTTTTTCTAAAGCGAACCGCAGTAAGGGAGTATACTTTTTATTATCTGCAGCTTCAAGCGCTTTTAGGTATTGGTTTCTGTGCGTTTTCCGTATAATAACGGGATAATACTTGTTTTTGATGAGAATATAATTAAGAAGCATTCTTCCGACCCTTCCATTTCCATCAGCGAAGGGGTGTATGCGTTCAAAGTGATGATGAAATCTGAAAGCGAGCTCAAGGGGATGATATATCCCTTTATGAGTTACATACCATACTAAAAGTTTTTTTATTTCAGGGGATACGTCTTTCGGGCTTGCGAGAGTTACTCTTCTTCCGAGGATAATATTCGGGAGTTTTTTGTATCCGACGCGGTCATCGATATTGTTCATAATATCTTGGTGAAGCGTCAGGATGAATTTTTCTGTTATTTCTTTTCTCGCGGAAAAGAGTTTTGAGAAGACGGCGTAGGAGTTCTGGGCATCATAAACGTCCCGGAGGTTTGCTGCGCTCGTTATTTTTTTTTCAAAAACAATTTCTGAGAAGTTTTTCAGTGTTAATGAATTTCCTTCGAGTGCGTTGGATTCAAAGACAAAGTTCGCAACAAATCTTCTTTTGATATCGTCCCAGTCTTTTTTATTGATTGATTTCTTGATTTCTTGGTATTTGAGATTCATCTCTTCTATTTTTGTGAGTTCCTCAAGTGTCAGGGGGTATGCAAGGTGATATTTTTTCAGTCCTTTGGTGAGTGCTGTGAGTAAACGGGGGTGCACTTCCAGCGCAAATTTCTTAATTTCGGATTGTATCGTTTCCTGGGTAAGGTCTTTTTTTCTTCCGAGATACTTTGATATTTTGAAGACTTTTTTTCCTGAGCGTATGGATTTATCTAAATAGAGATATGTTATTCCTCTTGATGTGCGTTCCTGTACAAAGACCATCTATTTTGATATACCTACACCTATTTAAATTATACTATTTATGTAGGTATAACCTGTATTCGGTTTTAAAAGTATTCCTAGTCCTGAAAGGAAATGGGTTATTTCATGGTTGGCTGTTCTTTTGCGTTTTTCTTTTTCTGGCGTGTCCCTGTCGCGAGCAAAAGGACTAATCAAAGGATTGTAATTTTTGTCGGACTTCCCGTATTATGGAAAATATCTTCGCATTGTATCATAAAAAAAGTATTTCCAGGTAAGGGGGTCGCGTGCATAATCGTCTGTGTGGTTGCAAACGGGATATAAGATGAAGCGGTCGTATTCGTTGCGTAATTGCACATTGCTTTTTCGTCAGTAAGAACGCGCAGCAAATGATCGTCAATCGTCGCGCGTAATATATGGGGTGCAGTGGTATCTTGCATAAACGTAAACGCGAGTGTGGTGTTTGCGATATTCCCGATTGTATCTGCGCAATGTATCGCGAGTATATGGTCCTGCGCGGTTGGGCGGATGCCGGGTTGTTGATGACTCGTCGTATTAGTAACAAAAAATTCAATAGGAACGCTGCGATCAAGTTGATAGGTACAAACAGATGTTCCTTGTGCATATCCGCCTTGTGTGGTTAAAGTCAGATTAAATGCGGTTCCATACATTGTTGGATCACACGTATTGCCGAGAGGGGTAATGCAATGAAGATCGTTTAATGTAAGAGCAGATGTTTTTTGTACAGAATACAGAAGATCTTGTTGCATGATATTGTGTGTTGGCTCGGCAGTATCCTGGCAGCGGAAATAAAATGTTTGTTGTGTCTGATTAATATTTGTTAATGTGGTGCTGCAGGTTGGTCCGAGGGAAAGTGTTCCGGAACTGCAGTCCATATAGTTCATATGGTTGAATGGTGTGTTTGGTATTGATGACCAGCGACAGCCGCCACTCGTTCCTAAAGGAACATCTTCATTGGTTTCAATGGTCAGGGGAAATGTTGTTGCGAGTGCAGGAGTGTACGCAATAGAAGGATAGAACCGCGTAATCGTTGGCGGCGTTTTATCGGGCTGTCGTGCGGACGTAAACGTAATCGGTAATGGCGTCGTCATTGTATTTTTATTCAGGTCTTGACAAAGAATGTACGCGTTGATTGTTTTATTTTGACCGATATTTGCAAAGGATAAAGAATGCGTTGTACTCAGGGTGTTTCCTACTTCAAGAGGTTTCATATTTTCGAAGGTATCATCGCGATGTTCAATGCCTAATGCATAATGACAAGCAGCGACTTCGTCACGCGTCGCGTCCGCATTCATGGTCGTAAGGGTAATGTTCACTGATGAAAATTCTTTAAGCTCGCCAGTTACAACAACTTTGCCGTCTTTTTCTAGATTGCAATTGCCGACTTGTCCGGGAACTTCATCATTGCACGTAAAGACAACATTCTTGACTGCGATATTTGGGGGAACAACATTCTGCGGATCATTGCTCACACAGCGTGGTCCTTGCGGTGTATCGGTAAGTTGACAGAAACTGCCAAGGCTTCCGCAGAGTTGTTCAGTACAGTCATATTGTGGTAATGGTCCAGTTCCTGTATAATTAAAGGCGAACGCGTCAGGTAATAATCCGCCTTGACTTTGTGGTGTATGACATTTCCAGCAGTCTGCCCCACCGCGCGGAGGTTGCCATGCACTGCATGATACAGCAATATCACGGTATTCATTCGGACTACAACTATAAAAAAAAACAGCAGCAGCAATGATAACAAGAATAACAATGACTCCAATAATCAAACCAACGGGCCCGCCTACAGATCCAAAACTGACAACATATCCTATTGCTGATAATGCCGCCTGAAAACTAATTGTCCCCGCCCCCGCAAGTCCGACTGCAATGGTTGCACCGACATAACCTGCGACAAGGGATAAACCACCGAGGCCGCCGAGAGAATATGCTAAGATCGTTGTAGTGGATGTTCCTTGTTCACTTAATGCAGTCATATCAAGATGAAGGATATTTAATCCCATCTTCGCGTATTTGTATTCTTCAAAATTAATAGTCCCAGGAGGAATAACGCCGCTGCCAGCAGGACATTGTGTGTTAATATCTTTATACGAAGCTCCACCAGGCGAACAATCGCGTTGATATCCTGTGCTGCTAAATACACCTGCAAGATTATATTTTGCGCCGCAATCCCCATACGCATTACAGAGGGAATTTGTTCCTTTTTTAAAATCATTATTGTAAACGTCACAGCCTTCAGTGCAGCTCCAGTCTGTACCAATACATGCTTCTTCCCAATACGCTGCTTTCGGATAGACAAGTTTAGAATTGATCGTCGTACATTGTGATGAACGTGCAGGCGGTACAAACGGGACACAGTAGCCTTTACCTTGCGTAAGTTCTTTGATCGAATCCGCGGTAATGGTTTTTTGTGCAATGATGACGCAATTATCGTCTTTCGTATCGCTTTTTTCACAAGCAAGCAGGGTATAATCTCCGGGGCTTAATTGCATTTGAAAAAGATAGGTATCAATATTTTTAGAAGACGTTTTTGTTGCTTGGCTGAATGAAAGTGTTTTTGATTCTGATCCGCGGAGACGGAATTCTGCTTTGGAAATTGCATCTGGACTGGAAAAGCTTTCACGTTCTCCCGCGATGAGAAGTTCTTTTTCTTTAGAATCATAGGTAAGAGGTATTTTTGCGGTTATTTTTCCGTCTTTTTGTTTGTATTCTTCTTTATTCGAGGAAAGCCACACGCATTTTTTGTTCGGGTCTTCACAGCAGTTCTGATCATTGCAAGCGACGCAGCTCTCGCCCTTGTTTGGTGCGCATATACCCATTGCTTTTGCGTCAGTGGGAGTTAATTGGACTGATCCATAAATACAGATGCGTGAACGGTCTGGTCCGCAGGGATCGACTTTTTCTTGGCCTCGTTCACAATAGTGGCGATAGTGTTGTGTTCCAGGGAGATCTAAAGTTGGCCCGACTGCTGCTTGGTATTCGCACCAGGAATCTCTATTTTTTCGTACAAGGTGATCATTGGTTAAATCTGCGCCAGTACTATCGCCTCCATCAGTTGTTCCTGCTTCGTCAACAACAGGATTATCCCATGTAGTTGCGCAGTCAGTACTTTGACAACGCACCTCTCCCGTATCTTGTGCCAGACATTGTGTCGATGGTCCGTGTCGTCCGTCAGGATCACAGAGTTGTGCAGTCTCTTCTCTATTGCCGCAACTGTCATACCAATACGCACTTCCATCGTCGCCGCATTGTTTATGATGATGAGCGAGACATTGTTCTTTGCAAGAACTGACTTTGCTGCATTGAATATTTTGATAAAAATTAGTACTACTATCACACGTACTTGCAAGCCCGTAATGACAATCTGTTGAACAGCATCCGCTCGTGGTTGATGAACAGTAATTGGTGCATGCTTGTTCTGTCCCTAATTCTGGTTTTTGTTCGCCGCCAAGATTCGTACACGAATACGTTGTTTGCATATTGCAGTTATTTCCAACCACACAACAGCTGGGTTTGCAAACATCTAAGGCAGTACAACTAATCCCTTCGTGAAACACCCCATTACTCAAATCACAACTCGTTTTCGTGGTCGCTGTGGAACATTGATTGTCGGTTGTCACACAACACCCGGTTTGTCCGCATCCCGCTGTTAAACTACAACTGCTCGGACTATATTTGCCAGGGGCGCATTGACTTTGATTGGTGGTATCGACACAGGATTCTCCACTGGTTGTTTGTTTGCAGCAGCCTGGTACAGGATCTGCCGCTTGGGCAGACGGACTGCGAACACTCATAAAGAAGGCGAGACTAATGACTAAAAGTATTTGAAAAATCGCTTTTGTTTTCAGAAAAGAATAGAATTTCATGCCGCGCGTACTCCTTCAACAGCGAATTGGAAGGTATAATCTGACCCATACACTTTCACGATATAGACGCGGTGCGGATACGAAATATGTTTTGCGAGATCATAGGTGCTTTGTTTTAAGAAACTATATGCGAGAGGATCAAAATAATTATCTGATGCTTCTGCATTAATAATATCGTGGACACCATCAAGAATTAATCCTAAGGGTGCGACAACACTGAGGGAATACGTCGTGCGCCTGACTTCGTACGGACCTTTCGTTAAGGTAAGGGGATAGGTCGCGTTGACAAGAACCGCGCGAGGTAAGATGGCGCTGCTGACCGCAAAGGTTCCCGTTGTTAAAGTATAATCTTTGTTTTTATATCCTTGAAGCTTCATGCACGTGGGAATGGTGGTCTGTAAGCGTTGATTGAGTCGTGTTTCAATACTTGTTCGTGTCAGGAGTTGTTGCACACAGGGTGTTTTTCCGTTAATAATCGTGCAAAGATAGGTAAAGGGTTTTCCATAAAAGGTTAAGGTATGTATGGGTGTAAAATAACCGCCGCCCTGTCCTAATTCTTGAAGCGCTTTGCTTGTCTCTTGGTGCATACAGCGCTGTATTTCCGCCGTAATACCGTCAAGTTCTGTTTGGAGATGTGCTTCAACATTGGGTGATCGCGTAAAGCGCTCGAATGCTGCGTCTTTTACAAAAAAGATGAAAAGAAGGATAAATAAAGTAAGAACGCCAATTATAACAAAGACGGTCACCTGCCCTTTTTTCTGCATACAAATTTTATTGTAAGGTTACTTTAAAAAGCTTGTGCGTATTAGTACTTTGTGTAGTAAGGTGACATATGTCACCAGTACTAATAGGTTAGCTTTTTAGCTAATCCTATGAAAAAAGAACTTATCAGAAAAGAATTTATCAAGTTAAGAATAAGACAATATTCTTACCAAAAATGC
>Ga0209515_10000550_pt1 | contig 66766 bp, 58 predicted proteins | sample Subgroupgradi54m_FD_187454 | JGI IMG/M metagenome (GOLD analysis project Ga0209515, IMG submission 187454) | Subsurface groundwater microbial communities from S. Glens Falls, New York, USA - GMW60B uncontaminated upgradient, 5.4 m (SPAdes)... ...
GCTCCTCAGAAGTGCACGTATCCACCATAGAAGATTGAGCAGGAGAATCAACTGTAACAGTTTCCCATTTTCAAAAAGCGGACGTTTCTAATCTTGTAGATGCGGACATTTCTATTCTTGTGTAATATTGGCTCAATAGTCCGTGACAAATGAATATAATTTGTGCTATACTTCTGTGGTTATGGCCTCAAAAGAAAAAGTAAATCATTCTTTGGGAAAAATGAGGACAGGGAAACAAAAGATTTTTAAGGTAAAACTTGATTTGTCCTGGAAGAATATTTTTCTCTACGGATTTTTGGGATTTTTAACTCTTTTTATTCTTGCGGGGTTTGCGCAATCAGTTGATGAGAAAAAAACCGTGCCACTTTCTCAAGTAATTGCAGAAGTACAAAAAGGAAATGTCAAAGAGATTACTGTGTTAGATAGCAAGCTTGTTGTTTCAACTTCAACAGGTGATGTGCAGGCATTTAAGGAGCAGGGAGCAAGCCTGTATCAGGTTTTTAAAGACGCAGGCATAACAAAAGAAGCGCTTGATAAAACAAAGATAATTATCAAAGACCAAACAGGTTTTAATTCCTGGCTTAATATTATTTCGGCAGTGTTGCCCGTGGTTTTAATGATTGCATTTTTTTACTTTTTGTTTCGACAAGCGCGGGGCGCACAGGAGAGCATTTTTTCTTTTGGCCAGTCAAAAGCAAAGCTTTTCAATAAAGATTTACCCAAGACCACATTTGCCGATGTCGCAGGCGTTGACGAAGCAAAACAGGAACTCACAGAAATTGTTGATTTCTTAAAAAACCCGGGAAAGTACAAGGCAATGGGGGCCAGGACTCCTAAGGGAGTGTTGATGATTGGCCCAAGCGGTACAGGAAAAACTCTCTTGGCGCGGGCCACGGCCGGGGAAGCAAACGTGCCGTTTTTCTCCATGGCAGGAAGTGAATTTATGGAAATGCTCGTGGGAGTTGGTGCTTCTCGTGTTCGGGATCTGTTTAATACTGCCAAAAAATCGCAACCCGCAATTATTTTTATCGATGAAGTTGATGCCATAGGCAGGCAAAGAGGAGTGGGATTAATGGGTGGACATGATGAGCGTGAACAGACACTCAATCAGATTTTGGTTGAAATGGACGGATTTGCTCCCACCGAACAATTGGTGGTCATGGCAGCGACCAATCGCCCAGATGTCTTGGATCCGGCGCTGGTGCGTCCGGGGCGTTTTGACCGGCGCGTTGCCTTAGATCTTCCTGACCTTGCAGGGAGACAAGCAATTCTTAAAATTCATGCAAAAAACAAACCGTTTGTAGAAACTGTAAATTGGGAAAAAGTTGCCAGGCGTACCGTGGGATTTTCTGGTGCAGACTTGGAAAACATGTTAAACGAAGCAGCAATTTTGGCAGCCAGACTTGGCAAAAAAGCCATCGACATGAGCGATTTGGAAGAGGCAGCCACCAAAGTAAAATTAGGTCCCGAGAAAAAACGTCTCCAATCAGAAGCAGATCGCAAAATGACTGCGTATCACGAAGCAGGACATGCCTTGGTTTCTTGGGAAATGCCGCACATGGATCCAGTGCACCGTATTTCTATTATCAGTCGGGGCATGAGTTTGGGACATACCATGATGGAGCCAACCGAGCGAGTGCACGAAACAAAAACGCATTTGCTGGAACAAATTACGGTGATGCTTGGTGGCAGGGCTGCAGAAAGTCTTGTGTTCAAAGAGGTAACAACCGGCGCATCAGACGACATTGCCAAGGCAACGCAAGTGGCACGGACCATGGTTGCCGAATATGGCATGAGCAATCTTGGACCTATTAATCTTGATGGAGATCGCCAATCGTTTTACGAACAGCCAACTGTTTCGCCAGACATGGCAGCAAAAATTGATGCGCAAGTGAAGGAAATTGCAGATGTATGTTACAAGAATGCATCGGATATTCTGAAAAAACTGCGCAGCAAACTTGATGTACTAGCAGAAGAGCTGATGAAGCGGGAAACGATTGAGTCAGAAGATTTTATAAAAATCATCGGCCCCAAAAAAATCCTTGCTACAGTAAAAGCCTAAATTCCTCTTGCAATCCCTTCTTCTATATGGAATACTTTACATAATGAAGGAGATATATCCAATACTCTCTGTCACACATATCCAAAACCCCAACAGGCTTTGGGCGATTCCCATCTTTGGTATTTTGGTAAAACTTATCCTTATTATACCCGTAAGCATTGAGCTGTTTGTTCTCACTATCGCAAACTTCTTTATAACAATCGCAAACTCTTTTGTTGTTTTGTTTACCGGAAAGTATTTGGATTTTGCGTATGTACTCAATCTTGGTATTATGCGACTTTCGACGAAGCTCTCTCTTTACATCTATGGTCTCACTGACAAATACCCTGGGTTTACGTTTGAAATTAAGGATCCGCTTATTACGCTTGATATGAAAAAGCCAGAACATCCTAACCGTCTCTTTGCAATTCCGCTCCTTGGAGGAATTGCCAGAATAATTCTTTTGATTCCTTATTTTATTTACCAGAGTGTTCTGAGTTACGCAGTGGTAGTCGGGGTAATTATTTCCTCTTTTTTTGTGCTTTTTATTGGTAAATATCCGGAAGCAACATATGAGCTTGTGAGAGATCACATGCGTGTTACGCTTGCCACAAATGCATATATGACTGGATTTTCAGACTCCTACCCAAGTTTTTGGATATCTATGAACCACAAGACTGCAAAAATTATTCTTATCATCATTGGCGTTTTGCTATTTGTTGCCAATATGTTTTCTTCTCGTTCTAAAAATACGAAACAGTACCAGTATCAGAACAATTATCAGTACAATCAGCAATCAACTCGGTAATATTTATAGTAACCCTTGGTTTCTAAGCTTTTTCCCTCATTGACCCCGCTCAGCGGGGTGTTGACTTTTTCTCTACTTCGTATTACACTTTTCTCGAATACGGCAGTAAATACATACTAAAGCATGTATTCTTTTGCTGTTGTATTGTTCTTTAACAATAGAGTGCGAAATCAAATTACACACCTTTCTTTTTTGACAGGCTGTGGCTTTGGGGTAACAACTTCTTATGTCATGCTGAATTTATTTCAGCATCTCACTTTGTTCGAGATTCCGAAACGAGTTCGGAATGACATGGAATGGTTGTTTCTCTTAAGCCACGGCTTGTGTTACTAAAGGAAAGGAGGTTAATCCGCAAAATATGTTGTCATGTAGGCAACCAATGTTTTGACGGATGGTATAGCGAGCTAAGTGGCATGGTAGTAAACAGTTAGGAGGGTTCTAATGACGGATCTCGGTCCACCCGGCTCATAATTCTGGCTACTCCAGGCCAAATCGGTCCACATTCTTGTCACACGGTGGGTAAAACCGCCCAGTTGACAGAAGACCAACGCAGCACAGATGCTGCTAGGACCTGGAGAAGGCCATCTTCGTTGAATATCCCAGTAGGATAATCCGCGTGAGGAGAGTCACATGCGAGTTCATTCGACGTTTCTGACTTTGTGTCTGGAACGCGGCCCGCCTTTTCGTACCACTCGTCAGATATCTGGCTAACGATTTCGCAGCTCTGACGCGATTCATTCTCTGAAGACTGAAGTTCTCTACTCTCCAGAGTGAGAGATGCAGAAAGTCTGCACAGCCTCTGACCTTTGGTCAAGCTCCGCAGCAAGCTGCACAATGCGACTTCAAAAGTAGGAGATCGATTTCGCACTTTTGCGGTGCGCAGAAAGACCCAGACATCGGGTTATTCCCAGTCATCCGACTGGAAAACCCTTTGTTCTGTATAGAACTTTCTGCGTCCCGCTCCCTATTCTTTTGCTATAATACTTCTATTACTTCATGAAATCTTTTATTCTCATCGACGGCAATGCAATTTTACATCGCGCATATCATGCGTTGCCGCCACTTACCAACAAAAAAGGCGAGGTGGCAAATGCAGTGTATGGATTTTTTTCCATGTTCCTTAAAATTATCGAAGATCTCAAGCCTGTATACGTTGCAGTTTGTTTTGACCGTCCCAAACCAACATTTCGGCAAGCGCTCTTTGCCGGGTATCAGCAACACCGGCCTGCCATGGCAGATGATTTAGTGCCGCAAGTTGGCATGGTGCACGCTGTTTTGGAAAAAATGAAGATTGCTATTTTTGAAATTGACGGCTACGAAGCAGACGATTTGATAGGAACGCTTGCGAAGCAAGCAGTTCACAAGACGATAGAGGATAGAAGATGGAAGGTAGCGGTAGAAGGTAGAAGTTCGAAGATAGAAAGAAAAAAAATCCATCCTCAATCCTCTAATTTCAAAAATCTACCATCTACCGTCTACCATCTACCGTCTAATCTCGAAGTTATCATTGTCTCCGGGGATCGTGATATGCTGCAACTTGTAAATGGCCATGTGAAAGTGCTCATGCCGGTGACCGGACTTTCCAATACGCTTTTGTATGATCCCAAAAAAGTAGAAGAAAAGTATGGTGTTACACCTTCGCAATTTATTGACTACAAGGCATTGGTAGGGGATGCATCCGATGGATATCCTGGTGTATCGGGTATTGGGCCAAAAACGGCCAGTGGATTGATTAAAGAATTTGGCACATTTGAAAATCTCTATAAACACGTTGGTGATCTGCCGGAAAAGATTGGTTTAAAGCTTGCAACCGATGCCGAGCAAGCAGCCTTAGCAAAAAAACTCGCGACTATTGTGACCGATGCACCGGTGAGTTTTGATGGAGAAAAATGTAACTTTAAGCATTTTGATATGGGTGGCACTCGCAGCGCGTTTGAGGAATTAGGATTCAAAAGTTTACTCAAACGTTTTGTATCAAGCATGCCAGGGGAGAAAAAGAAAGAAAAAATAAAAGAAAAGAAGGATAATCAACAATTAGGGTTGTTATGAAGGTTGCTATTGTTCATGATTATATTAAAGAATACGGGGGGGCAGAAAGGGTGCTTGAAGCACTCTGTGAACTGTACCCTGATGCCCCAATTTATACGGCGTTTTACCTGCGGGATTCTCTGGCATACGAGCGGTTCAAAAACAAAAAAATCATTGCCTCCTGGGTGCATTACATTCCTTTTTTTGCAAGTAAACTGCATAGTCCGTTACGATTTTTAGCCCCATTTATATGGGGAAGCTTCAATTTTTCAGAGTACGACGTGGTGATAAGTTCGGCTAGTTGGTATGTGACAAAAGGGTTTGGAGGCAATAAGAAGCCAATAGAAATTTGCTACTGTCATACACCGCCACGCTGGCTCTATGGATATAAAACATCTGTTGAGTGGCAGAAATACTGGCCAATTAAATTATATGGCACACTTATTGGCCATGTTATGCGTCTGTATGACTTTCGGGCAGCACAGAGAGTTGACTATTTTATTGCAAACTCGAAGGAGGTTCAAGCTCGTATAAAAAAGTTTTACCGTCGAGATGCAGTAGTTATTTATCCTCCAGTCTATCTAGCGTCTAGTTCAATAGCGCTCGCCTCGCTGCGAAGCGGGTCTAGCGTTCAGTTGGGGAACCAAAAACGCTTGTCATACTATTTGGTGGTGGCAAGGTTGGTTGGGGCAAAGGGGTTGGAATTGGCAATACAGGCAGCTGTTGAGAATGGGTTTCATCTGAAAATTGTTGGCGCAGCATCGGGCTATTACTCGAAATATAAGCAGCTTTCAGAAAAAGCACAAAAGAATGTCGAGTTTTTGGGTTTTGTGTCAGATGAGGAATTAGTACGACTCTATGCAGGTGCAAAAGCATTTTTGGCACTGGCAACAGATGAAGATTTTGGCATAACACCGGTTGAAGCAATGCTTTGTGGCACGCCGATTATTGCATATGATGGAGGAGGATATAGAGAAACGATAGTAAACGGAAAAACAGGAATATTTTTCCGCGAAGCAACAGTAGCATCTCTTGTTGGTGCAATTGATGGTTTAGAAAAAATAAACATAAAGCCTCAAGATTGCATAGCGCAAGCACAAAAATTTTCCAAGGAGCGGTTTAAGAAAGAAATAAAACAATTTGTTGAAAAAGTAACAAAGTAATGAGAAAGTATTTACAAGAGTACGTTGTCGCTGAGCTTACCGATGTCGATAATCGACGTTTAATTATTTTTGGTGTTGGGTTTGCAACATTTTTCTTTGGATTTGCAGCTGGAGCACTTCTCAATCTCTATTTGCTCTGGGTGCATTCGCCATTGGTTTTGCAGCTTCGCGCATCCTTAACCTATAAATCTGCGATTTTTGGAGATGGGATTATTCTGCCTGTTGTAAATATGATCGCCATGGCGTTTTTACTCAAGAATTGGAGTGCGGTAAAAAAACGAGTTGTTCAGATGGCGATTTTTTTGGGGGTGTGTATCACGGTATATTTTCATGTAACGCAAGCAATAGAGGGGATAGTCAATTGGGCAATGCCAAGTCCTTGGCACTGGAACGCTTTGGGTCTTTGGCACGCAATCTACATGTTCTCAGTTGCGAGTTTCTTATCGTTATTTTATTTAGTGCTTTTAAAGATAATGAGAAACAAAAAACAAATTCCTAAAGAGGTTGTTATTGTAACACTTGGTATAGCAATTTTTTTTATTCTTCTTCGTCTTGATTACATCACAATTGATCTAAAAAGTCTTGTCCCTCAACTATAAATTATGCCGGAATTACCAGAAGTCGAGACAATTAAGTTGGGATTACAGAAAAAAATCATCGGGTTAACTATCGATAAAATTGAAGTAAGATCCCCAAAATCATTTATTGGCAAAACTCAAAAGATAAAGAATAAAAAAATTCTTAAAGTTTGGCGCAGGGCCAAGATGTTGGGAATTGAGGTGGAGGAGGGAATGACTTTGTTATTTCATCTCAAAATGACAGGACAGCTTATCTATGATGATGGTCAAAGGTTTGTTGGCGGTCACCCCACCCCCGACATGAGGGACGAGATGCCCAATTCCCACACAAGGGTAATTTTTGAATTTAGCGACAAATCAAAGCTTTATTTTAATGACCAAAGAAGATTCGGCTGGGTGAAGGTAATTAAGAATAATGAATTAGGAATAATGAATAATGGGCTTTTTGAAAAACTTGGACCGGAGCCGTTGGAAAAAGAATTTACCTGGCAAATTCTTAAATCTAATCTCTTAAAACATAAATCAATGCCAGTCAAAGTGGCTCTGATGGATCAATCAGTTGTTTCTGGAGTAGGTAATATCTACGCTAACGAAGCCTGCTTTGACGCCAAAATAGATCCGAAAACCAGAGTTTTATCTCTTAACGACGACCAATTTAAAAAACTACATCACGGCATCATAAAATCATTAAGCGATGGTATTAAGCATGGTGGATCAAGCATGGCCCATTTTGTGGACGCGGAAGGCCGCAAAGGTTATTTTTTAGATTATGCTTTTGTTTATGGATTGGATAAAAAACCTTGTAAAAAATGTGGCACTACAATTCAAAAAATCATCTTAGGAGGCCGCGGCACCTACTTTTGCCCCAGCTGCCAGCGATGATCCTTGCGTTAGTTTTCGTATCTATGGTACTATACCAGATAAGACTTTATGGGAAATAATGGCTATACAGAACGGATTGTAATATCTTTAGGGGGATCACTGATTGGTCCCAATAGTAAAATTGATACAGATTTTCTGACACGGTTTAATAGGTTTATACGAGAGCAATTAACTCAAAGCTCTGGTAAACAGTTTTTTATTGTTGTGGGAGGGGGAGCAACAGCCAGGGCCTATCGCGATGCCGGTCGCGATGTTGTTGGTCACGAGTTAACACGTGATGACTTAGACTGGCTTGGCATCCATGCAACCCGCCTTAATGCGCAGCTGGTGCGAACAATCTTTCGGGATATTGCGCATCCGTATGTGATTAAGCATTACGAAATTATTCGAAAAGTAACTGAACCGGTTGTTATTGCGTCCGGTTGGAAGCCGGGGTGGTCAACTGATTTTTGTTCGGTACTTTTATGTGAAGATTATGGGGTCAAAACAGTAATTAATTTGAGTAACATCGATAAAGTCTACAACCGCGATCCAAAACAGTTCCCCGATGCCAAGCCAATTGACAAGATTTCCTGGGCAGAGTTTCGGAAACTGGTTGGTGACGAGTGGGTTCCAGGGATGAATGCGCCGTTTGATCCTGTGGCATCGCAAAAAGCCCAAGAGCTAGGAATAAAAGTAGTTGTCGTGAATGGAAAAAATTTTGAGAATCTCGAAAAGTACTTTAGAAGCGAAACGTTTGTGGGAACCACGATTGAATAAATTCAAAATTTAAAATGCAAAATTCAAAATTACAAGTTAAAATTCAAAAGTATTGGTTCTAAAATTTTTACTTTTGACCTGCACTTTTGCCTTTTGACCTTTGACTTTTGAATTAAATGTATCTAAAAAATCTCCAGCTCCAAAACTTCCGCAGCTATACGAAATCAGCATTTAGTTTTGGTGAAGGAGTAACGGTTATCATTGGTCCTAATACCTCTGGTAAGACAAATCTTCTTGAGGCAATCTATCTGCTCGCAACCGGAAAAAGTTTTCGGGCAGAGAAAGATATCGAGATGATCCAATTTCAGAAAGACTTGAGTCGAATAAGAGGAAAAGTCGCAGACATTGACCTTGAAGTAGTGCTCACCAAAGGAGAAATAAATGGCGTTGCGACGCCACAAAAGAAGTACTTAGTGAATGGGGTTTCCAAGCGCAGACTTGACTTTGTCGGCAATCTTGCGGTTGTGCTTTTTTCGCCTTCTGATTTGGAGATTATTATTGATTCGCCCTCAATCCGTCGGAACTTTCTTAATGATTCACTCTCACAAGTTGATCGGGAATACCGTCAATCACTCATTACATATACAAAAGCCATCAGACAGCGCAATGCATTGTTGAATCAAGCAAGAGAGAGAGGAGCCCGTAACGAAAAACAATTTGCATACTGGGACAGCATTCTTATTCAAAACGGAGAAACTATCACCAGTAAGCGAGAGGAGTTTATGGCGTTTCTCAATAAGGCAGAAAAAGAAATAGTTGATTGTAACATTATCTACGATACGAGCGTTATTTCGGAAGAAAGGCTTTTGCAGTATAAAGACGCAGAACTTGGGGCAGGGGTAACGCTGGTTGGGCCACATAGAGATGATTTCAATGTGCAAATGCACATAAAATCCCAAATCCCAAATCCCAAATCCCAAATGTATGATGTAAAACTTTTTGGCTCTCGGGGGCAGCAGCGACTGGTTGTGTTGCAGCTTAAGCTTTTGCAGCTTTTGTTTATGGAAAAGGCGCTTTTGGAACGACCATTACTTCTGTTGGACGATATATTTTCCGAACTCGATGACGCGCATATTCACTTGGTTTCAGAGATGATTGGGAAACAGCAAACAGTGCTTACAACAACACACAAAGAGTTCATAGATAAAAAATCTCTTAAAGATGCAAGTGTGATAGAATTGGGATAAATAAGTTCAAAATTCAAAATGCAAAATTCAAAATTACAGTTCAAAATTCAAAAGTTTTCACCAGAAGATCTCAAAAAATTATATATTCCTCCACCTGATTCCCACAAAGGGCAGAATGGGAAGCTACTTATTGTTGGCGGATCTCATTTATTCCACGGAGCATCTCTCTGGGCGTTAAAAGTAGCAAGCAGAATTGTTGATATGGTGTTTTACGCATCGACACGCGAGAATAATGAACTCACACAAAAACTTAAAAGCGAGCTTTACGATTTTATTGCTGTTTCACGGGGAGATATAGAATCTTATATTGAGGAATCAGATTGTGTACTTATTGGTCCAGGACTTCCCCGGAAAGAAGGGCAAGAAGTTGGAGATGACGACACAAAGGAATTGACAGAAACGCTTCTTAAAAAGTATCCTCATAAAAAGTGGGTCATAGATGGTGGAAGTTTGCAGGTGATCGACCCCTCGATCATTCCTCATACTGCTATTGTAACGCCTCACCAGGGTGAGTTTCAAAAACTTTTTGGTCAGGAGGCAACGGAGCAGAACGTTTCTGCAATGGCGAAAAAATATGGCATTGTTATTCTCACCAAAGGACAAGAGGATATTGTGTGTTTACCCTTCGACTCTGCTCAGGGCGAAACTTGTGTTCAAGTTTCGGGGGGAAATGCGGGGATGACCAAAGGGGGGACTGGAGATGTTCTGGCAGGGCTGGTTGCGGCGCTTTATTGCAAAAACGAGGCATTTTTGGCGGCAAAAGCAGCAAGTTACATCAACAAAAAAGCAGGCGACGAGCTTTCTAAGCATGTCGGACCCTACTATAACGCTTCAGACCTGTGTGACGAGATACCAAGGGTAATGAAAAAATTTTTATAAGATCTCCAGTAGCTTCGAATCTTTGACCTTTTTCGGGAAATATGCGAGAATTAAAATATGTATTCTCCTAAATTCACCATCTCAAATAAAATCCTCAAAAACATCGGGATTATCGAAGCGGCCAAAGAGGTGATTGACCATGCGCCACTTTTGCCCTACTACGAAAAAAAGTTTCGTGACGATGCAGTCGTTCGTACTGTCCACTATGGCACACATATCGAAGGAAATGAACTCAATTTAGATCAGGCAGAAAAAGTGTTAGCAGGCGAAGACGTAGTCGCACGGGAACGGGATATTCAGGAAGTAATAAATTATCGAAAGGCAATGGAGTACATCGGAGAAGCGCAAAACGCAAATCTCAAAGCGCAAAACAACAGCTCAAAACTCAAAATAGAAATTGATGAAGAGATCATAAAACACACACATAAAATTACTCTGCATAAGATTTTGCCGGAAGAAAAGTGTGGGGCATATCGGAAAAAACAGGTTATTGTGAAGAATAATCAGACTGGAGAAGTTTCGTTTCGTCCACCTGCGGCAATTGCAGTTCCATATCAATTGAAGGATTTATTGGTATTTATCAATAGATTGGATAATCAAGATATACATCCAGTTTTGAAGAGCGGAATTGTTCATTATGAATTAGTGCGGATTCACCCTTTTATTGATGGAAATGGTCGGGTTGCCAGGGCTTTATCGACACTTATTCTCTTTTTGGAAGGATACGACATCCGAAAGTTTTTTTCACTTGAAGAATATTTCGATAGCAATGCTGGCCAGTATTATAAAGCATTGCAAAGTGTCGAGAAACGAGACGGTGATCTGACCCATTGGCTTGAGTATTTTACACAAGGGCTTGCAATTGAGCTTTCGAAAATAAAAGAGAAAGTAGAAAAGATTTCTGTTGATGGAAAACTGCGAGAAAAACTTGGCGGAAAACCAATTATGCTTACAGATCGCCAGCTCAAGATAATCGAATATATCCAAAAAACAGGATATCTCCAAAACAAGGCATTCGAAAGTCTTTTCCCAATGGTTTCGGAAGATACAATTTTGAACGAACTAAAACCATTACTCAAAAACAACATTATCAAAAAACAAGGAGTCACCAAGTCTGCCCGCTATATAATGGGATAGATATGACATTTCAAAAACTTTCTACTTACTTTGAAAAGCTAGAGGAAACAGCTTCACGACTAGCGCTTATTGACATACTTGCGGATTTGTTCAAGGCATCCTCAAAAGATGAAATCGAAAAGATAATTTACCTCACACAAGGCAGAATTGCCCCCTTTTTTGAAGCAACAGAAATTGGCATGGCAGAAAAAACAGTGGCGGAGGCGATGGCACTTGCGTATGGTTCTACGAAGGAAGATGTGCTAAAGCTTTACCAAAAGCTTGGCGATATGGGGTTAGTTGTTGCACAACTTAGTTCAAAGTTCAACCCTTCGGCTTCGCTCAGGGCGAGAGTTCAAAGTTCAAAGTTCACGGTGAACGATGTTTTTAATGTTCTAACTAAAATTGCACATACGTCGGGGGAGGGGACGGTTGAAAAGCGGCAGATATTGCTTTCGGACCTTCTCAAAAAAGTCGATGCTCTGTCTGCAAAGTATATTGTGAGGATTCCTCTTGGCAATCTTCGTTTAGGCGTTGGGGATCCAACGGTTTTGGATGGGCTTGCAACGGCTAAACTTGGAGATAAGACTAAGCGCAAACTGTTGGAAGGCGCATACAACAGGACATCAGACTTGGGACTCATTGCAACAACATTGTATAACGATGGTCTTGCGGCTGTTGAAAAACTCAAAGTAATGGTGGGAAAACCAATCCGATCAGAGCTCTGTGAGCGATTGCCAAACCCGGAGAAGGTGATTGAGAAAATGGAAGTTGTTGATGTGCAGTATAAATACGATGGTTTTCGTGTTCAGATTCATAAAGACGGTGAAAAAGTCTCGATGTTTTCGAGAAATCTCGAAAATATGACACACATGTTTCCCGAACTTATCGAGGGAACCTTGCGGCAAGTCAAAGCAAAAACAGCAATTTTAGATACCGAAGCGCTTGCGTACAATCCAGATTCCGAAGAATTTTTACCGTTTCAGGAGACAACAAAACGTCGGCGGAAACATAATATCGAAGAGACAGCAAAAAAGCTGCCGCTCAAAGCATTTGTGTTCGACCTGCTGTATAAAGATGGCAAATCGTACATCGACGAACCACTCACAACTCGCTTAAAAGTTCTTAAAGAAACAATCAAAGAGGATGGCGTACTCATTCCATCAAAAACGCAGGAAGTGAAAGACCCAAAGGTATTACAAATGCTTCTTGATGATGCAATTTCAAAAGGTCTTGAAGGTATTGTGGTAAAACGTTTAGAAAGTCCATACGAAGCAGGAGGACGAAATTTTAACTGGGTAAAATTAAAGCGACATTCTGCAGGCGAATTGCACGACACCATAGACTGTGTTATTTTAGGCTACATTACGGGAAAGGGGAAGCGAACAGCATTTGGGGCTGGGGCGCTTTTGGTTGGTGTGTATGATGAGAAAAATGACGAATTCGTCACAGTGTCAAAGATTGGGACTGGGTTAACTGATGAAGAGTGGCGGGAAATAAAAGCTCAAAGTGCAAAGTTAAAAGTGCAAAGTAAGCCGGCGCGAGTTAATTCTTTAATAACCCCAAGTGTGTGGGTAAAACCAGAGATTGTGATTGAGGTGTTGGCGGATGAGATTACCCGTTCACCAGTTCACTCAGCTGGAAAAAAAGACGAGGAGCCCGGATATGCTTTACGATTCCCTCGATTAATAACGTTTCGCGGCCATGACAAACGGGCAGAGGATGCAACAACCGTTAAGGAATTAATCGAGATGTATAAAGAGCAAGGGAAGAAATAAGTTTTACTGAAAAAGCGGGAAGAGTCTTTTGATAAAAGTAATAAGGTCGTTAATTTTTTGCTCCAGAATACTCTGCTTTGCTTCTGATACTTGCAGTTTTCCCTCAAGATTTGCGACTTTTTCATTAAGCTCTGCTATCTTTTTATCACTCACTACCGTAGGAAAAACAGTAGTCTTTGCAATTGGCGTAAGCGATGGTGTTTGTAGAGACGGTTTTATTGACGGCGGTTTATTGTTGATAACAACATTTGTCATTTTGTTTAGGTGAAAAGAACCATACATGTTATCCTTTCTTGTCGTGCAAGAATCGTCTGCTTTACATGCCATGACACTTATAGAGATATTGGCCGATGCGGGGAGAGTAAGGATTACTTGCGTATTTTCGGTAGTTGTTACGAGGGTCGGGGGAGGTGTCGTATTTGCGCCTGTTACTTCGTTGGTAAATACCGCATATTTTGTTGCCCACGCTATTTTGTTCCACTGTATTTTTACTTCACGCTTGTCACTGCCTTTATATGCTTGCTCATACACATCAGGAATTGGTAGATTGTCATAGTTGTTATATCTTCCATAGCTTTGGATTTGTTTGGAATACTCATCATCTCCAAAGGAAAGTTGGATGCCTCGTTGATGCTGCGTTCCGTGAATAGTGACGGTTTCGGTAAAGGTTCTTTGTCGTTTTTCTCCGGAAATAACCTTTGTATATGTGGTGCACAGAGGTGATAGCCATGTACTAATACCATTGCCATCAGAAAAATGACGTTGCAAGTATGTTCCATCAGCTGGTGGTGTAAACGGAGTAACGCTATCGTTCTCAACAGTGTCCAATAGCCCAATCGAGTTGGAGAAACTACTACAATCACCGTCTGCCGTGTAGGTATCTGTTTGTACAATAAATGCGTGGGTTTGATCAAAGGGTTGCAGAGCAAAGGCTTGAAGAGAAACTGGGCCACCGCCTGCAAAAGCTGGTTGAATAGAAAGGATTGTTAATAAAGCAAAAACGAAAAATGCGAAGATGTTTTTTAGCACAAGAGTTATTATAGCGTGTTACATTAAAAATAGCAAAGTTCTTAACCACTATTATACTAGTATAATAGTGGTTAGCTCCAATCGCCTGAGGCAAATTTTGCGCGGGCTTTCATATCATTTTTCGACCGAAGAGCAAGGTCGATGGGTTTGAGTAACTTTTCTACCTTTGCCCAAAATTCTTTTGCTTTCTCTCTTTTAATCAGTGCAGCAATTGTTTCTTGAAATAGTTTACTTTTGTTTACTAACTGATTTGTGTACGTTCTGACACTTTCGTAACTTACATGAAGGACTGATTGAATAAGGGAAGGGGAATAGCCGCGTTTGATCATCATGAGAAGAACCAACCGTTTTGCTAACATAAGCCGTTCTTCTTGTGTTAAAAACTCATCGAGAAATGATTCAATCTCTTTTGCATTTGTCAGAGAAGCAACCAAATGAGAAAAGTGGTTTCTTATTTCTTCTATTTTTTCCTGCGGAAGTTTATATTTCGAAATACGCGTCATAATACTAATATACTAGTATATTAGTGGATATGTCAATAATAGTTTTATGTTAAGATTATAAACGTATGCAGTATGTTGCTGATTTACATTTACATAGTAAATATTCACGCGCTGTTTCAAAGGATATGGTCCTTCCAATTATGTCGCAGTATGCAAAGCAGAAGGGGATCGACATTCTTTCTGCGGCAGACTGGACACATGGGTTGTGGTTTAAGGAAATACGCTCTCAACTTGAGGAGACTGCAGGGGGTTTGTACAAGTTGAAATCTCAAATTTCAAATATCAAATCTCAAATAAATACCAATGACCAAAATCCAAACAAAACGGATTCTGGACAAGCCAGAATGACGGAAAGAGAGCCACTTTTTTTGCTCTCGACAGAGATTGCGAGTATTTACAGTCAGGGGGGGAAGTTGCGCAGAATTCATAATCTGGTGTTTGCGCCAAATTTTGAGGTTGCTGAAAAAATCAACAAAGAGTTGGTTCGGCGGGGGTGTAATTTGCTTTCTGATGGACGGCCAATCATCGGTTTGTCGTCAAAAAATCTTTTAGAGCTTATATTATCAATAGATCAAAGGGTTTTGTTAATACCGTGTCATATCTGGACGCCGCACTTTGGTGTATATGGGTCAGCCAGCGGATTTGATTCACTCGAAGAGGCATTTGGAGAGCTCAGCTCTTACGTTTACGGCATTGAAACAGGACTCTCCAGTGACCCGGAGATGAATTGGGAAGTAAAAGAGTTAGAAAATCGTTCGATCCTTTCGTTTTCCGATGCACATTCTCCTGCAAAGATGGGACGAGAAGCAACAGTATTTGAACTGGAAGAGCCAACGTTTGAGAATATCAGAAAAGCAATCATGAGAAACTCAAAAGAAAATAGAATTGTTTATACCATCGAATTTTATCCCGAAGAAGGGAAGTACCACTTTTCTGGCCATAGAAATTGCAAGATTGTGTTTGGACCAGAAGATATTAAGACAAAAGGGAATATGTGTCCGGTGTGCAAGAAAAAACTCACAGAGGGTGTTTTGTTTCGCGTGCAACAATTGGCAGATAAGTCATTGCTTGGTACTGTGGAGGAAAAAATAAGCCCACATGGCATCAAATGGTACACAGACAAAAAAAAGCAACACCCGCCATTTGTCAAACTCGTGCCACTTTTGGAGATTTTAGCAGAATCGGTTGGATCAAGCACGTCAAGTCAGAAAACAAAAGCCTTGTTTGCGGATTTATGCAATACATTTGGTTGCGAAATTGATATACTGCTTAAGACGCCAATTGAGGAACTGCGAAAAATAGGAGGACCAAAAGTAGCAGACGGAATTCGGAGAGTTCGCGAAGGAAGCATTGTTATTGATCCGGGGTATGATGGAGAATATGGGAAGGTAAAAATTTGGGAGGAGGAAACTCAAAACTCAGAACTTAGAACGAAAAACTCAGAAGAGACAAAAACAGAAGCGCAGTTAGGATTATTTTAATATGAAATTAATAGTGGGCTTGGGTAATCCTGGGGCAAAATACGAAAAGACGAGACACAATCTCGGGTTTATGGTGGTCGAACGGTTCCTTAAAGATTACGAATCGGTTGGGAAAACTGTATGGGATAATTCGGTAAAGTTCAAAAGCGATATTGCAGAGTTTGAGTGGAAACCCAAACATGGTGTACTAGAAAAAATCATCTTGGTCAAGCCCAAGACCTACATGAACAATTCGGGCATGGCCCTTCGATTGCTCACTTCTTACTATAAACTACTAACTATCGATGTCTGGATTATTCATGATGATATTGATTTGCCGTTGGGAAGTATGAAGATTCGCTTGGGTGGCGCATCGGCTGGACACAAAGGTGTTACTTCGATTATGGAAAGCTTAGAAACCGATAAGTTCTGGAGATTTCGACTAGGGATTAAAGATGATCGATTAGAAACAGGCAATAGGGAAATCGGTGAAAAACATCAAAAATTAAAAAATGTCGAAGATTTTGTCTTGGGAAAATTTGTTGGTGGAGAATGGGGGAAAGCGCGAGAACTCATTAAAAGAGGAGCCGCGGCAATAGAAATGGCTCTTGAAGACGGGATGGAGGCTGCAATGAACCGTTTTAATACAAAATAGAATTTATGCTATACTACAATAGTAAAGAATCTAGTATTGAGCACCTTGAATAAAAAACAGATAGAAAAATTGGCAGATATTGCATCAGATGTGGGTTTGGTCGCACTTGCTTCTGTAGTTTTGCCAGCGGTTTTTGATAGATTTGACCCATTTAAAATTTTTGTAGGGGTAATAGCAACTATGTTCTTTTGGGGATATAGTATTTGGTTAAGGAGGTGAAAGTTATATGATTGTCGTTGATAGTGGATTATTGGTTTATCTAATTTTAGCTTTGTTTGCAGTAGCTTTTGTTCTTATGGCGCTCCCTACAATGATGCGAAAGAAGAAGTAATAAGGTTGCATTCTTCCTAAACTTTCTCCATAATTATTTCTGATGGATCCCGAAGCATATCGAAAACAGCTTGAGCGAAACATTTTGCTTATAATGGAAGAAAAGCTTCAAAATGGCGAAATGGATGCAGACAGGGCAAAGGAAATTGCTCGTATGCTTTTAGATAAGCTCCATCCACCACTAACGCTTGAACAAATTTACCAGATTGCTCCAACGCTTGACGATCATTTCCAAGAACTTGCTGCAGCCATACGTCCGGTTGTGCACGACCAGGAAGAAGAAACAAAACGTATTGTTTCAGAGCATGCGGAAAAACTCATCAAATCCGGCAAATTCGACGAGGCACTGTCGGAATTAAAGCAAGCAAATACTCCAACATAATTATGCCAATTGCATCACCAGATAAACCAATGGTAAAAGCTCCGGAAGGGCCTCCGAAACCAAAGCCAGTTGAAAAACCAAAACAACCTCTGGGACCAAAAGAGGCAGGGATTGCAACAGTTATTGCAAAAGAAAGAGAAGATCCAGATAGAGCGCTTCGTGCAATTGCAGGCCAGCAAGAGGCAAAAAGCAATGCAAGAGATGCTGCAGAAGATCAACTTCGTGAAGCAGCTCAAGAAGGTATAAAGCAACCTGTAAAAGCAGAAGAAGCGTCGGCGTACAGAATAACAATGCAGACCCTCAGTGAAAAAATTATACAAGAAGTTAATCCTGAAGCAGTGGCAAGATTTAGACAAGAAATGGCAAACGTTGTAGCCGACTATCTTTTGCAACTACCCGATGATCGCGCAACTGCTTTTATTGCTGAGTTTAATCAGAATAATCCAGGACTATTAAAAAGCCAAGAATTTAGATTATTACAATCACGAGGTGAAAAAGTAATTATAATTGATGAATCGGGTAATTTAGGAGAAATGGTTGTTACCCAAGAAAATGCTAAAGGTGTTCTTGCTGATATAAAAGGTAAAGATGAGGCAATTGGTGGTAAAAGTTATGAATTAAGACGAGAAATTGTTAGGAGAAGTAATGGTGAAATTACAACCCATGAAGCATATACATATACTACTGATCTTCCAAAAGGAAATGACTTGGACCCCTATCTTAATAATTCTGAGAATTGGGTTCCTGAAAGAAGAGTGCTTCATAAACAAATTATTGACGAGGAATATGCAAAGGCACAATTACTTTCCACACGTCTTAGTGACGAAGAACTAACAATCTATGCATTACGTGGCAATATCGCTGCCGGAAAAACAACAGCAACAAGAAACGATGAATTGTTTAGAAAAGCTCTTGATGAAACGGGCGAACCTTCTGGGGCAATTGCGCCAGATACATATAAAGATGCATTACGAAAGGTGGATATGGAAGATGGAAAATATACACTTAGCCATAACCAAGTTCATAGTGAAAGCACCATGATATCTCGAAGAATAACATCTCAGCTTCTCCAAGAACAAGCTTCATTGCTTGTTGATAAGATGATGGCAGAGGAACATAGTATTAGAAATATCGCCACTATGGCTGAAGAGAACAACAGAGCAGTTAAATTATTAGATCTGGATGTTCCGCTTGAAGTATCATGTCTTCGCGTATTATCTCGATTGGCTGGTGGGAAAGATCCTCTCATTCATTTTGATAGTATTGCACAAGGTTTTTCAGGAATAAGACAAAATAGAGCAAGTTTAATAGAGCAAGTTATTGATAATCCAAACATAAAAGATTATGTTTTGTATGTCGCAGATGAAACAGGCGCAACTGTAAAAGCAGCACAAAAAGTAAATGGTGCATTTATGGTTATCGAAGGACAGGAAGAGGCATTTAAACGAGCAGTCAGTAAAGATACAGATTCAACCGTTGCACAAATAGCAGGTACTGTGATTGATGAAACATATATAGGAGGTATTCTTAGTAGAACTCCTGAAGCTATGCAACCAAAAGTACGATCATCTCTTGAGAGATACAAGGGAAAAACCATGAAAGAAGCTTTAGATATACATGCATCAAAACTTAATGAAGAATCATAATTTACAAAAAAATAAAATACAAGTATAATCTAGTAGTGACTATGGTAGGTAATCCAGAAAATACTATGCCAAACAATCAAGCGCCGAAAAGAAGCCCTCTGAGCGAGCAGCTAGTAAAGGGTATGCTTGAAGATAATCAAAGGTTTAGAAAAGAGCGAAGAGAAAAAGTTGCTCAAGCCAAACAAAATACGCCTGGTAAGCAACCCTTTGATATAGAAACACTTGGAGGCATGTATGATTTTCGAGATGATGATGGAAAGTTGCGTATAACACCTGAATTGGTAGAGGAGTTTGAAGCAGAATACTATTTGAAAAACCCCGATATTACATCACTAGAGGAATTTGCAGAACGAAGAAGAAAACTTGATGAACAAGGCTTAACATAACTGTATTTCTAAGCTTCAATAATCCACAATTCCTTTTTAAAATAAATGCTGTATAATATTTTCATGCAGAAGGTTTCGCAAATTCTCAAAAACTTTAACCCAACGAGCGATAAGTACATTTCTCGTGAGTTTCAGTCGTATGGCATTCACCTGGCAGAAGAGCTGAATGATTATAAGCATAAAAGTTTATATATTAAAATGGCAAAAACTGTGCATCGGTCAATTTTAGACAAAGCATTGTCGTACGTTTCCGATAGTCGCGCAAGAAATAAAGGAGCACTCTTCATGTGGAAAATAAAAAAGCTCAAAACAGAGAAATGAAACAAGCGCATATTTTTATTTCCGGTTTTGTGCAGGGTGTTGGATTTCGTCAGTTTTTTCGCCATAAGGCGAAAAAACTTGGACTTTTTGGCTGGGTAAAAAATTTACCTGATAATCGGGTTGAAGCAATAGTGCAAGGCTCAAAAGAAGATATCGAAACAATCATTCTGTTTTGCAAAAAAGGGCCATTCTTGTCGCAAGTCGATCATGTCGAAGTTATCTGGGAATCTTTAGTAATACCAGAGAAAGCAAGAAAGGATTTTGAGATTATTTGAGAGCGGCATCAATAGCGGTTTTGAAAGCGGCAATTGGTTGTGCGCCAACGATCATTTGATTATTTCCTTTACTCGTAACAATAAAGGTCGACGGCGTCCCATTCACACCTCCGGTTGTCCCATCAGCTTGCTCGTCCTGCACCAGTTTTGTGTATTTTCCCGAGTCTAAGCAACTTTGAAATTTTGCCTGATCCAGTCCTAACTCTGCTGCCAATGGTCCCAGTTTATCCAGCGCAAACCCTGTGCCATTCGAGGTAGTTTTTTCAAATATCTTATCGACAAAATTCCAAAACGCATCGTTTCCTCCAAGTTCTGCAACGCATTCAGACGCTTCTGCTTCTTTTTGGGCATTCTGGTGGAAAGGAAGGGGAAAGTGGCGATAGACAAGGCGTACCTTGTCGCCATAGGTTTTAAGGATTTCTTGGGTTGTGGGATGAAACGATTTGCAGAAAGGACATTCAAAATCAGAATACTCCACCAAGGTCAGCTTGGCGTTTTTATTCCCGCGAATGTGATCACTGTCTGTCACTGGTTTTATTTTCCCGGCTGGAGGTTGTGGAACTTGAGGTTGAGTTTGTGGAGCAGTACTTGGTAAAGGCGCTGTTTGCGTTTGCCCTCCCTTTTCCAAATACTGCACTTTTGTCAGTAAACTTCCCAAGAAAAATGCACCGATGATTACGAGAACAATTAATGCTGGAGTGTAGGATGTTTTATTTTCCGAAGAAGTTACCATAGGACTATTGTAAATAACAACTCATGGTTTTGTCAATCCCGATATTTAGTGGGAAATTGGGGACTGCGGTGCATGAACATGGCGAATTTTAAGCATTTGCTGTGATTGATCACTTTATGTATTCTTGGGAGGGAGGGCTGGTCGTTGTTTCTTTGCCTCAACTGAAGCAATTCTTGCTCTTTCAGCTGTGTGATATTGACCAAAAACTACTTTAGCTTTTTCATAAGCTGGAAGATATTTTTTAGAGTCCACAGCTGTTCGTAATCTTTTGGCAATTCCCTCAACAACTGGAGCAATCAAAGCTGAACCATTTGGGTTTTCTCTGTCATAATGACTAACATCAACTCTGCAGCCATTCCAACCCGCATCCACATTTATAGATGAAGTTCCAAGATGATGATGTCTTGCAATAAGAGGCAAATCTATCTTATGGGCGCCAATACCCATAAAAATTCCTCCATATAGTTTCTTTAAATACGCAAGTGTTTCTGCCCATTTTTCTGGTGTGTAGAATTGAAGTTCTAAATTTGAACCGAGCGCAAGTGGCCCTTCCATTGCTCCTATTCGTTCTTGTTCCCAAGGACTTAAAGTGGCTGCTACTGTATGATTAAAACTTCCTACAACATGAATTCCAATACCTTTATCTCTGATAAGATCTCCCTGAAAAAGAAATGCTCCTTCTGTTCTCACTCCTCCTTTATCTGTCTGTCTATTGTTGTTAACGTTAGCCGCAATTTCAACTGTATCTGTTCGTAAACCCGGTAGAAATTGATGAAGAAACTTAAGAAGTAACGGATTAACAGTCCGTCTTTCTGGACTGGCATCAACGCCTGCAACACGATGCATTTGTGCAAGCGCTGTCTTTGGATCCCATGGAGCAACTCTTCTTTCAATACTCATATCTATATTTATTTTAACACGCCTGGGAAAAGATCAACTGCAACGATCGAATTGCTATTATCAGTTCCTGGCATTCTTGAAAATCCATAAACTGGTACCAAAGGTGAAACAATTGATTCTTTGTCTGCTTCGATATCCTCAATAAAATCTCTATCCTTCCATGATGGATGCTCAGGATGAAGTGGTAATTGACCAATAACCACATGTAAACCTCCATCTATAGCATCAAGCGGTGCGACACGGTTTTCTAAAGATAAACAATCAGCAATAGTACGTTCTGCATCTCTTTGGAGAGCTTGTAGAGACATGGCTTTAAAAACACCCCAACGGGTTAGCACTGGAGTTGTTCTTACATCAATACCCACCCCAAGAAGAGGTGATTTTTCTGTTAATGCTTCAAGCAACTCTTGATATGTATGAGGATTTAGGTGAGGAAAAACACGACGAGCTGAAACAAGACCAGCAAGTCCATAGAGCAACGCATCCTCTGTAGGGAGAGTATCAGAAAGATTTTTTCTATCTTGTTCTTGGCATTTTGCTTGATCAACCAGTATCAATGGGATAGGAAATGAGGCGAGTGGAGTTTTTTCAATTCCTTTTTGGAAATACGTTTTTCGAATTGGATCGCTCGGTACTACTAGAACGCCAATATGTAAAAGGCTTGGCAATTTCTCTTTTAATTGCTTTACTGTTTCTCCTACGGTTTCTGTATTATCATGTTCAAAAGAAACAAAGTGCAACATTACTCTGGCACTATCACCATGTTTTTCTGATGCTTTTTGGACTGCTTGTACTGTACCTTCTATGTCATCAACAATTACAGAAGGCTTATGAAGCAATCTCCATCCAAGAGGGCCCATGGTATTTTCTACAGGAACTTTTGCGTTTCTGTGGACATCTGAAAGCGAAACAACACCTAAAAGTTCATCTCTGCCCATAGAGTTGCCAAGAGCTGTAAGGAAGTGTTCGGCTAGGGTCGTACCCATACTGCCAACTCCATGTACAGCAAGCGTATAGCCCCTATCTGGGAATGTTTTGCTTTCTTTTCCGCGATTAGTTAATTGTTCTCCTTGATTACGCACAATAGAGGTATTCTATCAGATTACTATAAGTTTGTCAAGTCGTACTATAAGGTTGGTTGGGGGTTACAGAATTTGTTACATAATATCTAAATCTTTCGATAACGGGAGCTTCTACCCATACCCACTCTTTTAATTTTCTTTAGATCGAGTAATTTAGAGAGTGTTTGACGGACTGTGGAATAAGCCACTTTAGTAGATTTGGCAATTTGCTTAGGTGTCGATTCATCGACACTCTGCAAATATTGCCAGACTGAAATTTGTTTATTAGATAATATATCCTCAATATTTTCCCCCGACATTAAACTAGTAGCTTTTTTAGATTGATCTAGAATTATATCCAAAAAGAACTCAAGCCAAGGCGCAATATCGGAAGAACCCTTTTTAAAGGTCTTTTGGCTTTTTCTCAAAGCTAAATAATACTGTGGTTTTTGATCCTCAATCAATTTCTCATGGGAAACATACGGCATATATAAATAACCTGCTTGAAGAAGGAGTAAGTTAGTTAAGATTCGTGACATTCGACCATTGCCATCTTTAAAAGGATGAATATTTAAAAACTCCACTAAAAAATTACCTACGACAATGAGCGGGTGAGATAGTTTAGCCACTAAAGCATATTTGGTCCATTCAACCAATTCTTGCATCTGTTTGGGAGTTAGATAGGCCGGAGTAGTATCAAAGATAACTCCGATTCTTTGACCGCGCTCATCAACCATCTCAACTTTATTATCAGCACTTTTATATTTACCTCTATGATCCTGATCTTTTTCTACATACTTTAAAAGCTCCTGATGTAGGTGTTTAATGGAATTTTCACTAAATCTAATGTGTTTCCAGGAATCAAAGATTGTTTGGAGGAGTTTAAAATAGCCTTGAACTTCCTGTTTATCCCTATCAGCAAATTTTTGCATGGCAATGCCACGCATTAGATCTTCTACATCATCATCAGTAAGCCTTGCCCCCTCGATTCTAGTGGAGGCTCCGGTTGAGGTGATTAAAACTGATCTTTTAAGCCTACCTAATAATTGGGGATTTAGATTAGCTCCTGCAGTCCACTGACCCTTTAACTCATCAATACGGGCTATTCTAAGAAAAATTTGAGGAGGAAGAGTAACTAACCTCTTTTCGAATTTTCTGTTTTTAACCATAATTAATGTGATAATCTAACTATAACAGATTATAACGGATTATAGCGGATTTTGCAAGTGTTGCACTTCGTTTTAGAACTTAAGCCCTTGTTTAGAATTCTTTTATACAGTAAGATAGAAAAATGGATCAAGAAGAAAAGCTTACAAAAAAAGAGCGGAAAGAGATTAAGAAAGTAACAGAGCAGCAGAAAATTTCCCAACAAAGAAAGATACGAATAATAAGAAATTGGGGTATTGGGTTATTGGTTATTGGGTTATTAGGAGGCGGGTTGTTCTGGATAATCAAAGAATCAAATAAGCCGTTGCCGGGGCAAGCGGTTGAAGACCAGGGTAGAAAGCACGTTTCTCAAGCGGAATGGGAGAAGTTTAAATACAACTCAAACCCGCCAACTTCTGGACCGCATGATGAAACATGGGTGAAAAAGGGAATGTACAGTGTGCCTCAACCAAAGGGCTTACTCATTCATTCGCTTGAGCACGGGTACGTAGAGTTACATTACAATTGTAATGTAACTAACTCAAAACTCAAAACTCAAAACTCAAAACTAGGAACGGAGAGCGCGAGTATGGATGATGCAGTATGGAATTCTGGGGAGTGCAAAAATCTCATTGGTCAACTGAAAGATATTATGAGCGATAAAACAGACTGGAAAATGATTATCGTACCAAATCCAACGATCACAACGAAACTATCAGTTGTTGCCTGGGACAGAATAGATGTTATGAATATGGTGAATAAAAAGGAAATTGAAGATTTCATCAACGCCTTCCGCGACCATGGCCCAGAGCAGACAATGGAACCATAGTGTATAATACATCTGTACTTATTCTATGGATACACCAACGGAAGCTCCCTCTTTTTCGCACTTAGCAAAGGCGCTTTTTGCGTCGCTTGAGAAAACAGAAGCGCGCGGCTATCACAAGAAAATTGCTGTCAATCCTTTGGTTTCCCGGGTTGCCTCGTGGTACGAAAAACTGCGAAACGCCATGGATTACCGAGAAGAGGAGGTTATTCTTCGGGCCGCAATCGAGCGAATTTTAAAGCGGCGAATTATTTTAGGAGGCAACGGAAAAAGAGTTGCCGAGCCCTTAGTTCGAGAGCTTGTCTGGGCGCGGTACTTTCCCGATGAGAGCTTATCTGAAATGCTTGTTGGCCAGATAGCCAAAAAAGTTGACCTCTACCTTCGTTTTCGCGATGCTGTTATTGAAAAAAAGATACTCAAAGAAAACGATGCAAATGAGTGGATGTACCACCTTATGTCTTCTGACATCGAGTACATGTTAAACCCGCAAACAGAGCGAGAGCTGGCCTGCCACTTTATGTACCAAATTATGCGAAACAATGTCACAATTACCGACGACATAGAGCAAAATCGCGATGTGCAGGTTTTTATTGCTGTTCGAAAAGCCTTCTCCAAAGACGATTTGGCGTTTTTGCGCTTCCATCTTTTTGCGCAATTTTTCGGCAATGGAGGATTAACCGACGAATCGTTTGCGGATGTTACTACGAAATTCCCTGCCTGCTATACAGAAATACAACAGCAACTTTTATACCCGCGAAAAGACAGGATTTACAGCTATATTAAGAGTAAGACCGCCGTATTTTTTATACTGGATGATGCGCTCGATATTTATAAAGAGGGTTTTCATACATTGTATGCAAAAAAAGAAGAATTCGAAAAAGCAGTCTTTGCTATTTGCGAGGCTCGCTACAGCAGAATTTCTGGCAAAGTTCGTCGGGCAATTATTCGAAGCGTTGCCTTTATTCTTTTAACAAAAGTATTTTTCGCTTTTTCGGTTGAGGGAACATTCGAAACGCTTGTGTATGGGAGTGTTTCTTGGCGATCGATACTGCTTAACACGGGAATACCGCCACTGCTTATGGTTTTGGCATCATTCTTTTTACGAACACCCAAGCGGGATAATTCAGAGCGTATCTTGGCTTACCTCAGAACCGTTTTGTCGGAAGATGATCCGAAGATTGGTAACTCCTTGATTATCAAAAAAATCCCAGACAAACGGCCATTTTTGGATGCGATATTTACGATCCTTTGGCTTTCGACCTATCTGTTAAGTTTCGGTGCTGTGGTGTACGTCCTTACACTTCTTCATTTCAACCCAATTAGCCAAGGCGTGTTCCTCTTTTTCTTGGCAATCGTGTCGTTTCTAACGTACCGCATAAACCTGATGAGTCGGGAGTACGCAGTTGATGCAAAGCAGGGAATGTTTTGGCCTATTTTTGACTTTTTCTTCATGCCAATTGTTCGAGTGGGGAGGCATTTAACCGAGGGGATTGCGCAGATAAACATTCTTTTATTTATTTTTGATTTTATTATTGAAACGCCATTTAAGGGTATTTTTGGGTTCTTCGAGCAGTGGTTTTTCTTCTTGCATGCCAAGCGAGAAGAGTTGTAGAATAGAATTGCTATGGCAGATATAACAGATAAAAATTTCGAACAAGAAGTTCTCAAAAGTACCATTCCAACACTGGTTGACTTTTGGGCGCCGTGGTGCGCACCGTGTCGCATTGTTGGCCCAATTGTTGAGGAGCTTGGCAAAGAGTATGAAGGCAAAGTAAAAGTTGTCAAGTTGAATGTTGATGACAACCCGCAAACAGCCTCTGAATACAGCGTTATGAGTATTCCAACACTCATGATTTTTAAAGCAGGGAAGCCAGTGAAAACCATGATTGGCGCACAGGGAAAAGAAGCATTGAAAAAGGGAATAGAAGAAATATTAGGTAATTGACGGTAGATGGTAGAAAATAGAAGGTAGTGGTAGAAATTAGAGGTTAGAAAATAGATTCTATCTTCCAACTTCTATCTTCAAAATACTATCTTCTATCTTCCATCATCTATCGTCTATTTTATTATGTACGATGTCATTATTATAGGTAGCGGCCCAGCAGGACTCACTGCTGCGATTTACACAACGCGAGCAAATCGTAAAACACTCATTATTGCCGGCGTTAAATGGGGAGGGCAACTTATGCTGACAACCATTGTGGAAAACTTTCCCGGTTTTGCCGATGGCGTGCAAGGGCCGGATCTTATGCTTGCCATGCGCAAGCAAGCAGAGCACCACGGGGCTCTACTTGTCGAGGCCGATTTCAAAGAGGCAGATTTTTCCCATTCGGCAGGCTCAGGGCAGGCTCCAAAACCATTTACCGTCACAGCAGATGGAAAAACGTATGAGGGAAAAGCAGTTATTATTGCCACAGGGGCGGATACGAAATGGTTAGGAATTCCAGGTGAGCAAGAAAAAATTGGCCGAGGCATTTCTTCGTGTGCGCCGTGTGACGCACCATTTTTTCGCAATAAAAAAGTGATCGTTGTCGGTGGAGGAGATTCTGCCATGGAGGAGGCACTCGTTTTGACAAAATTTGCCGAAAGTGTGACGGTGGTGCACAGGCGTGACTCGCTTAGGGCAAGTCAAATCATGCAGGAGAGAGCACAAAAAAATCCTAAAATTTCTTTTGTATTTAATACGGAAATTATCGAAGTGTTAGGGGAAGGAAAAGTCGCGGGGGTAAAACTGAGAAATACCAAAACCCAGGAAGTTTCGGAAATGCCGATTGATGGTATTTTTGTCGCTGTTGGACACTTGCCCAATACGAGTGTTTTTAAGGGAATTGAACTTGACGATAGAGGATTTATCCAGGTGCATAATCACTACCGGACAAATGTCGAAGGTGTCTTTGTGGCAGGCGATGTCCATGATGCAAAATACAAACAAGCAATCACCGCGGCCGGTTTCGGTTGCGCAGCGGCATTAGAAGCTGAGAAATGGTTGAGTGATCAAGAACACAGTGAATGAAGACTTTGCTAAGTAATTCCCAGATCGATAAATTTGCCGATGTTCTTATCAACATGGGTACTGTTATTTTTGCTGTAACAGTTGTGCCATTTTTCTTGAAAAATGAGAAAATTGAGATCCTTGTTTTCTTCGTAGGGTTGGTATTGACAATTAGTTGTTGGTCGTCTAGTATAGTTCTTGTTAGGAAAATAAAAAAATGATTTTTGGTGATAACTTGTCTACAAATTTACTGCTTTTTTATCTTATTATGGCTATTGTTTTGTTAGCAATGGCGATTATTGTTTATCCTTCTCTTCGTGACAGGTCAAAATCAAAAAAATAATTCTCTAAATTTTTTTGCAATTTCCTATTGACAGGCTTTGGGTGCTGTGGTAAGATAACTTTTACACATGATTCCTGAAAATTGTGTGGAGCGAATCGTTTCTATGATAAGAATACATCAAGTAGCAGCAAGTTATGTAGACGGGCTTCTCTTGTCTTCTTGAAACGATTCCTCATTTTAGTAAATTTACAAAATAAGATAGGGCCCTGTGTAATGGGGCCGTTAGTTCAGCTGGTAGAACACTTCATTTGCAATGAAGAGGTAGGGAGTTCGAGTCTCCCACGGTCCACCAGCAAATCAGCAACTAGCAATTAGCAACTAGCGCATAGTTTATTTAAGAACTAAAGGCTAGTGGCTAGCTGCTAGTAACTGAAGTGATTTGGCTCTTTGACAAGTGAAGAGAATAAGAGAATAAGCGTCTTAAAGAACTACTCATAATGCCGATAATGGATGCCTAGGAGGCTTTAGCCGAGGAAGGACGTATATAGGCTACGATACGCGTCGGGGAGGTGCCAAAAACCTTTGATCCGGCGGTTTCCGAATGGAGCAATCCCCCCGCCTTTGGCGGGGAGCCAGTTGTAAAAATAGTTCCGCAAGGGATTATATAGCAATTGGCGGGGAACGGCGCGAACTGAAACATCTAACTAGCGCCAGGAAAATAAATCATAGAGATTCCGTCAGTAGCGGCGAGCGAAAGCGGAACAGCCTAAACCGAGTCGAAAGACGAGGGGTTGTAGGGCAGACGATACGCGATGTTGTTTTGGATAGGAGAATGACTTGGAATAGTCATCCACAGAGAGTGAAAGACTCGTATCTAAAATTCAAGACACCGCTAGTCTGTTCCTAAGTACCACGGGACACGTTACCCTGTGGGAATCTGGGGCGACCACGCTCCAAGGCTAAATACTAAAGTCTACCGATAGTGAACTAGTACCGTGAGGGAAAGGTGAAAAGCACCCCGGAAGGGGAATGAAATAGAACTGAAATTGTCGGCTAACAAGCAAGCGAAGCATTCGCTGTCGCTCATTGCTTCTAAAATCAAAGATCAAAAGTCAAAAATCAAAAATACAGGTAAAAATTAAAAATAAAGTATCCTGTGTAATTTTGCATTTTGAATTTTAAATTTTGAATTCGGAGCAGCGAGCGATAGCGAGGTGTGACGCTGTGCCTATTGAAGAATGAACCGGTGAGTTATTGTCCCGTGCTTTGCTTAAACAAGTTAACCCTTGTGGAGGCGTAGTGAAAGCGATCCCTAACTGGGATATCCTGCTTTGCAGGACGTACGGGACATTAGACCCGAAACCGGGTGAGCTAACCTTGGGCAGGGTGAACTCCGATGAAAATCGGAGGGAGGCCCGCACTCGTATCCGTAGCAATGGGTTGAGATGACCTGAGGTTAGGGGCAATATGCCAATCGAACCCGGAGATAGCTGGTTCTCCCCGAAATATATTTTGGTATAGCGGTCCGCCACATTTGCGCTGAGGTAGAGCACTGGATGGTTCGCGGCGAGGCAACTTGTCGCAACCAACCAAACTCCGAATGCAGTAGCAATATAGGCGGGCTAGTCAGACTGTTCGGGCTAAGCTGATCAGTCGAGAGGGAAACAACCCAGACTCTCATCTAAGGCCTCTAAATAAAAGCTAAGTTTTTAAGGAAGTCACGTTTCATAGACACCCAGGAGGTTGGCTTAGAAGCAGCCATCCTTTAAAGAAAGCGTAACAGCTCACTGGAGGATGATATGTGGCGCCGAAAATGTATCGAGGATTAAGCTTTTTGCCGAAGATAGAGACTCCCGCCTCTGGCGGGATTGGTAGGGGAGCGTTTTTAGCGCAGTGAAGTTGAGCTGTAAAGCTTGGTGGAGCGCTAAGAAGTGAGAATGCCGGTATGAGTAGCGTAATGCTGATGGGATATCAGCACGTCGAATGCCCAAGGTTTCCTCCGCAATGTACATCAACGGAGGGTTAGTCGGCCCTAAGGGTGGCCCTGATTAAATCGGGGGTAACCCGATGGATAAGTCGTGAAGATTCGACTACAATGTATACATATTCCAAGGTGAGGACGAAAATGGAAGTCTTGAGCCCAATTTATTGGGTCTAAGCAGTAAAATAGGGTTACGTGGAAAATCCATTAATCTGTTTAATTGAGCTGTGATGGAGAGTTATTTAGCAATAAGTGACGATTCAAGTGTTTTCAATTTCCAAGAAAAATCTCATTGGATCCCGAGAGCAATCGAGGGAAAAAATGTATATATTACCGTACCGCAAACCGACACAGGTGGGCAAGTCGAGAAGACTAAGACGATCGGGAGAAGGATGATCAAGGAACTCGGCAAAAAAACTGGGCGTAACCTATGGGAGATGCCCTGCCTCGCCTAAAAACGAGGCTGCAACAAAAGTTTATTTAGCGACTGTTTATCTAAAACACAGGTCCCTGCAAAACCGAAAGGTAACGTATAGGGGCTGACACCTGCCCAGTGCTGGTAAGTTAAAAATCGTAGGTGAAGTTCGCAAGAATCAGCTTGTGATTTAAGCTCCAGTGAACGGCAGCAGTAACTATAACTGTAGATCATAGTGCAGTTGTAAAATCTGGCTATATGCTGGAATAACTCAGTATCTGAAAATACTGATAAGTCAAAACTCAAAAGTCAAAGTTCAAAACTACAACTCAAAAGTTAAAACTTATCAAGTAACAATTTTTCAGTGGAGTCAATCAGCAGGGAAGATCCTGAGAGAAATCGAAGGAAACCCTCAGAGACTATACGCCAGATCCCGATTCAATCGGGAATGATATAGTCCGATCTTTATGGCGACATAAAGGATCTCTGTAAATAATGCAGAGTGATAACGTAATGTCTATGGTAGCGAAATTCCTTGTCGGGCGAGTTCCGACCCGCACGAAAGGTAGAACGACTGAATAACTGTCTTGATCATCTACCCGGCGAAATTGAGATGGCTGTGAAGACGCGGCCTAGTTGTCCTTGGACAAAAAGACCCCGGGAGCTTTACTGTAGCTTGACATTTGAAAGTTTATTTTAATTGTTTAGAATAGGAGGGAGTTTGTGCGGAGCACAAGAAGTTTAAAGCTAAAAGTGAAAAATTAAAAGTTAAGGTATCTTATTTGTAGAATCTACATATTCAAGATTTTCTATAAATAAAAATTCCTTATACAATTTTGCACTTTGCATTTTGCACTTTGAATTTCTTTTGCTTCGTGCAAGCAAAAGTGAAATACCTCTCTTTGAAACAAGCAATCATCACCGCAACGCCACATAAAAATCTGGCTGCGGAACAGTGTCTGGTGGGCAGTTTAACTGGGGAGGTTGACTCCTACAGCGCAACGGAGTTGTACAAAGGTTGGCTAAGTCTGGATGGAAATCAGACTGATAGTGCAAACGCATAAGCCAGCTTAACTGCGAGACCTACAAGTCGAGCAGAGACGAAAGTCGGTGTTAGTGATCCTCTGTCGCATAGTGGTATGCGCAGAGCTTAACGGATATAAGCTACCCCGGGGATAACAGGCTGATCGCTCCCAAGCGTCCATAGCGACGGGGCGGTTTGGCACCTTAACTAAACATTGGGGCGCCTGAATGTTGTAAAACATTCAAGCCTATTCACAACCCGTATTTAGAGAGTACGGTGGATAAGAAAAATACTAGTTCAAATCGGTGGATGCCATTACTTTTGAACACGTAATGGTTAATACCGAGGTCCGCCTTTTGGCGAGACTGTATCGACTGATCTACGTTCAGTTTACATGAACGTAGTGAGATAGAAGTTCTGTACTGAGTTTATCGAAGTACAAATCTATAACTTTTATCATACGACTAGCCCCCGCCTTAGGCGGGGTGAAGGTATAGTCAGCACTTTTGGTAACAGAAGATAGCGATGTCGGCTCATCTCATCCTGGGGGTGGAGAAGCTCCCAAGGGTCTGGCTGTTCGCCAGTTAAAGAGGTACGCGAGCTGGGTTCAGAACGGCGTAAGCCAGTTCGGTCTCTATCCAGGACAACCGTTTGAGATTTGAGGAGAGTCGTCCCTAGTACGAGAGGACTGGGATGAGGAAATCCCTGGTGTGCCAGTTGTTTCTTAAAAAGAGCATCGCTGGGTAGCTATATTTCCAACTGATAACCGCTGAAAGCATCTAAGTGGGAAGCAGTCTCCAAGATAAGATCTCGTTTCCGCCGCAAGGCGGATAAAGACCCCTTATAGACTATGAGGTTGATAGGCGGACGGTGTACGTACTGCAAAGTATTTAGCCTACCCGTACTAATGGTCGAAGATGTAGTTTTTAAGACGCCTTTTTTCTCTTCACTTTCAAGGAGCCAAGCTCAGCTTGGCGACGCAGTCCGCCGAAGACTACTCCATAAGCCGTGTACGAATAGTACTGAAAAGGCGAATGGTAAAGTCAGGCGGATGAAGCACATTTGAAAATTTAATTTCTCCCGGTGTTTAGAGCGCGGTGGAACGATCTCTTCCCATTCCGAATAGAGTCATCAAACGCCGCAGCGCCTACGATACTTGGCTTATAAACCAGGGACAATGGGTCAACGCCGGGAGATTTTTTGTGGAAAATCGAAGGGTTGACAAATAGGGTAAAAAGGAGTAATATCATTTCAGAAAAGGATAAAATTTTACCTATATATGAAACCAATTTTAGTAAGAGAAGAATTATTGGAAAAAGGGATAAGAATATTTACCCCTCTTGAGTTTAAAAGAGTATATCCAAAGAAGTCCCAAGATCAAATACAATATTTTTTAGAAGCACAAACAAAGCTGGGGTTATTTATCCGTCTCAAAAGGGGGCTGTATGCACTAAAAACCGATCCTCCTTCTGATGAGGAGATAGCGAATGTTTTATATAAACCATCATATCTATCTTTTGAATACGCTATGGCAAGATATGGTATTATTCCTGAATCACCATATAATCTGACTTCTGCTACCACCAATCCAACCAGGCTTTTTACCGTTGCCCATCAAGGATTTTCTTACTACAAGATCAAACAAGAAGCATACACAGGGTATTATTTAGATACCAGTGGTAATAGAAACGTTTTGATTGCAGAACCCGAGAAAGCTTTAGCTGATTATCTTTACTTTATAGCCATAGGGCAAAGGTCTTGGAATGACCGCTTTGAAGTTTCAAAGCTGGATAAAAATAAATTAATAGAATATGCAAAATTATTTAAGCGAGATAAGGTTATAGAATTAATGGAGAAATTACCATGGTAGCAAAAGATAAACTGCAACAATTTAGCACAAAATACCAGACAAGTGAATTAAATGTCATGAGGGAGTATCTTCAGCACCTCTTTTTGAGCTATTTCTATCAACTTCCTCAAAGTAATGAAATTTATTTTAAGGGCGGAACAGCTTTAAGAATTGTTTATCAAAGCGCACGTTTTTCCCAAGATTTAGATTTTAGTACCAACAGGGAAGATATACCTGGGATCGAAGATATCTTACTTGAGGTTTTAGGAAAGATCGAAAAAGAAAATATTAAGACAATCTTGCGTGAAGCAACCACTACAAGCGGTGGGTATCTGTCTGCTATAGATTTTGTGTTGTTTGGTCAAACGATACCAATGCAAATTGAAATTTCTTTTAGGGAGAAGGAGAATAAAAGAGAAATGGTAACTATCGCCTCGGATTTTATTTCACCGTATACCATACTTGTTTTAGAACAAGAGCAACTCATTACGCAGAAGATGCGAGCGCTTTTTGCACGTAAGAAGCCCAGAGATTTCTATGATCTTTACTTTATTCTGCGAAAACAGCTGCCAATTATGGATAAAAAGACTGTTTTATCAGAAGCTCTTAAGGTTTTGCGCGCGTCAAATATAAACTTTGAAGTTGAGCTAAAACAATTTTTGCCAAAAAGTCACTGGCTTATTATGAAAGACTTCAAACAAACATTGGAGAGAGAACTACAGAGATATTCTCTTTGATTTCTTGTTTGCGTATTCGTACGGTGATGGGACAATGGGTCAACGCCGGGAGATTTTTTGTGGAATAGACATTGATTTTTAGAAAGAAATAGAGTATACACATAATATAAAACTGCCTGAAAGGATACACGTATGCCAACTGGACGAGAAGCTTTTCGAGCATTAACAGAATTTTTACAGGAGGAAGGATTTAAAAATGCAGATAAAAGAGTTGAATACGGTATAGATCTTATACAGAGGGGAGGGGCTGCAATAAAACAAGGGACGGATTTAAAGAGCGGACTTGCTTTGGTAGATCAGGGAAAAACAGTAATAGAGGACGCAGCATCAAAAAAATTAAAACTTGCTCAATTTCCACAAGCGAGCGAAGAAGCATTCACAGTTTTTGATAAGTTTGGTGTTAGTGATTTGCAAGTGGGAGAACTTATCTTTTCTGCACAGTTAGATGTTATTGAACCAGTTTTGCAGGCTTCCCAAGATGGCGCAGAAGTGCCCCCACCAACCCCTTTAGGAGAACCTTCCGCCGCGGATGTTCCTCTCGATGGCGAAAAGGGAGAACTTATAGGGGAATTCCCATTCTATCCATGGCGAATTGATTTAGAAACAGGAAGAGTTTTTTCGCCGATAAAAGTAGACCAGCTTCCCAAAAGATATCCTCTTGACCTTTCAATACGCCAAGAAGGAATCGCTTTGGCAATGCTGGCAATAAAACCAGATGGAGAATTCGTTTACGAAACAGTAGCAGAGGCAGTGCCTGATGTATATAAAGATTTACTTGATGATACTGTAGATACGGCTCGTGGAGGGTTACTAAAAAGCTATAGAAATAGCGCTGGGCTTCGAGTAATTCCCAGTTTTATGAAGGGACTGAACAATAATAGTGACCGTTGGCATCCTCATTTTAGGCGCTTTATGCGAGAGGTTCGATCACTACCAGTATATAAAGCACTGCCCGAGGATGAATTTGTGCTTGTTGTTAAGTCGGTTATCAACCGAGAAATATCGTTTGCTGGGCTTTTGCAAAAAGTAGGAATAATACTGGAAGAACAAGGAACTCAAGAGCCAGCTCTTTTTCTCGATACTGATGGAGTTAAAGGATTGGAAGGTGTTGAAAATGGTCAATCTCAAGCGTCTGTCCAAGCACCATTGCCTTCTCCTGGACTGGTAGATGATAGGCAAGGAGATGAGCTTGTTTTGGGCGAAATGATTCTTAGGCGGGTTGGAGCAGGAACAGGAACTCCTGCAGTTGATAATCCGGAAGCTGGGGTTGATTTACTTGCTGAAGAAATCGAAGAGGTGGAATTTGAGACAAGCGATGAAAAAACGTATCTTTTTGCTTTTATAGTCAGAGATCAAAATGCGCAGGAGGTACGTAGCAGAAGACTGAGTGAGAAAGGTTTTGCTCCAAAAGACATAGAGAGACTAAACGGTATAATGAAAGAACTTGAAGCAAGAATTAGAATCGAAGATTCAGTAGTGACAGCTTTAGAAATTTCAGATGATCTTAAAACATACCAGGCACACGAGCGGGTTGTCATCAAGCTAGTTCAAGACAATAAAAACATGGTTTACCTTCTCCGGCTTTTTCCAACAGATAAAGGAGTGGCTTTAAATGATGTGTTTTTGGAAATGGTGGAAGCTATGGAAAGAGGAGCTATGCAAAGGAAAGCTGCGTTGCGTCAACCAGCAAGAGGCGCACAAGCTCAAACATCACCAGCGTCTGGAGTGCCGATGTCTCCTCCCCGACCAACTGCCCCCGATGCCCAACAAAGAAATGCCGAAATAAAGGTAGATCCAAAACTAATTCTTAATCTTTCGGAAACCAGCATGTTGGGTAGACTTATGACAAATGATACAAACTGGCACGAGTTGCTCAATGCCTGGAGAAATAATCAGGGAGTTACTATAGAGGATGAACAGCACGGGGTGATTCGCAGAAGAGTGCTGGATCTAATACGAGAGGAACAAAAAGCAGGAAGAGATCCGAATCGGTATTTACGTGTTATTATGACTAAAGTATTCGCTTTTGCATATGCTGACTTTGAAACTCGACAGGCTATCATTTCAGCGCAAACCAATGAATTAGCGAGTTTGTTCTTTGAGTTGTTTTTGCCTTTTAGTAATGAGGATGTAAGATTTTTTGCTCGGGAATTTCATGACCGTTTTGTTTCTTCATAGCGGTAAATTATGTAGCTCCGTTCAACCCCGGGGTGAGGCAAAAATCTTTGTATTGACAAGTTTAAATATATCTCTTAAAATATGACATACCTAAGATGTATTAGATATGCCAAAAAAGAAGAGGCGTTTTGAGTGGGACTTTGGGAATGCAACTCATCTATGGGAAAGGCATCAGGTGCGACCCTTTGAGGCAGAAGAAGCTACGGCAGATCTTCATGCAATAGGGGGACCGGATGAACTTCACTCCCAAGACGAGGTGCGTTTTACGGTCATTGGCAAAACTCGAAAAGGAAAAATGCTCTTTCTGGCATTTACGGTTAGAAGTAATCACATCCGTGTCCTTCACGCACGAGTTGCAAAACGTAAGGAGGTGAAACTGTATGAAGAAAAAATTAGTACTGCCTAAGTTTAAAAATGAAGATGAAGAGCATAATTTTTGGGAGAAGATTGATCTCTCAGAGTATTACGAGGTAAAAGATCTTAAGCATTTTAATGCAGCAGAATTTATTAAGGAGCATGCTGGGCCAAAGATAACAAGAGTAACTATCCGTATACCCACGGATATTGTTAGACGCTATAAACAAAAAGCTTTGCAAATTGATGTGCCATACCAAAGCTTAATGAAGCAACAATTGGCAAAAGGAGCATAAATTTGGCAGGATAAATGTTTCCATAACTTCCGCGATATGAGCGCGTAAATCCAGACGAGTTGTTTATTAGAAAACTTCGTGGTATACTGTATTTACTTTAATAAAGAAAGGTGGATTAAATGAGTGACATCTCAAAAATCAAACATCAAAGATCAAATATCAAAAAGTAATACCTCCAAAACCTCAGGGGCAACCTCGATGGCGGAGTTGATGCAGAAAGCCAGAGCTCCCATTGTCACCGTAGGGAAAGGTGAAATCGTCAAAGGAACCATTACCAAACTGACCCCTTCCGAAATCCTCGTTGATATTCACGCAAAAACAGAAGCAGTTGTCTTGGAAAAAGATAAAAAGATTTTACGCACTCTTTTGTCAACACTCAAAGTGGGAGACAGCGTAACAGTAAGTATTCTTAATCCAGAATCCGACAATGGGAATTCGGTTGTTTCGCTTCGTCGATTTATCGATGATATTTCATGGGAACATCTTAAGAAAAAGCAGCAGTCACAAGAAGTCTTGGATGTTGTGGTAAAAGAGATTACCAAAGGTGGATTTCTGATTGAGATAAAAGATGGCTTCTCGGGTTTTCTTCCCAACTCGCAAACATCACTGATGGAAAATCCACAACAAATGGTTGGAAAAGAAATAAAAGCATTTGTTTTAGAATTGAATAGGGAAGAGCGAAAAATCATTTTTTCCCAACGTCCACTCATAAATCCAGAAGAATTTAAGAAGATAGTTGGCAGTATAAAAATTGGACAAAAAGTTGATGCAATTATTACCACAGTTACCACCTTTGGGTTGTTTGTTTCATTACAGTTAAAAAATTCTACAATCGACGGGCTTATTCATATTTCGGAAATTGCCTGGGAGCGAACAGAAGATATCGCATTGCATTTTACCGTTGGACAAAAAGTAGAAGCAATTATTATTCGGATAGATTGGGAAGCCAAACGAGTTGATTTATCGTTGAAAAGACTCACGATCGATCCATTTGAAGAAATTGCAAAAAAATATACAGTTGATCAAAAAGTAACAGGAGCGGTTGCAAAAATAGTATCGATAGGAGTTATTTTAACAATAAAAGAAGGGGTGGAAGGACTTATTCGCAAAGAAAAAATTCCTCCGACAGTATCCTACAAAGTTGGTGATAGTATTACTGCCACAGTTTCTGAAATCGACAGCAAACGTCACAGACTTATTCTGATACCAGTGCTTAAGGAAAAACCAATCGGATACCGATAAAAACTAAAAGCGTAAAGCGAAAAGCGCAAAGTTGTTTTACGTTTTTCACTTTGCGTTTTACGTTATGAAATCGAAGATTTCCTTTGTCTGTCAAGAATGTGGGTATGATACGCCACAATGGTTAGGGAAGTGTCCGGAATGCGGCATGTGGAACTCACTTCGTGAATTCCAAACGAAAAGATCAAATATCAAAGATCAAAGCCATAGCTCAAACGTTAAAATTACGCAACCGAAAACATTGGGAGAAATTACTTCGAAAGAGAAAGATAGAATGACAACTGGGTTTTCCGAGGCTGATGGGGTGTTTGGTGGGGGAATTGTTCCCGGATCGGTAACGCTTTTGGCAGGAGATCCGGGAGTTGGGAAGTCGACACTATTACTGCAGTTAGCACTCAATTTGTCAAATAAGTCTAATAAGACTAATTGGTCTCATGTGTTATACATTTCTGCCGAGGAATCTGAAGAGCAGGTGAAGCTTCGGGCACAACGCATTGCTTCCAAGATGAAAGACAGCGGCTTATTGCTCCTTTCTTTAACAGATACCGATGCGGTGGTGTCGGTGATAGAAAAAACAAAGCCAAGTCTGGTTATTATTGATTCTATTCAGACCATGGAATCAGAAAACTTAAGCGGACTTTCCGGAAGTGTCGGGCAAGTCCGTTATGGATGTTCGCAATTTGTCAAAGTGGCAAAAACAAACAGAATCCCCATTATTCTTGTCGGACATGTCACCAAAGAGGGAATGGTTGCCGGGCCAATGGTATTGTCGCACATGGTTGACACCGTGCTCTTTTTGGAAGGTGAAAAAACTACTCAGACGAGAATTCTGCGAAGTCTCAAAAATAGATTTGGACCGGTTGATGAAGTTGGTGTCTTTTTTATGGATCAAGGGGGCATGATAGAGGCCAAAAATCCTGAACAAATTTTTTTAACACAAAATAAGAAAAATGCCCCCGGGTCAGTCCTTACTGTGATACTTGAAGGGTCAAGAAGTTTCTTAGTAGAAGTGCAGGCCCTGGCTGTATTTTCCAAACTGCCAATTCCCAGACGGGTTGTTTCTGGCATCGATAGCAGGCGAGTAGAACTCCTTTTGGCAGTGCTGCAAAAACATTGCAGATTGTCTGTTGATACGATGGATATTTTTGTCAATGTGGCCGGAGGTATTAAAATTTCTGATCCGGCTGCAGATGTTGCGGTGTGTCTGGCTGTATTTTCGAGTCTTAAAAATATTTCGCTTGGAGACAGGGTTGGTATTGGAGAAGTAGGTCTTCTTGGGGAATTGCGCGGCGTTGGCCTGTTAGAAAAACGCGTCAAAGAAGCAAAAAAGTTAGGCTTTAAGCATATTCTCAGCCCGGACACGCATAGTTTACTAAAAGATGTACTAGAATCGGTAGGAAAATAGTAATATAGTTCAAAACGCAAATCGCAAATCTCAAAGCGCAAAGCTATAGCTTAAAGCGTAAAACTTTTTAGCTTTACGTTGTTGTTTTGAGTTTTGACTTTTGAACTTTGAGCTTTATTTTATGGATCAAGAGAAAACAAAAAAAGAGCAAAAATCAACATCATCATACTTACCAATGTTTCCGAAGCGGATGCTTGGCGCTTTTGCCGATGAAATTGCCGGCATGGTGGTGAATAGAATCAGTTACATTTTGCCAAAAAGACAAAAGAGAAATAAGAATACAAGGCTCAAAAGTATTGAGCATGCGTTGTTTTTTGACACCTCGGCAATTATTGATGGGAGGATTTTTGCTGCGATTCGTTTGGGTTTTTTACACGATGTCTTTGCAGTTGCGGAAGATATACTTTTAGAGCTCAAGCACATTGCAGATTCCCAAGATGTCGTGAAGCGCGAGCGGGGGAGAAAGGGTTTGGAGATGCTGGAGGATCTTAAAAAAACAAAAGGCGCAAAAGTGGTGATTGTGCCATCTGAAAAAGAAACAAAGACAAAAGAAGTTGACGAAGTGCTTATCAAGACAGCAAAAACATACAAGGGGAGAATTATTACCTGTGATTATAACTTAGAGAAAAAGGCAAACATAGAAGGTGTCGTTGCCATTAACGTGAATGCCCTTGCAAACTGTTTAAAGGTAACAGCAGTACCAGGAGAAGCATTGCATATAAAAGTGTTGCACGTGGGCAAAGATGTGACGCAGGGTGTGGGGTATTTGGATGATGGGACAATGATTGTCGTAGAAAGTGGTGCAGTGGATGTGGGGCAGACAATTGATGTGGTGGTCTCTCGCGTTATTCAAACCAGTGCTGGAAGAATTCTCTTTGCGAAGAAAATATAAAGCTTTGTTCCTATAATCAGAAGAGATGAGAGAGCCCGTAAAATTTTGTTCTTACAGTCCAGAGAGATGAGAGAGTCATTAAGATCATGTAAAATTGCTGTCCTAGAATCTAGAGAGATGAGAGAGCCTGCCCAACTCTCTCACCTCACTAGACAATACGAATGGCAATTTTACATAGACCTGCCCAACTCTCTCACCTCACCGGAAAATACGAGCATACATTTTTACGGATTATTTCGGTTTATAAAAAATGTTTGTCTGTCAAGATAAACTATCTGTTTTAGCTTCGTGTTTTTTCCTTGACAATAAAATGAATATTTGATATCAAAGATCAGACATGTAGTTTTATTCCTGCCTAAAGGACAACATGTCGTTTTCCTAAGAGCATTGCTTATCGTACCGAGTTTATCATCCAGAGTAACGAAAGCGATGCTCTTTTTTTACACCACCAAAAACACTTAGAGGAGTACCACGGGTACTCCCAACCCCTTTTTCATTAATGAAATAAATTGTTCTTTTCCGTGTTTGATCAGGATAGCTTGTTTGTAGTCTATGCCAAAGAGAGGATGCTTCTGGGTTTTCTTCTCTGTTTTCCAGAAAGAACTGACCTTTGTCAAGAATGTTTTTATGAATTTCATATCGATGCTTGTATTCTATCATACCTTGTCAAGTGCGTCAACCTATAAGAAAGCGTATAGTTAATAGCGTATAGCTTATAGTTAAAAATAAATAAAATAGGTTGCTATGACAAGATAAATTTTTATAAGAAAAAAATGTGGATAACTTGTGGGATAAAATGGGAAGCAAAATTATGCTTCCCCGAGGAGTGGAGTAAACAGAGAACTCAAGGAAGGACGATAATCGTAAAGAGCGATTGATTTTGCTAAATGTTTAAGAAACGAAGGGAGATTTTGTATGATTTGTGCCTGAGATTTGGTTGGTCTTGGACGATGCTGTAAGATCCAAGGCAGATTAGCAAATTGCCCGTATTGGACAAGTTTTACAAAGACTTCGCTAAAGAGGAATGGATAGGTGTTTTCGTGGAAATACAGCAGATCTTTTGGGAGAAGCATTTTATTGATGAGCGCTGTTTCGAATTGAAAAGATGCTCCAGAAAGGAGGGATTGTACGATTTCGTCATGGCTTATTGGTACCCGAACTTTATCTAATTGGGTTCCTACGGCAACGACTTTTGGATGCGAAAGCAGGTAGCGTACTTGACGTTTTATGCGATCAGGAGTAGCAAGATCGTTTTGGTCCATTAAGCAGACAAAGCTTCCCTTTGCTTTTTTTAGCGCTCTATTGAGACAGACTGCTAATCCGTAATGCTTTTTATTGGTAGAAATTCGAAGGCGGCGATCTTTCTTTTTGAGATCTCTTAAGATTTTAAAGGACTTGTCTTTGGAGTTGTCGTCAACGGCAACAATTTCGATGTTTTTGTACGATTGACCCAGTAAACTTTTAAGACAATTTGCCAAAGAACGTTGGGTATTGCAAATAGGTAAAAGAATAGATACGAATGGTTCATTGTGTTTCATAAATGGGTTATACGAGAGCAGTTACAGGCAGTAATGGTAGGTGGGTAGATAAAACGATAATCACTTATTCTACCAAAGATGCTTCGGGTTTGTCAAATTTTTTGTAGAAAAGCCAGATAAGTGTTACCCCCAGGAAACCAAATCCAAAAAATTCGAGGTATTGGGGGAGGAAGACAATGACGAGTTCTGAATTCTAAGTTCTAAGTTCTAAGTTCTAAGTTCTAAGTTGTCTAGGAGCCAGCCGTTGGCCCAGATTATGATATACTAGGGTATATGTATAATTGGGACTATCCAAAAACAAAAGAACATGATGTCCGTTGGAAACTTGAACGGTTGTGTACCTATGGGTTACATGGAGAAAAGATAGATAGAGCGCTTTTAGAAGAGCATTTGGCTCAACTTCGTATTCCCGAGAATACTCGTGCGTTTCTTGAGCTTTTATTATGGAACAAACCATTTTAACCACAGAGCAAAAAAAAGTTCTTCATTTGGTAAGCATAAATGTAGTCATTCGTGATGTTTTTTATCTTACGGGTGGTACCGCGCTTTCGGGATTTTACCTTTTTCACAGGTACTCTGATGATTTGGATTTTTTTACTCATGTAGAAGAATTTCCCCAAGTGCAAGTTGAGCGGTTTGCTAAAGATGTAGGTAAAGCCTATGGTGCTGAGAAAATAGACTATAAAAGGCTCTATGACCGGAGGATATTTTTCTTTGTAAAAGGACCAGATATTTTGAAAGTTGAGTTTACCTACTATCCATTCTCGCAGATTAAACCCCCAGTAATAAAAGAGGGGATACAATTAGATTCACTAACAGATATTTCTGCAAATAAATTAATGGCAATGTTTGATCGGACAGAAATAAAGGATTTTGTCGATCTTTATTGGATACTTAAAGAAAAACAAACCATTGAACAAATTAGAATTGATGTGGAAAAAAAGTTTCACTTTTCATTTGATGCAGTTGGTTTGGGCAGTGAATTTGCAAAAGTAAAAACATTTACCGAGTTACCACGCATGGTAAAGCCGATTAGCCTTGAAGAACTTAAGGCTTTTTACGCGGATCTTGCCAGGGGTTTTTCTCAGGAAGTACTTCGATAGAGGTTTTTCAGCCACGAGACGAAAAACCATCCAAAAGTTCCAATCAGCAAGACAAACCCCAGGTATTCGAGGTATTGGGGGAGGAAGATAATCACGAGTTGAGAGTTGAGAGTTGAGAGTTGAGAGTTATTCAAAATCCACCCGTTGGCCCAGTTGTTAACCAGTACATGTTCCTTAAGCTCTTTTCCAAAAATGAAGGGAAAGGTGGTGTATATCCAACTTTGAACTTTGAACTTTGAACTTTGAACTTGGTACGCTTTCCAGCCAGAGTTAAACGATTGAGAAAGCATCAGTGTCGTTTTGAGCTCGGCTGGTTTTATCTCTACGATATATATGCTTTCATTCGGATGAGAAACAGAAAATGTGCTTTGGCTTTTTGCTGTATTAGACATCTCTTGCGTATTTGTAATAGCAATAGCTGTAAGAAAATTGTACGGGATAGGATACACATACATAAAGCTTAGGTTGTTGATGGTTTCATCTGATCCAATAGATATATTGTCAATGTGTAAAGAGTAGCCTTTGCCAAAAGGATCTTGTGGTGAGAGTATAAAATTGTTAACCGTTTTGTCTTTTGCAAGATAGGTATCTATGATTGCTTTACCAATGCCATCATTAAATATCCAAATGTGTGGTGGTCTACCTGCCTTGTTTTCGTTTGCCACAGATATAAAATATCCCGGTCGATGGAACAGCGTTGGTACGTATACCGAAGTGCATGCGCTGGCATTTTTTGCACGCAGTTCAACTGTTTCAGCGCCAATAATAGAAGAAAAGTCTCCTTTTCTAAAATTATCGCAGTTTTTCACAACATCTAAAGTGTGTGGACTAATTGCTTTACCAATAAAGTCATCGGATATTTTAGGAATTTTTATGGCGATTTTTTGTGCTTTGTCGCTTGGGCCAATTTCGATTGCGGTTTTATTGTCTACAATTGGTGTTTTGAGCACCGATCTTTCTATAATTTGTGTTTGTATAGCGGTGCCTGTATTGTCCTTGAGAACGAAAACATTATCTGTCTTGGTTGATAGAAAAGTCCGTTGGATATAGGCATCTTGATTTTTTAAATCATAGCTGGCAATGCCATTAATATCAAGATGTAACGGATATTGTGCAAGTCGTAGTATGGTAACCAGGGGTTTTTCGACAACGCCTCCATAGACATTTTGGTTATCGATTGTTACCTCCGGCGTATATATTTTTATTGTTAACTCAAGCGTATTATCTTTGTTCTTTTTTACGACGATATCAACAGGTACAGAATCTTCTTGTTGCAGAAATGATGGGATGGTCAAAAAGCTTTTTGCATTTCGTTTTGGAAGATTTGCGATAAAGGTAAGATCATCATAGCCCTCATGTACGACAAATTCAATATCTTGCTGCGTCTTGTTTGAAAATAAAGTCCGAAAAGGATACACGGCATTAACTTGTTCGTTGTTTTCCGATATGTAGTTCCCGTAATCTTTGTAAGCCTGATCAGACTCGCCCCATGTATATGGATTTGCCGTTAAAGGATTATTTACCAGGTAAATAAAGTTTTTTGGATTGTCTTTAAGGGTAACTTTATATACCTCTATATTGCCAAATGTAATTTCAGGTTTAATATCGGAAATTTGTTTTATCAATTCTTTAAGCTCGCGGGAGAAAAGTGCTTTTGGAGAAGAAGGATTAATAATATTTTTATCAATAAGGATCCAGTTTATATTATATTTGTTGAGTACAGATAAAAAATCCTTTGCATTTTTGCTATAAAGAGCATGGGAAATTTCAAAATAATAGTTCTCGTCTGTTTTTGACCAAACATCGAAAGCACGATCTAGAATGGGCTGTTTGATTCCATACCAAAGAAAACCCGATCCACCGTAACCCCATCTATAAAAATTCCATCCCCAGAATTCGTGTTGCGGGAAATTGGCAATACGAGTGTTTGGGTCTTGTTTTCTAAAAAAATCAAAAAGGTCGAAATACTCTTTCGGAATGGTAAGACGCTCCTTCTCATAGAAAAGGTGACCCTGGAATGCGGGGAGGGTAAAGACAATCAGAGAGATAAGAGATAAGAGATAAGAGATAAGAAGAAGTTTTCCTTTTAGTAACGATGTAATTTTCTGTATGCCTATGGCAAAGAAGATAGAGTAGGTAAGGCTTGCAAGGATAGAGAATTTGGTAAATGGAAAGCGAAATGCTTGGTCAAAAAGGGGAATTTTACGAAATACCATGTCAATCCAAGAAAAAGGAGGAGTATTGGTTGCCAACATCGTAAATGAAAAGAGGAAAAGAGCAGAAAATCCAAGCAAGACAGGTTTTCTTGTTTTTAATGCTTGAATAATTCCTATCACGATTATTGCAAAAAAAAGATAGCCAATGGCTGTAATAAATGGATCTTCGAGATGCGCGCGCCAGGGTTGCATCATGAAGGTAAAATTTCCATCTCTATTTGGGTCAACATTGTTAAACCAAAAACCTTTGAGCAGCATAACATCTTGGATATTTCCAAACTCTTTATTTTGGAGAAAAATTGTGTCTGTGGCCATTTGATTAATTTTAGCCTCAACATTGACATGAGCGTTGGTTACGGTGAAGTAAAGAAAAGGAAGGAGCCAAAATGCGTTTGCGAAAAAAACAAGCATGTAAAACTTTGCTCCTGTGAAGAGTACAGAAGATGATTCAGTATGATTGTGCAGGTGTGAAATGATCAGAGGAGTCAGTAAAATTGCAGTTGCAATCAGAAACACGACAAAGAGTGTGGGGATGTACGCTTGAGGAGTTGCAAGGAAAAGAGTGATGAAAAGTAAGACAGTATTGGTTTTTGTCTGGTTGCGAAAAAAAAGTATCGTTGCCAAAAGTAGCCAGGGAAGCGAAGCAAAATGGGCAATAAACGATTCGAATGGGGCATAGAAAGTTTGTATAGTTCCTAGATTCAAAATATAAAAAAGTGCGCCAAAGAAAGGTGTCATTCTGGCAAGGTCTGAATCTTCATCGGATCCTGGATGCCTCCACGCTTCGCTCTGAGTTACCAGGATGACGGAACGAATAAGAAAGTAAGCGCCAGCAGCTCCAATAAAAAGCATGAGGAAGTGATAGAAGTAGCGCAATGTATTCAATGGTACGATGAAAGAGAGTAGCCATAAAAAAACTTGGTGAAGCAAATCTGTGGCGTGTCCCATACCTCCCAGCAATCCTAGTCCTTGGTATTCTTGCCAGACGGCAAAAAGACTACGTTTAATATTCAGCCAAAAATCAAATTCCGGATGCAGGTTGTCCCAACCGGTTAACCATGTTCCAGGAATATAATTGACAATTGCAAGATATCCTACGATTAATCCGAGGAAAGCAATAGATAACCAGTTTTTCATTCCTTATTGATTATATGCTGATTGTCGGTTCTACGGAAGCCCTATTAAAAGAAAAAATGGCACTTTGTTTATAAGTTGAGAGTTTTTTAGTCATTTTATATACAATAATAATCATTTTTCGCGAAAGAAGCAAAACAGTGATTGTTTGGAAAAGGGTTATAAGAACACCTAAAAATCCTGGTTTATATCCATAAATAAAGACTCCTTTTAATCGGGCTACTAAGGTAAGTAAGAACGTTTGTTTTACATCAATAAGCGACGTATTTTTTTCGTGTATCCGGTAAAATAGAAGATAGTGAGGTAAATTTTCTACTTTACCATATTTAAAGAGTTTAAAAAATAATTCTATTTCTTCGGCTGTATTCATGCCATCAACATAATAGACGAAATCAGAAGGGAGGCGCTTGCGCGCAATCATTAAAGTTGGTTGTTGCAAGGGAATGAAGCGATAGATGTATCGGTAGATTTCAGTAAATGATTCTGGAAATTTCTTTTCTCCAATAATTTCTCCTTCTTTGTTAATCACTAGGCATTGTCCACCAATGGCAACTGTTTTTTTATGTTTTAAAAGATAATCAATTTGTTTCTCTAATCGTTGAGGCAAAGCAATATCATCTGCATCCATACGTGCCAGGAATGTTCCTCGTGCTTCTTTTATAGCTCGTTTTACTGTAATAGACACGCCTTGATTAGATATATTTTTAAATAGTCGAATCTTTTTGGTTTTTCTTGCGTATTTCTTGAGGATATTTAATGAATTGTCGGTTGATGCATCATCGACAATCACGAACTCAAAATTTTTATATGTCTGGTTAAGAATGCTCTCTATTGCATCCACAAGAAAATCACCTGCGTTATAAACAGGCATAACAACTGAAATTAAAGGTTGTCTTTCTTGTTGCTGCATATTTTTATAGGCTTATTATTTACGTTTTTATCTAGCCTTATATGTTCTATATTATATCCTATATTATAGGATATGTCAAATCGTGATTTTTTTGTCCATTTCGCTCGCCTTACAAATATATGGGCGAAGCTCATCAGTCCCGCTGTGCGGGAGATGGAAAGGCATACAGGGACTGGAGGTCGTCTCAGAAGAGACGATAAACAGGCACATCCTGTTTTGTCTCCTTCTGAGAGCCTTTCCACGTCTGTGGATTCTGAGTACAAGCCTCCTAGACCTACCGTGCTTACGGCGGGATTAAAGGTATCTTCTTCAGATCCACAGGATATATTATCTACAACGCGGAAGATTTGCTGCTTCTCCCGGATACGGTGGGCCAACGAAGCCGTCCGTCAGCAAGCCACCCACTTGGGTATAGGGGTCGGTGCACTGGTTCCTGTCCACACCATCATCGTAGCGGGCTCGGTACCCAGTAATGTTATACCCGACTCCAAACCGGATAGTACAGTTTCCCTTTCCGGTTTCGCGCCTCACCCCATCGTTTGGGGGAGTATAGCCTGCCGGATAGTTGCAGTAGTTCGGCTGAGACGGCGGCGGGGAGGACGATGGGGGGAGAGACACCGTGCAGCAATAACTCTCGCTGTTGTTCCACCAGACATAGCTGTTGGGATTGTTGGCGTTGCCGTCCGAGTGACACCCAGGGTCTAGTATGTCGATGAGGCCATCGTAATCGTTATCCCGCCCGTCGCTACAGGCTGACAGCGTTGTCCCAGACGTGGATCCGGTAGGCCCGCCAAGGCCTGCGTTCTCCACATCTTTGCCTGTGGGGTTAACGATCGCCCGTCCCCTGGCCACGCCTGCGGTCCGAGCCATAAGAGTTATGGTATTCAGGGAGGCACTACCCAGGCCTTCTCCTCCGTAGTAGTAGCCAGTCCCACCCAAAAACAGAATGGTCTCGCCCGTAAAGAACGTGACCTCTCCGTTATAGGTGTTTTGGCTGTCCCGCCGTTGCGCGGCGTACGTGTAATACTCGGTGATGGTGCCGTTAGGCGACACCTTACCGGCCACCATAACTGGGTTGACCGACCTATCCCACGTGGAACAGTTGTCTTCCCAGGTTCCCTCGTACCAATACCCTGTCGCATTTGGCGGGCAGGGCTGCAGGTAAGCCTCGTTGACAGAAGTCCTTGCTTCGGCATGCCCGGCAATCAGACTGGATATTGCCAGCATCAGGCCGAGTATCCAAAATGGCTTTCGCATTGCTTGCTCCCTCCTTGCGATATCGCATTACTGCGGGTTTGACACTTACATTAGTCGGCGATCGACATCCTGCCAAATAGACCTTCCCTTCTTGTTTGTATCCATGAGTTCAATTGAACTCTCCACTGTAAGGACAAATAGTTTATCCCTATGGTGGAGGTTTCAAAAGAACCCATTTTCTGTATGCCTTTTGTTAAAGTGCTGCCTTTTTGCATGTCCTTTATGCTTTCAAAGGGTGCAAGCAGGCATCAAAACGATACCTTTATCAGGTATCAAAATCAAGAGAGAAATTTATTCCCTCATCTTTGTTTGTTAGTTTAATAGACTAGCAAACAAGGGAAAGGGGAGAGGGACACACAAAGCGTTGTGTACTGCAAATATGCAGCAGTTCAGCGCGCAATGTGCTGATTTTGACTTCACGCTTTTGGCGTGTGTCCCTCTCTTAGACATACAGGTCTCCTCTTTCCTCTATTAAATTATTGTCCCATTCTTGGGAGTCTTATTTGACGCAGGCCGTAGCCTTTGTCTTTTCATCGTCTGAGGGCCAGATCACACCGGTAAAAACCGTGCCCTTTTGTGAAGCGGCTTTCAAATAGCACTGCGAGTAGACAGTGCCATCTTCCAGAGTGATTGTCGTGCCAATGACATCAGCTCCTTTGTCAAAAGGTAGCGTGTTGCCTTGGCCAGTGGGTGTCCATTTTCCGCTTGCCTGCGGCGCGGGCGCTGCAGACACAGGAACGACGGACTTGCTGGGATTGGGAGCCGTCGTGGTCTGGACGAGCTGATCGCAGGCTTTCCAATTGGTCAGAGGTTGCTCCGTTTGGTGCAACCAACCATACTGGTTTGCCTGAGCGATCCTGAAGCACCATTCTTGGTTGCCCCACTCGCCCTTAATCACTGAGGCGAACCCATCGGTCACCGAGACGTTCACCGTCTGGTTTCCGGCGAATGCCTTGTATACTCCCTTAGAGATCCCCCCGACCGTGTATCCGCCGACAATGAGCACCTTGTCTGCGTCTACCGGAATACTCCAGTTGAAGAGACGGTTGCTCACGCCGGTTTCGTCATAAAACGAGGGGTGTGGGACGTACGCCTGCGGCGGTTGTCCGTAAAGAACGTTAGCGTTCCCACCAGTGCTTGAAGTACCAGTAACGCCGGTTGAGCTGCCGGTTGTCCCGGGAGCACTCGTCGTAGCGCCTAAGCTGCCTGCGGGTGCAGTTGCAGTCGGTACTGCGGTTGCGGTACCTTGTTGACCAGCCCCAGGAGTAACCGATTGCCCCGGCTGGGTTCCCCCAGCAGGAGCAGAAGAACCACCAGCCGGATTTACGAGTATCCTCTCGCAGAGGAACGTGTCCTTGTTGAAGGAGTACGCATCCGGGCAGGTGACGGTGTTGTTGGATCCGATACTGGGCTTAACCGACACAGGCGCTCCAGCACCTTGCTGTCCACCAGGAGCCGCAGCCACCGACGTGTTACCGCCACTGCCAAAACGAACGTAGCCGTTGGCATAGGCTGCCCATAGAAGGGCTAGGGCGACCACTGCGGCAATCGCAGCCGCCGGTATCATCCACTTTCGTCCATGAGTAGCCGTGGCCGGAGCCGGTGTTGCGGGTGCAGCCGGAGCGGCTGCAGGAGCTGCAGGAGCCGGAGCGGCGGGTCCACCAGGACCAACCGGCGGTGCCACCGGAGGAGCCGGAGCGGCTGCAGGGACCGCCGCAGCCGGGGGAACAACGGGGGGTGCGGGGGGAGGACCACCAGCACCAACACCAGGACCAGCCATTGTATGTCTCCTTCAAACTATTCGCTTCCAGCGGGTCCAGTACGATTCGAGACTAGGTACTATTAAAATACCCCTCTGCTTCTATTGTCTGCTCCTTCCATTGGCTTCAACGCCTCTATATTCATCCACTATGATCCGTAACGCGTTCTGTATTGGCTGCAACACAGAACGCAATGCGGACCATAGTAGTGTAGTTGAAGTACCGCCTTATTGGCGGATCTTTATCCCGCCAAATGCGGGATCTTCGCCACATTCATGTAACTGAACGTGGCTTGACCTGTATGCCTTGTCAAAGTGCCCACCTTCGCTAAAGCTTCGGCGGGCAAAGCCCGTCTAACTTTAGTAAAGATGAAAAGTATTTCAGTTTTCACAATCTCGGCTATTGAGATTGGAAACATAAAAATACCCCGATTTTTAGGTCGGGGAGAGTGGTTGCTTTTAATTTGGAGGTGTGGAGGTTAGCAGCCGCTCTCTCCGACTCCCCGCCTCAGGCGGGGAAAATAAGCTTACTTGATGAGCGCCTTTTTTCTAAGGAATGCTCCAAGCAAACCTGTTGGGATAAGTGCCATAAGAGGCAGTGCTTCAGGTCCTGTGGCAGGAGCTGTAAAGACCTTTTGTGGAGGGAATACTTTAAGTCCACCTTTTGTTTCGCCACCAGTAATAACAGTGGTTGTCCCAGGCACAACCTGTACTTGCAGGTCTTTTTGAATGCAGAGTTGTACGCTATCCTGGCTTACTTGGCCATTGCTTGTTGCGATTGCCTGATTCACGACACACATAATGCTACGATCACCTGGTAATTGATCTGCACGAACAACTTTTCCGACAATGTTAAATGTTCGTGTTTCGGAAGCATTGAGGTTATTGACGTCAAAAGAGAGTGTTCTTGCGTTTGTGTCAAAATTCCCTGCGCCGGCAGCAAAATCAACAAATTGTGGGGGAAAAATATCTTTTACCTGTATGGTGCCTATTTGTGTATTGCCTGTGTTTGTTACCGCGATTTGGAAAGTGACAATGCTTTCTGGCCCAAATTTTTCGTCATTGATGCCTAAGTTATCAACAAGACCGCCTGTTTTGGGATTTACCACCATTTTATTAATGGCAACATTGCCTGTTTGGACACATGTCTGTCCGCCTCCGTAGATAGGTTGGCAGTTACCAGCAGCAAAAGCCGTCTTAGCGGTAAGGAGTACAAAAGTAGTAAATATTAAAGATAAAATAATTTTTTTCATATACTATATATAGTAATGTCTATTTCTATATAGTTTGGTACAGTCTTACAATTGAGGCAGTATACCATACATTATAGGTCATGTCAAGCCCCCATTTTTGCTTATTTTTGCTCCCTTGACAAAGTATAAAGGATATGGTGTAATACTGTTGCGTTTGATACGATCTTCGCAAGAGGAATTTTCCACAACGAAATTTAATTCCCATCAATTTTTATACCTATGCCTTCCAAAAAAACTATTCATGCTGAAAAAGCAGAAACAACGAAAGTTTCTCAAGTCAATGAGAAGCCTAAAACTGTTGAAAGTATTGTGGGAGCACCTGTACAGGGTTATCGTTTTAACACAAACAGATTTGAACAGCAACAAACACCAACAGAGGCTGTTTTTGGTATTTTGGATGTCCAGCCTGAAGGCCACGGATTTTTGCGGCCAAAATTTATTCCCTCAGCCCGAGATATCTACATTTCCCAGTCGCAAATTCGCAGATTCCTGCTTCGACCGGGGGACAAAATTGCAGGTCTTGCCCGCCCACCCAAAGATACCGAGCGCTACTATGGTTTGCTGAAAGTGGAAAAGGTGAATGAGGTTTTGGCTGACGAATCCATCAAGCGGCCCCACTTTGACGACCTGACTCCTATTTATCCAAAAAAGCAGGTTGTTTTGGCAACAGACAAACTGCCGCTCTCAACTCGCATTATTGACTTGGTTGCTCCCATTGGCTTTGGACAACGGGGCATGATTGTCTCACCCCCGAAAGCCGGGAAGACCACGATTCTCAAAGAAATTGCGGCCGGGATTTCCAAAAACTTTCCCAAAGTTCATCTTATGGCAGCACTCATCGGCGAGCGACCCGAAGAAGTAACAGACATCAGCATGTCGGTAAAAGGAGAGGTGGTGGCTTCTAACTTTGATGAGCCGCCAGAAAATCAAACCAGAGTTGCCGAAATAACCTTGGATCGGGCAAAGCGAATGGTGGAGTTGGGCGTTGATGTGATAATTCTACTTGATTCAATCACACGACTTGCCCGGGCGTACAATCTTGCCATTGAGCCGTCGGGCAGGACCTTAAGCGGCGGTTTTGATCCGGCAGCACTCTGGCCGGCCAAACGATTTTTTGGCGCAGCGCGAAACTGCCAGGAAGGCGGAAGTCTCACTATTATCGGCACAGCCCTTGTTGATACGGGGTCTCGTCTTGACGATTTGGTATATGAGGAATTTAAGGGGACAGGCAACATGGAGTTGCATTTGGATAGAAGACTTGCAGATAGACGCATTTTTCCCAGCATTAACGTTGAGCGTTCTGGCACCCGCCAAGAAGAGCTGATTCTTTCGGAGAATGATTACAAACGGGTTGTAACGATGAGACGAATGATTGATATGCTTAACGCTGACGAGCGAACGCAACTGTTGATAGAACGCCTCTTAAAAACGCCAACCAACGAAACATTCCTCCAGTCCCTGGGCAAATCCTAAAAATACATTGTTCAATTGCTAAATTGCTCAATTGCTGATACCATAACGCAATGAAACAATTGAACAATGAAACAATTAAAAGGGTGTTTCGTCAGGTAAAAGACCAGGCGCATGGTGTTTCTGGAGCGCTTAAAAAATTTCCTCCTTTGTTTTTCTCCTTTTCTCATTTTTTCTTCTTGTACCTGCAGAAAAAAGTAATTACTGCCTCAGTATTTTTTGAGACGCAAAAAAACATCCTCGTGAAATTCTTTATCATGAAGCGAGGCAGGTACAACAGGCCATTTTTGCATGTGGCGGCGATGGGAGTTGTTATTCTTGGTGTTTTCGTGGCGCCATTTTTGGCCGAGCGATATCCAGTTTTCTCTTCGGTAACAGATGCAGGAAAGATTACGATTGCCAAAGCCCAGGAGCAGCCAATAACGGTTGATAGCGATGTGTTTCAGACAGACATTTCCCAAAAGCCGCGGGATAAAGTTATTTCCTATAGTGTACAAAAAGGAGATACGCTCTCAACGATTGCCGAAAAATTCCAGATTTCGACAGATACCATTCGCTGGGAAAACGATCTCACAAACGATAGCCTTGCTGTCGGCGACGAACTCAAAATTTCTCCAGTCACCGGCATTGTCCATAAGGTGGAGAAGGGTGAAACAGTCTACTCGATTGCCAAGAAATACGACACAAACCCCCAGGCAATTGTTGATTTTCCGTTTAATGACTTTGCCAATCCGCAAACATTTACCTTGGTTGCCGGACAAACCCTTGTGGTGCCAGACGGCGTCAAGCCGCAAGAGGCGCCGGTTTTTCGAAGACAAATATATATTGCGCAAGGGCCAGTCACTATTACTGCTTCGGGTTTTACCTGGCCACTTCGCGGCGCAATTTCCCAATTTGCCGCCTGGTACCACATGGCGATTGATATTACCTCGCCTGTTGGAACGCCCATTGTTGCAGGGCAAAACGGCAAGGTGGTGAAAGCATTAGTCGGTGCGTGGGATGGCGGATATGGGACAAACGTTGCCATCGATAACGGGAATGGTTGGGGGTCGCTCTATGCGCACATGTCGGCACTCAATGTTGGCGTTGGCGATGATGTGGTGGCCGGAAAGACGGTTATTGGTTGGGTTGGTCTGACAGGAAGAACCACGGGTGCTCATTTGCATTTTGAGATTCGCAGAAACGGGATCTTAGTCAACCCGCTCTCGTACTTGCAGTAGTATATGCGGGCTTGTAGGTAAACGGTATACCGGTACATTCGCATTGTACAGTTCCGGGTTCAATTCCCGGCAAGTCCACACATTCGATAAACTCAGTGTGGATGGTGAGTAAAGCCGAATCCATCCACTTGGGCCCGTGGTATACCGGTAACACGTCTCCATGGCATGGAGAAGTAGCGGGTTCGATTCCCGCCGGGTCCACCAAATACGCACAGTTTTTTGCTGCTTGCCCCAACTGGCTTGCACAATTGGGGCTTGTGTTTTTGTTTTTTCTGCGATATACTGTAAATAACAGAACTCCGATAAGTCCACATCACCTTTCTCTAAAGAATGGTAGAAATCAGGGGCGAGAGAGTTCGGAGGGAGGTGATATATTTGGCATTTCAAGATCAAACATTAGTCTGTAGAGATTGCGGAAAAGAGTTCGTTTGGACTGCTTCCGAGCAAGAATTCTACCAACAAAAAGGTTTTCAAAACGCACCGGTTCGATGTCCTGATTGTCGTGCTGCAAAAAAAGTACGCATGGATAGAGACGGAGGAGGTCGAGATGGCGGGCGAGAAAGACAATCGTTTCCTATTACCTGCGCACAGTGCAGTAAGCAGGATACAGTCCCATTTCAACCAAGAGGGGACCGACCAGTATTGTGTCGAGATTGTTTTAGAAAACAAAGAGAAGGATAGTTTTCTAAAGACTCACAAAAAAGATATTAAGAGATGGTTCTGAGTTATACCTCAGGTTAACTTCTGTACAAAAAAATTGTGGAATCTTCAAAGATCTTCAATGGTATTTTTATTGTATTTTCTGTGGAGAGGAATTTTTTAAACTAGTTAGTGTGCTGCAGGAGAAGCAACAGGTGCAACGAGCGGTACTTGCGGTTTTCGCTCTGGGAGCTGTTGTTCTGGTGTATTAAGATTAATTGGTGGTTGATTTGCTAAAGGAGCCGCAGCAGTTTCTTTTGCCTTTGTCCCTGTCCCAAGCTTTGGCTCTAAGACAGCAATTTCATCGGTAATCTTTTTAAGGCTGACAGGATCGTTTGTCGCAACAAGGGATTTGACTGTTTGGTAATAGACGAGCGCATTTTGTAGATCACCGCGACTTTCCAACGCGTGACCAAGATTGTAGTAGGCATTCGCAAAGTCTGGTTTAAGGTTCACTGCAATTTGGAACTGTCGTTGTGCTTGGTCCCAAAGCCCCAGTTGGTAATAAATGCCTCCCAAATTTAAGTATTGTTGTGGGTTATTCGGATCAAGCGTAATTGCCTGTTGCGCTGCTGCTTGGGCAAAATCTTCAGCGCCTTTACCGTATCCTATGAGTGACCTATAGATTGATGAAAGATTTTGCCAATTAGTGCTTGTCAGTGGAGAAACAACCGTTGCATTTCTGGCAGCATTAATGGATTGTTGAATAAGATTATAAATGGTCGTCTGGGTTTGGGCCGATGGCGATGCGCTTCGTGGTTGCTGGGCTGCAAGGTTATTGGCAATAGCCAGATTGGTTTGCGCATAAATGCGATAATATGCGTCTCGATACGGGAACATATTAATAGCACTAGTTTCTTCGTTATATGTTTTTAATCCATCGTTTGCCGAGGCCGCAATCAGGGAATCCTGGAAGAGGAGATCTGATGCAACATATCGGTAGGAGAAAACGCCCAAAACAATGTCTATGAGTAAAAAAAGAATGAAAAAGGCAATCGGTAGAAGTTTTGTAAAAAATTTATCGTCTGTGTTTACGAGTGTTCCTGCAAAGGTGGAACTACCAATTGGTGATGCAGTAATGGGGTGGGTAATGCCTCTTTTGAATGCGACAAAATGAAGTTCTATATCGAAGAATTCTTCGGCTGCTTTTGTTTGCAATCCTTCTCCTACAGCAAAAATAGCAAGCATAAAGAAGAAAAGCGTTTGCACAACGGGAGAAAAAGGGAGAAAAAATGAAGTAATAATCGCCGCGAGCATACCAAAAAAGAGAGGATTCTCGCGTGTATGCTTATTTTTGATTCTCTTAAGGATCTTTACGATCAAAAAGATAAAGCTGGCAACGCCTACAACACCCGCTGTTGCTAACAGTTCAAGCATAAAGCTTGAAGATCGAAAGAAAGTAAGAGACCACAGATTTTGATTCAGATTAAATGGTATCGCTTGTTTAAACCTTGTAAAGTCTGTCGTATACGTCCCAAAACCACTCCCAAATAAAAATCCTTGGAGTACACGGCCAGTGTCCTGAGAAATTGCTGCAAATCCGGTTTGAAATCCAACTTCAAATGGGAGAATAACAAGATTGGTAGCCGAAGAAGGCGTTACTCCTACCGGCTTTACCACCAACAGTTGATACGCCGTTATGCCAAGACCAAGCACAATAAAGAGCGAAGCTAAAGAAAAACCAATTGCTTTCATAAGCTCCTCAGTAAACGTTGCGTTGTCAACACTCATTTGGTTATCAAAAAATGAAATTACCCATTTCACTAAAGGTCGGGCAAGGTAGAGAGCTATGGGTAAGAGTAAAACAAAATACATTGCTTGGTCTAAAAGCGAACCTAACGGACTAAACGCTTTTGTTTTCGTAAACGCAAAGGGGAGAATATATATTTGAAAGAAAGACAAAATACTTAAAAAAGAAGTCAAACAAGCGCCGGTAACCAGAGTAGTAAGAAGGAAAAAAAGAGAGCCGCTATTTTTTGCAAAATTCACCACGAGAAAATACGCAAGAACACCAAGGAATAATGGAACATACGCCGTTAAGGAATCAGCCCGATTTATGGCAAAAAGTGTCGAGACAAACGTCGCGACGCCAAAAAGTAATACGGCCAAATCAAACGGGGTTCTCCTTAGTCGTACGCTGCCATCGCTTATCATTTTTGCCCCGAAGAAAAGAAGCAGCAGTATGACGACAACTCCAAGGAGTATTTGTTTTGGCAGGACAAAGGCATCGGTTACCAGAGGAGTAATAACCAGGGGAAATGCTACAAATAGTATACCAAGGAAAACAAGAGAGATATTTTCCAGATAGGCCGTTATTTCATTCTTTTTTTCCATAAAGATACTTGTTATACTACCAAGCAAGTTCATTACGTGTCAACCAGAAAAAAGTGTATCTATCTATACTAATTTCATCAATTTACCAGGAGCCAGTTAAATGGTGTGTCTTTTTTTGCTGGTTGCTGGATGCCTACAGTGAACGATATATTTGGGATCTGGCGAAGTAAGTACATGACTTGGTTGTCTGTTTCCGTGCGGGGCGTAATGTAGATGAGCGATTTGTCAGTTACCAAAGGATTATCAATCGTAAGGGTTGACCTTTGTGCCGATATGGTGGCCACTCCTGCAGACCCACTGGCAATGACTTCGATATCCGAAAGCGCAATCGCATCTTGCACAAGTTGTATATTGAGTTTTTTGACCGTGGCCGCTCCAGAGGCAATCAGATCTCCGATACTATTTATAGACAAAACCGCCGACCCGCTGGCGTTTTGAATAACCAGTTTACCTTTTTTGTCATTCTGAGCAGAATGCGAAGAAACCATGACATCAGGAAGTTGTATCACCAAATCCGAATCAGGCAGCGGAGAAATGACTCCAGCCGCAAGTTTTCCTTTTACGACAATATCTCCTTGCGTTTGCAAATTTCCATTTGTATCAATACTAACAAGTCCTGAAAGAAACGAAATACCGCCTTGGCGAAGTGGTTGTATTTGCAAATCGCTCCCAAGCACGTTAATTGACGAATCTGCAAGAATAAGATTTGCTCCAATACTTAATTGTCCGGTAATTGTTGTATCAGAAAGGCTTGCCGGGCCAAGGCTCATAAGCCCTTGCGTAAATGTGCCAAATGTTGTATTAAGATTGGCAACATAGGCTAATTGGGCAGAGTAGGAAGCAATATCGACTCCAGTTATAGGAAGTGTCATCGCTGATTGGGTTGCATAAACAACCAAACCCTCAATTTGATCAGCAATTATCTTGTTTGCTCGTAAGATGCCGGAGATGCTTGCACTGCTTGCTTGGATATTTCCGGCAAATCTTGCACTTCCACTACTATCTATACTAGCAACTGCAGAGCCACTAGCATTCTTAATTATGAATTTTGACGTATGCGTTGCAGAAGGGGAAGCAAGTTGCACAATAACATCAGTATCAGGAGAAAGAGGGCTTATGATATGAGTATGAATTTCGTCGATTTGAGCAATCGGACTAATAATCTTGTTCGCGTTTAAAATGTTGGTAGTTATTTGTTGGATGGTGGCCGCGGTTTGGGCAATGGTTTTAGCTGTTATGGCGATGACATTGTCAAGACCTCCATCATACCAAGAGAGATTCACAAATATCATAATCTTCCCCTTTGTCTCCTGTGTCCCGTCAAACGGCTCCAGTGCTTTTCCAATCACAATGCCGGGTTTGGTTGCTTTCATTGCCACCCCCGGAATTGGAGAGGAAGTAAGGTAATCACCAACCGAAATTGGGCCGTTTTCATTTGAAACCTTCACTGGTACTCGTCCGGAAAGGCCAATGGGGTAAAGATTGGGATGATGTGTATCTGGTTTTGCATCGGCATTGAGCGTTACACCGGGTTTTGTGGAAACAACACCGATGGTTTGCTGTTGATTGGGGACTGTTGATTTGACAACAGCCAGCGTATTTCCATCGTTTGCCGCAATAACAACATCACCCGGTTCTAATATCTGGGAAGAAATGTAATTTTCTGCAAGATCGGCAGACTGTACCGTTGTGTTGGTTGCATAAATTGTGCCGGCAATATGGGCTGATCCTAAGACTTCAAGTTTATAGTTTGGCGAACTCGTGCCAATCCCCACATTACCATTATCCAAGACGCTAAATTGTTGTATGCCTTCCGAATTTGTAGTAACCAATGACATGCCTGTGGTAGTTCCCAATCCCTGGATTTGCAAACGTGCGTTGGCTGTTTGGGTGCCAATTCCCACGTTTCCTGTTTTAATAAAACTATTATCACCGGATGTTCCCGCCAGATGTACGGTTGCCGAAGAAGAGGCAGTTGCTCCTAGATTGAGGGCATCTGTGATATTTGTTGGAGAAATACTCGATGATGTGCGCTGGAAGTACCCAAATGTGCCCGATGAGGGGGAAATCACCGTATTTACATAGAGTGTATTCCAATACAAAGAGGGAGATCCAAGGTCATAGGTGTTTGTTGCTCCTGGGCTTACTGTTCCTGCAACTTGCAATTTTGCGATTGGCGTAGCAACGCCAATGCCCATGTTTCCTGCAACATAGGTAGACCCGTCATTTTGCACGGTAAATTTAGCAGCGCCGGATGAGGATGCGCTAATGAGTGGTCCTCCTCCATTTTGGTTGAGAGTAAAGGCCGATTGGGCGCTACTGGTTGCTAAAATTGCGAACAAATCATCAACCTCCAAAGCCCCCGAGGCTGAAGGAATATTGTTATTGTTTGTACTATTATGTATGGGTTTTTGCAAATCTATTTTTCCCGATCCGTCAGGCACCAACTGTATATTGCCATTTGATCCGGGATTGGTTGCCAGTAAAAGCTTCTCCCCAGAAACCGCCAATTGTCCGCCAGTTGCTTGGATTGTATGTGGTGCAGATCCAGCCATGCTTAGATTGCCACCCGAATCTAAGGCCAAAATAACATTATTCTCTGGTGCATTCGCTTGGGTAATAAGGGGTAAGCCCTGCAGCGTTTCGGCGCCCGCAGCGTATGAGACGGTTGGAACTTGCTGGCGAGGAGTCAATTCCTCATCTGTCCCAACAGTTATTCCCAAGTACAAAGGAGAGGTTTGTAAAAAAATACTTTCGGGAATTGTTTTTTGCTTGCCCAACATGGCTTTGAATATGCCTTCTTGGTTTGGGGTAATGGTTTGTGTTTCTTCCCAAAGCAACGCATTGCCGAAAGAAGCACTACTATTATACAGAGCAAAACGAACCTGAGACGTTTTTATTACCGGATTATTACTGCTGTCAGTCAATCGTCCTTGGAACGACAGCGTTTGGGGCGAGGAAAAAATATTCTTTGTGATGCCCAAAACAGCTTGGTTGGTTTTACTTTCTCCAAAAAGATTCCGTGAGAAAGAAAATCCTAAGAAAGAGACAAAGAGAAAAAGTATGGCAAAGTGAACAAAGTGAACAATTGGATATGTATGATACTTTTTATACCATTCTGGTCTACTGTGATTTAGATGATACAAGAGCTTTTTATGTAATGAAAAGTATTTCGTCGAAATTGCCAGTGGCGCATAGAGAGATTTAGGAATGTTTTGTATTGTTCGAGCTTGCCAGCCCTGAGCTTGCCGAATGGGTCGAGAACTATAATCAGAGAAATCTTTAAAGAGTTGTCTTCCTTTCATTCTCCAGATGAGGGTTTCTGTTTGTTGCATTGCTTCGGCGAGCGGCATAATAAAGATGGCATCAAGCGCCCTGTCGGTAGCTTTTGTTATTTTTTGGATGAGTCGAAAAGGAGGAAATCTTGAGTATTGACTCTGTTTAAGGTTATCAGGCCAATCAATACGCAAACTTGTTAGGCTTATCAAATCCGCAAGAGCCGCGTTTGACGCGGCGAAAGGGGATTTTTTGGTGATCAAGCCTTCTCCCTGTGCCCACGCTATATACTTGCGAAGGGAGGAGAGTTTTCGGTTGATAGATCGAGCAGAGAAACCAGTTTTGAAGAGGCGCTCTTTATATTCCTCTAAAATAGCCATTCCTATCTTTTCAAACAGGTTTTTTTCTCTCATATCCCATGCATTTTCTACTCCTGTCACTTTTTCTAGCCACCGCAAAAACTGTTGTATATCTATGATATAGTTTTTAATAGTAAGATTAGATGCGTTATGGATGTAAAGATAATTTTTAAATGCTTTTATATGCCACTTATCAACAGCATGTATCTCTGAGGTTTTTTTCTGAAGATCAAATGGATTTATATCACTGTGTCCCTCCCGTTGTAAGAAGCAAAAGAATTTTTTAAGGGAAGACATATGCCGTTTCATAGAACGGGGAGTCAGTGTATCTGATTTTTTATAGATTTCTATTATTTCTACCGATGTGTCTTGTGGACTGAAGGGTTTATTAAATTGTTTTTCGAACCAAAGACAAAAATGACGTATATCGGCTTTATAATTTTTAGTCGTAACTTTCGAAAGATTTTTTTCTTTATCTTGTAGGTATTGATGGAACAGTGATAAAAAATCCATAAAACATCCCTTGTGCATCTTCGAGCCTTTACGTGTGAAAATTTCTGGTTAGCTTCAAGATTATACTGATTATACCGATTATTGGGATAGGAACAGTAATTATTTTACCAGCTACTTTTAGAATAGAGAAAATAACATACCAATGTCAATAACCTAGAGTACCATTAGATGAAGTAGTATGATATATTTTTATGGTAAAATAATTTTTATTTTTTGTTGTGAAAAATAACGCTAGACAGATTGTAGATATCTTTTTTCACAAATACAATTCGATAATAGTGATATTTTATTTCTTATTTTTTAACACGCTTACTATATCAATCTATATAAATATCCTATAAATGTAATAAAGCCATTTTTGTATAAACCTCTTTGTTTTGTATTTTTTTCGCTCTATGCAGTTTCTTAATTACAGAATTTGAATATCTGTCTAATGATTAGCACATGGTACAATACCTATTTGTCAGTTAAGTAATCTCAGTGCTAGGAATGAATAAGAAATTGTTTAGGCTGATAGAGGAATACAATTATAATTTTATATAAAATGGGATAGCAAATTTTCTTTTTTATTGGAGGTGCTTTTTTATGCGATTTTTGATCAAAACAAAGAGGATTATCATGCTTATTATACCAAGGAAAAATTGCATCGGGAATCCGAAAAAGTAGATAGTCCGTCCAAAAATAGGCCCATTGTCAAAAGTAAGGGTAAGATACGCAGTATACGGACCAAGGATAAAATTCTCCGGCCAAGAGAGAGGAATATTCCGACTCGAATTTGCTAAGACGTACGTTGGTTTAAGCATAATTTTCCCAATTGCCTGCCCAAACAGATTTTTTACTATGATTACTCCGTGAATACTCGTTGCGGTATTACCTGTGTTTTTAACGCGCAGAGCAAATTGCACGGGCCCTTTTCCTTGAAGGGTTGGCGTAGTAAACTCTTCAATAATACCTTCTGCTTTTATATGCTTCTCGCTTACCGAAAGAAGGACATGTGTTGCAATTCCTGCCTTTATCTGCATGGTAGCAATAGACTCCTTGTCAGCTATATTCTGAGTATCTATGGTATCTTTTGCTATGAATACGATCGAAAAGTAATAGTCTGATGGTCTTTCGTCTTTTGGTAGAGTAATGGACAAGGTAAGATTTTTTTTCTGTTTTGGAGCAAGGGTTATTGTATCAATAATTTCGGAACCATTGTAGATTTTGATTTTTTGGAAAATATCAGGGTCAGTTCTAAAAAAATCTTCTTTCTTAACATTGTAAAGCGGTTGTCCATTCTCTGCATCCGATTGTTGAAACGGCATAAAAACAATACCAAGTTTTGCTTCTTGATCTGTACGGTTTTCCAAAACAAGGGTTTTCGTAACCGTTTCCTCTGGTGCTGCTTGTATTTTGATTACGGAGGGAGAAATGCCCAAAGATAAAGCCGAAGCTTCAGCTTTATCTAAATGCAAAATTAAAAATGCAAAAGGCAAAAGTGCAATCCAAAAGTAAAAAGTTTGGAAACGAATAATTTTGAATTTTAACTTGTATTTTTGACCTTTGACTTTTGACCTTTGACTTTCCATATTAGAAGTTTGGTACGGCAATATACGTGACCGTGTTTGTATACATTCCGATTGGTTGTGTATTAGATATATTCACTTTATAAGTAACTGTTGTTTGTCTTTTTGTATCCTGGTTGTCTCCATTCATAATAACTTGTGCGGGTTCGTTCTTGCTCGCATTGGCAAAGCGTTTGTATCCTTTTTGCAAGCTAAATCCGTTTTCGCGATACCCAAGACCATACGAAAGAATGCTATTCCACAAAGTAGCTCTGTCCTGCGTGCAGGAGCCGTTGTCGCAGGTTGTATCGGGAATTATTTTGTTTTCCGAAGTGGAAAGTTCATGATCTTCAAATGCCTGGATGGAGTATTCATTTGCACTACCAGGTACAATACTCAACATAGTGGTTCGAGTAACCGGATTTGTTGCCGACAGCTTGCCAAAATCAACAAACATGTCCGATAGCGAAAACACAAATGGGGAAGGGAGGCTTTCTGTTGTTGTCTGGATGGGTGTCGCCTCGGTTTTTGTCTGGTTTTCGGCATTTCCCGGGATAATCTGCTGCGTTTCCAAGAAATAATTTTGATTAGACAGCGTTGTAGCGCTCGCAGGCGCAATATCAAGAATAAAGAATAAAGAATAAAGAATAAAAATTTTTATCCCATGATTCATTATTCCTGATTCATTATTCATAGTAGTTTTTATGTTTTTGATTTTTTACCAAAGAAAAATGCGACGGGACAAAGAAACACAAGCGACCCCAGCATGGCAAGATTTCGAAAAACATCGCCCCGAAGACCTAAAGGCAGAAAAAGACCAATAATGCCGATCATAAACACCAAAACAGTAGGAAAGCTAAATGCGAAGGCAATACCAAAAGATAAGAAATAGAGAAGGAAAAATAGCGGGGAAGAAAAGTTTCCGCTCATCAAAACAACAAGCACAATAACAGTGTTGAGAATAAATAGCCCCCACAGATCATTTTTTACATTGTGTAGAAAATCGAAATTTTTTCTTTTCAGAGCGATGGCCGTATAGCATACAAGCAATAGTCCCAACAATTCCAGTGTGTACTGTGAAAGATTTGTTTGTTGCCAAATAAAGATACATCCAAAAGAAAGCAGTAACAAAAGTGCTTGCCAAAGAATTTGCATGTCCTAATGGTAGTGGGTTATGGCAAAAAACGCAAGAATTAGCAATCCAAAATCTTCTCTTGTGATTCGGATAATCTCACGGTATAATAAAGCTCATGCAAAAGAAATCTACAAAGGCAGCACAGTACAACCCAAGTGCAATTGAATCAAAGTGGCGAGAACTTTGGGAAAAAAGTGGGATTTACAAGCCAGATTTAGATAAAGCCAAAAAATCCTTCGACTCCGCTCAGGATCAGCCTTTGGGCAGACCCTTCTATAACCTCATGATGTTTCCGTATCCATCGGCCGAAGGTTTGCACGTTGGAAGCGTTTTTACTTTTAGCGGTGTCGATACCTATGGGAGATTCAAAAGAATGCAGGGATACGACGTATTCCAACCCATGGGTCTTGATGGCTTTGGCATCCACAGCGAAAATTATGCGCTTAAGGTTGGTCGTCATCCCAAGGAGCAAGCGAAAATATCACAGGAGAACTTTTATCGGCAACTGCGTTTAATCGGCAATGGGTTTGATTGGAGTAGGAAACTAGAAACATATGATACAAACTATTACAAATGGACTCAATGGATCTTTATTCAACTCTTCAAACGAGGGTTGGCATACCGCAAGAAAGCGCCGGTCAACTTTTGCCCATCCTGCAAGACCGTATTAGCAGACGAGCAGGTTGTACAAAAACTCAAAACTCAAAACTCAAAACTCAAAGCTACAGCGCAAAACTCAAAAGTTGAGACCGAAGAAAAAATTGGGGTTTGTGAGAGATGCGAGACTCCTGTTGAAAAAAGAGATCTGGAACAATGGTTTTTTAAGATCACCGACTACGCGGATCGGCTGCTTGCCAACATTCCAAAGCTCAATTGGACAAACAAGGTCAAAATCGCCCAGAAGGAATGGATCGGGAAAAGCGAAGGCGTGACACTTCGTTTTAAAGTCAAAGATATGGATATCCATTTTGAAATGTTTGATTCTGTGCCCCAAACATTTATGGCCCAGACGTTTACTGTTATTGCAGCCGAGCATCCAAAGCTCTACGACCTCATCAAAGGAACAGAATACGAAAAACCAGTCATGGAGTTTGTGGAGCAAATCAAGCAAAAGAAGAAAATCAAAAAGTTTGATCTTGAAAAAGAGCCGGAAGGCATATTTACCGGCAGATATATAGAGTACGCGCCAACAGGTAAGCTTATTCCTATTTGGGTAGCCTCGTTTGTTATTGCCGAGTATGGTAGTGGAGTAGTCAATGCAAGTGCCCATGATGAGCGTGATTTTGCTTTTGCCAAGAAATATAATCTTGAACTTCATCCTGTTATGTTTCCCGATGATCCAGTGGAGGCTCAAAAAGTCAAAAATCTAGAATTTTGCTATCACCATGCACCAGATGGCATATTGCAAGAGCCAACAGAGTTTAAGGGAAGAAAATGGGGAGAAGTGCGAGAAGATATTATAAAATATATCGAAAAGAAGGGGTTTGGGAAAAGAACATCGCAATATCACCTTCGCGATTGGCTCATCTCAAGGCAACGCTACTGGGGACCACCGATCCCCATGGTTTTCTGTTCAAGCTGTGCGGAGAAAGGTGAGTCATGGTTTACCACTAAAGAAGCTCAGTCTCACCATGGGGAAATCTCAAATCTCAAATCTCAAATCTCAAATAAAAAAATTGGAAATTGGAAATTGGAAATTGGAAATTTGAGCGAAGCGATGCGTGGCTGGCAGCCAGTGCCAGAAAAGGATTTACCCGTGCTTCTTCCTGATGTCAAAGATTGGCGGCCGCAGGGTAGCGGAACATCACCTCTTGCCAACCACCCAGAGTTCTATAAAACCACCTGTCCAAATTGCAAAGGCCCGGCCGTGCGAGAGACAGATGTCTCGGATACGTTTTTGGATTCAGCATGGTACTTCTTTCGTTACATCTCAACAGAGTTCAAAGATGGTGCTTTCGACAAAGAGCGAGCTAAAAAGTGGCTACCAGTTACCATGTATATCGGCGGAGCCGAGCATTCCGTGCTTCATCTGTTATATTCTCGCTTTATTACCATGGTGTTTAAAGACATGGGCCTCATCGATTTTGAAGAGCCCTATGCCAGATTTTACGCACATGGACTTATTATCAAAGACGGCGCCAAGATGAGCAAAAGCAAAGGCAACGTTATAAACCCCGACGACTATTTAATAAAATATGGCGCAGATACAGTTCGTGCCTATCTTCGATTTATTGGCCCTTTTGACATGGGCGGGGACTTTCGAGACTCGGGAATCGAGGGAATGGAGAAGTTCTTAAAGAGAGTTTGGAAATTTGTGACTACAAAGGAATTTACCAATACATCGTCGATTGATTTGTATCTCAACAAGCTCACCTGGGAAATTACAGAAGAGTTGGAAAGCCTCAGATTCAATACATGTATGGCAAGGCTTATGATGTACTACAACTTTCTTGTTAAAAAAGATGCTCAAGGAGGCGTTTCTAGAGAGGAAGTGCTTGCTTTCATAAAGCTGCTTGCTCCTTTTAT
>Ga0209515_10000552_pt1 | contig 66614 bp, 70 predicted proteins | sample Subgroupgradi54m_FD_187454 | JGI IMG/M metagenome (GOLD analysis project Ga0209515, IMG submission 187454) | Subsurface groundwater microbial communities from S. Glens Falls, New York, USA - GMW60B uncontaminated upgradient, 5.4 m (SPAdes)... ...
TTTCGGCGCCAAAAGCTGCCTGCTTTTTGCAAAATGATTTCCTAATTCCTTTCTGTCCTGCCGCTCAAAAAATACCGGTCTTTCTTTTGTATTTTGCATGTGGCGCGGGAGAGATTCGAACTCTCACAAGTTTAAAGCTCACGGGTTTTTGAGACCCGCATGTCTACCATTCCATCACCGCGCCTTTAATTAGTTTTTAGCTTTGAGCTTTGCGTTTTGAGCTTTAATATTATATACTTTCCATTATGACACTTCAAGAAATCTATGATTTGGCGCTCAAAATGGGTATAGAAGCTGATCCGCGCGGAAAAAAAGGCGTTTTGAAAGCTTTAGCCGATTTAAAAAAAACATATAGCCAGCTTTCTGAAAAAAAGAAAAAGTTTTTTGACAAAGAGTCTTTGAACAATCCATATTCCGACTCCCGTATACTGCTTGGTGATTCCAAAACGCAGGTAAAGAAAATTATGGCAGGTATAGATAGCGATGGAGCAGAGCCTCTTTTAATGGACAGACTTAATCAAAAAGGAGCAAAAATTGATTTGTTAATTTCTCATCATCCGGGTGGACATGCCCTGGCAAGTCTGCATGAAGTTATGGATTTGCAGGTTGATTCGTTTGCACAGGCGGGTGTTCCTGCAAATGTAGCTCACGCGCTTTTTGAAGAAAGAAAAGGTTATGTGAAAAGACGCTTTGGTCCTTTGAATCACAGTCAGGCAGTTGACAGTGCGAGGCTTTTGGGAATTCCTTTTATGGTTTTGCATACGATTTGGGATAATCTTGGCAACAAATTTATGAACGACTATATTGCAAAAAGGCAATTTGAAACTGCAGGTGAAATTTTGGATTACATTTCGGAAATTCCGGAATTTATAGAAGCAATTAAGGGAAAATCAGGTCCAAGTATTGTTGCGGGAAGCGAATCAAGTAGGGCTGGTAAAATTTTTGTCGGATTTACAGGCGGAACAAATCCCTCAAAAGAACTTTATCTTGAAATGGCAAAAGCAGGAGTTGGGACAATTGTTGAAATGCATGTTCCAGAGGACGCAGTTATAGAGCTTAGAAAACAGCATGTTAATGTTATAGACACAGGACACATGGCTGCGGACTCAATCGGGGCAAATATATTTTTGGATGCGCTTTTAAAAAGAGGAGTGGAAACTATTCCTTGTTCGGGGCTAATCCGCATAAAACGCTAAATAGAAAATATGGACTTTGCAAAAAATTTTCTTCGTGGAAATGATATTCTGCGTGTGCTTCGAATAAGGCCGTTTTTCTTCATGATGCTTTCCGAATTTTTCTCCCAGCTTGCATTTAACATGCAGCATTTTGTTTTGATTTTTATTATTTATGGTTTGACACATTCTAATACCGCAGTGTCCGGAATGATTCTTTCTTTTATGGTTCCTGCGGTTTTGTTTAGTGTGATTAGCGGAGTTTATGTTGACAGATGGAATAAAAAGAAAGTTTTGCTGTACACGCATTTAATCAGGGCCACTCTTATTTTACCGTTTTTGATTTCCGGACTTCACCTTAGCTTAATATATATTTTAACTTTTTTGATTGCGGTTATAACACAATTTTATATTCCGGCAGAATCGTCTATTATCCCAAGTATAGTTCCCAAAAAACTCATTATCCCTGCGAATGCGGTATTTGCATTCAATATATACGGGAGCATGCTTATCGGATATATATTCTCCGGACCTATGCTTCTTTGGTTGGGAAGAACAAACACGATTATATTTTTAATTGTGCTTTTTCTGATAAGCGCATTTTTTGTTGCAGGGATTAAACTTGCAAATGGAAAAAAAGAAAGTAAGGAGGAGAACATTATTTCTCCAAAACTTAATTATTCTGTTGCAAAAGAAGCAAGTGAGATATTTATTTTCATAAGGAAAGCCAAAAAAGTTATGCATGCTCTTTTGATGCTGACAATTGCTCAGGCTGTAATTTTCATGTTTGCAGTTTTGGCTCCGGGTTATGTTACGACCATTCTTGAAGCGCCACTGGAAAGTCTTTCAATAATTCTTGTCGCGCCCGCAGGTTTGGGCTTGGGGCTTGGAGCTTTAATGTTGGGAAGTCTTGGTAAAAAAATCAGAAACAAATGGGTAAGTCCTGCCGGGTTTATGGTGGCTGGAATTGTTTTTATTTTGCTGCCTCTTGCAAGCCGTGTTAGCTCATATGGATTTGTGCATAATCTAAATTCTATTCTGCCTCCAATTATTCATATAAATATATTACATATTATTGTTTTTTTGGCTTTTATTATTGGTTTTGCTATTTCTTTGGTATTTATTCCTTCCAATGCGACTATTCAAATAGAAACAAATGAAGAAATGAGAGGCAGAATGTATGGATTATTAAGCTCTTTAATTGGTGCCGTTTCTTTTCTGCCTGTAATTCTGGCCGGAGGAATTGCAGATGTGCTTGGGGTTGGTGCGGTTATTACAGGGGTCGGAATTCTCATGGTAATTCTTAGTATTTGTTATTTATTTGTAATTAAATTCTAGCCAAACTTGGTTTACTATGCAGTATTTTATATTCGTTCTTTTAATCTGCTTTTTTATTTTTCTTTATTGTGTATATGTGCTGAGTAATGATGATTTTATTTTTTTACGACGCGATGTAACAATGGAAAAACTTTTCAATATAGTTTTTCTCGGCGGGTTAGTAAGTCTTTTTTCATCAAGACTTTTTTATGGACTTTTTCATTCAAAAGTTATTATTTCCAATCTATTTTATTTTTTACTTATTCCTTATTTTCCCGGATTGTCTCTTTTGGGGGGAGTGGTAGGAATAGCAGCATATTTTTTGTTTCTAAGTCTTCGTAAAAAAAGCTCACTTCCTTTGGGAAGAATATTGGATTTTTTCTCAATTGCATTTTTGATATCGCTTCCGGTTGGATTTATTGGTTTTCTTATGTTTGCTCCGGAAAGTACAGTTTTCATAAAAGCAGGAAGTTTCGCTCTCACATATTTTATTTTATTTATAATTTTTTTGAGATTTCTTTTGCCCAGGCTTTTGAATGGAAAATTAAAAGAGGGGACAATTGCTCTTATTTTTTTATTATGTTTCTCAATGGTAAGTCTTATTTCCAATTCGTTTCCTGCAATAAGTGTTTTGAATTATTTTAAAAACTTTGAAAATTTAATATTAATCGCAGTTCTTATCGCATCCGGAGTTTTCCTTACAAAACAAGAGAATTTATTTATACAAATTAAGAGGTTACTAAGATTTTAGTCTTCCTGCGGATACGGCGTTTCTTAGCGCATCTAAGAGCGGAGGATCTTCTGGCAAGCGATTTTCCCGCAATGCTCTTGCCGCTATTCCATTTCCCTCGCGTGTGATTCCCATTAAAAGGTCAATTGGGGAAGGTAATTTTTTTCCAGGTTTGGCTTCATCCTCCGCAAAACCGATGATTGCATAAACCGTATCTGTTAGCTTAACTTCCCCTCTAAATTCCTCATACATGAGACGAGTCATATAATAGTCTAAAGATCTTCCGATTTTTTTCCGGCTCAGATTAAGCTTTGCCAGGACATCTCTTACGCTGTCATTTTTCATCAATGCCAAAAGAAGATGACCGTCCCCGGCATAATTATTGTGATTCATTTCTGCAAGGTCCATAGCGCGGTTGAAGACGAGACGCGTCGGATCTGAAAATCTCTTAAATTCAGGTCTTGGAGATCCTAGCCCTAGCCGTTTTTCCATATTTGATTTAGATTATATTATGAGTGTGTTGTGAATGCAAATTTGACTTTTCCTTTAAAAAAGAACATAGAGACTCATTAATTGGAATTATGTAGGATTAGTCATTGACAATGTTTTTTGTTTATGACTAAAATGATTTAAATCATTAAAGCAAGATGACGCAGGTTTCCAGATATCCAATTTCAACAAAAGTTGCAGATAGAATCTTTGAAGTTTTCTTAAAAACTTTGGTTGAGATAAAAAACAACAAAGAAGCAGATCAGTTTATTTCTGATCTCTTAACTCCGACCGAGAAAATAATGCTTGCAAAAAGACTTGCAATAGCATTTTTGCTTGAGAAGGGTTATGATTATCGGACAATTCAGAAGATTATTAGAGTTAGCTCTCCAACAATTGCCTCGGTCAATACTGCTCGTAAATATGGAAGCGAGGGCTATAAAAGACTAGTTTCAAAAATTATAAGAGAGGAAAAATTGATAAGTTTTTTTGATGAAACAATTGAAAAATTATTATCTAAACCATCGGAATTGGAGAAGGGAAGTGGATCATGGAGTTATCTTAGGGATAAGGCCAAGGACAGAGAGTATAAAAACAAAAAAGCATTTTAAGTGCTTCAATGATTTAAATCATTGAAGCAAAATAGAATTTTCACATTTGATTTGAGTTTGAGTTAAAGATTTAAAAATTATTTTTGTGGAGCTTGATTTTGTAAAAGCAAATTTAACGAGGATTAGGAAATTGCGCGGGGGAAGCTGATTTTGACTTGAGGCTTCCTATAACTGCAACCCGCATTTCAATATTCATGTTTTGTTTTGCAATGCGTTTAGCATCCGGATTTATATTTGGATTAGCTAGAAAATCCTCAACACGCTTCAAAAATATTGCATTTTCGCTTCCTTGTTCTTGTTTGGGTTCTCCTAATGGCTCTTTTTCTCTCGGCGATGTCATATAAAGGGGATTATATAAAGATTGGGTTATAAAGTCAAACTTAATGATATAATCAGAATATGGAACCTAAGATTATTTTTGAAGATGAGAGCTTGCTGGTTTTGGATAAACCGGCAGGGATGATCGTTAATAGATCTGATACAACAAAAGGAGAGAAGACCGTGCAGGATTTTGTTGAAGAATATTTTAAAATTCCAAATCCAAAATTTCAAATTCCAAATAAATTACAAATTCAAAAAAATAATGATCAAAACAGCCCTGTTTTTATTAGCCCGGAGGATAGTTTCTTAAATAGAGCAGGAATAGTTCACAGGCTTGACAAGGAGACTTCGGGAATTCTTTTGGTTGCCAAAACTTTGGAAGCATTTGTCAATCTTCAAGCCCAGTTCAAAGAGAGAAAAGTGCAGAAAACCTATATTGCTTTGGCTCATGGGAAAATTGAGCCTGCAGAGGGGGAAATAAATGTGGCTGTAGGAAGACTTCCCTGGAACAGAAAAAGATTTGGAGTAGTTGCGGATGGACGAGAATCAGTGACTAAGTATAAGGTGTTATCAGTTTTCAGTTCTCAGTTGTCAGCTAACAGTCAGCCGGTTCTCAGTTCATCGGTTCCGACAAACCGACAACAGACAAACCAGAATCTGAAAACGGAAAACCGAGAACCGATAACTGAATATCTTTCTTTTCTTGAGCTTTATCCCAAAAGCGGGAGAACGCATCAGATTAGAGTCCATTTGCAATATATTCATCATCCTATTTTTGCAGATCCTTTGTATGCGGGACGGAAAACTTCAAGAAACGATAGGGAATTGTTGCCCCGTGTCTTTCTCCACGCTTCCAAGATTTCATTTACGCATCCGGAAACGAATAAGCCATTATCTTTCGAAAGCCCCCTACCTGAAGATCTTAAGCGCTTTTTGGACAGCCTTAATTCTTGATTTTATTATTGGTTTATTGGTAATATTGGTAGTATTGGTAGTATTTTAAGGACGGTGAATAACTATGGCTGGATTGGGAGGATTTTATAAAGGAGAAAAGAAGAAAAAGAAAAAAGATACAAAGAATTTATCTTCGATGTCTATGGGCATGGGAGCCCCCACTTTTTCTCTACCCAAAATAATAGAGAAGAAAAAATCCGTTTATTGAGCGGCGGCAAAAGATTTCTAACTGCCTATGAAGGAAAAAAGGGAACAGGGAGTTAATAATGCCAGAATTGCTGTTATTTTTTTTGTATTTTTGGCTTTTGTTGTTGGATTATCATTGATTTTCAAAATCATTGGAGTAATAGGAGATGGTAAATTTGATTCCGAGAAAAGATTTAATTTAGTTATTGCCAACAAGAAAGATACGGAAGTAATGTCTTTTTCTTCTTCCAAAAATCTTGCAATTTTCAGACTCAACAAAAATATTAACTCTCTTGATACAGGCAGGCTTCTGGAAATACCTATTGACGGATTTATCGAGTCCAAAAACCTGGATTTAAATCAAAAAGTAAATTCTTTATTTTTCAAATCAGCATTAAATTATCAACATCTCAAAACAAATCTGACTATCATAGATTTGTTTAAGCTTTATTTTTCAACCATGGGAGTTGCAGACGGGGACATAATTACAAAAAAAGTAGGTTATCAAATGGAAGGTGCCGAGATTGACAAAATTTTAAATAGACTTGTTGCAGATGAATTAATAGAAAAAGATAACCAAACAATACAGGTTGTTAACGGAACTGACATAATAGGGTTGGGAAATAGACTTGCCCGGCTCATTACAAATATGGGGGGAGATGTTATAATAGTTGCGACATCAGATAGCCCGAAAAAAAAGTCCGTAATATCATATATGAATAACAAAACTTATACTGTAAAACGATTGGAAAAAGTATTAGGATATCCTGCTGTACAAGAAGATAGTAATGCAATTTCCGACATTAGTATTATAATAGGTGAGGATAGTATAAAAGAATTACCCTTTTAGTCTATGAATATTTGGTTTGTGGTTATCATAATTGCGTTAATTTCAATAATTCTTGCATTGTTTTCTCTAAAAAACTTGAACAATAAGTCGCATTTTAACTCCGTAAAGAAAAAACTTTCAAGAGGAAGAGTGGTTTTTCAGGATTCCTCGTCAGAAACATAGCTATTTTCATCATCTTCTTCCCTCAAGTCTTTGTAGTTTTTTGCATTTGCTTTTTCCTTGGAAAGACTCAGGTTCTGATCGGGAGTTTGTGGGAAAGAAGGCTGATTTTTGTATTTGCTTGCTCTTTTGGTTTCTTTTACAAAAACTGAAAGATTATGTTCGGTTGCTGATTTTATACAAGCCGTATAAGTATTGCCGCCTTTCATAAGCTTAATCAGTCTTCTGCCTATATCATCGGGGAATACGCCCAGATATTGTTCGTTTTGGTCTTGTATAAAAATTTTAGATCTTTTCGCGCAAATAATTAACGGCTGTCCTGTTGTTAAGAGCAAAATAATTTTGGGTGAAGCAGTATTAACAAGGGAAATAATTTTGGTTTTGCCTGTTTCCTCAAGGAAAATACTGTTAACGCCTTTGGCAGAGGACAGACTCTTTGTAATTTGTCTTGGGCCCAAATCAGTTAATTTTTTTATGTTTCTTATAGCAATTTGATTTAAAATATCGATTTTGAGTACTTTTCTGTAAGTAGACTTGGCATCCTGAATTTTGCCTAAAATAGTAAAAGCGTATGCCAAGCGGTTGAGAGCATCAATATCTTTTGGATTTTCATTGATAAGAGCTTTGTTTAGAGAGGTCGCGTTTTTCCAATCACCCAAGAGCATTGCCTGAATGGCCTTATCTTTTAATAGTGTCATTTGCGGATAGAATTAGGGATATTGTTGAGGAAGATAATACTAGGTTTTGTTGCAAAAGTCAATGGTGAAAGGGTATAATAAAGCGTCTAGTTAGCGAGCGTCTAGCGTCTAGTTTTTATTTTTTAACTGAACGCTGAACGCTAGTTGCTAGGGGCTAATATGAGTGGACATTCAAAATGGGCTACGATTAAAAGGGCAAAGGGTGCTGCTGATCTCAAAAGAGGCCTGACCTTTACCAAAATCTCAAATGCCATAACTATTGCTGTTAAACAAAGCGGGGGAATAACCGATATCACAAATAACTTTAAATTAAGACTTGCTGTTGAAGCGGCCCGAGCTGCCAATATGCCCAAGGACAATGTGGAAAGAGCGATTCAGAAGGCTATTGGGAAAGACGCGGGAGATGTTGCGGAGGTTATCTATGAAGGATTTGCTCCGGAAGGGGTAAGTGTAATTATCGAGGCTGCGACAGATAACAGTCTTCGGACAACAAGTGAAATAAAAAGCATTTTTAACAAAGAAGGCGGAAATTTTGGCCAACCCGGCTCTGTTGCATATCAATTTCGAGAGGAAGGTCAAATAGTTATTCCTAAAAACGGTAAAACTATAGATGAACTTTTTGAAATCGCAGTTGAGAGCGGGGCAGAGGATATAGAAGATGCAGATAATAAAGCTATAATAACAACTGCATATTCCGATCTTTCTTCTGTTCGGGAAAAATTAACAGAAAAGGGGATTACTCCTGAAAGAATAGAGGTTATTCGAAAACCCTTAACTCCTATAACAATTTCTGATCCTGAAAAATTACAAAGAGTTGTCAATTTTCTTGATAAAATAGAGGAACTGGATGATGTTCAAAAAGTTTACTCAAATTTGGCGCAAAGTTAAAAAAAAGAATAGCTTTCTTTTTAACATTCCAAAAAGACAAAAATTCGTGATAACAGTTTTGGTTTTGTCTTTAATGCTATTTTTCTCAGAACAATTATTTGGTAAGGGGGGAATATATATTGCCATTCTTTTATCTTTCCTCACAGATCTTTTTATCCTTTGGGCTATAAGGCGTGATCTAAAGGATAATTTTTCACCTCAAGTTTTCATCCTGCCTTTATTGTACACTTTGGCTTGTGCTTTATTTTATTTTTTGGTTCCCGCAAGGTTTCTAACTAGAGTGGGGATGACTTCTCTCTACGCGCTGGGACTTTACTCATTACTCCTGTCGGAAAATATTTTTATTGTCTCTTCGATTAGAACGATTGCGCTTTTGTCATCTGCCCGTACAGTATCTTTTATTGTGACCATATTGTCTTATTTTTTTATGGCAAATGTCGTTTTCTCTTTGCATCTTAATCTGATTTTAACGCTATTTTTTGTCTTTGCTTTTTCTTTTCCTCTGATTTTACATTCCATCTGGACGCACACACTGGATAGTAATTTCCGTTCGCAGCTGGAATGGATAATGTATATTGCGGTTGCTCTTACAGAAACATCATTTATTTTGTGGTTTTGGCCAACAACTCCGACCATAATAGGACTGTTTTTAACGGGACTTTTCTATATTCTGGTTGGTATATCTCAAATATGGCTGGATAAAAGGCTTTTTAAAGGAGTAATGTGGGAATATATTTGGGTTGCTGTAATTATATTTTTGGTATTTATTACATTCAGTTTACGGTCTTCATAACAACTTCTCATCCAACCTTATTATAATACTTAAGTTATCTAGAAATTATGACATTGGAAAATTTGAATAATCAAAATCATGCACCGCGAGAATTTCTTTCTGAAGAATTTCGCCGCCTTACAGGTCAAGAAGAAGGAATACTGAGGGAAATAGAGGGTGCATCTTTTATAGATTTAGATCTAGACACGATTGAAGAACAGGGAAATGCAGGCAGGCGATTTCGATATAGGAAACCCTCTACACACATCTTATTAAAAGCTCGCTCAACAATAACTCGAGTAGGTTTTTTTCGTGATCCAGAAAAGTTCTTTATTCCGGGTAGCGGTGGAAAGAACTTAACTGTACAAGAAGAATTGACTAGAATAGATACTGAAGAATTAAGACAAAGAACAGGGCTAAAAGATATAGTTGAAATTATTCCAAAGGAAGCGTCTGTTCTTACAGGATTAGTTTTTAAAAATTATGATGAAACAGGAAGTTGGTTATTTGGAAAGGAATATGCTGCTGCTCAAGGCTTAGGGCAGATATTTGGCAGAACTAAACATCTGGTAGATAAGTCCGGCTCCAAGTCCGCCTTTGTTGGATTTGTTGATGATGATGGCCGTATGGATGTCCGCAACTGGCCTGTTGATAAGGGGTCTAAACCTCTTTTTGTTGTTCGTGTGATAGTAGCAAGAAAATAAATAAGAAAAAGCACAACCTAAAAATTTACTCAATATCAAAGCAGGGAAGAGGAGTCCTTCGACTTCGCTCAGGATATTAGCCTCAAGTGATATAGTTTGATATGGGTTCTTACAATATTATAGGACTTAATTATTTAAATTCTGCTATGTAGAATGTGGATAACTCTTGTATTTTCACGGGATTATGCGAGAATTTTCACGGACAGCTCATTTCCCGTTGGTCGGGGTCCTGTCACTCGATTCCTTCCCGTCAGTGCTCCTTTTCTAGCATTCTGATGAATGACGAAGTGCGCGCTGCCGGAACCCTTCCTCTCGTGCCACCCCTTTAATTGAAAACATTGAATGTTAGCCTTGAAACTAATAGTTTGGATTGATAAATCAAGCTAGTACGAAAAAAATACGAATGCGCTAATCTGCATGTTTTTGAGGCTAAAATCGTGAGTTTAGCTCGATAATACAATCTAAATTACGACGCATCCGGACATGGGGTGGAGAGGAGTTTTAATGATTAATGATTAAGGATGAAGGATTAATGATTGAGGCATAAGATGCAGAGAGAGAATAGCTCACTCGAAAGAGTCATCTTATTCTCTTTACTTCTTGTCCTGAAGTTGCAAGGTAAATTTATGTGTTATAAGCACCTTGGGGAGAGAAAGTGATTATGTCGTACAATATAACTTTTACGACACCACTCGGCTTCAAATCCTTGGAGAAGTGGTTCAATTCAGTTAATAATTGATAGTTAATAATTAAAAATTTAATGTCAGCGTCTTCTCTTAGATGAATTATTCTCTATATTTTACTTAACCCGGATTTTTATCCACTTCCCCACTATGGGACTATATTTTATTTATTTTTGAAGCTAATTGAGGCTAAAATTATAAATTATCATCCCCTGTCAGACTTTTCATCATGGGGAAGATATTTATATGTCTATTTGCCTTGATCCCCAGCTTCTGCTAAAATTCACCCTATGGTTGAATTATTTGAAGAACCTATTCGTCGATTGGGGGAAAACCATCCTGTACCAGCTGGGATTATATCGGGACTTATAAAAAGCTTAGAGGTTGCCAAATTGATTCCTAAAAGCTTGGAAGATGATAATCAAACTGACAAACCCGGATTAGTCTGGGAGAAAGATCCGAAAACGAGAGAGAGATTTTATAAACATAAAAAAGGAAATTTTTCATTTTTTCCGGAAAGAGGAACGATTATCTTTAAGACAGATGATGGCGAAAAGATGATACCCCTAGGATCTAGTGAAAATAAGACTTTAATATTGTTAACAGAAAACATAAATAAGGTTGTTCCGTATAGTGATTTTGGCGAATTAAGTCCTGATCGTAATAACCATGGCAATAGTCCTTCTGTTGATAAACGCTTGGCAGTATGTATTAATCGTTTGAGGAATAAAATAGATCCCGAAACCAAGGGAGATCGCTCAAGAGAGACCTCAAGCATTATTCGTTCGTATAGATCATTTGGATACGAATTGGTGGATTTGAAGAATAAAGAGGATATGCGCGTCGCAAAATAAAATCTGCTATAGTAATAGTATGTCTTCACTGCCGGAACTTATTGATCAATTCCTGGAATATTTGGAGATTGAAAAAAATTGTTCGAAATTAACCATCCGCGATTACAGGCATTATTTGGAAATCTTCAGTCTTTGGTTTACGGAAAACATGCCTTCGATGTCCATAAAAGACCTGGATTTGGTAACTGTTAGAAAATACCGCGTTTTCTTGGCAAACCGCGAGGATAAAAAAGGATTAACACTTAAACGAGTTACGCAAAACTATTATGTCATCGCACTTCGATCGTTTCTCAGATTTCTTATCAAAAATGATCATGCGACGCTGGAACCCTCAAAAATTGATTTACCTAAGACCGAAAGCAGAAGCTTGAAGTTTTTGGAACGAGAACAAATTGACAGAATGGTGACTTCGATTGATACTTCCAAGGAAGACGGTATTAGAGATAGAGCTATTTTTGAATTATTATTTTCAACCGGACTTCGTGTATCCGAACTGGTTGGACTTAATCACAATCAAATCAATTTTGATCGCCGGGAGTTTGGGGTTATTGGAAAAGGCGGACGGGCGCGGGTTGTGTTTGTTTCCGACCGGGCCGAAGAATGGGTTACCAGGTATTTGAAAGAGCGCAAGGATAATTTCAAGCCATTATTTATCCGCTACTCCGGAAAAATTATAGAAGATGATAATGGGGAAAAAATGAGATTAACAGCGCGAAGTATCGAGCGGATTGTCAAAAAATATGTAAGAGTTGCCCGTTTGCCGGTGGATGCAACTGTTCATACGCTAAGACACTCATTCGCAACAGATTTACTGACAAATGGTGCAGATTTAAGAAGCGTTCAGGAAATGCTAGGACACAAAAATATCGCAACCACCCAAATCTACACTCATGTTACCAACAAGCAACTCCGCGATGTCCATAAATCTTTTCATAGCGGAAATAAGTAAGTTACAAAGTCTCGTAGGAGAGGGTGATATTAATTGTAATAGAGTTTTCCCCGGGTTCTAGATTTGTGTCTGCAGATTTTGTTTCCAGTGCGCCCATCATCATTGGCCGGGGTTCAAAATTGCCTGATTCCTGAACATCAACAATTTTTCCCAAACGAATTCCTGTTACTTTTGCAAGATTTTCTGCTTTTTCTTTGGCTATTTTCACCGCTTCTGTCCGAGCCTTATTTTCCAGTTCTTTCTGGGTTTTTTCATTGAATGTAAAGTTTATACTTCCTACCAAATTAGCACCAATCGAAGTTGCAGTATCAATAGCTTTGTTGGCGATATCTATTGGAGTGATATTTATTTCAAGGGTTTGGCTTACGGTATAACCAGTGATATTTTGCTCTCCCCTACCAAAATCATAATTTGGGTTAACGCTGTAATTAGTGGTTTTAATATCTTTATCGCTAATTCCCAATTTTTTTAAGTCTTCAATAATCTTATTTGCTGTAGTATTAGTTTGATTTTGTGCGGATAAGACTGTTGAAGCTGTTTTAGTAACGCCGATTGAAAGCTGAGCTGTGTCAGGAATTCCTGTTGCCTTCCCTGTTCCCGAAACACTGAATAAATTTGTTTTTGTTGTTGTGATGCTATTTACAGAGAATGGAATTGGACCTATTAATTTTGTGTAAAGAAAAAGCCCGAGGAAAATAAAAAGAACTGTTAATAATGGAGTTTTCAAGGTTTGCACGAATTAATAATAGAGGTTTGGTAAATCGTTGTCAATATTTTTAAAGTGAAGCTAGTCTTAGGAAGCAGATTTGGGCGAATATAAAAAGCTAGACATATTATAAACATGCTTATATGAATCTCTTCCAAACTCAGCCCCAGCAGATATGTATTTTGGGCAATGATAATCTTCTGTTAAAATTCCCTCTTTAAGTCTTTGTGCAAGTATATCTACCAGTTTAAATCCTGAATTGTCTTGTTTTAAAAGATCTGAAGCATTTTGTATTTGGTAATTAAGTAAAATATGTAAATCCGCCTTTTCCACTTGGGACAAATGAGAATTATCAGGATCATCAAGCATCAGACCTATGGATTTATTCTTGTCGCCCCTAATCTCATCTTCTGCAAGAAGAAGCATGTTGGAGACAATGCTAATGCTGAGTGCGAAATCAAAATAAAACATAAACCTTGAAAACCTTTTTTCTGTTAGGGATATAACTGCTTCGTCTCTCTGATTGCTCGCAAATTTTTGTAGAAGTTGTGCAGACAAAAAAGGTCTAGAAACGGGCCCTTTTTCCGCTTCAAGAATCTTTTTTCCCTGCAATAAGAAGCTTTTAATTCCTCTTTCGCCCGTTGGTCCTAGAAAATTTTTTCTGATATTGAGATAAGTATTCCGCATAGCTATTGTTACTTGTTCCGTTTGAGGTTGTCCCAATAATTTCCTACACTCAATTCCTGTAGGATCAGTTTTAGCTTGCAGAATTTTACTAATTTCATTTTCTAGGCTAAGCCTTGGATCTGGGTTTTTTTCTGATGTTCCCATGTCCTGTAGTTTATCATGCAATAATCCATTTTTCAAATCTGAAATTTAAGTATTGTTTATTCTATAATGGAATAAACAATTTTTCCTGAGCCTTTTTTTGATAGAATTTTTCCATTTTCAAAAACTTTTTTGCCGCGGATGAAAACTCTCAATAGTTTTCCCTTAACTTTCCGATTCTCAAAAGATGACCATTTGCATTTTGTAAACAGATTTTTGTTTTTGATAATATATTCTTCCGAAAGATCAACTTCTACTTTTGTTTTTTTGTCAGTTTTAATATTAAAAATTTTTGCAGGATTTGTATGACAAAGTCTTATTATGTCTTTAATTTTTAATTTTTTTTTGGAAACTTCTGTTAATAATAAAGGAAGAGTTGTTTCAAGTCCGGGAACACCAAAAGCCGGCATCACTCCCCTTTTCTCATCAATTGTATGGGGTGCATGGTCGGATTCGATAACATCAATAAATTTCAAATTTTTCCACAAAAAATCTTGGTCTTTTTTATTTTGCAATGGAGGCTTCATCTTCCCAAAGGATCCTAAATGTTTAACATCTCTTTCAGTTAAAAATAAGTGATGAGGAGTAACCCCGCAGGAAATTTTTATTCTTCTTTTTTTTGCTTTTATGATTTTTTTTAAATCTTCAGTGGTACTTATATGGCAAATGTGAATTTTGTTATGGAGCTTTTTGGCAAGACTTATTACGAAATCCAAAGTATTATCTTCAGCATGCAAAAGAATGACTTTATTTTTTGGCCAGATTTTAAAAATTTTCTCAACTTTTTCTTTTGGAATTATAAATCCTCCGGTTGTAAGACTTAAATAAAGCTTGAGCCCGGTTACTTTTTGTTTAATTTTCTTAAGCTCGTTAATATTGTCCCCTAAAGATCCGAAATGAAATCCTACATCGCAAGCGATTTTTCCTTTTGCAATTTTTATTTTTTCATTTAATAATTTATTTGTAGTTATAGGAATTTTGTTATTCGGCATGTCTAGGATTGTTGTAAATCCTCCGGCTATCGCTGCACAAGTACCCGTATAAAAATCTTCTTTATTTGTCTGTCCCGGATCCCGCAAATGAACATGCGGATCAATAAGTCCCGGCAAAATTAATTTATCCAGCACCTTTTGAGAATCTCGCGGTTTGCTCGTTGAATTAATACTTCTTGAGAAAAAGGTGCTGGATTTAGACATAATCACTCCATGGCTTAATCAGCAAATCTTCAGGTTTTAATGATGTAATTGCCCGGACAAATAGTCCGGCTTTTTGTAAATTGGTAAAAAGCGGAATGTTATGGTCAACAGCAAAACGGCGGATAATATAGTCATCGCTAACTGTTTTTTTCTCGTGGAAATCTGCAATGTTAATTGCAAGATCAATTTTGTTTTCTTTGAAATAGTCTAAAACATTGGGAGACTTTTTTTCATAAATTTTATAAAGTGTTTTTGTTTTGATACCATTTCTGCCAAGAAATTCTGTTGTTTTTTCAGAGCAATACAAAGGCAAATTCAGCGAAGTTAGACTTACAACGCTTTCCAAAAATTTCACTTTGTCCTCTTCGGTTCCAAGACTTATGAAAATTCCTTTTTTGGGAATTCTTTCTCCGACCGCGATTTGACCTTTTAGAAATGCCTCCTCTATTGTTTCTCCAAAGCAAGCAACTTCTCCTGTTGATCCCATCTCAACATGCAGTATGGGGTCTGCACCGGTAAGTCTGGCAAAAGAAAATTGAGATACTTTTACAGCAGCGAAATTCATAATGGGTGCTGTAATCTGAGGTATGTCTTTTTCAAAAATTGCATCAACTGTAAGTTTGGCAAAATCAATCCCGGTTGCCTTGGAAATAAATGGAAAAGTTCTAGAGGACCTAAGATTAATTTCTATGACCTGAACCATATTATCTTTTGCCAAAAACTGAATATTGAAAGGTCCGGAAATCTTAAGAGCTTTGGCTAATTTCCGTCCGACTTCTTCAATTTTTCTTTTTGTTTCAACATATAATTTTTGAGGCGGAAGAAGAATTGATGCATCACCCGAATGCACGCCTGCGTTCTCAACATGTTCGGAAACAATAAATGCTTTGAGATCTCCTTTTGCCGCAACAGCATCTAGTTCAATTTCTTTTGCTTTTTCGATGAATTTTGAAATTGTTAGTGGGTATTCTGAAGAAACAAGTGTTGCTTCCTCAATATATCTGGTCAATTCTTCTTTGTTGTGGCAGATTCTCATCAAGGTTCCCGATAGTACATAAGAGGGTCTGAGGAGAACCGGATAATCGACTTTATCACAGAATTCTATAGCGTCTTTCGTACTGGTAACTTTTTCCCATGAAGGTTGCATTATGTCTAAAGTATCCATGAGGTGGGAAAATTTACTCCTGTCCTCTGCCTTATCAATGGAGGCTGGGTGAGTGCCAAGTACGCGGGAGCCATAAGCTTCCAGAGACTGAGCCCGGTTATTGGGTGTTTGACCCCCAACAGAAATGATTACACCAAATGGATTTTCAAAGTCGTAGATGTCAGCTATCCTTTCAAAAGTAAGCTCTTCAAAATACAGCCTGTCGGCAATATCATAATCTGTTGAAACTGTTTCGGGATTGCAATTTATCATGATTGATTTTTTGCCGCGGTTTTTCAAAGCCAAAGCAGTATTAACACTTGTCCAATCAAATTCGACTGACGATCCTATTCTATAAGGTCCTGAACCAAGAACAATAACTCCCTCTCTTCCGATTGGTTTAACATCATTGTGATTTCCATTGTAGGTGGTGTAAAGATAGTTGGTTTTTGCTTCAAATTCTCCGGCCAGAGTGTCAATCTGAAAAACAGAAGGAATAATTTTGTATTTCTTCCGAAGAGCTCTTATTTTAAGTCCGGTTGTAGCTACCAACTCTCCAATTTTTCTGTCGGAAAAGCCAAGTCTTTTAAGCATTTGAAGTTTTTCTTTTGTTAATTTTTTTATATCTTTGGAAACTTCCAGTTCATGAGTGACTATATTTTTAACTCTTTCCAAAAACCAAGGATCAATTCCGGTCATTTCATAAATTTCCAAAACACTCATTTTTTCCTTGATAGCTCTTGCTAGTGCAAACATGCGTTTTGGAGTTGGGATTTTAAGACTTTCAATTAAAGTTTTACCGTTTTTAAGAAGTACCTGGCTTGTTGCTCCTTCGAAATCCAAGTCAAGCATTCTGATTGCTTTTTGATAAGCCTCTTCGAAGGTTCTGCCTATTCCCATTACCTCCCCGACACTTTTCATGCTGCTTCCGATTTTTTCCTCGGCTCCTTTGAATTTTTCAATATCCCAGCGCGGAATTTTAACAACAATATAATCTAATGCCGGCTCAAAACAGGATTGGGTTTTTTGGGTTACTTTATTTTTAATATCTGTCAGATTTTTTTCAAGAGCAAGTTTTGCAGCAACATAAGCCAAGGGATAACCTGTTGCTTTACTGGCTAAAGCGGAACTGCGGGAAAGTCGGGCATTAACTTCGATAACATAATAGTCTAATATTTCTGGACGGGGTCCTGTCTCCAATCTCCCTCCCGCCAATGCTCCTTCGTCAAGCTCAGTCCGCGTTGTCGGGAGCCCTTCCTTTGGAGCCACCCCTTTTGCATTTTTTGGCAAAGGCTTTAGGGCGAATTGGACATTGCATTCTCCGACAATTTTTAAACTTCTGACTATTTTTATCGCAGCTTCTCTCAGATGGTGAAATTCAAAGTTATTTAAAGTCTGACTTGGGGCAACAACAATAGACTCCCCGGTATGAATTCCCAAAGGGTCCATATTTTCCATATTACAAACCGTGATGCAGTTGTCATATTTGTCCCGTACAACTTCGTATTCTATTTCTTTATAATGATGAAGATATCTTTCAACCAAAATTTGGGGAACAAAAGAAAATGCATATTGCGCGATTTCGTGAAGTTCTTTCATGTTATGAGCAATCCCTGATCCTTGTCCCCCAAGAGCAAATCCGGCCCTAATCATAACCGGAAATTGCATTTTGCCTGCGATTTTTACTGCTTCTTCGATGCTTGTTGCAGCGGAACTTTCAGGAGTCGGGATCCCAAGTGATCTTAAGTGGTCGGCAAATTTTTTGCGGTCTTCAGTTAAGATAATTCCTGAAATAGGAGTGCCTAAAATTTTCACATTATATTTTTTTAGAATTCCTTTTTCGTGCAATGCTATTCCGCAATTTAACGCGGTTTGCCCCCCAAAAGATAGAAGAATTCCCTGAGGTCTTTCTTTAGCAATTATTTTTTCTACAAAAAATGCATTTACGGGTAAAAAATAAACATCATCAGCCAAAAATTTTGAGGTTTGAATTGTTGCAATATTCGGGTTAACTAAAATTGTTTTTATTCCCTCTTCTTTGAGCGCTTTTATTGCCTGTGATCCCGAATAATCAAATTCACCTGCCTCCCCTATTTTCAAAGCTCCACTTCCCAAAACCAATACTTTTTTTATTCTCATATTCTTTTCAAAAAATAATCAAATATCCATTCCGTGTCGACCGGTCCCGGGTTTGCTTCGGGGTGAAATTGGACTGACATGAAAGGAAGTTTTGTATGAATAATTCCCTCATTTGAGCCGTCATTGGCATTGGTAAACCAGGGCCTGAATCCTTTTGGAATTTTAAAAACTTCAAATCCATGATTTTGGGTAGTTATGTAACATCTGTCAGATCCTTCCAAAAGACAAGGTTGGTTTTGACTTCTATGTCCGAATTTTAATTTTTTAGTGTCCCCTCCTGCAGCCAAAGCAAGTAATTGATTTCCAAGACAAACTCCAAGAATAGGAATTTTTTTATTGAGCGCTTTTTTAATATTTAAAATTGTTTTGGTTGCTTTTTTTGGATCTCCGGGACCATTTGAAATAATAATCGCGTCAAATTTAAGGTCGGAAGAAGCCGGATCGAAATCCCAGGGAACGGTAATTACGGTTAATCCCCGCTTGAGAAGACATCTTTCTATATTTTTCTTTGCCCCGCAATCAACAAGAAGTACTGTTTTTTTTCCATTTCCCTGCTTTATAACTTTTTTTGTTGAAACCTTTGCGACCAAATTCTCTAGATCCGGATTGTAAAATTCAACATCCTCTTTAAAAATTATTTTTCCAAGCATGGTTCCTCTAGATCTTATTTTTTGAGTTAAAAATCTAGTATCTGCAATTTCCAGAGCCGGAATATTTTCTTTTTTAAGCCAAGTAGAAAGAGTCATTTTGCTTTGAAAATGAGATGGGGTGTCAATATAATTTGAAATAACTAGTCCTGAAACTTTTATCCCCTCAGATTCCCAAAATTTTTTATCAGGAACACCATAATTTCCAATAAGGGGATAAGTTAGAATTAAAATCTCCCCTTTATACGAAGGGTCAGTCAGGCTTTCGGGATATCCTGTCATTCCGGTTGAAAAAACAACTTCTCCTGCCATTGAAATAGTAGCGCCAAATGATTCTCCTTCAAATTTTGATCCGTCTTCAAGAATTAATTTTCCAATCATAATTTAGAATTTTTGATGTTGGATATTCTCGATATTTTTGATTTTGAATCCTTGATATCTTGAATTCAAGAACTCAAGGTCAAGAATTTCCCACTTCTGACTTCAAGACATCTATTTAATTCTGCCTAAAACAAGAGCAAGTAATGCCATTCGGACATACATGCCATTTCTTATTTGACTTCTTAAATAAACCGCTCTTTCATCTTCGTCCACTTCTTCGGATATCTCTCCTACTCTTGGCAAGGGATGCATAATTATTGTATTTTTCCCCGCAAAATCTTTGACGAGTTTTTTGTCTACAACAAAATTATTTTTGACTTTTTCGTATGCTTTCAAATCACTGAATCTTTCTTTTTGAACGCGGGTCCAATACCAGAAATCAGCGTTTTTTGGAATATCTTTTATGCCCTCTATTTCAATTAGTTTTATTCCTCTTTTTGAAAAATCATTAAAATCAATTCTTGAGAGCCGCAATTCTTTGGGAGAAAGAAGATAAAGAGTATTTTTTTTGTAAAGAGAAAGACCTCTTATTAAAGAATGCGTAGTCCGGCCGTTTAAAAGATCTCCCGACAAAACACCTGTTAGGTTGTTTAATCGTTTGTGTTTTTCAAAAATAGTGTATAGGTCCAGAAGCCCTTGGGTTGGATGTTCCCCTACTCCGTCTCCTGCATTGATAACCGGCACAAATTTTGCAATTTCCGCTGCTTTAAGGGATGCGCCTTGTTCGCCGTGTCTTAATACGATTAAATCCGAGTAAGCTTCAAAAACCCTGATTGTGTCTTCAAATGTTTCCCCTTTTGAAACAGACGAAAACTGCTGAGGGTTTTCAACTACAATTGTTTGTCCTCCGATTTGTTTGGTAGCGGCATCAAAACTGCCTCTTGTTCTTGATGACGGTTCATAAAAAAGAAGAACTACATTTTTTCCCGCGATAAAATCACATGGCATTGCTTTCAGAGCGATTTTTCTCATTTTTGGAAGATGTGAAAAGAGGATTTTTAAATCTTTGGGAGAAAATTGATCAAGGGAAATAATGTCTTTTCCTTTAAATTTACCATTAATTTTTTCAAGAGTGCTCTCTGCCATAAAAAAACCAGAACTCACTAGGTTCTGGGATTAAACTTTAGCAAAGATATAGGGCTCTGTCAACGACTAAAATTCTCACAAGCCATTACAACATTTTTCAAAAGCATGGCGATGTTAATTGGACCTATTCCGCCGGGAGTGGGGGTGTAAAAAGATGCAATGTCTTTAATTTGTCCCTCATCATAATCCCCGACTAGCTTCCCATCTCTTCCTCTGGAAATACCAATGCCGATTAAAATAACTCCTTTTTTTAGCATTTCCGGTTTTATAGTATTGGGTTTACCTACGGCAACTATTATAATATCTGCATTTTTTGTAATATTTCCTGGGTTTTGTGTTTTGCTGTCAATTATTTCCGGATTAATACCAATTTTTTTGAGCAGATTAATAACTGGTTTCCCGCCTGTTTCTCCTTTTCCAATAACCATGATTTTTTTTGATTTTAAGGGTTCTGTAAAAATATTCTTCAGGCTTTCTAAAACAGCATTTGCAATAGGCTCTTCAAATTCGGAATTCGGCAAAAATCCGTCTACATCTTTTTTTGGATCAACCGCCTGAGTTATGATTTCAGTATTAATATGGTTTGGTAATGGCTGTTGGACAATAATCCCGTGGATATTTTTGTCATTGTTAAATTGTTGAATTACCGCAAGTAAATCTTTCTCGGATATTTTTTCTTCAAAGCTCTTTGTGATAGTTTTTATTCCTACTTCTTCTGCTTTTATTTCTTTTCTTTTTACATACGCAACAGAAGCTGGATCATTGCCAACAATAATTATCGCAAGAGTAGGATTAATATTTTTTTCCTGAAGTTTTTTTACTTTTAATTCTAATTCTCGCAGGATTTTTTGGGCAATTTCTTTTCCGTCAATTTTCATTATTCTTCAACACATGTTGCGGAGGTGACTCTGTCGGTTGAGTTGGAGAATCTCATGAGTTTTACTCCCTGAGTATTTCTGGAATGTCTTGGGATTGAGGAAAGCTCGAGTTTGACAACCTGTCCTCTTTTGGAAGTGATTATTATGCTTTTGTAGTTTGGTGGAACTACTTGGGCGAAAGTGACTCTTCCTGTTTTAGGAGTTACCTTTGCCACTTTTACTCCTTGTCCTCCCCTGCTCTGGCCTCTAAATTGGCTTACAGGCGATTTTTTACCAAGCCCATTTTCCATAATAGTTAAAAGGTCAGCTTTGTCATCTTTTTTGATAACATCCATGCTGATAACTTCGTCAGGACTTTTTAATTTAATTCCCCTAACGCCCATGGTGCTTCGTCCAAGAGGTCTGACTGATTTTTCCGAGAATCTTATTGCCTTGCCGTCTCTAGAAGTTAAAATAACCTCATTGCTTCCTTCTGTCAGAGCGCTCCAAACCAACTCATCGCCCTTTTCCAGCTTAATTGCTAAAATTCCGTTTCTTCTTATATTTTCAAACTCTGTCAGAGCGGTTTTTTTAACTGTTCCGTTTTTTGTAGAAAGGAAAACATATTTAAATGTTTCTTCTTCAACACCCTTTTTTCCGACCTTGTAATTAATAAACGATTCTACTTTTTCATCCTGTTCGACATTGATAAGATTTACAACTGCAGTTCCTTTGCTTGTTCTTTGGGACTCAGCTATTTCAAAAGCTCTTAGCTGATAAACTTTTCCGCGATTAGTAAAGAACAAAATGTTGTCATGAGTTTGAGCATAGCGAATGTTCAAAATGCCATCTTCTTCCTTTGTTGTCATTCCTTTCACACCTTTCCCTCCCCTGTGTTGAACTCTAAAACTGTTCAGACTTTGCCGTTTGATATATCCTGTATCGGTAATTGTTATAACTGTTGATTCATTTGGAATTAAATCCTCATCTGAAAATTCTCCGACTTTGCTTTTGAATACTTTTGTCCGTCTTGGGTCTGCAAATTTTTCTTTCAAAGCTTTTAACTCTTCTTTTATAACGCTTAATATTTTCTCAGGATGAGATAGCAAATCTTCCAAATAAGCAATTGTTTCTTTGACCATAATTAATTCGTCTTCTATTTTTTGCCGTTCCAAAGCAGCAAGGCGTCTGAGCTGCATGTCCAAAATCGCAGTTGCCTGAATATCGCTTAGCTTGAATTTGGCTATTAAGTTTTTCTTGGCATCTTCCTGGTCTTTTGATTCCCTAATTGTTTTAATTACAGCATCAATGTTGTCAACTGCGATTTTCAATCCTTCCAAAATATGAAGTCTTGCTTTTGCTTGTCTTAATTCAAATTCAGAGCGTTTTGTAACAACATGATATCGGTGCTTTAAATACTCTTCCAAAATTGTTTTAAGATTAAGTGTTTGGGGCGTGCCGTTAACAAGAGCCACTATATTGGCAGGAAAACTTGTCTGAAGACTTGTGTGTTTGAACAAATTATTCAAGACTTTTTTTGGAGCAGTGTCTCTTTTCAGCTCAACAACAACTCTAATTCCGTGTCTGTCCGATTCATCGCGGAGGTCTGAAATTCCTTCAATTTTTTTCTCCCGTGCCAACTCTGCAATTCTGGCAACCATAAGAGCTTTGTTGACCTGGTATGGAAGTTCGGTAATAATGATAGCGGATTTGCCCTGACCAATATCTTCGATTTCCGCTTTTCCTCTAATAATTACTCTTCCTCGGCCTGTGGTATAAACATTTTTGATTTCGTTAAAATCATAAATACTTCCTGCTGTTGGAAAATCAGGTCCTTTAATAAATTCCAAAAGCTCGTCGATAGTAACATTGCTTGTCAAAGAAAAGCCTTTTCCCGGAGCTGTTGTTTTGGTTTTAGCAATCATGAAGATAATTGCATCTATTAATTCGCCCAAATTGTGAGGCGGAATTTTGGTTGCCATACCAACTGCAATTCCTTCACTTCCCATGAGAAGTAAATTAGGAAGTTTGGCCGGAAGAAATACGGGTTCGGCAAGTGTGGCGTCGAAATTCGGAATATTGTCAACGGTTTCTTTGTCCAAGTCTGCCATCATTTCTCCCGTGATTGCAGCAAGACGCGCTTCGGTATAACGCATTGCAGCGGGCGGATCCCCATCCATCGAGCCATAATTTCCCTGACCGTCGATGAGCGGATATCTCATTGAAAAATCCTGAGCCAGCCTTACTAAAGCATCATAAATGGGCAAATCTCCATGAGGGTGGTATTTTCCCATGACTTCTCCGACAATTTTTGCTGATTTTGCGTATTTTGCAGTGTGCGTGAGGCCTAATTCGTGCAATGCAAAAAGAATTCTCCGGTGGACGGGCTTGAGACCATCTCTAACATCAGGAAGCGCGCGGGAAACAATAACAGACATGGCGTAATCCAAATATGCCCGCTTAACTTCTCCTGTAATTTCTGTTTGCTTTAGTGTTCCAATGTTCATTTAGAGAAAAAAGATTAAATCAAAAAAGAGGCAATTAAAAGAGCTACTATATTTAGTACCTTTATCATCGGATTAATTGCAGGTCCTGCAGTGTCCTTGTAAGGATCTCCTACCGTATCGCCTGTTACAGCTGCCTGGTGGGCAAAACTGCCTTTTCCTCCCAAGTGTCCTGCTTCAATATATTTTTTTGTATTATCCCATGCTGCTCCCCCTGTTGTCATAGATATTCCGACAAATAATCCTGTTACTATACTCCCCACCAGAAGTCCTCCCAAAGCTTTGGGTCCGAGCAAAAATCCAACCAATATCGGAGCAACAACCGGTATAAGAGCCGGAACAATCATTTGTTTTATAGCTGCAGTTGTAACAATGGAAACTGCTTTTGCATATTCAGGCCTCGCAGTTCCTTTCATAAGTCCTTTAATTTCCCTGAATTGGCGCCTGACTTCATTTACAACAGCAACGCTTGTTTTTCCAACAGCTTCCATTGCTAAGGCTCCAAAGAAATAAGGCAATGCACCTCCTATGAAAAGTCCGATTATAACTTTCGGATCTGAAAGTGAAAATAATTCGCCTAGATTTTTTCCGGAATTAATAAGTTCCTGAGTGTAGCTTGAAAAAAGCACCAGCGCTGCCAATCCTGCAGAACCTATGGCATAAGCTTTTGTAACAGCTTTTGTGGTATTTCCAACAGCATCCATCGGATCTGTTATGTCTCGTACTTTTTGGGAAAGACCTGCCATTTCCGCGATTCCTCCTGCGTTGTCGGTAATCGGACCGAATGCATCAATTGCCACAATTATTCCGGCCAAAGACAACATGCTCATTGCCGCAACCGATACTCCATAAAGTCCGGCCAGAGAATATGAACCCCAAATTGCTGCAGAAATTAAAAGAATAGGAGCCATTGTTGATTTCATTGATACAGCGAGACCCGCGATAACATTTGTTCCGCTGCCTGTTTCAGATGCCTTGGCAATTGTTTTGACAGGGCCGAAATTCTTGGAAGTAAAGTATTCGGTTATTACAACCATCGCAATTGTTAAAATAAGGCCGATTATAAGAGTATAAAAAAGATTTATCGAAGGTATGCCTGAAAGTCCTTGAGGGAAAAGATAGTTGGTTAGAAAATAAAACCCAGCAATGGATACTATTATAGAAGCTCCAAGACCTTTATACAGAGCAGTCATAATTCCTTTTCCGCTTACTCTCACAAACCAAGTTCCGACAATCGAGGAGATTATTGATATCGAGCCTATGAGAAGCGGAAAAAATAACACAATTGGATTATCCGGAAAAGTTAATTTTCCCAGAATCATTGCCGCAACTGCAGTTATTGCATAAGTTTCAAAAAGATCAGCAGCCATTCCCGCGTCATCTCCGACATTGTCTCCTACCAAATCCGCGATTACTCCGGGATTCCGCGGATCATCCTCAGGAATTCCTTTTTCTATTTTTCCAACCATATCTGTACCGACATCAGCGCTCTTGGTAAATATTCCTCCTCCGAGTCTTGCAAAAACAGAAATCAAGCTTCCTCCGAATCCAAGAGCAATAAGAGGCTGAAGACTTGATGTTTGTCTTTCAACAAACATATAAAATCCTGCGACTGACAAAAGTGCTAGTCCTGCAACCATAAGTCCTGTTACTGCTCCGCCATTGAATGCCAAAGAAAAAGCTTCTTTCAGTCCTTTTTTCGCAGCCTGAGCAGTTCTTATGTTGCTTCTGACAGCTACACTCATGCCGATAACCCCGGCGATTGTGCTGGCTATTGCTCCAACTGCAAATCCAATAGCTGTTAGACTATTGAAGGCAAAATATAGAAGCGCAAAAATCAAAATTCCGATTACTGCAACAACCAAATACTGGCGTTTCATGTATGCGGATGCTCCTTCGGATATTGCGTCTGCAATATCATTCATTTTTTGATCGCCTCTTGGGTTTTGCAAAACTCTGATTGTCAAAAATACAGCATAGAAGATGGAAACAAAGCTTGCGATAACTGCTGTCAGAAGAGAATGATCTGTAATCCAAGATAAATTCATATAAACAATTCAACTATTATAGGCAACTTCTTTCCACATTTCAAGCTCTAAATTGCCTATTGTAACTTATTTCATACCTTAAATATCCAGGGTTGCTGTTGTCGCGTTGCTTTGAATAAATTGTTTTCTTGGCGGAACTTCATCGCCCATGAGCATGGTAAAAACCGCATCTGCTTCTTCCACATCATCAATAGTCACTTGTTTCAATACCCTATTTTCAGGATTCATGGTTGTTTCCCACAATTGATCTTTGTTCATTTCTCCAAGACCCTTGTATCTTTGTATATTTATTACTGCATTGCCGGTTTTCATTTCTTTGAGAATGTTATCTTTTTCTTCGTCAGAATAAGCATATCTGATGTCTTTTCCACGGTTCAATTTGTACAAAGGCGGTTGAGCAATATACAAATATCCCGACTGAATAATTTGCGGAAGATGTCTATAGAAAAATGTTAAAAGCAATGTTTCAATATGTTCTCCGTCTACATCCGCATCAGTCATTATAATTACTCTGTGATATCTAAGTTTTTCAAATTTTATAGTCTCCCCTATTCCCATTCCCAAAGCAATAATGACATTTTTCAATTCTTCATGTTCGATTATCTTATCCAATCGCGCTCTTTCGGTATTTAATATTTTTCCGCCAATTGGCAAAATCGCCTGGAATTTTCTATCGCGTCCACCTTTGGCTGTTCCTGCTGCAGAATCTCCTTCAACCAAATATAATTCAGAAACCGCCGGATCTTTTTCCTGACAATCAGCTAATTTTCCGGGGAGAGAACTGCCTTCCAATGCTCCTTTTCTTAAAATCGCCTCTTTGGCTGCTTTTGCAGCAAGTCTTGCCTTAGCTGCCAAGTATACTTTTTCTAGAATTTTTCTTCCTTCACTCGGATTTTCTTCAAAAAAAGTACTAAGTCCTTCTTTGACTGCAGCCTGCACTATAGGCTGTATTTCGGCATTACCCAACTTTCCTTTTGTCTGTCCTTCAAATTGAATTCTATCCTGAGGCATTTTGATGAAAACAACAGCGGACAGCCCTTCTTTTGTATCATCTCCTGTTACAGAATCTTCTCCGTCTTTGAAGCTTCCGATTTTTTTCCCATAATCATTTATCGCCCGCGTCAAAGCCATTCTAAAACCTGTTAAATGCGTTCCTCCATTGACAGTGTTAATAACATTGACATAGCTTTGAACATTTTCTACATATCCATTGTTATATTGCAAAGATGCTTCTATCTCGACATCTCCTTCCAGCTTTTGAATAAATATGGTTTCATGCGAAGGACCTTTGTTCTCATTCAATTTCTCAACCAGCGATTTAATTCCGCCTTCAAAATAATAATTAACTTCTTTTATTTGGTCTTCCCTAATGTCTTTAAAATGAAAATAGAGTTTTGGGACAAGATATGCTCTTTCTCTGATTGCTTTTTTAACTGTATCAAAATCAAAAACTATTGTTGAGAAAATTTGTTTGTCCGGAAAAAAAGTGACTTTGGTTCCGGTTGGTGAAGTTGGACTAAAGTCTGTTTTGGTATCGGTTTTTTCTTCCTTAAGTGTTGTTTTTGCGATTCCCCTTGCATATTCCTGAGAATAAATTTTGCTGCTTCGTTTTACTTCAACTCTCATCCATTCGGACAAAGCGTTGACAACAGATGCTCCGACTCCGTGCAGTCCTCCTGAAATTTTGTAAGCACTGCCGCCAAATTTTCCCCCGGCATGAAGCTTGGTCATGACAATTTCAAGAGCTGATTTTTTGAATTGGGGCATTATGTCAACAGGAATTCCCCGACCGTCATCAACAACAGTTGCACTGCCGTCTTTGTTAAATGTTATCCAGACATTTTTTGCAAATCCGGCCAATGCTTCATCAACAGCATTGTCAATAATTTCGCGCAAAGATTCGTGAAGTCCGATTACATCAGTTGATCCGATGTACATTCCGGGGCGTTTTCTGACCGGCTCCAAACCTTCCAAAACTTGAATTTGTGCGGCAGAATAATCAGTGGTTTTTTGAGCTTTTGGCGTGGTCTTTTTTATTGCCATAAACATTATCTTACCAAATTAAAGTAACAATTTCCAGACCCAATGATGAAGAAATTAAACCCTAGCGGGAGTTGGGTTTTGAGGCGGAAGAGGCACTGCGATAGGAGCAAGTCCACACTTTTCTGATAAGTAGTTATAGTCAAATCCATGTTGTAAGGGTCCCTTAGGTCCGCCTAAATAAACCCTGCTGCGATCGATACGTGTTTTAGTGCCGGTAATTTTATCCTCACTAAATAAATTTTCCCCTTCTTCTCCACTCCCTTCATAAACGGCAGAAGCAATTTTTGCATAATCTAGAGCGCCGCCCTCAACTTCAACATAGCCTTTTTCTTTATTTTCCGCATTACGCTTTGCAAGTATTCTTCTTTGTTCTTCGGGAAATTTATTTAGGGTATCTTTCAAAATAAAATCTGAAGTTATGGCAACCTCTGAAAATTGTTTAGATAAATCATCAGGATCAGGCCAATCTTTAGCCCACCTTTTCCAAAATTCGGTTTGTTCCCCACTGGGAAGGTTTATGACCTGTCCTTCGCTAAGAGGAATAAACCTCCAATGTTTGCTCTCTAATTCCGCCCTAGCTTCTGGAGAAAAAGAAAGCCGGACCTGATTTTCCAGTTTTTCTATTCTACCAGTATTGTCTTCTACCATAAATTAATTTTAGCATTCAACGAATTAGTTGTCAATGATGGATAAAGTCAATTTTTTTTGAAATAGACAAAGCTATAGATTTCGGAGGCGGTTGCGGAGAGATTCAACAATATAGTTTAATAAATATTTAGGGCGGTTAATGACTAGGTCTTGGGCGTGAAGATATTCGAAATCTTCTCCTCCAAATCCGCGTTTGAATAAGGACAATCCGGAAAACCTGTGATTCGATTTATTCTCGGGAGCCACTCCCCAAAAATTGTATCTTGTTATTCCGCGTTTTTTCGCCTCCAAAATTCCCTCCCATTGAATTAAATATGCTCCCGGATATTTTCTTCCCTCCTGAGTCGATGCTCCGTAATGATAGACCGCTTCCTTTCCATAAAAAATTACAAAAGCCTGAGCTAAAAGCTTGTTCTCAAACTCAGCCCTATATAATAGTGCGTTTCCATTTTCCGCAAATACCCTAAACTGTTCGTATAAAAATTTATAGGAAAATGGAATAAATTTTTGCCGTTTTGATGTTTCAATTTGCAAGTCATAAAATTTTTTAATATCTTTTTCATCTGTTGATACGGTAATTTTTATATTTTCTTTTATTGCTTTTTTTACTTCGTACCTTGTTGTTTTTCTCATTTGCGTTATTAATTCTTCTTCGTTTTTTGTAATGTCTAGCTGAGATGTAAGTTCTGCGTGTAAGTGAGTTGGGGCTTTTATAAATCCTAAATTTTTAAAAAGGTTTTTTGAAAAATCATCTTGTTTAAGTTGTGGTCTAACTCTGACGAAAACACAATTATTCTCTTTTGCGATTTGCTTGATTAAGGTTGCAAATGCATTAACTGCATCTTTATTTTCCCAATTAATTATTGGTCCGCCCGGAATTGTTAAATATTTTCCGCGTTTTGCCGGCTCTATAACAGAAAGCATTACTCCAACGAGCTTCTCATTTTCATAGAACCCTATTCTTTCAATAGTTTTTTCAAGAGTTTTGTGGAATTCTCCCCAGCTCCAACTTTGGAGAAAATTAGCTTCATTTTTGCTTAATACAAAATCTTCCCACTCTTTTTTATTTTCAATACTTTTTATTGTGATTTGAGCCATTCATTTATCCTTTCTGAAATTTTCAATGCATCTTTTTCAGTAATATTAATATGTGTTGGTAAGTTAAGAATTGTCTTTGAAATTACAACTGCATTTGGACATTCGGGCGCGACATCATCATACCAAACATCTGAAACAAAAATTTTATATTTCTTAAGAAATTCTATCAAGCCTTTTCTATTTTCAGTAAAAATAGGAAATCTCAAATTCGACGATAAATTAATCTTGCCAGTAATATTTTTTTGCAGAATTTTCCCAGCTAATTTTTTTGCATAAATTTTTGCAATTTCTTTTCTGTGATTTAATTGTTGGCTTAAATTGCTAAATTCAATGAGCGCTAAATTGCAGTACCAATTTGGAAGAGAATAAAAATCATACAATCCTTCCTGCATTGGTTTGGATAAAAAGTTTAAGCTTTTCAAAATAAAATGTATTGGTTTTCCCAGTCCCCAATCGTAGCCTTTTCTTATTTTGAAGGTTAAATAAGGATAGAACTTGTCTTTTAATTGACTTTTTGGTTCTTTAAAAACAAATTCACTTTTGTAGTTTTGATATTTTTTATTTCTTATAATCAACGCCCCGCCGGAAACAGCATCTATTATTTTGTCCTGACTGAAAGACAGGATTGCAAAATCCCCTACTGTTCCTGCTTCTTTTCCGCTTTCGCATTTTGCCCCAACGCAATGAGCAAGATCTTCAATAAGGATAAGGCTTTTTTCTTTACAAATTTTTGCAATTTTTTCAATATCAGAGGAATATCCCAATGTATTCTGGACAACTACGGCTTTTATGTTTTCATTTTCTCCTAATGTTTTTTCCAGAATTTCAGGAGTGAAATTTAAATCATTATTTTTTTCATCCAAATCCAGACAAACAGGCTTAACGCCTGCTTTTTCAATTGCTTTATAAACCGCAAAACAAGTAAAACCATTGATTGCGATTTCTGATTTTTCCGGTAAATTTAAAATTTTAAGAGCCAGTATTAGAGCCTCCCGTCCCTTGTAAGTTAAAATAACTTTGCCTTGGTATTTTGTTTCAAGAAAGTTTTTTAATTTTTGAATTTGACCATCACTGTTTGAAAATAAGGATTTCAAAATATATTTTAAGTTGTAATTCGAACCTAAAGAATTAAATATACTCATAAATTATTTCTGCCACCTCTTTTGCGTTGGTAAACATTGGCGAATGGCGTGCTCCATTTATTATTTTAAGTTTTGAATTTTTAATAAGCTTATGCATTAATTTGCCGTCCGATAAGGGGGTAATTTTGTCTTCTCTGCCCCAAAAAATCAGGGTTGGAGTTTGTATATTTTCAGGTTTAAAAAATTTATCAGAGTTAAGAAGATTTATCATGGTTTGTTTCATGTTGTGGTTGGCATTGTTATAATCGCTCTCTCCCGCTAACTTGTAAAACAAATTTTTCAGCATTGACGATCCCTTCAGTGCTTTTCCGAAATTAGCAATAGTTTTAAAGATAAATCTTTTTAGGGCAAGGGGTAGTTCATTGTGGTAAATTCCTGCGCTATCAATAAGTATTAAATTTGAAATTTTTTCAGGGTATTTTATTGCAAAGTTTGCCGCGATTCGTCCGCCATTTGAATGCCCAATCAATATAACTTTATTTTTTTCTTTGTTAACAATTTCTTTTAGCCAATTGATGTAATTCTCTATGTCCCAGACTTTATCGTTTGCACTTGTTAATCCGGGAACATTGAGCATAACCGGTTCGATTCCCTCTTTTTTCAAAAGCCCCAAAAATCCCTGCCATTTTTCCAGTGAATAAGTCCAGCCGTGGAGAATAATTACTCTTTTCATAGTCCGAAAGCCTTTCTTCTATTTTGCCAGGCTTTTTCTCTTCTCACAAGTTTGCTTGTATCGTTTTTATTTAATAATAAATGTTCAATGATTCCCTCCAAAAATCTTGCGCCCTTAAATAGTATTGTTTCTTTTCCTTTAATATTTTTCAAAATATAATCTAAGCTTTCTTTTGGCATTATAAAGGTTTGGGCTGTTAGGGATGTTGGCAGAATTGGGGGAATATGTTTGGATACGCGTGGGCCGATCAGGATTATTTTTTCTAATTTCATTTTTGAAATTATTTGACCTATTTTTTCGTGTTCTTTTTTTTCTTCATTTCCAAGCTCAATCATATCTCCCAAAACCAGCCATTTATTCTCAGCAGGATATTTATCAAACATTTCTAAAATAGTTTTTACTCCCTCGGGAGTTGCATTGTAAGTGCTGTCAATAATTGTGGTATTTTCAATTCCTTTAAAAATAGAATTTCTTCCGGGAGGAAGAGTCAAGTTTTTGAAGTCCGGATCAAAAGGAAGATTTAAATATTTCAAAAGCAGATTAGTCATTTTTATTGAGTAAAACACATCCTTTGGTACAATAAAATTTATCGAATATTTTTTATGTTCGATGATAAATTCTGTACTATTCTTAAGGATTTTGTAAGATTCTAGGGATATTTGCGAGGTTGGGAGTATTTGGGCGTTTGTTCTTGCAAGTTGTTGCTTGATAAGAGCTGAATCTCCGTTTACAATAGCCAATTTTTGCGTATATTCCAAAAAGTATCCAAACTCGTAGGCAATTGCTCCTTCTGCAGATGAAAAACATTTATCCCGCACCGAATCAGTGCGGGATTTATTTTTTACCAAATAATCAAAATTAGCACTATGTGTCAGGCTTGAATTTGTCCATAGGGTAATTTCCGGTTTCAGAAAACCTGCCAGGAACTTCCCTTCCCCCGGTCTATCGCAATCAGCTTCAACAACATAAATTTTTTGTTGAGGAATTGATTTGAAAGCCTTAAAAGGCGCAAGAAAAAAAAGAAAAATCCATTCATCGGGAGTTAAATTTTTGCGTGTTAATCCCAAAATGTCAAAAGGAATACCAAAAGAACTATTGGCATGATGTGAATATCGAGCTTTATTTTGAAGCTGCGATTCAATCAAATGTAAAAGCGTTGTTTTGCCGGATGAGCCTGTGACTACGATAATTTTGGGTTTCCAACGATTCAGTTTAATCCAAGCCCAAAACCTAAAATAATATGCAACAGGAAAATACAAAACCCTTTTAATTTCCCTAATCATCCCTTAATTTTACCAGAAAGTAGCATAAATAGCAGTTTTTGACTAGATTGATAGGAAGAAATTTTCCAGGGCAGCCCGCTGGCTGACATTTGTACTTTTTACATTCTTATAGGTTTTTTGAAGCTCTTTTAAGAAATTAAGATATTGAGAATTGTGATTGTCGGAAGTAAGCTTATTTTTGACAAAAATAGCCATTTTTTCAAGCCAGAAAGATACTTCTTTCTTGAAAGCAACATCTTGAGCTATTTTCAGCTTATCTCCTATTCCTCCGTTTAACAAAGTCTCCAACATTTTATTGAATTCCGTTAGATCTTCATTATTCAAAACTATTTCTTCTTGTTTGAGAAGAATAATATCACAGCGGGATATAATTGTTGGCAAAATAAGATCTTTTCTGGGAGTTGTAATTATTATGAGAGTATTTGCCGGCGGTTCCTCAAGGGTTTTTAATAACGCGTTTTGTGCTTCTAAAGTTATGTCTTCCAAAGCATCAATAACAATAGCTTTTGTTTTGCTTTTGAAAGGTTTTAACAAAATTCTTTTCTGAATATTTCTTACATCTTCTATGCCCATTGCTTTTTCGTATGTTTCCCAATTGATATCCAGTGAATGAATATTTTTTTCTTTTAGAAAATTAGAAACATAAAGAGAAGATGTATTTTTATCTTTGGCTACTATCAAAAAACTCTGCATAGGAATTATCTATTGAATTATAGTTTATTTTTCCTTATTATTAAAGTAATGCCTACTTCAGATTTGGGTGTCCAACAATTGTCGGAACACAAAACGCTTCTTGATATTTTGCTCGCGGATAATTTAATTACTCAAGAGCAATTCACAGACATAAAAGTTAAGAGCGCAAGTCAGGGTATTTCGAGCACAGCTCTTCTTGAGTCAATGAATTTAATAGATGAGAAAAAATTGGTTCAGGAAAAAGCTAAATTGTTAGGCGTTCCATTTATTCCTTTGGAGACAACCTCTTTTTCGCCTCAAGCCATAAGTCTTATTCCTAAGGCTGTTGTGGAAAGATTCTCTCTTATTCCCTTCCTGTACGATGACAATGCAAAAACTCTTTCTATAGCAATGAGCAATCCGGTTGATCTGGAAGCTTTACAATTCGTAGCGCAGAAAACAGGATTAACTATAAAATCTTTTGCCGCATCCAAAAGCGAAGTAACAAAAGCCATAAGCGAACAGTACAGTCAGGAAATTGTCGGAGAAGTCGGCGAGGCGCTCGCGGAAACGGAAGACTATAAAAAAACAAGAACTGTTGATAGCAAACAAATTGGTGAGATAATTAAAGAAGCTCCAATCGCAAAAATTGTCTCAACGATTTTGGAATATGCAGTTACAAGCCGGGCATCTGATGTACACATAGAGCCTCAAGATGACAGAGTCAGGGTTAGGTATAGAATCGATGGAATTTTGTATGACAAATTAAGTCTTCCGAAAAATGTTCAGGACGCTGTTGTCTCGCGTATAAAAATTCTCTCGGAAATGAAAATTGATGAACACCGTACTCCTCAGGATGGTAGGTTTAACTTTAAAGTATCGGATGAAGAAGTAGATTTGCGTATCTCCGTATTGCCAACTGCGCATGGTGAAAAAATAGTCATGAGGCTTCTTAGAAAAACAGGCGGAATTCCAACTTTGGACGAGCTGGGTCTTACCGGAAGTTCTTTACGAAATATAGAAACAGCAATGCTTCGCCCTCACGGAGTAATTCTAGTTTGCGGTCCAACCGGATCCGGTAAAACAACAACGCTTTATTCGATTTTGACAAAACTCAATACAACAAGAGTTAATATCATGTCGCTTGAAGATCCTATTGAGTATCAATTGCCGGGGGTAAATCAGGTTGCGGTAAATCCAGCTGTTGGTCTTACATTCGCAACAGGACTTAGGGCTTTTCTTCGTCAGGATCCGAATGTAATATTGGTTGGAGAAATACGAGACAAAGAAACAAATGAGCTGACATTGCAGGCAGCACTTACCGGACATTTGGTTTTCTCTACTCTTCACACTTCAAACGCAGCAGGAGCTCTACCAAGACTTCTTGATTTGGGAGCGGAAAATTTTCTTCTTGCGTCAACGATAAATGCAATTTTGGGACAAAGAATTGTCAGAAGAATTTGCGATAATTGTAAGGAAGAATATGTTCCCCTCCCTCAAATTTTGGAAGAAATTCAAAAGATTTTGGGAAAACTTTTTCCTGCGAAACCCGAAATAAAACTTTCCCGGGGTAAAGGCTGTGATCAATGCGGTAAGTCAGGATATTTGGGCAGGATTGGGATTTTTGAAACACTTCTTGTTACGCCCAAAATCGCAAGTCTGGTTTTGGAAAACTCCGATAGTGCTACAATAGAAAATGAAGCGATTTTGGAAGGGATGATTACCATGAAGCAAGACGGATATCTCAAAGTTTTGCAAGGAATAACAACAGTTGAGGAAGTATTAAGAGTAGCCCAAGAGTAAGCTAAAAGTTTAAAGTTAAAAGTGAAAAGTTAATTTTGAATTTTTAATTTTAAATTTTGAATTTGAGCGAACGGAGTGAGCGATTATGGATATTCAGGAACTTTTTAAAATAACAGTTAAAGAAAAAGCGTCCGACCTTCATCTTTTAGCCGGAATTCCTCCGGCTATTAGAATAGATGGAGCTTTGAAATATGTTACGGGGTATGCGTCATTGAAGCCGGAAGAAATTGAAGAAATGATATTTTCTTTGCTAAATCCTGCCCAGAAAGAGCTTTTGATAGCTAATAAGGAATTGGATTTTTCTTTTGGATTTGGAGGAGGGACTTATGGAGACTTAGGCCGCTTCCGCATTAATTTATATTATCAAAGAAGATATTTGAGCGGTGCTTTCCGCTTGCTTCCTCCCGGTATTCTTACAATTGAGGAGCTTCATTTGCCTGAGATATTGCATACTTTTTCTGATCTGACTCAAGGTCTGGTTTTGGTTACCGGTCCAACAGGTCACGGAAAGTCTACGACTCTTGCATCAATAATAAATGAAATAAATCTCAAGAGAGCATCTCACATAATAACTATTGAGGATCCAATCGAATATGTTTATCCCGAGGGAAAAAGCATAATAAGCCAAAGGGAAATGGGAATAGATACTCATTCCTGGGATTTTGCTTTGCGTTCTGCTCTCCGCGAGGATCCGGATGTGGTTTTGGTTGGAGAAATGAGAGATGCCGAAACAATTGCCGCGGCTATTACAATTGCCGAAACCGGCCACTTGGTCTTTTCCACTCTTCATACCAATTCGGCTGCTCAAAGTATAGATAGAATTATTGATTCTTTTCCCGCAGCCCAACAGGCTCAGATAAAAATTCAGCTTGCTGCTACTCTCAAAGGAATTGTTTCCCAAAGGCTATTGCCTATGATAAGCGGAGGAAGAGTGCCGGCCATAGAAATTCTGCTTGGTACCCCGGCTGTAGCCAGCATAGTGAGGGATGGAAAAACTCATCTCATAGATTCGGTTATTCAAACCTCCAAAGACAAAGGAATGATTGGAATTGATTCGTCTTTGGCAGCTTTAGTTCTATCCGGGAATATCAGCATGGATATGGGTAAAAGCTACTCTCTACATCCGGACGACTTCGCAAGAATGGTCGGTTGATTTATGAAGTTCTACTACAAAGCAGTAACTGGCAAAGGAGATTCAATAGATGGGATAATAGAAGCAAGAGACCCCAATGAGGTTGCGGCTTATCTCCGAAGTAAAGAACTCATTCCTATAAAAATTATTAAAAAAGAAAAAAGCAAATTAACGAGTTTCCTGCCTTTTGTTAATGAAAAAATCAGCTCAAAAGACATGGTAAATTTTACAAGACAGTTATCCTCAATGCTTACTTCGGGATTGACCCTTTTGAGAAGTTTGGAAATCTTAAAAGTCCAGATAGGAAATCATGCTTTAAGTCAGATTATAGATACTATTATAAAAGATATTCAGGAAGGAGCAAGTTTCTCGCGCGCAATTGCCAAACATCCGCAAACTTTTTCTCCAGTTTATATAGCTTTGATAGAAGCATCAGAGGAATCAGGGCTTTTGGACAAAGCTTTCTTAAGGCTTGCTGAAACTTTGGAAAAACAGCAGAAATTAAAAAGCACAGTGAAATCCGCCCTCACCTATCCTGTGATAGTCATAATAATGATGGTTCTTGTGGTTTTTATTATGATGATTTTTGTTATTCCGCAAATTTCTACTCTCTATCAGAGCCTAAATGTTTCACTCCCCTTGCCAACGCTTATATTAATACAAATGTCAAATTTTTTTGTTTCTTTTTGGTTTGTGATTTTGGCTGCTTTTACTTTGGTAGGTATTGGGTACAATCGTTGGCATAAAACTGTCGAGGGCAAAATGGCTATTGATAGTTTGTTGTTAAAGCTTCCAATCTTTGGCGCTCTTATCAAAAAAACCATATTGGCAGAATTTTCCAGAACCTTGGGAGCTTTATTGGCATCGGGAACTTTGGTTGTTGAGGCTTTGGATAAAGTTTCCAATATTACGGGCAATATTCATTACAAAAATGCAATAGTTGATATTTCAAAAAAAGTTGAAAAAGGAGTAAGCATAGGAGATGCTATGAGTTTGTACTATCTTTTTCCCCAAAACTTAGTAGAGCTGGTTAAAATTGGAGAGCAGACGGGAAAATTAGACGAAACGCTTGTGAAGGCATCCGAGTATTTTGAAAATGAAGTCGACCTAACTGTCAAAACTCTTTCAACCGCGATGGAGCCTGTAATTCTGATATTTTTGGGTGTTGGAGTGGCATTTCTGGTAATTTCTATTCTCACTCCTATTTATCAAATTACCTCTTCGATAAAGTAGGAAGTGCCCTTGACAAATGTTGATCTAATATGTTTAATTAGATAAGACCTTATAATCTTTTGAATGAAAATAAAATCTGCATTAAGTAAAGTTTTCTCCTCCAAGGGTTTTACTCTTATTGAACTTTTAATTGTCATTGCAATTTTAGGTATTTTGGCTGCAGCAATATTGGTTGCATTAAATCCAAGCCAAAGAATTGCTTCGGCAAGAAACTCAAGGGTTAGATCAGACCTTGCCAATTTGGGTAATGCTGCGAATGTATTTAGTACGGATTCAAGCCTTGTTTCTTGTACGGGAGGAGGATCTTATCCTTCTGTCTTCGGACAGACCGTATGTAGCGCTACTTTTCCTGCCGCACCGGTTCCTCCAAGCGGATCTTATACTCTTGAAAAAAATCCTGCAGATTGCGTTCCTAATACCGCTACTCCATGTACATCAGTTGCGATACAGGGTCCTGCTTATTCAGATGGGACTATTGATGCAAGCACTAATAATATATGGTGTTGGAGAAGTGTAGCGGGAACCATAACTCAAACCACTGACGCAGGTTGTACCCCATAAATGGAGTTTATTATTCTTTTTATATTCGGCCTTTGTATCGGTTCTTTTTTGAATGTTTTGGCAGATCGGCTTCCCCAAGATGGATCTGTTATTAAAGGAAGATCGCGTTGCGATAAGTGTAAAAAAACTCTCAAATGGTATGACTTGATTCCGCTACTCTCTTTTGTAAATCTCAAGGGAAAATGTAGATATTGTCATGCTCGCCTTTCTTTTTTTTATCCGATAATCGAGCTAACAACAGGAGTTATGTTTGCAATCACAACTTTTTTTATTTTAAACGGCTCACAATTTCTAATTTCTAATTTCCAATTACTAATTACTTTAATTTATTATTTATTTATTGTTTCTAGTTTGATTGTTATTTTTTTCGCTGATCTGAAATATGGAATAATCCCAGACAAGATCATTTTTCCTTCAGCTTTAATCTCTATCGCTTACTTATTCTTTAATCATCAATCATTAATCATAAATCATCTTCTTTCGGCAATCGGGGCAAGTTTCTTTTTCTTACTTTTGTTTTTGATTACAAAAGGACGGGGTATGGGTTTTGGGGATGTCAAATACGCATTTTTAATGGGATTGGTTTTGGGTTTTCCGAATATTATTGTGAGTCTTTATGTGGCATTCTTGACAGGTGCAATTGTTGGATGCATACTGATTATATGGAGGAAAAAAGCCCTACGCGGAACAAGCATTCCATTTGGTCCTTTTTTGGTTTTAGGAACTCTGAGCGCAATTTTTTATGGAGAAGTTTTAGTTCAAAGTTTTCTCCGCATGGCTTCACTTTAGTCGAACTCTTGCTTGTAGTTGCTGTTCTTGGAATTTTGGCAACAGCAATTGTAGTTTTTTTAAACCCGGCAGATCAAATAAAAAAAGCCAATGATTCCAAAAGAAAATCAGATCTTTCCCAAATAAAAAATGCGCTTGAAACTTATTATAATGATTTTGGACAATATCCGGCAGCGGATACAGGCAGTCAAAATTACAGAATCAAGGCAGATGCGGTTACAACTCTTGATTGGGGTACTACCCAATGGCAATACATAGGTACTTTGCCAAAAGATCCTTCAGCATCACGAAATTATATTTACTACTCCCCTTCAGGCGGCCAGTCGTACTATTTGTATGCAAGCCTGGAAAGAGGATCAGCTGATGCTCAAGCATGTAACGGAGGATCAGCATGCGCTAATGTTCCGGGTGGGGCAAGCTGTGGAGGTGGCACATGTAACTATGGAATATCAAGTCCGAATGTATCACCATGAAAAAAATTTCAATTAATGTCATCCTGAACTTGTTTCAGAATCTAATTCATAAAGTGAGATGCCGAAACAAGTTCGGCATGACACCGATAGGATCAAGAGGCTTTACGCTGATTGAGCTGTTGGTTGCGATGGGTATTATTGGCATTTTATCAAGTTTTTTGCTGGCTAATTTTGTAGGAGTGAGACAGCGCACCCGCGACGGAGTCCGGAAGTTCGATCTTCGCCAGATACAGCTTGCTCTGGAAAATTATAGAGCTGACTTATCAAGTTATCCATCTTCAGTGCCCAATTCAACTAATAATGCTTGTTTAACATCCCTATTGTCAGATCCGACCAGTTGTAACTCAACAGCATATATGAAGAAAGTGCCGGTAGATCCTCTGGCAGGAAATTATAGTTATTCTTCTAATGGATCTACATATTCAATTATTGCATGTTTGGAGAACGGAAATGATTCTCAAAAAGATATTCCGGCTAATGCTCTTTGCATAGGATCCGGAAAATCAGGTGTTTCATATACGCTTCAAAACCCATGAGACAAAGAGGCTTTACACTTATTGAGTTGATGGTTGTGTTGAGTATTACGGCTGTTTTGGGAACGCTTGGTGTTGCAGGATTTACAAGTTATAATCAGTCTCAAATTCTTCAGTCTTCTGCCAGCGAAGTTGCTACAATGTTAAACTTGGCAAAATCCCGCGCCCAATCACAAATAAAGCCTTCCACAATATGTACAAGCGGAGTTTTGACCGGTTATAGCGTAATAATTTTGGAAAATGAATACTCATTATATCTTCGCTGTTCGGTTGGGGGAGATATAAAAATTCCCGAACAAAATAAAGCTAAAATTCTTCCGCCAGGTTTAAGTTTTGACAGCAATAGCAATCAATCCTTTTTCTTTCCCGTAAGTACCGGAGGTACGCAAGCTGGTCAAATTGTTATTTCAGGTTATGGACGAAGCAAAACAATTATAGTTAATTCTTTAGGAGGGGTTGGAATTCAATGATAAAGCAAAAGGGCCAGACGCTAATAGAAGTTTTGCTGGCATTCAGCGCGTCCATACTGATTTTAAGTGCTATTATAATTGGAATAACGACTTCCTTAAGTAATACTCAAAATACAAAAAACCAAAATCTGGCTAATTCTTATGCGCAGGAAGGAATGGCTGTTGTCAGAAAAATTAAAGATTCGGGCTGGCCTGCATTTTTCCAATATCAGTCCGGAGTTATATATTGTATTGGTCCGAACTCAACAGATCTGATCCCGGCTTCTCCATCAACTTTATGTAATAATTTTCTTGTGGGGGAAATATTTGTGAGGGAAGTGATACTTACTCATAGTTCAGCTGATTGTTCAGGGGGAACAAAGACTACTATAAAAGTTTCCTGGTCAGATAATAAATGTTCGGTTGGTGTTCCTTTTTGTCACAAAACAGAATTAATTACTTGTTTTTCAAATATTGATCAAAAAATAGAACCATGAAACCAAATTCAAAATTCAAAATTCAAAATTCAAAATTAAGTCGGGGTTTTACTTTGGTTGAGGTGCTGGCGTCAATTATTGTTTTGGTTGCTGTTGGATCAATTATTGCCGGTATAGTAACTTCTTCTCTCAGGGGAACGAACAAAACAAATACAATTGAAAATATCAGACAAAATGGAAATTATACTTTAAATCAAATGTCTAAAAATGTAGAATATGCGCAAGTATTTAATGGACTAAGTGAGACAGGAGAAACTTATGTTGCGAGTTGTTTTTATGTTTCCCCTACTCCCGTGCCTCTCGTGAAGTTTGTAAAAATCACTCCTTTTAATGGAAATCCTATTATTTATAATTGTGATGGTTCAACACTAACAGTTTTTACTTTAAATGGAACAATAACTCCTACTCCAGTACCGCTTATTGACACTACTTCCTTCTCTTTAACCGGATGCTCTATGTCTTGTACTCAAAATAGGGCAACAGATATACCATTAATTCGAATAGGTTTTAAGCTCGGTCCTAAAAATTCAAATGGTTTTGTAGAAAATAGCAATCCGCCGGTTTCTTTCGAAACCTCAGTAACAGTTAGAAACTACAAAAAATAAGACCCGGGGGTGCCTTCGGCATTTTCAGGTTGACACAAAATAATCCTCTTGTTATGCTGAGTATGTATGAAGAAAGAAGCGGGCCAGATTCTTTTGATTGTGGTTTTGGTAATTATTATTGCATCAACCATTGGATTGTCCTTGGCGTCAAGAAGCATTACAAGTCTTAGGACTTCAACTGAAGAAACAGAATCCCAAAAAGCCTTAGCTGCTGCGGAAGCGGGAATTGAACGCGCTATACAAGGAAGTGTTCCCATAGCTATTGATGATAATTTGAGTAATAATTCCAGCTATACAACTCAATTCACCCAAGTTCAAAGCTCGAGTTTTTTGATAAATGGGGGTAATGTAATTCCAAAAGATGAAGGTGCAGATGTATGGATAGTGAGCCATGACAGCAGTAATAACCCTATTTATTCCGAGGCTCAATCTATACAATTTCTAAATTTGTATTGGGGGACATCTTCCTATCCTTGTGAATCTGCTGCTATTCAAGCAATAGTTGTCTCAAGAGATAAAGCTACAGGTGCAATCAATTCCCATCGTTACGCATATGACAGCTGTCCGGCTAGAAGAGCAGGAAATAATTTTACCCTTGCTGAAAACGGAACCTTTACCGTAACCGGAATACCAGGCAGCACCTTTACAAATAGAACTAGCCCGCAAAATGATCTTGCAAAAAATGTTAATGACATAGTATTTATAAGAGTTATTCCCATATATAAAGATGTTGTAGTAGGAGTATCCGCTTGTAATTATGCAGGCAGCAATTGTACGGCATTACCTACTCAGGGTTACATAATTAGCTCACTTGGTACGTCCGGTCAAGCCAACCGAAAACTCAGCGTTTTTAAAGGATATCCGCAGACTTATCTGCCTTATCTATCATATGGTCTTTTTGTGGCCAATTAGTTTTGCAATATGATACTTAATAAGTCTATTGGTTTAGATATAGGTCTTACAAAAATTAAAGCGGTGTCTTTATCGCGTCAGAATGAGGGTTTTTCTCTTACCTCTTTTTATGTTATGCCATCCCCTCCCAAAGGAATGCTTTCCGAGGCTTCAATAGACGAGCAACAAATGGCTGATGCATTAAAAAAAACAATAGAGGGTCTAAAAATAAATAGCAAAAGTGTCAATATTGCTCTTCCTGATAATCAGGTTTATACAAAAGTTATTGAAATGCCTGTTCTGTCTGATAAGGAACTTTCTCTTGCGATTTATTGGGAAGCCGAGCGTCACATTCCGGTTCCACTATCAACAATAACTTTGGTTTGGAGTGTTCTTCATCGTCCACTGAATACATCTATTGGTGAAAAAATGCAGGTTTTGATGGTCGGATCCCCAACCTCTCTTATTAATAAGTACCAGAAAGTATTGCGGATAGCAGGTCTTAATTTAAATTCAATAGAAACAGAAACTTTGGCAATTGTCCGGACTTTGGTCACACCAAGTTTACTCTCAACAATAATATGCAGCATAGGGGCGATTAATACTTCTTTGGCTATAATAAGAGACGGAATTTTAGTTTTGACCTATTCAATTCCCACAGGAGGAAATGCAATTAGCAGGTCCATAGAGGCGGACTTCGGATTAACTCCGGCTCAGTCGGAAGAATACAAGAAAACATATGGTTTTTCTAAAGTAGGAGTCGGACAAAAAATTGGTAAATCTACAGAGCCTATTCTTATGTCAATTTTGCTTGAAATAAAAAAAGCTTTGGCATGGAATGCTCAGAAGTATAAAGACAACTCGATTGTTCAGCAGATATTGTTGTCCGGAGGTACTGCCAAGCTTCCCGGAATAGATCTTTTTTTTGCTGAACATTTGGGCATAGAAGCTGTAGTTGCTAACCCTTGGAAAATTCTTGGAAAGAATCCTATTCCTCCGGATCTCATTGCCAGCGCTTCTGATTTTACTATTGCATTGGGGCTTGCAATGAGAGACTTATGAGTGCAAATATAAATCTTCTTTTACAAAGTGATAAGAGATCATTGGGGCTACAAAAGAAAATTAAAATTCTTAATTTTGTAGCAGCAATATGTTTGGCAGGCGTGTTATTGACTTCTCTTATTATTTTTCTATCGATTCGAATTGTTAATCCTGAATCTATCAAGAAAGAACAAGAAGAGGTTTTAAAAAGCATATCTCCCTTTCAAGACAAACAAATTAAACTTTTTATTTTGAATAATAGAATAGAAAATATTTATAAAATTTTGGCAACAAGAAAAGATTTATCAATAATAACGGGTTCTTTATTGGAAAAAATTCCTGCTCAATTATCTATAGACAATTTGGAAATAGATGGTAAAAGCGTTATTATTGCCGGTCAGTCAACATCTCTTTCCGTTATTGGGGAATTTATTAATAATCTTATAGATATGGCCCGGGAAAAAGATAAAATTCGTTCTCTGACTCTGAATTCTTTGATATTAGATGAGAGTCGGGGTGTTTATTCAGTTTCCATAAAAGGAGAATTATAATATGAACGGAAGAGTAAACGCGGATATAAAATCTTTAAAATTTATTTTTGACAAAAATAAACCATTTATTGTTCCGCTTGCTATTATATTAATTTCTATTATTCTTTTTATTCAATTTGTAATTCCGCAAATAGGCAGTCTTCTTAAAGCTAGTCAAGAGGGCAAAGAAGCAAGATTAAAACTTGAAATACTAAAAGATAATCTAAGTGTGCTTAAAAATGTCAACCAGACAACTCTTGATTTTCAGGTTAAAATATTGAATCTTGCTCTTCCCCCCGCAAAAGATTTCAGCGGAATTTTAAATGCTATTTATTTAGCTTCTCTAAAAACAGGGGCTAATCTTGGCAGTTTTTCATTTAAAGTTGGTGATATTTCCAAATCCGAAGACGGCCCGAGTTTCCCGACCATAAAAGTATCTGTGCCCATCAACTCCGGAGTCGCAACGGTAAATAATTTTGTTAAAACAATAAGCGAAACAGTTCCTTTATCAGAAGCTTCCCTGATAAGAATAGGCAGCATATCTTCAACTGTAGATTTGTACTTTTATTACAAGCCACTGGGAGCTTTAAATTATAGTCAGGATACCCGTATCAGTCCTCTGACCCAAAAAGGATTGACTCTTATCAAAAATCTTTCTGAATTTGGAAATACATCTTCCTTTGCACAGCCATCTGTTGCGACTTCTTCTTCACAATAATTTTTTTGACTATTTCTTTAGTAGGTCGGGGCGCAGTATTTTAGTTGTTTTCAGAGAAATTTCATCCCGCCATAATTTTATTTTTCCATGATTGCCCCCCAAAAGTATTGTCGGAACTTTTAAATTTTTGTAATCATCAGGTTTTGTATATTGCGGATATTCAAGAAGAGGAGAGAAAGATTCAGTGTCTGTAACTCCTTCTTTCAGGACTCCTTTTATAAGTCTTGTAACCGCATCTGCAACAAGCATTGCCGGTATTTCTCCTCCCGTTACTATAAAATCGCCAATAGAAAGTTCTTCGTCAATAAATCCTTTTATTCTTTCATCAACTCCTTCGTAGCGTCCGCATATAAGGATAAGATGTCTAAGATGTGAAAGCTGCACTGCTTTTTTTTGATTGAAAGTTTTGCCATGAGGGCTAAGAAGAATTATTTTCTGGTCTTTGGTCGTTAGTTTTTTGCCCTTTGTATTGGAAATTGCTTTTTCCAATACATCAACTCTTAATATCATCCCATGTCCTCCCCCATAAGGCTTGTCATCAACAACTCTGTGTCTTCCAATACCAAAATCCCGGATATTTATAAAATTAATATCAACTTTTTTCTTTTCGGAAGCGTTTTTTATTATTGAATAATCAAAAGGTCCTTGGAACATTTCCGGAAAAAGAGTCAAAATCGAAATCTTCATACCAGAGATTAAGGGGTGATTTCCGAAAGAGCAATATTTATTTTTTTATTTTGTTTTATTGCGGATATTTTAATGACATTTCTTATCGCTCTTATTACTTTGCCATTTTTACCGATAATTTTTCCCATGTCAGCGGCAGCAACAGTGATAGTGAAGTTTATCATTCCATTCTCTTCCTGTTCGGTTATCACAACCTTGTCGGCTTCATCAACGATTTGGGTAATAATATACTCTAATGCCTTTTTCATAATGATTATTTACTTAAGATTTGCTCGACAGTTGGGCTTGGCTTTGCTCCTTTAGAAATCCAGTAGGAATATCTAGCTTTGTTAATATCCTTATTTTCTACTCCTTTTTCTCTTTTTTCGTACCAGCCAAGAGTTTCTATGGGTAAGCCATCGCGTCTGTATCTTTTTTCCGTAACAACAACACGATATCTTCCCTCTCCTCTTTTTCCAATTTTTGATAATCTGATTACAACTGACATATTAAAAAACTCAAATCTCAAAAGTCAAACCTCAAAAGTTTAACTTTGAGCTTAAATTATACCATTTTTATGTCTTGTCCTCAAGGGCAGCTTTTGCGGCTGATTCTTCGGCAATTTGCTTAGATTTTCCCAATCCTTCCCCTAACATTTTTCCGTCTACATACACTCCTACTTTGAATATTTTTGCGTGTGCGGGACCTGCTTCTTCAAGGACCCTATAAACAGGAGAACCCTGTCTTTTGGCTTGAACTTTTTCCTGAAGAAGGCTCTTTGGATCCTTGAACGCATTCATATTAACTAGATTTTGTATTTTGGGAAATAATACATTTTCCAGAAATTTAACAACAGATTCCATTCCCTGATCCAGAAAAAGCGCTCCTACAAATGCTTCAAAACTGTTTTCAAGAAGTGAGGCATTTTCCCGTCCTTTTGATTCTTCTTCCCCTTTGGATAATTTGAGAAGTGCACCCATTTCGAGCTCCCGCGCAATTTCAGAAAGAGATTTGGTGTTAACCATAAGAGATCTTAAATTGGTTAAATTTCCCTCGTCAAAGTCAGAATATTTTGTAAAAAGGTAATTGGAAATTGCAAAAGAAAGAATGCTGTCGCCCAGAAATTCCAGGCGTTCATTTGAAGATACTTTTAATTTTGCCTCATTCAGATATGACCTGTGGGTAAAAGCTTCTTCAAAAAGTTTTGAATTTTTTAATTTTGGAAGTTTCATATTTTTATTCCGATTTAATAGGAGTTAAATTTCCAAGAGCGCCATTGACAAAAGAAGGACTCGAATCTCCTCCATATTCTTTAGCCAGTTCAATTGCTTCATCAATGATTACTTTTGCAGGTTCCTTTTTTTCAACCAAAAGTTCATAAACAGCCAATCTTAATATTGCCAAGTCAACTTTATTTATCTTGTCTATAGAAAATTCCGGTGCAGCATTTTCAATTTTTTTATCAATAAAGTCTTTGTTCTCCAATATAATTTTTGCATTTTTATCTACTCTTTGTTTGTGGAAATCTATTTTAAAAAGTTCTTCAACTAATTTTTGCCGTTTTTTATGCCGGGGGTCCGAAGCAGTTTTCATAATTAGGCAGCTTTTTCTTTGGGTGTTTTTGCCTTGATAGTCAAAACCTGTCTTCCGTTATAAAATCCGCATTTTTTACAAATTTTATGAGGAAGCATTATGCTTTTGCAGTTAGGGCAATTTACAAGCGCGAGTAATCCTAGCTTTATTGCAGCTCTTCTTTTTCCCTGTCTTGCCCGTGAATGTCGTTTTTTCGGTTCATGCGGCATTTTGCTATTATACTCAATTTTTGATTTCGACGCAAGGTTTTATCGCGATTGAGGTTGTGCTTTATAGCCGGTGCTTTCTATAGATTTAACAATTTGCTCAACGCTAACTTTTTTTTCATCGAATTCCACTTCGGTTTCACTCTTAGCATAATTTGTATTCGAAGACTTAATCCCCTCTAGCAAATCTTCTAAATCCCCATCTATGCTCATTGCGCAGGATGTGCAATGCATGCCGGATATTTTAAATTTCTTTTTTATCATATAGCATTCATAATTCCCCTAAACATTCCCATGCTACACATGAAGACGATCGGACCAGGCTGTGAAGGAGCAGTAAAAGTAATGATATCAGATTTTCCTAAAGGCACTATTTTTTGGATGCCAAGACTTGGAATAGTGAATGCTTGCGTGCACCCCCGACCTCCGGTATTAACGATATGAAGAGTAATAGGAGAACCGGCTTTAATTCTTAAATAGTTTGGCGTATATCCTCTGTCTTCTATATTAATTGTAGCTTCGTTAAGTGCTATATTTGATTTGGATATTGTATTGGCTTGAGGATTATTGCAATTTGAAAGGGCACAATAAAAATTTCTAAAAGGTGTTTCAAGAGTAAAATTGCTACCGGTAAGCGCTAATGCATTGTTGGCATTAAAAAGTGCCAAAATAATAATTGAGTATGCTGCGAACTTCATAAATTTTTGTTGCAAACTATCTCCAAGTTTGGTAGCAAAATATCCCAAGACAAAGAAGATCGGGGAAGTTCCAAGAACAAAAGCAAAAAGAATTGCAGCTCCTGATAATGGGTTTCCAGACCCTATTGCCAATGCCATCATGGCTTGGGTTGTCCCGCAAGGAATAAATATGGTAAATGCGCCAAGAAGAGCGGGGGAAAAAATGTTTTGACTTTTGGATTGTCCTCGTACAAGCCGTGTTAAAAATTTTGGGGGCTGAATAACAAAATAGCGAAAAATCGGGTGAACTTCCAGAATATTTAGTGCAGTACCTACCATAAAAATTACAACTGCAAACTGTATTATTGTTGTTATTGTAAGTGAAAGCTGAAATGCAGACCCTAGAAAACCGAGAAGAAAACCAAGCGATGTATATGCTAGCAATTTAGCAATAATAAAAGAAAGAATAGGTATAGCACTTCCTTTTTTTGTTTTTTCTTTCAACCTCTCTTCTTCGCGTTGGGCAATAGTTGCTGCCAAAAGTCCGCCTTGTACTGCCATGCAAGTAAGACCGCCAACAAAAAGTCCTGTTAGGAAAATTCCAATTAAACTCGTATTTCCCATATCATTGTTACTACAAATTGTAGTGTTGTAACTATATTAAATCAATATCCCCCTATATTTTCTGTTTATTTAATAATAAAGAATTAGTCACCACGGATATTGAGGAGAGAGCCATTGCAACTGATGCAAAAATAGGATTTAATAAAATTCCAAAGAAGGGGTATAAAACCCCCATTGCAACCGGAATAAGAATTATATTATATCCAAATGCCCAGAATAGATTCATTTTGATAGTTCTCATCGTCTTTTTAGATAAATTTATTGCTTGCGCAACCGATTTCAAGTCTCTATTAATAAGCGTTATATTGGCAGCTTCGATTGCAACATCTGTTCCTGTTCCCATTGCAATGCCAATATCAGCAGCAGCTAATGCCGGCGCATCATTTATTCCATCTCCAACCATGGCCACAACTCTTGGAGTTGTGGAATTTCCAATTTCCAATTTCCAATTTCCAATTAATTTTGAATTTTGTAATTTTCTAATTATTGCCTCTTTATCTTGTGGTAAAACTTCAGCAAATACTTTTTTAATTCCGATTTGTTTCGCAATCGCATTTGCTGTTCTTTGGTTATCGCCGGTAATCATGATTGTTTCTATTGCTAACTTGTTCAATTGCCCAATTGCTTCTTTCGCAGAATCTTTAACTGTGTCAGCAACCGCAATAAGTCCAACTAACTTCTCATCAACTGCCAATATCATTACTGTTTTTCCCTCCCCTTCCAGCTTCGCAAGGCCTCCCCTTGCGAAGCTAATATCTACTTTCCCTTTTTCCATTAATAGCTTATTGCCAAACACAACTTTTTTCTTATTAATTATTCCCTCTACCCCGTGTCCTGCAATTGCCCTAAATCCTTCGACACGGCTTAGGGAGAGCTTTTTTTCTTCTGCCTTCTTAACAATAGCGTCAGCCAATGAATGTTCCGACCCCTTCTCAAGAGATGCGGCTAATTGCAATAAGTTTTGAATTTTGAATTTTGAATTTTGAATTACGATTATGTCCGTTACTTCCGGCCTACCTTTTGTTAATGTTCCTGTTTTATCAAAAATAACAGTATTGATTTTGTGAGCGATTTCCAAACTCTCTGCATCCTTTATTAAAATACCATGTTCAGCCCCTTTGCCAGTACCAACCATGATTGCAGTTGGTGTTGCCAAACCCATTGCGCAAGGGCAAGCAATAATCAAAACTGCTACAGAATTTAAAAGACCAAAGGCAAGACCATGTGCTCCACCAAACCCAATCCAAATAACAAAAGTTAGTATTGCCAAAATGATAACAGCAGGAACAAAATAAGCAGAAATAGTATCAGCAATTCTTTGAATAGGGGCTTTAGAGCCCTGAGCATCTTGGACTAACTTAATAATTTGAGCAAGCATTGAATCTTCCCCAATTCCGGTTGCTTTAAAAATAAAAGTTCCTGTTGAATTCATCGTTGCTCCAACAACTAAATCTCCTTTTATTTTATCAACTGGCATACTTTCTCCGGTAATCATTGATTCATCCACAGAAGATTCGCCTTCGACTACAATTCCATCAACCGGAATTTTTTCTCCCGGCCTTACCCTTACAATGTCCCCTATTTTAACTTCCGAAATAAGAACATCAATGTCTTTACCGTCTTTGACTATCCTTGCGGTTTTTGCTGCAAGTCCAATAAGTTTTTTAATCGCATTGGAAGTTTTACTTTTTGCTTTTGCTTCAAAGTAACGACCTAAAAGTATTAAGCCAATAACAAGAGTTGACACATCAAAATATGGCATAGGGTCCATGCCCATATTTATTACCACTTTAGGAAAAAAAGTTATAAATGCAGAAAATGCAAAAGCAACTGTTGTACCCAAAGCAACCAGAGTATCCATATTAGCTTGTTTTACTCTTAAAGTAGGGATAGTTGCTTTATAAAATTCCCATCCTGCCCAGAATTGAACGGGAATTGCAAAAAGTAATTGAATCCAAGGTAATCTTAAAAAAGATGGTGAAGTATTTATTAAGCCGGGAAAACTGCCCCAAAGAATTAATCCTCCCAAAATCAAGCTCACTCCTACTTTATTTTTTAATCTTTGCAATTCTATTGTTTTTTCCTTGTCCCGCGAAACTTCAGAAAAATGGGATTTTTTTTCATCAAGTAAAGCTTTATATCCCACATTTGCTACTGCCGAAGATATTTGCGAAGCATTGCATTGACTGCCGTCATAAATAACTGTGGCTTTTTCAGTTGCCAAATTAACATTTGCTTCCATAACTCCTTCTACTTTTGAGAGAGATCTTTCAATAAGTCTTACGCAGGAGGCGCAGTGCATCCCTTTAATAGTATATGTTTGTGTAACAGTGGGCATATTAGGATCTTTTTTTGAAAACTGTCATTATTTCACGAATTGCTTCATCTTTTTTTCCCTTAGCAATCGCATCAGCTACACAACAAGTAAGATGGTTTTCAAGCATCACATTGCCTGTTTCTTTAAGTCCGCTTTCTACTGCTTGAAGTTGATGAAGTACATCAATGCAATAAACATCTTCTTCTGTCATTTGAATAATCTTCTCCAAGTGACCTTTTGCTATCTTGAGCCGGTGAATTATTCTTTCCTGCGTGTCTTTTGGTCTGTATGCCATATCCCCCTCCTAGAGATATAGTAGACATTTTGAAAATGTTTGTCAAGAGTATTTTTAATCCGGGGAGATTTTTTTGAGATTTATAGTTTGCAGTTTTTCAAAAAGCCTTGGAAAACTTGCAAGTGTTGGAAATATTTTCTCGGCTTCTTTTCTAACTCTTTGTATCAGATCAAAGTCCGAAAAGCTGGCGATTTTGAGCATTTTGATTCCATGTTGAGCTGTTCCGTAAATTTCCCCAGGTCCCCTTAATCTTAAATCAAGTTCCGCGAGCTCGGCGCCAAAGTTGTGTTTTTCCATTGCTTTTAACCGAATGAGAGTTTGCGAATTTTTGGATTCTGTAAATAAAAGACAATATGATTGCTTGTCTCCCCTGCCAACCCTGCCTCTTAACTGATGTAATTGGGAAAGTCCAAAGCGTTCGGATGCCTCAATTACAATGATTGTCGCATTTGGAATATCAATTCCGACTTCAACAACAGGAGTTGCAACCAGAATGTCAATTTTTCCATTTCTAAATTTATCCAAAACTTCGTCTTTTTCTTTTGTTTTCATTTTCCCATGCAAAAGTCCAAGTTTTAAGCCAGCCTCGCCGCCAGGCGGGTTTTTAAATATATTATCTTTAAGATTTTCAAATTCTTTACTTGCTGCTTTGACTGTTTGCATGGTTTCCGACTCTTCAATAAAAGGACAAACAATAAATACCTGACTTTTAGTTTCTTTAATTTGCTTTTCGATCCAAGAATAAGCGTTATCTCTTTTTTCCGGAGGAACTAGCCAAGTTTTGATTTGTTTTCTTCCATGAGGCATTTCATCCAAAAGAGATAAGTCTAAATCGCCATACAAAGTCAGGGCAATAGTTCTTGGGATTGGTGTTGCAGTCATTGTAAGAAGATGAGGGTTTTTGCCTTTGTTTCTGATTATTGCTCTTTGTTCTACTCCGAATCTTTGTTGCTCATCAATTACAACAAATCCTAATTTATCAAAACTAATTCCTTTTTCCAGAACAGCGTGTGTGCCAATCAACACGTCAATTTTCAATTTTAAATTTTTAATTTTCAATTTCTTAGATCCGGTCACTAAATCAACTTTTATTCCGAATGGAGAAAGAAGTTGCGAGATTGTTTTGTAGTGTTGTTGAGCTAATATTTCTGTTGGGGCCATTAATACGGACTGGAATCCATTTAAAAAACTTAAATACATGGCTATTGCAGACACAACTGTTTTTCCACTTCCAACATCTCCTTCCAAAAGTCTATTCATGGGTTTGGATTTTGATAAATCATTAAATATTTCTTCAACAACTCTTTTTTGCGCATTCGTTAATGTAAAAGGTAATTTTTTCAGAAAATTATCTATTTTATTCTTAAATTCATTTATTGAAAAAGGACTGCTTGTTAAATTCTTGTTCCAATTCAGTTTTCTGTGCATTGCTGACAATTGGAGAAGGAAAAGTTCATCAAAAGCTAGTCTTTGTCTTGATTTTTGAGCATTTTCAGCACTTTTTGGAAAATGTATTTGTTTGATAGCGTCTTTAATTGTTATTAAGGCATTTTCCCGTATAATTGAATCAGGAAGATACTCGGAAAACTGATCTTTATTATTTTCCAGGAGATTATATACTTGTCTTCTTAGCCATTTGGATGTTATTCCTCTTGTTTCAGGATATACGGGTACAATTCTGCCCGTATGAATAGTTGGAGAATTAGTAATTATTTCATAATCCGGAGACTGCATAACCAATTTTCTCAAAAACCAATCTATCTTCCCCGAAAGAGAAATATTATCCTGAGCATGAATGACTTTGGTTAAATAGGGTTGATTAAACCATACGACTTCAATTGTCCCGGTATTGTCTGCAATTTCAGCCTTCTGTAGTCTTTTAAAATTTCTCGTAAATTCGTTATTTATTTCAGACACAGTACCCTGAATAGTCACCACTTCTCCGGGCTGAACTCTATTGATTTTTGAGATTAAGGAGAAATCATCGTAGCGGGATGGAATATGATATAAGAAATCTTCAAAAGTTCGGATGCCCAATTTTTCAAGCCTGCGCGCATACAATTTATATATCCGTCCGGCAGATGCAATTGGAGCTTGCAAATTCATAGGCCTTAACGAAGTGCTAGCAATGGAAGAACAGATGACGCAACAAGGGCAATTGATGCAACAGCTACTATTATTTTCCAAATCCACTGATGTTTTCTAAATAAATCCATAAAATATATTTTATTCTCCTATTCTGATTTTGACAAATTTTCTTTTTCCTACTCTTAAAATGTCTCTTTCATTAGGGATATAAGGAGTATTAGGGTTATTGATAATGTTATCGTTAATCGAAACCCCTCCCTGTTCTATTAATCTTTTTGCGTCAGATCTGCTTTCTGCAAGCTTAGTTTGCACTAATAAATTAATTATATTTTGTTTATCCTCCCCGTTATGTTGGAAGATAGGAATGTCATCAGGCAATTTTTCTCCCTGGACTGTCTGTTTGAAGTTTTCTTGAGCTTTTTGCGCTTCTTGCTCATTATTCAGTTCTTTAACAATTTCAAACGCCAGTTTTTTCTTAAAAGCTACGGGATTTTCTTTTTTAATTAATTTTTCTTCCATATTTTTTATTTGATCCATTGAGACATCTGTCAGATATTCAAATGCTTTAACGATTACATCATCAGGAAGAGACATAATTTTTCCGAAAAGATCTTCGGGCTTGTCAGTCAGGGCAATTGCATTCCCTTCTGTTTTTCCGATTTTCACACCTTTTGAATCAGTTAATAATGGAGTTGTCATGACAAACTTATCTTTATTTTTCATTGATTTCAATAAAGTTCTTCCGCAAAGCATGTTGAATGTCTGGTCGCTTCCTCCAACTTCAAGATCCACTTCCATAGCAACTGAGTCGTATCCCTGAAGTAATGGGTACAGAAATTCACGGAAATTAACAGACTCTTTATTTTTAATTCTTTCCTGAAAAAGGTCTCTTTCCGAAAGTTGCTGGAGAGAAAAATTGCCTGCAATATTAAGAATATCAATAAGTTTTAAATCATTAAGCCAGTCGCCATTGAATAAAACTTCAACGGGATTATTGCCGTCAAATCTGACTATTTTGCCGGCTTGTTTTATATAGTCAACAGCATTTTTACGAAGTTCTTCTTGAGTCAAAAATTTTTCTCTTGTATGTTTTTTGCCTGAGGGGTCTCCTGCTTGTCCTGTTCCGTCTCCAATCAAAAAAATAACATGATGACCTAAGTCCTGCCATTGTCTTAGTTTTTTAAGACCGACCATATGTCCAATGTGCAGCTGAATTCCCGTAGGATCAAATCCCTGATAAAGTTTTAATTTCTTTCCGCTTCGTAAAACTTTCTCAAGTTCTTCTTTGGAAGGATAAATCTTCTCAACCCCCCTGGTCAGCAATTCCTCAATCTTATCCATAGCCATATATTACATTGTTTTTGGCTCGCTGACAATTCCCTGTTCTGAAAATGAATTTTCTAGTTTGTCTCTTGTAACCCTTTTGCCCTTTGAATCTCGAACTACTTCTCTGGCAAAGTCCTTTAATATCTCGGGTTTTAATCCGCTTTTAAACGCCCTACTTAATTTCTTTCGGGCATTTTTTGAAAAATGCTCTTGATTTGATTTGAATTTTTCCATATTCATTGTCTCCTTTCTTCACAAAAAAACCCTTGCAAATCTCCAAACAAAAATTTGGAAACTTACAAGGGTCCCGATGTTCATCGGGGCGGTACCACCTTGTTTGTGTCTTCAAGTGCTCCGATTTCGCCGACACACTCTTTCGCTATCACGGTGCGTACCCGGCTCGATTTATCTTGTTTAAGGATTTAATCTGCGACTCAGAAGCGTAAATTCATTTTGGAAATTCGGAAGATCTTGCACCGCCGTCTTCTCTCTGATGTCACTTCCCAAAAATCTTTGACTTCTTCAACGCCTTTAGTTTAGCTGAATTAATTATACAATTCTTGATATAGTTTGTCAACTTGGGGTATAATTTAACCATGGCGCTTTTTGGAAGGCGAAGCCGAAGGCTAAGATATTCTTCAAACATTTTTTTCTATAGCAAAATAGCCAAGCTTGCATTTTTCGGACTGGTTGGTTTTTTCATTTTTGCTCTAGTCATGTTTTTCTGGTTCAGCCGTGATTTACCAACACCAGGAAAACTAACAGCCAGCAATTTCCCCCAGTCTACCAAAATTTTTGATAGGAACGGGATACTTCTTTATGATATTTACAGGGATGAAAACCGTACTTATATAGCTTTGGATCAAATTCCCAAGCTTTTGCAGGAAGCAACAATCGCAATTGAAGATAAAGATTTTTATCAAAATCAGGGATTTTCTATCACAGGATACCTTAGAGCATTTAGGAATGCTATTTTAACAAGAGGCATAGCAGGAGGAGGTTCTACTCTGACTCAGCAGTTAGTCAAAAATACCTTGTTAACTTCAGAGCAAACTATTACCCGTAAAATAAAAGAATTTATTTTGGCAATTCAAGTGGATAGAAGATACACAAAAAATCAAATTCTTGAGCTATATTTTAATGTAACGCCATATGGCGGAACAACAATCGGAGTTGAAGCTGCAGCAGAAAGATATTTTGGAAAAAAAGCAAAAGATCTGGACCTGACCGAGTCGGTAATTTTAGCCGGACTTCCCCAAAGACCTTCTTATTTTTCTCCATACGGAGCAAATCCCAAAGCTTATATTGATAGAAGTGCTCAGGTCTTGAGACGAATGCAAGAGGACAATTATATTACCAAAAAACAGGAACTTGATACTTTGAAAAAATTGCCAAAAGTAGAATTTGTCAAGGAAACGCACTCGATAAAAGCTCCTCATTTTTCTTTTTATGTTAAAGATTTGTTGGTGAAACAATTCGGGAATGATGTTGTTGAGCAAAAAGGATTGCAGGTTACGACAACTCTTGATTACAAACTGCAGGCAAAAGCGGAAGAAATAGTAAAAGAAGAAGTTGAAAATGCACAAAGTCTTAATGTTGGAAATGGAGCCAGTGTTGTTTTGGATTCCAAAAATGGAGAAATTCTGGCGATGGTTGGAAGTCGAGATTTTTTTGAGGAACAATCGGAAGATACGAAAAATAAAGATAAGCCATTGAAAGGAGGACAATTTAATGTGATAACTCAGGCGCTTCGTCAGCCGGGTTCTTCGATAAAGCCTATTGCTTATGCAACTGCTTTGGAAAAAGGATACACTGCCTCAACTCTTATCATGGATACTTCGACTACTTTTCCGGGAGGTGCGGATCTAAAAGATTATGCTCCAAAAAATTATGATGGAAAATTTCATGGACCACTTCAGTTAAGATTTGCTCTTGGATCATCTATTAATATTCCGGCTGTCAAACTGCTGGCTCTTGTCGGAATAAAAAGCATGTTGAATACTGCTTATGATATGGGTATTTCAACTTTGGCTCCGACAAATGACAATATCAACCGTTTTGGATTGTCTTTGACATTGGGAGGCGGAGAAGTAAAGCCTCTGGAGTTGGCAACAGCATATACGGCTTTTGCAAATCAGGGCTATAAAAGCGATCCGATTGCAATTCTAAAGGTTACGGATTCTAAAGGAAAAGTTTTGTTTGAAAAAAAAGATGTCAGCAAAAAACAAGTGTTAAGTCCGGAAGTGGCTTTTATTATTTCACACATGCTTTTGGATAACAACGCAAGACTTATTACTTTTGGAGTTAATAGTTATCTTAATGTATCAGGAAGAACAATTGCTGTGAAAACCGGTACAACAGATGACAAGCGCGACAACTGGACAATCGGATGGACGCCGAGTGTTCTGGTTGCGGCATGGGTTGGAAATAATGACAATACCCCGATGGGAAATGTCGCATCCGGAGTAACAGGCGCTGCTCCGATTTGGAGAAGAATAATTTTGGAGGCTTTGAAAGGAAAACCGTCTGAAGATTTTGCAAAACCTGACGATGTTGTGGCAGTGACAATTGATTCTTTAGGCGGAGGTTTGCCTGTTGACGGTCAAGCAACCCGGTCGGAATATTTTATAAAAGGAACAGAGCCCCAAAGTCCAAGCTCTATTTACAAAACTATTAAAGTTTCAAAAGCGGATAACAACAAAATAGCCAGCCAAAGTGAAATAGATAAAAATGAATTTGATGTTAAGAAATTTATCGTATTCCATGAAGATGATCCTGCATCAACCGATGGGAAAAACCGTTGGCAGGAAGGAATTGACGCTTGGATTCAGGAAAATCACAAAGACGATTCTTTATATCATCCGCCAACCGAAACATCAACAAGAGTTGTTTCGGATACACCGACGCCAACAATAACCCCTACTCTATCTCCAACACCCTAATCTATTCTTTAAGTCGGGCTTGAAATTTTGCATTCAGATTTTTTAGAATTTTTTCGCGGATTTTTTCAACTTCTTCGCCTGTTAAATTTTTATTTTCGTCCTGATAAATAATATGAAATGTTCTTGAGTTTTCAAATTGATCAAGAAGCGAAACATCTGCAATCAAAGAGCTTCGATTTTTTATTTCAGAAATAATATCTGAGGTTTTGACATTACCACTTGCGATAATTGACAAGTCCTCAACAATCGGGGGATATTTCGGAAGCGATTTAAAAATTTTATTGGTGTTAACTTTTTTAATAAGTTCCGAGTAATTTAATTCAAAGAAAATACTTGTGTTTAATATTTCAATAAATTTTGTCGGATCTTCTTTAATCCCCAAATCGATAAAAAGTTTTTCAAGAAGTCCTTTAACTTCAAAAAAGCTTTTGCTATTTGTAATTCCCGAGAGCATGTACTCTTCTCCGGCTTCATCTAAATTTTTTCCCAAATATACTTTTCCCAATTCAAATAAATTAATTTTTTCAAAATTAGATTTATTTTGATTTAATGCTTTCAGTAAATTTATTTTGAGCGTTGTTCTTAAGTACTCAAAATCCCGGCTGACAGGATTGTCAATTCTAAGCATATTTTGAGAATCATTCTCATTTTCCATGTCTCTCTCTCCTATTAGTCCTGATGTGTAAACTTCGTAAAATCCGCCGGATTTTAGAATATTTTTTACTTTTTCGTCCAATTTGTAGTCTTTGAAATACGGAATTTGAAGAGTGGGAACTTCTCCAATAGGCATTGTTTTTGGGAAATTATTATATCCATAGATTCTCGCTACTTCCTCTATTAGGTCTTCTTCAATTCTCAGATCATTTCTGTAAGTCGGGATAGTTGTTTCAATAGCATCTTTAGTAGAAATTGGAGAGAGATTAAGTGATGTTAAAATTTCCAGAACTTTCTTTGTTGGAGTTTCAATTCCCAAAATTTTATTTAATCTTTCTTTTCTTAATTTCAATTTCCAAGGATTAAAATTGCCATTTTTAATATCATAAATTTGACTTGCAATTTCTCCTCCTGCGATTTCTAAAATTAGACCAACAATTCTTTTTAATGCTTCCATTGTCCCTCCCCTATTCACTCCTCTTTCAAAAATACTTGAGGCATCACTTCTGAGTCCAAGCGTTTGTGAAGTTCTTCTTATCAAATTGGGAACTTCTACGGGAACTCTTATGAAGATAGTCTTTGTGCCTTCATAAGTACCGGAATTCTTTCCTCCTTTTATTCCGCAAAGGTCAACTACATTTTCTTTGTCTGAAATAATTACAGCTCCTTTTGGCAAATGATATTTTGTTCCATCAACACTTTCGAATAATTCTGTGCCTTTTGCCTGAGAAACAATCATCGTTTGTCCAATAATTTTATCGTAATCAAATGCATGAATAGGATTACCCAACTCAAGCATTACATAATTTGTAATATCAACGATGTTATTTATTGAGCGCTGTCCTACTTTTTCAAGCCTTTGCTTTAACCATTTTGGCGATTCTTCTACTTTTATATTATTAATAATAATTCCTGTAAATCTGGGGTTAATTTCAGAATCGGTTTTGATAATAAGGGGTAGGATGTTTTTTGATTTAGGTAGATTAGAGATATTGGGGATTTTAGGGAGATTGATTTTTTTTCTTTCTATTGCTGCGATTTCCCGTGCAACTCCAATAATTGACAAACAATCAGGACGGTTTGGAGTTATCTCAATTTCCAAAATAGTATCATCGGATGATTTGATAATTTTTTCAACATTTAACCCAACCTCTGTTAACTTTTCAGCTAACTTTTCAGGAGTTAACGTTATGTCAATATATTCTTTCAGCCAAGAAAGCGGTGCTAACATAATTAAAATTGTTCCAAAATTCTCATGTCAGGATTTGTCAAAAGCCGAAGATCATCCATTTGATAACGCAAAGTGACAAGACGAGAGACTCCGATTGCAAAAGCAAATCCGGAAACTTTTTGAGCATCATATCCAACAGCTTTTAACACATTTGGGTGAATCATTCCTGCCGGCATAATTTCGCTCCAACCCGAGTTTTTGCAAAAACCGCATCCCTTACCCTTGCACGCAGTGCATTCAATATAGGTATCAACTCCAGGTTCGACAAAAGGAAAATTTGTAGTTGCAAATTTTAGCTTGATATTCTGTCCCATTAATTTTCTGAGTACATAATCAATAGTTCCAAATAAATCTGTTAGTCTGACATTCGTATCAACCATAAATCCCTCAACCTGCCAGAACTCAAATCCATGAGAAGCATCCAGTTGTTCATAGCGGAAATTTTTCCCCGGAACAATTACTCTGACCGGAGGCTTTGTTTTTTCCATCACTCTTCCCTGCATTGCTGAAGTTTGAGTTCTTAAAATTATTTCCCCCGGATTTACTTTGCTTCCTCTTGTATCTAAATAAAGAGTTTGTTGTGTGTCTCTCGCGGGATGGTCTTTGGGAATATTCAAAACTTCAAAATTATAATGATCTTTTTCTATTTCAGGTCCGTCAGCTGCCTGAAATCCGATGCTTTTAAAAACATCTACGACTTCATAAAGGACTTGTGTCATGGGATGTAAATGTCCAATTTCTGGTTTGATTCCCGGACTTGTTACATCTATATTTTGCTTTCTTTGACTTGAGAGACGAGAATTAAGAGCCGAGAGTTTATTTTCAATATTCTCTTCAATTACTCTTTTTACCTCATTGGCAAGGCTTCCTATTTCAGGCCTTCTTTCTATTGGAGTTTTTGTAATTTCTTTGAAGGTTTGAGTTAATTTTCCGGATTTTCCCAAAAACTGTAATTTTATTTCTTCCAGTTCTTCTTGATCACTAGCATCAATAATCATTGATAAAGCCGAATTCTTAATTTGCATTAAAACTTCTTCCATAGTTTAAGAATACCACATTGAGGCTTTTGGGGAAAGATATTAGGCTTTTTTGACGCTGTCAACGATTTGTTTGAAGACTGTTGGGTCTTCCACCACAAGATTGCTTAAGATTTTTCGGTCAAGTTCAACATTGTTTCTTTTAAGCATATTTATGAAAACGCTGTACGAAAGATCTTCTTGCTTGACAGCTTGCGAAATTCTAATATTCCACAAAGCTCTGAAATTTCTTTTTTTTAACTTTCTTCCATGGAAAGCATAAGCTCCTGCATGAAGAATAGCTTCATGAGCTTGCTTTGTAGCTCTATTTCTTATTCCCCTATAACCTTTTGTAAGGCTTAGGAGTTTTCTGTGTTTTCTGCGGGATACCATCCCTCGTTTAACATGTGCCATATGTTTTTATGCTGCTCCCAGCATTTGTTTGATTTTTCTAGCGAATTTTCCTTTGAGAACACCCGGCTCTTTTTGTCTTCGAAGTCTAGAGCCTGACTTATTAATTTTCAAGTGGGATTTATATTGATGCGAAAACATCACCTTACCGTTTTTGGTAACTTTAAACCTCTTGCTTACTGAGTTTTTTATCTTCTTTTTCTGTTTCATTTATTTTTTTCCTCTCCGGCGACAAAATCGCAATTAATTGTTTGCCCTCAAAATGAGGTTCTCTTTCAAGTTTGGATATATTTGATAATGCGCTAACCACTTTTTGCATTATTTGTTGTCCAAACTCAGGATGCGCAATCTGGCGTCCTACGAACTTGACTATTAATCTTACTTTGTCATTGTTTTCCAAAAATCCGTTTGCGCGTCTGACCATTGTTCCCAGATCATGTTCGTTCATGAAAGGTCCAAGTCTGACCTCTTTTGTTTCCGAAACTTTGCTTCTTTTTTTTTCCTCGTTTTTCTTTTTTGACTCTTGATATAAAAATTTCTTAAAATCAATTATTTTGACAACGGGCGGACTTGCCATTGGTGCAATTTCAACCAAATCAACGCCTAATTCTTTTGCTTTTTGCAGAGCTTCAAATCTGGACAGGATTCCTACTTGTTTTCCCTCAGCGTCCAAGACCCGAAGATTGCTTGCAAAAATGCGTTCATTAATCCGGTAAAATCGCCTTGTGTCTTGTCTTTTTTTGCTAAATCTTCTTATCAATTTCTTCTTTTAATTTTTGTAAAAATTCAGATACTTTTAGACTTCCCAAATCTTTTCCATTCTTCGTCCGGACGGAAATATTTGATGCCTCAATTTCTCTATCCCCTATTATACCTAAATATGGCACTTTTTGCAAAGTTGCGTTTCTGATTTTGTTCTGAAGAGTTTCAGATTTGGTATTTACTTCGACACTTATTCCCGCATTTCTAATTTCTTTTGCAATTTTTTCCGCACCTACAGCATGTCTGTCAGCTATGGGAAGAAGTTCGACTTGTACTGGAGAAAGCCATAATGGAAATGAGCCTTGATAGTGTTCGGTTAAAATTCCTATAAATCTTTCTAAAGAGCCAAGAATAGCCCGATGGACAATGACCGGTCTTTTTCCCAGTCCCTCTTTGTCTATATATTCAAGTTCCATTTTTTGCGGGATCTGGAAATCCAGCTGAATTGTGGCAAGCTGCCAGTCTCTGTCCTGAGAATCCTTGATATGGATATCAATTTTCGGTCCGTAGAAAGCTCCGTCTTTTTCTTTGACGCCATATTTAACTTTTGAGTTTTTCAGAGCTTCTTTGAGAGAATTTTCAGCATCTGCCCAAAGTTTTTCATCACCCATTGCTTTGTCAGGCTTGGTTGATAAATAAAATTCGGGTTTGAAAGAAAGAGAATTATAAAAATCAACAACCAGAAGAATGAGTTTTCCTATTTCATCTTGTATCTGGTCCGGTCTGACAAATATATGCGCGTCATCAATGGAAAATTGTCTTACTCTGAAAGCTCCGCCCAAAACTCCTGACAATTCATTTCTGTGCAAAACATCAAATTGTGAAAATCTGATCGGAAGATCGTTATAGCTTCTTGTTTTGGTCGAAAAAATTAGAGATGCTTCCGGACAGTTCATTGGCTTGAGAGAATATGTTTCTTTTTCAACATCCAAGTTAAACATATTTTCTTTGTAAAAATCCCAATGTCCTGATTTTTGGAAAAGAGCGCTTTTGACCATGACGGGTCCTGAAATTTCTTTATATCCTTCATCTGCAAGTCTTTTTCTGATAAATTCCTGGAGAGTCAGATATATTTTCCATCCTTTAGGATGCCAGAATATTGCTCCTGGAGCAATATCATGGAATGAAAAAAGGTCAAGTTCCTGACCGATTTGCCTATGATCTTTTCCGCTTACTTTCGGATTTGCTTTATCCATTAAATCATTTTAACAGATGTGGATTGTTTTAATCAACCTCTTTTGCTACAATTGGAAAACTAAGGGCTCATAGCTCAGTTGGTTAGAGCGTTACATTGACATTGTAAAGGTCAGAGGTTCGACTCCTCTTGGGCCCACCCTATCTTTTAACCAAATCAACTTCCCACCACTTATCTGAAGAATTACCAGCTTCTTTTATGTTAATGATGCTAAAGCCGGCATTTACGAAGGCGTTTTCAATTTCTGTCTGATTTTTAAAAAGTATATTATTTCTCTTTAAATACTGCCAAAAAACCAGAGCACGTTTTTGTCCTTTCTTTATTCTAGGATCTGACAACAATTCATCAAGATTTTCCGGAATTATAAAAGGATGATGAAGATTTAAAAAAGCGCGCGAATCCGGTTTTGATACCCTGTATAGCTCAGAGATAGTTTCTTTTGGCATCAGATCCAAAGCCATATTGGATACTGCCAAAGAAAAAGTCTCGTTTCCAAAAGGTAATCTAGATCCATCAGCTTTAACATGGGTTACATTACTTCTATTTTTCATGAGAAGTTTGTGTTCCGGAATATCAGCCATATCTACTGTTACTATTTTGCACTTTGGAGGACCGTATGATTTATAAAGTTGTCTTGGAATTATTTGAGGACCTGAACCAATATCCATTATGACATCTTCCTCTCTCAAGCTAAAAATGTGCGATACTGATCTTGCTAAAAGCGAAGTTTTGGTTTGTTCAGGACTATCGCTATTGGCATCACCTCTATATAAATTGGAATAAAATTTTTCTAAATGTTTTCTAGGTTCAAAAGCGGTAGTAGGTGATATTGTTATATTTTCCATTTCAAGAGGTATTATTCCCCCTGTCGGGGACTTCAACTTCGGCTTCAGCCCACCTGGGTGGCGACATTGCGTTCATTGGATAAAGTGAAAGTTGTACCGTGCTTTTTGCTCATTGCCCCATACTCTCTTGATTTTTTCTTGCTTTGCATTGCTACCAACCACGCGCCTGAATCTTCTACCTTCATTCTCGCAGTTCTAATTACAGTCAAAAGCCATGAGAAAAAAGTCTTGTGATATTTTCCCGGTTTGACAGCATGCTGTTCTACAGCGACTTCTTTAAATTGCATTTGGAGTTCTTTGGAGCTGTCAGCTAATTTCTTGATTTCGACCATCAATTCTTTGAGCTGTGTCTCAATTTCTCTATTTTCGCGGTTAACCGCGCGTTCTCCGACATGAACTATTTCTCTTGAGTAATCAATGCCCGGTTCGGCATGTGCTTTTTCCTTTTTTTCTTGAAGTTCTTTGAGATTGAGTTCCTGTCCTTCTGAAAGATCTCCCTGGTGTTTCTTTTTTTCTCCGTTCTCATCAAGCCCCAAATATTCACCCCAATTATCAAGATTTATTACTGATTTCCCCAGATCAGCGGTTTGTTCTCCTACTCCGCCCAAAATACCCCTTAATGATTCAACCAGATTGTCATTTTTATATTGTTTTTGTTTTTTGTTTTTTGTCTTTGTCATTGCAACTTACCTTATCACAAATTTTTAAGGAAATCAAGGGTTTTTTGCTGTCTTAGGATGCTTGCCAGAAGATAACGGTTAGCTTCAAGGTTCTTTCTCTCATCATCGGTTTTTCCAGCTTTTACCGCCTCTTCTATTTCTTTTTCTAAAACCTCAATTTTTTCTTCTTCTGCTATTCTTAACAATGAAAATTCAAGTTTGATGTCCTGATCAGCTTTTTTTCTGTATTCTGCTCTTAGCATTTCCGGATTTTTGCCGGTTGATTGCAGATATTGATCAAGAGTTAATCCTAATTTTTTAACATCTTCAAGAGTCTGGGACAAAAGTCTGTCTGTTTCGTTGTCAATTAAAATTCCCGGAATTTCAGATGTGACACTATCCAGAAGCGCTTTAACAATATCATCAAATTTGGCGGGTATTGTTTCCTTTCCCGGTACAATAATTTTACTTTTTGCCGTAATCTTTTTTACATTGTCCTTGTAGTTATTAAGTTTAATAATCGGCGCTTCGCAAGTTAGGGCAACAAATTGCCAATCCTGGACTTGCCCTGAGCTTGCCGAAGGGTCTTCTAATTTCTCGATGTGAATTTTGGGATTGATAATTGGCTTGATATCATGGGTTTTTATAGCCTCAGTGTATGCAATTGGCAACAATTTTTTCAGAGTTTCTTCTTTGATTTTTTCGCGGTCAGCTCTTTCTTCAACTAATTTTCTCGGAGCTTTACCTTTTCTAAATCCCTGAATTTCCGCGTTATTTACAACATCAGTCATGATTTCTTCCCATGCTTTTTTAACATCAGCATTAGGAATAGTGACTGTCAGTCTGATTGTTCCATTTGGTTCTTTTTGTATTGCAGTTGTTATTGAATTCATAATTCTGGTGCGGATGAGAGGACTCGAACCCCCAAGACCTTGCGGTCAATAGGTCCTAAACCTATCGCGTCTACCATTTCGCCACATCCGCGCAAGCGCGAAAATTATTATAACACAAGCTATAGTGAAAGCGATAGGCTTACTGCTAATTTTTGATTTTTGAATTCATCAATTTTTCTCATGAAATACTCAACCCTTTGCGCCCATGTAGGAGAAGAAGCATAAAATCTTCCGATTTCATAAACATCTTTTGCTCCCCATTTATTCAGATAATTTGTTCTCAAGCCTTCAGAAACAGTTTCAATTCCTTGGGTCCAGGAAGAAAACCTAATCATATTATCTCCATAAATCCCCCATCCCCACCCGTTGTAGGATTGATATGGGATTTGATGTCCAAAAGTGGACTCAACTCCAGAAATAGCAGCAACAAGCTTCCAGTCCAAGTTATATTTATCTGCTATTTCTACGAAATCACCTGCGTTAGGAACCAATGGGGAATTATATTGCCCCAAAAAATCTTTTAAAATTTTAACACGACTATCGGGTGTTTTCTCTCCAATTGGCTTTAACAGCGCAGCAGATGATCCCGCAGAAAATTCCGCGGCAAAAACATTGTTGGAAGTTATTGAGAAAATAAAGATTAATGTTGATATGACAGTAAGAATTTTTCCCATAAAAAAATCCTAACGTATGCATTTGGAAAGGCATACCTTAGGATCTATATGGAATTATATCATGGAACTATAGGTTTGTCAAGCCCCAGGCTATAGGATGTTGAGAAGACTCATGAAGTGATTGACGCTAAAAGCCCAGGAGCCGTCATTTGAGGGAGTATATTTCTTCATGATTTCCTCAGGGGTTTTTAATCCTCCCGCAATATAGTTGTTAGCGAGTGTTTTGGTTACCGTATCAATAGCTTCGCCATAGCCGTCAAAGCGGGTGATTTTTTTGCCGTATATTCCAAATCCCCAGCAGTTGTAGGAGTCAATCACGATTTTGAGGCAGAGATTGGACTCCTGCATTCCAATTGCGGGAATCAGCCTGTAGTCAATGCCGTATTTGTCCGCATCTTTAACTACATTTTCGGCAAATGGCTCCAAGGGAGATTTGTATTGAGCGAAGAAGTTGCGGACCACATCTATTCTCGCATCTTTGGCTGTGATATTTGCTCCAAGCACATTTTCAGCAGAAGGTAGAGCTGCGAAAGCAACTGCTTTTATGAAATTCTGACTCACAAGATTGTGAGATTTGTGATCGTAGGACAAAAAGAGTGAATAAAGAATAGTTGTGAGGAGGAGAATGGGTGTAAGTATAAAGAAAGAGGCAGACAGTATAACCTTTCTCATAAAGATTATAGTCCCATATAATACTCATGTTGTCAAGGCATTTTTCGGATTGATTGTGGACCCTAGAGGACTCGAACCTCTGACATCTTCAGTGTAAATGAAGCGCTCTACCAACTGAGCTAAGAGTCCAGGGTGGGCTTGAGAGGACTTGAACCTCCACTTCTTGCGAAATACGCACCTC
>Ga0209515_10000553_pt1 | contig 66513 bp, 61 predicted proteins | sample Subgroupgradi54m_FD_187454 | JGI IMG/M metagenome (GOLD analysis project Ga0209515, IMG submission 187454) | Subsurface groundwater microbial communities from S. Glens Falls, New York, USA - GMW60B uncontaminated upgradient, 5.4 m (SPAdes)... ...
GATTAGAAAGCTTCTCTCTTTCCCCAACGAACTACAGGCGGTAAGATTTGCCTCCAGTATCATCCCCTGCCTGTTTAAGGTAAGATAGCCGACAGGGGCAAAGTCATAGAGGTCGGAATACTTTGCCTTGGATTCTTCAAGCACAGCTTGAGTCCCGCGAAGCTCTTCATTCTGCATCTCCAGTTCAATCTGATGAACCTGCAGTTCTTGTATCAGTTTTTGGGTTTCTAACTCAGAGAGCTTCTCAGGAGGAGCCTGTTTGGGCTTGAGTCTTTCCTCCGCCTTCCTGCGAAGTCCGTCAGCTCCCTCTAGCTCCCTTTTCTTTTTTTCCATCTCTTTACTCCCCGTTAAAGTTTCTTCAATCCCTTACCCTTCTCTTTATGTTCTTCATATAGGGTTTTAATCATCTCATTTGCCTTTTTAAGATCCTCCTCCGCTTGCTTAATCTTATTTACATTCACGAAGGTCATAACCACCCCGTCAATCACATTTTCTAACGTTCGATAAGGTAACAACCGCATGGAAAACCATTCTCCTTCTGCGGTCTGTATCTCGGTCTCTTTCTGGCTTAATGTCTTAAGCACCCCCTGGGCATCTTTATGGATATCTTCATAAGTAATCTTTGGGCTCAAGTCGCTTATGCTCCGGCCGATATCCGTCTTTATCAAATTAAATATCTTACTTGCGGATGGAGTGAAACTCTTGATGCGCAGCTCAGTATCTAAAAATATCGTTCCCACCTCAGTGCTGGCAAGGAGGTTGTTGAGGTCATCATTTGAACGCGACACTTCATCCATTTTACCCTGTAGCTCCGCATTTACCGTCCCCAGCTCCTCATTGGTGGATTGCAGCTCCTCTTTGGAGGTCTCCATTTCCTCATTGGTCGACTGCAGCTCTTCATTGGTGGACTGCAGCTCTTCGTTTGAGCTCTTGAGCTCTTCGTTGGAGGCCTCCAATTCTTCAACTGTAGTCTGAAGATATTCCTTTGTGGACTGCAATTCCTGTTCCAGAGATATTACCCGCGCGTCAATGTTTCCTTCTCCAGCCTCAGGAGCCTTTTTCTTCTTACCTCTCTTTTCTGGCTTTTCTGGCGGTTTTTTGGCCTCAAATGTAACCATCAGCAAACCTTGTATAGCTTCTGGTTTCATAAGAGGTCTGACCTGTAGGTCAACGGTTAAGAAACCGTCATCACGTTTTATCTGTAACCCTTGAGCGACAGCGGTCTTTTTCTGTTTAATCGCCTGATGGAGGATTGTGCCCAGTCCATAACGCAGGTCGTCACGAATCATGTTTAAGATATTGAAGCTAGGCTCCCCTGTGGGCGACGATAAGAACGTGTCAGTTTTACCGTGAAAATAGAGGATGTTATACTTCTCATCTATTAACACACAAGGAGTAGCATAATGCTCAAGAATTACCTTTTCAGCTAATTGACGGATTTTGGCTGCAGCCGCCCCCTCCTTTACTTCCACTCCTCTGTTCTGTTCAAAGACACCCTCATAAAAAAGTGGAGGGACATATCCGGCGACCTTCTCTACAATAGACGTTTTGCGTTCAAAGATTTTCCACTTGGTATCAACGGGCGCAAAAAGGTCGGCGAATCCTCCGATGGACTCTGAGGATCCCAAAAACATAAAACCATCCTTGTTTAAGGTATAATGAAAAAGGGGTATTATCTTCTTCTGCAGCTCAGCGTCCATATAAATCAAGAGATTCCTACAGCTAACCAGATCTAATTTGGAAAAGGGCGGGTCTTTTATGAGGTTTTGAACAGCAAAGACCACCATATCCCGAATCTGTTTCTTTAGCCTATAGGTATTTTCCTCTATTTTAAAAAAATGTTTTAACCTTTCATCTGATACATCTGCCACGATACTCTCTGGATAGGCAGCCCCACGGGCACGCTCAATGGATTCAGCGTCTATGTCGGTGGCAAAGATCTGGATATCAAATTTTTTTTTCAAACTCTCCATAGCCTCAGTAAATAGGATGGCTATAGAATAGGCCTCTTCTCCACTGGCGCAGCCAGGAACCCAAACGCGCAGAGAGGATTCAGCTTGCTTTCCTTTCAACAAATTTAGGATCACCTTTTGGTTAAGGGCATCAAAGCCATCCGTGTCTCTGAAAAAATTTGTCACCCTGATGTACAGGTCTTTATCCAGGACACCCACTTCCGCAGGGTTTTTCTGAAGATAACGCAGGTAGTCTGTTATATCATCAATCTGGTGAACAGCCATCCGCCGTTGAATCCTGCGCCGTGTGGTGCTTTGCTTGTAATTGGAAAAGTCGTGGCCGGTGGTGGCTCGAACCGCTAAAAATATTTTACTGAGAGTCGCCTCGAATCTCTCCTCAGTGTCGGTAATTTTCTCCGAGGCCTTGATATAGGGGTGTTTCGTATATCTTATAAGCTCTTCGGACATTTTTTCCACGGGCAGGATAAAATCCACAAGACCCGTGTCTATGGCGCTTTTTGGCATGCTGTTATATTGTGCCTGTTTTTCTTCCTGAGCCATGGCCATCCCACCTTCACCCTTTATCGCCCTTACTCCCAAAGTGCCGTCTGAGGCTGTTCCTGAGAGAACAATACAGATCGCCTTTTCACGTTGATCTTGAGCCAGAGAGCGGAAAAAGTAATCAATGGGTAATCTGATTCCGTGCCTTTCAACCGGCTCTATTAAATGCAAAGCGCCACCCATAATGGCCACATCCTTATCAGGCGGATTCAGGTATACACAATTTGGTTCAATCTTCCTCCCATCTTCCGCTGCCAAGACATCCATTTGCGTACGTCTCTTCAGAAGGGAGTCCATAACGCTTTTATGCTTGGGAGCTAAGTGCTGGATGACCACAAAAGCCATATTGGGTTCAGAAGGCACATGGGAGAAGAATCCTTCAAGGGCCTCTAGGCCTCCGGCAGAAGCACCTATGCCCACAATAGGAAAGCCCTTGTCTTTCATCTCAAAAACTGCTTTCTTCTCAGTCGGTTTAACTTCGACCTTGCCCTTTTTAAAATTGGGTTTCTGTCCGTTTCTCAGGTTTTTTACTTTGTTCTTGGCTGACATTGCTTTCCACCTCCTTTGGCAAAACTCACTCTCCCGCCTTCCCCTTACTCTTTTTTACTCTCTCTCTCTCTCTCTCTGAAATAAGTTTCTTTACGGCACTAATCAATTTACCGAAGTCTTCAGTCTTTACCTCATAATCATCCGCTCCAGCAAGTCTGGCCTTAGTAATATCTACAGCGTCAATATAGCCGGTGTAGATGATAACCTTGATGGTTAATCCTTCTATCTTTTTAATCTGCCGGCATACCTCAAATCCGTCCATATCCGGCATTTTCGTGTCCAAAAGCACTAAATCTGGATTTTGTCGGCGCGCTTTTTCTATGGCCTCCTGGCCATTGGCTGCCTGGATTACCTCGTATCCGAGCTTCTCTAATATATCTGCGAGGGACGTCCGGATATTTGTCTCATCATCCGCCAATAAAATCTTTTTGCCCATAAGATCAGACCTCCTTTTTCTTCTTCCTGACAATCTCCTCAACCATCTCCACAATTTTTTGCGGATCAAAGGGTTTATAAATACAGGCATAAGCGCCGCCGGACAAAGCCTGCTCAACCAAATCCTTCATCTCCTCCTTATAAGCGGTAATAATTATGGCCTGTATCTCAGGATTGATCTTTTTAAGTTCCGAAAAAGTCTCTAAGCCGTTTAAGAAAGGTAATTGCATATCGATAATTGCTATATCTTCCGGCCTTTCCTTGGCAATAACGATTGCCTCTTTGCCGTCTTTGGCTATAGTGACTACATAGCCTTTTTCTTCTAAAATATCTTTTAGGGACGTGCGGATGTTAGGGTCATCATCAACAATCATAGTTAAAGATCCGCCGGCCTTGGAAATTTCAATCCGTCTTATAACCTGCTCTATATCCAATGGTTTGCGCAGAACCCCGTAGGCGCCTTCTTTTAAGGCATCGTGAACAAGGTCATCCATAGAGTAAGCTGTCATCATAATCACCGTGGTTGAACGACTGAGTTTTTTAATCTCCTTAAAAGTCTGCATGCCATCCATCACCGGCATTTTGACATCCATTAGGACTACATCAAAAAACCTTTCTTTAATTTTCTCTAAGGCCTCCTCTCCGCTATTCACCGCTACCGCGATATAGCCTTTTTCCGTCAGGATATCCGTCAAGCTCTCTGCAAAAGAAATATCATCGTCCACTACTAACACTCTTGTTTTCTCAGCCATTTTTGGCCTCCATCTTAAGTTTGTTTTATCGGTAATTCCACCGTAACCAGCGTTCCCTTATCTTCTTCACTTTCTACCCTGATATATCCTTTATGGTTTTCAATAACACTCTTACAAACCACCATCCCCAGGCCTGTTCCGTTTATTTTGGTAGAAAAAAGCGGCTCAAATAGCTTGCGTAGATTCTCTTTGGATATGCCCTCGCCTGTGTCTTTGATGCTTACGTTGATAGAATCCCTATCTTGCTTTACAGAAGATGAAATGGTCAGCTTCCCACCTTTGGGCATTGACTCTGCCGCATTCAGGATAATATTGGTAAAGACTTGCACTAGCTGGTTTTCATCTGATGGGATAAAAGGCAATTCTGCCAGTTCCGTCTCTACTTTAATATTCGGATTTATCGTAACTTTTTTAAGTGATGCTTTTAATATTTTGTTAAGATTATTCTGGGTAAAGATCGGCTGCTTTATCCGGCTAAAGAATAGGATGTCATTGATAATCCTGTCGGAATTATTAATCTCCTGATCCATCATCTCCAGGTGACGTTTAATTTTCTCATCTTGCAAGGCTGGATCTAATTTCAATCTTAAAAAATATACGGAATTTCTTATCGCGCCTAATGGATTGCGTAACTCATGGCCCACAATGCCCGCCAATTTTCCCAAGGAAGCCAGCTTGTCAAGACGACTCAACTTTTCCTGTGTTTCTTTCAGTTCATCATAGGCCTTCTTGCGCTCGGTAATATCCATGGAAACCACAAGCATCTTCCAATCTGAAAATTTAACGGGAATAGCATTGACACTTAACCAGACAATGCTACCGTCTTCCTTCACCACACCTGTTTCAATATTATTAACCGCCCTTTGCTCTTTCATCGCCCTGGCGCTAGCAAACTCTTCAGCCGGCACCATTATAGAGCCATCAGATCTTAGATAGGTTCGTTTTTCATAATCTCCTCTAAACAAACCCTCTTCGGTCATACCCAACATACTTTCTAGCGCATGATTATCATAGACCACCTTGCTTTCAACATCTAAAACGGCAACCCCTACCGGCAATACACGAAAAATAATCTTTAGTTTTTCTTCTCTTTCCTCCAATTCTTTGGTGGTCACGGCAAGTTTCTCTGCCGTCACCACCAGCTTGAGCCTAACATCTTCCTTTTCTTTGGCGGTCACGGCGAGTTGTTTGGTTTTTGCCTTATCAATTTCTTTTTCTTTTGATACATCTCTAAAGACTGCAACTGCACCCGTAATTCTTCCGTTCAGATCTCTCAAGGGCGAGGCAGTAGTGTTTATATATAATCCTTTCTTACGCTGGTTATTTTTTACATATTGTAAAAAGCCGGTAACTATTTCTCCCTTTAAGGCTTTTTTCAGTGGAAATTGATCTACAGGCAGCAGTGTCTTTTGGTCTGGCAAATAGACGCCGTATATTTTTGCCCATTTTGAGGGATCTTCTTTTAATAACCCGACCCCTAAAATTCTTTCTGCCGATTTATTAAATAACTCAAAATGCATACCTGTATCTGCGACCGCGACTCCTTCTACCATGCTATCTATTATGGTCTTAATCCTCAATACGCTTTCTTTTTCTTCCGCCAAAGCTTTGAGCTTGAGGATTATTTTATCTGACGCGGAAATAATAAGTTTTTTACTCATAGATTTAGTTTAAACCCTAGGGGTCAAGTCTCTCCTTGACTACATCTGCCCGCTGACCTGAGGAAGCAGTGTTCTTCACATCACACCTTTTCCGCCGGAGGACGGATCCACCTCGGCGGAAAAACAAAAAACCCAAGTTGTGCCATTGCACACATCCTGGGTTCCAAAATTATACGAAAGTTCTTAAATGCTAGAAGGCTAGGTAATAGGTACCCCCCCCCTTGACTTGCGGCCTATTTTCCATCATTCTTTCGATTTACCTTTTTTCTTCTCTTTGAGATACTTGGCAAAGGATTCCAGCCGGCCTAGGACCTCTCGATCTTTTTGTCTCCCGGCTTTTCGCTTGCTCCGGATGATATCATCAAGGGAGGCAACTGGATATCGACCCTCGACCCGCACGACACGCTCTTTGGCTTCCCCATAGGAATCAATTCCGTCCGGCGCAAAGATCAAATCAATATCAAAAGGCCCTCCACGAATCTGAATAAAGTCTTTGCCTTGGAGAATCGCTTGCTCTAATTTTTGGTCGATTTGAAACCCCAGTTCCTTCATCGCCCGGACGATCCGGCGGCCGTTCTCGGTTGATTTCTGGGGAAAAAGATCAATGTCTTGGGTCGTATCGGGAAAACCGTAGATAATCGCCCCTGACTTTCCAATAATTAAGTAGTCTACCCCGTGCTTGGCAAAGGTTTTTGCCAAAGCCTCAAGGTCTCGACTCGAAAAAGCCTTAGGGAGTTCTTCCATATCCAAGCCAGCGGGCCAATGTTTTCTCGCACCATGCCCTGTAATCGGAAAGCCGGTCGAAGATGCGGTAAGGCTCGTCATCGATCACGGGTTTATAGGTCTTGAGAAAACCGTGGGCAATGCGCTCCTTGACGTTTCTTTTTTGCGCCCACTCAAATTCTTTTTCTAAGAATGCGTCCTCACTTAAGGCGCCAAAGTCGTAAAATATGTTTTTTTGTTTCATTGAACCATCCTTAGTGAGGTGAGATGTTAATCCTGAGCAAGGAGCTTCAAAGGGCGACGCGTCGAATGGATTAACAATTTTTATCAATTACAGAAAAATCTTAGCACAGATAAAAGATACAGTAAAGAGTTTGGTATTGAAAGGTAATGTGGAAATCTCCAACGTCCCCGCTTGTCGCATTCCGTTCGAAAATAAGAAATGGTGGGCGATTGAGGAGTCGAACCTCAGACCTTCTGAATGTAAGTCAGATGCTCTAACCAACTGAGCTAATCGCCCAAAATTTAAATAACTTTCTTTAAAGACTATCCCCCGACGTTCCGACTTTTATAATTTTTTCTCAGAGAAGTCGGAAGTCGGGGCTCCGACCCCCGCTGTTGGCGGGGCGTCGGAGAGCTAATCGCCCAAAAGATTTCATGAATACCAATGGCCCGCCATCCGCCAGGGGTTATGGAGGATGGTGGGTCCGCCACGCTCTGTGACGGAAGTTATTCGTCCTAATCGCCCGAAAACTTTTACCCTGCCAAAACGCCGATCGTTCCAAGTAAGAAAACCATGACAAACAAAGCAACGGTTTCAATAACACCCAGCGCGATCAAATAATTGGTAAACCCCTTGCCGGTCTCCGTTAAAGCATCGGCACCGCAGGCACCGATTTTACCTTGCAAAAAGGCTGACATCCCTATGGCCATGCCGCCAAAAATTCCTACGCTCCATAAATACGTACCGCCAACGGCAGCCTCGGCGATCTTGTTCATGAGGATCATACCGTAAATTGTCTGCGACAACGGCGCGCCGATAAAAACGATCAGTAAAAATGGCGCCATTTTATTTTGAACGTAACATTTTTTCCACGCACCGACAGAGGCCATGCCCGCGGCACCGACACCGAGCGCCGAACCGATGGCAGATAAACCCAGAACAGACGCAAGCCCCAAATCTTTGAATTGAACCAATGCTCCGATGTGATCCATGTTTATTCTCCTTTATTGTTGAATTGTTTTCACGTTGATCCCGGTATTTTGCCCCACTTTTGGCGGGGCAAAATACCGGGATTACCCTGAACCGCCCCGTCGAAGACGGGTCTGGTTTAGCCTGTTGGGCGCCTGCCTACCGGTCAGGCAGGGATTTTGTACCGCCCTGTCTGCCGACAGGCAGGCAACGGCGGAACAAAATCCGGGTTGATATTTTCCCGTTTAAAAGGTTGATACTCAAACCCGGCCCATTCCAATCCCAGATGCCCTGAAAACTCAAGGACATTCAAACGTAAACCATGAACTAAAATTCCAAACCCGCAAAGCACAATATTAAAAAGATGTCCCGCAACCAAAATAAGCGTTGTGATGAATCCTGCCACAAAACTTGTAAAACCAAAACTTAAAGCCATCTGGTTAAAGGCATCGGCCACCGCCACACCGGCCAACCCGACCGCAAAAAGGCGGATATAAGAGACCACATCCGTAAAAGCGCTGATAAAACTGAAAAACGATAACGCCAGGCCGATCCCGATCCCGTCTTTGGGGCGGCTGATGATATCAACAAACACCAGGGCCGCCCCCGTACTGATGATCATCATTGCCTTCATAAGGCCAACTCCCAAAAACGACGTTCCCGCGACCATGACGCTGGCTAAGAAAAAAGCTCCCCACAAAACAATGATCCAGCCCAATTCCGCAAGCGCGGAAAAGACGGCCGGCCATCTCATCAATAACCGCCATCCGTGAGCAATGGTCAAATGAATAGCGCCGATCATAAAGCAGAGGAGCTGAACGTTCTTCGTTTCTGCCAATTCCGCGACCACGGGTTTAAAGGTGTTTCCGAAAAGCAAAGTCCCAAAGAAAGTTCCCGTAAGAACACCCCAGACAATCGCGCAAACGCTTAAAACATAAAACAAAATAAACGGCGCCGGATTTGCGCTCTTATTCTTCACTTTGATATGGAAAAAAGCAGTCAAACCCATAATGATCAAGCCATACCCCGCATCACCGACTAAAATCCCAAAAAATATCGAGAAGAAAATGAGAAAGACAAAACTGATATCAAGCTCTTTGTAACCGGGTAAAACATTGATCAGCTGAAAAACGGGTCTGATAATGTCCACCCATTTGGGATTCATCACGAGGGTTGGAACTCTGTCCTCAGCCAGAGGGTCCTCTATCATCAATCCCCATTGTTCGCTTTTAGCTCTGGCATCCAAATGCGCCAGGGCAAAATTTGGGCAATAACCTTTTAAAATCGCCAGCTGTTCTTCTTTTTTCATTCCCACGGCGACTTCTTTGAATTTTAATTCTTCGGTTTGGGTACTCAGGGTTTGCTCTAATATTTGCAAATGAGAGACATGCTCTTTTAGCTCTTTTTCAATTTGTTCCAATCGCGAGTGCCTTTGTTGTTGTGAGGACGTTATCTCCTTTAAACTCACCGGAGGCAGCGCGGCCGTTTCAAAAGGAAGATTCCGTTTTTCCCGGGAGATAATAACCGTAAATTCTTCTTTGCCCGTTTTATGAACAACTTCGCAAACGGCATTTTGCGGCAGATGCGGCTTCTGTTTTAAAGGAACGATGCAAAAATAAACATAAACCCCCTGAGTGTTTAGCCGTTGAATGTCCGCCGGATCAAAATCCCCCCAGGGGCGATATCGTTCGATCTGCTGCTGCCCTTTATCAATGGCCTCCTGGATCCGGTCTTTTTCAGAAACTAAAGCCAGAATTTTCTGAGTTAGCTTTTGCCAATCCGGATCGACATCTTGTTTTATTTGGCTCCTGGAATCCTGGTACGATTTTAAAACTTCGATCGTTTGGGATAATACCGCTGTGCTGTCTCTTAAAGTTTGAAGTTCGCTATGATCCAATGCTTCCCGATGCTCAACATGGAGATTCCCCATATCCCGCAAGCCTGTCAAAGCTGTCGCGATGTCCTTTTTTAAAACAAAAATGTGGATTTTCTTCATGGGAACGATCATGCGGCAGCTTCCTCGAATTCCATCTTTTCAATTTTACCTTTGGCGACCTTGCTTATTCCGACGGCATTGGCCTGCTGATCCCCCAAATAAATACGGATCACACGGATATTGTCCTGGCATTCCGGGATTTTGACCTTTTCAAAAAGATTGACGCGTTGTGTTGTGATACGAAGCTCCTGCTCTAAGATAGCAACCTGCTTTTGAACAACTTTGATTTCCACAACCGTCTCCACAAACCCTCGTAATTTTAAAAGCGCCTGATCCACCCACAACGGTGTTGTATAAAAATCATAATCGATATCCGCAAACTGAACACTCTTAAATACCGGAACACTGGTGCCGGCAATATTAAGGCTGCCCGTTTCAACCCTTGCCGGGATAATCCACCGTCCTAAATCCAGATCTATCTCACCTAAGAGCCCGATCCATCCCTTCATACCGGCTTCCATCTGGTTTAATTGCGCCCTCTTCTCTTCAACCGTTTTACGGGCCTGCAAGATACGCATCTGCAATTGCTGTTTCTTAAGCTGCAGCGTCGGCAGATAGTGCAGAAACTGCTTTAAGCTATCGCGCTGTTTTTTAAGCTCGTTCTTGGTTAATTTTATTTTTGCCATTTTAATGAGCGCACAAGTTACGCGACTGCTAAGGAGCGTAACTTAGCGCGCGAATTAAACCCTTGACATTTTGCTGTTGGAAAAGAATCAATCAATTTATCTATACAGGAGTTTCACGGTTGAATACCATCCCTGTGTCTTTGCGAGCCCCGCCTGCCTCTTAAGAAATGGATTGGCGGGCAGGGACCGCAGGGAGCGAAGCAATCTCGAAGTCTTTCAGCAATTTAAATATTTTTCATTTATGAGTAATTTCGGGATTGCCTGCCTGCCGGCAGGCAGGCTTCGTCGTCCACCGCCTTCGGCGGAGTCCTCCTCGCAAAGACACAAATTTTATTATCCAACCTTGTGTCATTAAGAAGCTACTTTTTTGCTGAAGAAATCTGTTATTCACCCTCGCTTCACTCGGGCCCGCAATGACACCAAACACAAAAGTCCTAAATTCGAATTCATGAGCAAAATGTCACGGGCCAAATTCGGCCGTACCCCTTATGTCACTTCGTTCCATAAGTTGTGTCCTCATTTGGGCCAGAACTGTTTCACCAGCGCATCTTTAATCCCCACTTCCGCCGGCTCAAAAATATCGGCGAGGATTTTCCAGCAAGCATCGAGCGCTTCTTCCAAAGGGATATTGACCGAAAGGTCCATCAGTTCTTTTTCAAAACGCGCGCCGTATTTAAGAAGTTTCGCGTCCCACTCGTTCATCTGAAAACCCATCGAACGTTTTTCTAAGGTCTGGCGATAATCCGCAAACAGTTGAATCATGCGGTCCATGATCGTGCGGTGATCAGCGCGGGTTTTTTCATTGACATGCTGCTTTAAACGGCTTAAGGATCCGAAAGGTTCGATACGCCCGCCGCGAAGATAAAATTGCCCTTCGGTAATATAACCGGTATTATCCGGCACCGGATGAGTGACATCATCGCCGGGCATTGTCGTAACCGCAAGAATCGTAATCGACCCGGCTCCCTCAAAATCAACCGCCTTTTCATATCGTGCCGCGAGTTGGCTGTAAAGATCTCCCGGGTACCCGCGGTTTGAGGGAATTTGTTCCATCGTAATGGAAATCTCTTTTAAGGCGTCGGAAAAATTGGTCATGTCGGTTAAAAGGACCAAAACCTTTTTCCCCTGCAAAGCAAATTGTTCGGCGACCGCCAGGCACATGTCGGGAACAAGCAAGCATTCAACCGTCGGATCGGCCGCCGTGTGAATAAAAAGAATAGAACGCGACAGCGACCCGTGCTTCTCAAGCGTATCCCGGAAAAAAAAATAATCGTCATATTTCAAACCCATGCCGCCAAGGATGATCATGTCGACTTCCGCCTGCATGGCAATCCGTGCTAAAAGTTCATTGTAAGGCTCGCCGGCCACAGAAAAGATGGGGAGCTTTTGGGAAACAACCAGGGAATTAAACACATCGATCATCGGGATACCGGTGCGGATCATGTTCTGGGGGACAATCCTTTTGGCCGGATTGACCGACGGGCCGCCAATATTGATCATATGATCCGTAAGGACAGGGCCGTGATCGCGCGGAGAACCGTTTCCATTAAAAATACGCCCGAGGAGATTATCGGAAAAGGAAACGCGCATCGGGTTTTTGAGAAAAACAACTTTGTCGTTTGTCGAAATCCCGCGGCTGCCCGCCAGCACTTGCAAAGAAACACGTTTGCCATCGAGACGAATGACCTGGGCCAGCGACATGCCACCCTTTGTCCAGACCTCGGCTAATTCCCGGTATCCGACATCTTCAGCCTCAACCGTAATAACATCGCCACTGATCTGAATAATTTGATTGTAGACTTTTCGCATGAAGAGAATCCTTTGTAGGAGTTTCACGGTTGAATACCATCCCTGTGTCAATGACACAGAATGCTAAAATGCTGTCTTTGCGAGGAGGAACGATTTGTGCGACGACGAAGTCCGTCTTCGCCCCACCTGTTTTGATTTGTTCTGCAACAAATCAAAACAAATCAGGTGGGGCTTCGCCGAGATCCCGCCGAAGTCAAACACGTTAAGTATTTGACGAAGGCGGACAATCCCGAAGTGTTTAGGTTGTTTGTCCATTACTTATTAGTAACTTCGGGGTTGTGGTTCGACTACGCTCACCATTCCTCGAACAGTCCCGAGCGAAGTCGAGGGACTTCGGCCAAAAAACGGCCTCCCCGGCCCGCGGCTTTAGCCGCGAAGCGGCGGGGCGGGCGCAAAGACAATAAATTTTATTATCCAACCTTGTGTCATTAAGAAGCTACTTTTTTACTGAAGAAATCTGTTATTCACCATCGCTTCGCTCGGGCCCGCAATGACACCAAACGCGAAAGTCCTGCCTTTTATCCCGGATTTTGCACGCCCACATAAAATATGCACAAAATCGTGCGTGCAAAATACCGGGATTACCCTGAACCGCCCCATCGAAGACTGACCTGGTTCAGCCCTTCGGGCACCCGCCTGCCGGACGGGCAGGGATTTTGCTTTGCAAAATCCGGGTTTATAAAATTTTCGCCCTAATATCTTCCTCTAACGCCTTGAATTCGTTCGACTGAAACGCTGTCGAATTCCAGTTGATAAATTGTTGCCTCAATTCCTGGAAGAATCTTCGCGCGAGCTCTTTGGTATCAAAATAAAAATCTTGAGCGGCAATTTCCATGATCAGGCTAAAAACATATTTTTGCCGGTCGGCAGCGGTCGCTTCATCGGTTTTATCAAAGGCATTTTGCTGCAAATAAACCGCATCGATAAATTCCCCTTTTAAATATTCGACAAACTCGATAATCGATGTTCCTTCTTCTCCGACGACTTTCATCATCTGGTTGACTTCGCTGCTCTTTTTTAAAACGCGTAACCCTTTTTTGACATCCTCTTCATCGATAAAGCTTTTGTATTTGCTCCAGCTCTCCAAGGGGTCAATGGCCGGATACCTTCGGGCATTGGCGCGGTCGCGCGAAAGCCCGTGAAAAGCGCCGACAACCTTTAAGGTGGCCTGCGTCACAGGTTCTTCGAAGTTTCCGCCGGCGGGACTGACCGTTCCACCGATCGTCACGGAACCGGTGCTTCCGTCGCGAAGCTTAACAATCCCGGCGCGTTCATAAAATAAGGCGATCCGTTTTTCCAGATACGCCGGAAAAGCTTCTTCACCGGGAATTTCCTCAAGGCGTCCCGACATTTCGCGCATGGCCTGGGCCCAGCGCGACGTTGAATCCGCCAGAAGCAGAACATTCAAACCCATCTGACGATAATATTCCGCGACCGTCACAGCCGTATAAACGCCGGATTCGCGCGCGGCAACCGGCATCGAGCTTGTGTTACAAATGATCACCGTCCGGTCCATCAGTGTTCGATTGGTTTTTGGATCAATCAAATGTGGAAATTCGCGCAATATTTCGACGACTTCACCGGCACGTTCTCCGCAGGCCGCGATGACAACAATATCAACATCCGCATGCCGGCTTAAAAGATGCTGCAAAACTGTTTTTCCGGCGCCGAAAGGCCCCGGCGTACAAAATGTCCCGCCCACAGCAACCGGAACCAGCGTATCAATAATCCTCAATTTCGTCACCAGCGGTGTGGAAGGCATGAGCTTTTGAGAATAGGCAGCGATAGGAATTTTCACCGGCCAGGTTTGCTTTAATGTGACATCACATTCTTTATCTTCTGAATTTCGTAATTTCGCAATAACGTGTTGAAGGGAATATTTTCCGGCGTTGACAATCGAAACAACTTCCCACTCTCCCGACAAATTGAAAGGAACCATGATCCAATGGGTGAACATCTTCTCGGGAACTGTTCCGATTTTACTTCCCGAACGGACTTTATCACCCCCTTTGACGGCTGGTGTAAAATCCCATTGGGCATTGTCCGGTAAGGCTTTTAAATAAGCGCCGCGTTTTAAAAAGAAACCATGGCTTTGGGCCAATTCCGGCAAAGGGTTTTGTAATCCATCGAAGGTTTGCCCCAAAAGGCCGGGCCCTAATTCAACGCTTAAAAGCTCATTGGTAAACTCAACCGTATCACCGATTTTTATCCCCAGTGTATCCTCGAACACCTGAAGCTCCGCGCGGTTTCCTTTGACGCGGATGACTTCCGATTTCAGTCTCTCCGCCGCGCTAACAACATAGGCCACTTCGTTTTGCATGACCCGGCTGTCAAACTGGGCCGCCACCATATTCCCGTTCACACCGATCACTTTTCCCTGCCGTAACGTTTCCATGAAATACCTCGTTGTTAGTTCACCCGTTAGATGGTGACTTTTTCGAAAACCGCTTTTTTATAAGTTTCAAAAACTTCTTTTCCCTTGATACCTGCGGCAATATTTTGATAACGTTCCAGCATTTGCAGCTTGAGAGCATAGATCAGAATAAGTTCAAAGGTAAAAAACTTTCCTTGAGTTAATTCCTCCAGAAAATTCCAGCGGAAGCGGTCCAAAATCTTTTCGGCAGTCAGCGGATCGTCCGCCTGAAACGCTTCTTTAACCGTCATGATCAATGCCTCATCAGCCGATGCCGATTCTTTTAAGGGCGCTGCGGGGTCACGGCCCATTTTAAGATACCGGTGTCTTGCGATTTCCCATCGCATTTGTTGATTCACATGAGCCCAGGACTTAAGAAACCTGTTGTCTTTTGCATCTGCCTCATCAAGGGTCAGCGTCGCCCTTTGAAGAGAAGTCAGATCATTTTTGTGAAGCTGTTGGAGACATTGTTGCAAGAAACTGTCATAAGAGATCGGCGGGGGATCATTAAAATCCAATAACGGCAGGCTGGCGATCAAATAATAATACGTTCGGCTCATAAATTACTTTGAATCTTTTATTAAGGCGGCGATCTCGGGATTGAGATACATCGTCAGATAGTCCGTCAGCGCGCTTTCAGAAAACTCGAAGCTGGATTTTCCGCCGTCAAAACTGATGGTAAAACCTTTGGAAATATCTTCTGAAGATTTAAACTCAAACCCGCCCTTGATCTTTTCTTTGAGCTTTGCGATAAAACCGTTTTTAAGATTTTCATAATCCGTCGGATTTAAAAATATTTTTAAATTTTGCTCTGTGCCTTTACTCGCGTTGACGATCGATTTGTCGATAATGGACGTGAGAATTTGTGATAATTGATCGGGGTTTAAGACCTGGTTGACATTGGCCTGAATGATTTTCTTTAATGTCTTATCAATCATGGTTTTTAAATCGAGGATGGTATCGCGGGCCGCCTGTTTTAAAGATTTTTCCGCGGCTTCGCGGGTCCTGGCAATTTCAGCTTTTGCGCTCATCAGCTGCGCCTCTGCTTCTTTTTTAGCTTTGGCGATGATCTCATCGGATTGGACATAGGCCTGAGTTTCAATCTCTTTGGCCTTTTTCTGAGCTTCCTCGATACCCTCGGACTTGATTTTATTGATCAGCTCTTGAACTTGTGTTGACATCATTATTCTCCTGAAAAAATTTTCTTAAAACTGATAGAGGCGGCCTGGGTGGCTGCGACAGGATTTTCTGTTTTCACAACAGGCCGCCCCGGCTACTAAAAAGTTACTTCCACTCGCTTGCGCCTCCTCAACCGAGGCAACAACGCCGTCATATCCAACTTTCTTTGCAAGGTCAGATCTTTCCAAAACAATTTCGAGCATGCTATCTTTTTTGCCATCGCTTGTCAAGGCTGTTATCCCAGCGACAAATGGCCTTTCCAAGCGCGGTTCAAGGGCCTTTTCCCTGCTTGCCGGCACAGCCGCTTTAAGCATGGCACGGCCGACATTAACTTTTTATGCTCCCGATAAGATTCTTGATATCATCGATCTTATTTTCCTTCATATAAGTCTTGATTCCTTCCAATACCTCTAAAGGAGCGCGGGGATTGAGATAATTCGCGGTGCCCACCGCAACCATGGTTGCGCCGGCGATCAAAAATTCCAAAGCATCCTGGGTGGTCAAAATCCCACCCATGCCGATCACGGGGATTTTGACCGCCCTCGCCACCTGGTAAACCATGCTCAAAGCGACAGGCTTAATCGCGGGACCGCTTAACCCGCCGGTAAAATTCCCGAGAATAGATTTTTTTGTCTTAACATCAATGGCCATCCCGACCAATGTGTTAATAAGGCTCACCGCATCCGCTCCGGCATCTTCAGCGGCTTTGGCGATCACCGTGATATCGGTTACGTTCGGTGATAATTTCGCGATAACAGGATATTTTGAGATTTCTTTAACGACTTTGACCACGCGAGCGGTCGCTTGCGGGTCTTGGGCAACAAGGGTCTTCTGCTGCAGGTTGGGGCAGGAAAGATTAAGTTCGAGGGCGCTCACCCCTTGAGCATTATTTAATTTTAGGGTGAGCGCCCTAAACTCTTCATCGCTATGACCGAGAATGCTAATGATGAGCGGAACTCCGATCTTGCGAAACGCGGGCAATTTCTTCTCAATAAACACATCGACACCGGGATTCTCGATCCCAATGGCGTTCAGCATCCCCGAAGCTGTTTCAATAATTCGCGGCGGCGGATTGCCCTCACGCGCATGAAGTGTCACGGTCTTCGGGACAATGGCACCCAGCTGTTTGACTTCTTCCAGATTAAAATATTTTTCGGCATGGCCGAAGGTCCCCGAAGCCACCGTCACTGGATTTTTGAGTTTTAAGCTGCCGATTTGGATGGAGATATTCATTTTAAAAAATCACTTCCCTCATATCAAACACCGGCCCATCGTAACACGTTGTCTTATAGCCTTTGGTTGTTTTAATCGAACACCCCAAACATGCGCCCAAGGCACAGGCCATCACTTCTTCACAAGACGCCTCGCCATAAAGGTTTTTTTCTTTGGCGAACTTTTGAACCGCGTGCATCATCGCATGCGGCCCGCAGGTGTAAAGCACGGTTGTTTTTGGATCGGAGTTTATCTTTGAAAAAAGATTTGAGACGTACCCTTTAGCGCCGACGCTGCCGTCATCAGTCGCGACAAAAACCTTACAGCCATTCTTTTTAAAATCATTCATTTTAAAAACATGCCCCCGGGTCCGCCCGCCATAAAGTAAAATCATTTCCAAATTTTTTTTCGCGAGAACATCCGACAACATGAGAAACGGAGCAATCCCGATTCCCCCGCCGATCATGACAACTTGTTTCGTCCCTTTTGGCGGCAGGCTGAAATGATTTCCCAGGGGGCCGAGAATATCTAACGTTTCCCCGGACTTCTTTTGAGATAGAATGGTTGTTCCGACTCCAATCGGCTCGTAAAGAATTTCAACATACTTCCGGGCTCTAAAAACACTAAAAGGCCGTCGGAAAAAAGGAATGAGAGAGTCCCTCACACGAATATGAATAAATTGGCCGGGTTTGATGGATTTTAAAATCAGCCCGGCATCCAAAGAAAGCTTGTAAAAGCGGGGGCAGATTTTTTCATTGCCAGCAATCTTGAAACGATTTTGGATTTTGTTCATCTTTTTGGCTTTTGTTGCGCTTGATAAACGAACCAGAGAAATATTCCAAACACCATAACGCTGATGGACACAACGCACAACGTCGTGACAATATCGGTTGTGCCATAAACCATTTTTTCCTGAAAACTTTCTAAGATCAGGGCAATGACAGGCCAGCCAAGAAGGCCCCATTTTTCTTTCGTTGTCCATGCCATATTCCATGGCAGGACATCTTTCATAGAAACTTTTGAGAGCGTTGAAAAATTGGGAATAAGTTGTGGGACTTTTTTGATATACGCTTCGTAATCTTTCTTAAAGAAGGTTATCAGTAATTTTTCTTCTATGATGATTTGTCGTCGAAAGCGAAGATAAAAAAGAAGCACGAATACCGGCAAGCTCCACCACGGCCAGACGATCAAAAGAAATCCTGCGCCCAGTAAAAAACTTCCTAAATACATCGGGTTTCTCACTAAAAGATACGGCCCCTCCGTTACCAGCCCGTGGCCGTTTTTAGAATGAAATTTCTTATACCCACGCGCCACCATTCTTAAAAACGTCCCGAAGAGCACAATGAAAAGCCCAAAAATATCCCAAATATTGTTATCGATCGGACTGCTGGTATAAAGCCAGGGGAACTGATAAAGAAATCCCGAAAGGATGATCATGAGCGATAAAAGAGCACTGTCGATTTGAACGCGTTTTTTCATATTTTAGTTCGACACTTCCCCCCGCCTGTGGCGGGGCTCAGTCCTGAGCATAGCCGAAGGACTGAGCAAGCCCCGGGTTTTGGTTCGACTTCGCTCACCATTCCCTCGAACCATCCCGAGCGAAAGTCGAGGGATAGGCCGGGAACGGTCGAATGGGTTGACAATTTGGACAGAAAAATGTACTGCGCCCCGCCATAAAAATCCTCTGAATGAGAAATGGACAACGCGGGCATTTTTCCAAATGTTTTCCATAGACCTGAATACGGTTGTGAAATGTTCCCTTTAAACCTTTGGTGTTGCGGTACGTATTGATGGAACTTCCCTTGAATTTAATCGCTTCTTTTAAGACGCCGACTATTTCTTGATACAACAAAGTGATTTCATTATCTTTTAAACTCAAAGCCGGCCTTTGAGGATGGATACCACAGCGAAACAAAATTTCCGACGCGTAAATATTTCCGATGCCGGCCAGAAAGCTCTGATTCATCAAAAGTGATTTGATCGGCGACTTTCGCCTTTGCAGCGCTTTCGCCAGCCATTTGACATTAAAATCGCGGCCCAGCGGTTCTGGCCCAAGAGATTGCAAGAAAGGGCTGTCATCAAAATCTTTAATAACAGAGAGCCGTCCAAACCGTCGCGTGTCATTATAATTTAAATACTGCCCGTTGGAAAGCTCGAATACAACTTTGGCGGTTTTTAAGGCACTCCCATAATTTGGCTGGCCGGTCATCGCCAGCTGAACGATCAAATGATCGCCCTGCCGAAACGAGATCACGATCGCCTTTCCCCTGCGGCTAACTTCAGAAACGGTTTTTCCCACCAAACGTTTTATAAATTTTTTGGGGCTCTGGCGCGAAACGATCATCGTGTCACGAATGCGCACATGAGAAATTGTTTTTCCGGTAAGATCTTTCGATAACTCACGCTTGAGCGTTTCAACTTCGGGAAGTTCGGGCATAACTTTAAATTTAAAATTCCTTTTTTAGAATCTCTGATATCTCTTGGGGCTTACTCTCATCTCGAAGCTGACGGTAATAAATCCTGGCTTTCACAAAACTATCCCGCGCTTTTTGTTTCTCGTTAACGGCCAGGTAAGTTTTTCCCAGGTAAAACAAAGCTTCGGGTGTTTCGCGATGAGTTAAGGATTGTTCATAATAGCGAAGCGCGCCGGCCCAGTCATTTTTTAGAAAATAAAGATAGCCGATATTGTTATAAGCGGCCGGCGCGCCCGGATCGAGCGCGATGGCCTTCTGAAAATTCTCAAGCGCAAGGCCATCGCGCTTAAGTTTTAAATAAACCACTCCCAAATTATTGTAGGCCAAAGGATTCTCGGGTGATATTTCGATTGTTTTATGATAGTGATCGATGGCGCGCGCATAATTATTTTTCCGGTCATAGGCGCGCGCCAGAGCAAATTGGACCGTCCGGTTGTGCGGTGTTTTCACCGCGTTATCTTCCCAAAAACCGATCTCGGTTTTCCAAACCTCATTGCGATTGATCGTGAGTAAGCACAGTGCCATGAGTATGATTGTAAAAACCGTTTTCATAATCCCCTTTGACGGAATTCGGCAGATGAGATACGCCGTTAAAAGCGAGAGCCCAGCGGTTGATAGATACATCCAGTGTTCATAGATGATAGGTTTCTTAACAACGCTAACAGCTATCAATTCAACAGGAATAGAAACAAAAAACCATGAAATACAAAAAGAGATGATCCGATTGTTCTTGAACATCCCGATTGCGGTCACAATCAAAAATACCGTGAGTCCGAGCGAAAAGAGAACGCTTATCTCCAGAGGGCTTTTGATAATCGGACAAACATATATGTGGCGCTGTAATACGGGAACACAAAATAATCGTATATATGTTTTTAAATAACTTATCTCCGTTAAAAAATAATGCCAATCCATACCGCCTTTCATCATTTGGTTTTTTAATCCCAGGACGGATCCTGTTCCGGTATTGTCATGATGTAAAATAAGGGGAAGAAAAACAAACACAAGAGAAAACGGCGCTATATTTTTTATTATTCGCCGCAGGTTTTCTCTTTTGAATTCGCCAAATAACATTTCACATACGAAAAGCATGATTGGAATTGTGATCACCAGTTCTTTGCAGAACATTCCCAGCAGCATTGTAAAAATTGCAATGATTTTGTAGAAACTTTTTCCGCTGATTCGTGCTTTGAGATAGAAAATGACCGTCAATAAATAACAGCCGGTGGCCATGAGAACCGCGCGCTGCGTGATAAAAGCGACGGCCTGCGTTTGGAGAGGATGACATAAAAAGATGATGGCAGCGTAAAAGGCAATACGGTTTGGATCAATTGAGAGTTTTCGCTTTTTGAAATACGGCGCTTGAAATATCAACAGGATGAGCTGATAAACCAGAAAAGTATTAATAATATGTAAGCAAATATTAACGATATGATAACCGGAAGTATTTAAGCCTCCCAGGGCATCATTGACTGAAAAACTTAAACCGACGAGAAAACGCGTATTAAAGGCATTCCAAATGGCGGGTAGATTTGCGGGGTCTTTAACGGCGGGATTATGAACAATCGTAATGAAGTCATCAGAGATAAATTCACCGTTTAGAATATTGAAATACAGGCAGAATCCAAAAATACAAAAACTTAAAATGGCATAAAAGCCTTTGCTCATGACCGTGTTTTAAGGATATCTTCAATCAACGTTCCAACCACGCGCTTCGTGTCCATCATGTTTCTCACTTTGACCATTCCTTTGATGCCCCAGCCTCCCAGATCGATCACGGGGCGTTTGTAAACCAGGCCGTAACAAATTTCGGAATTTGTTCCGTGGCTTCCGGGCAAAGCGATGATGATATCAGCACTGCAGGCGACCATCGCATTACGCGCATAACCGATCGTCGTTGGTAAAGCAATATCAATGTATTTGTTGGCGTCCTTTTTTTCCTTGCCGGGCAAAAGGCCGATCGTCAGGCCGCCTGCGGATTGGGCGCCTTGTGCGGCGGCGCGCATGACACCCTCCAGGCCGCCGCACACTAAGACGGCCCCAAATTGAGCAACAATCTCTCCAACCTGAAATGCTAACTTTTCAGTTTTGCGATCGGTGTTGTGCCCGCCGATGACGGAGATGGTGATGCGTTGGGAAGGCATAATATTTATAACCTTTTTAATGTGTTTAAGTCACCTTGGATTAAAGCTAACTTCTTCCTTCTGGTTCATCCTTTAATTTGTTTTTCTCTCTGAGCGGCCTGAAACTTGTCAGGAAATTCTTCTGTATAAAGTAATTGCAGATCAACATTCTGAGAGTTTTGTTGATGTTCATTGAATCTTCGGTTCAAGTTTGTCGTTATTCCGGTATATAGTGAATCGTCGCTTCGCTTTGAGATATACATATACCACCTATCGATTTATCCTTGGCCCTTCGACTCACTCGCTTTTAGCTCGTTCGCTCAGGGCACTTCGCCTCGTCCCTGAAGTTCTTGAAAAGCTTGCACTGAGCGAGGCCCTGCATCTAAGATACGGGGCCGAGTCGAAGTGCGCCTGGCGGGAATCGAACCTGCACCACCAGCTCCGGAGGCTGGTGCTCTATCCGTTGAGCTACAGGCGCAAACTTCCACTAAACTAAAAATTTTAACGTCCAACAAAGTTTGCGCCAGCCCCCGCTAGTCTCAATTAGCTGGGGGCAGGCGACATCGCAAACTTCCACTAAACTAAAAATTTTAACGTCCAACAAAGTTTGCGCCAGCCCCGACGCCCCGCCGTAGTTTGGCGGGGGTTGGGGCAGGCAAACAATTCTGCTAATTTATCGCTCACGAGAATTGCGCCAGCCCCCGCTAGTCTCAATTAGCTGGGGGCAGGCGACATCGCAAACTTCCACTAAACTAACAAACTTTACATCCAACGAAGATTGCGCCGGCCCTGCGAAGTCCCACCAACGGTAGGACGAAGCATGGACGAGCGCTGAAAAAAATCGCCTATTCGCATAAACCTTTCTACTGAATAGGCGTTATTATACATTATTTCTCCATTAAAACAACGTCAGCTGTCGCTCTCCTTGCGCTGAATTTTCCCCTTCCTTGAATATCTTAATTTTCCCATATTCCCCATCATAACCCGGCGCGATATGCACCTTGCCTTCCCTGACTTTGATAATGGCTTCGACGATTTTGGGAGAAACGGATTTTCTCAAATCTTCTTCTGAAATTTTCGATAGCACGGCAAGTTCATTGCCAAAATGGTTGATGACCGACTCGTACTCTTTCATGACGGCCTGAGACGCCGTCCCCACTTCCTTAACATCCGCAATAATCTCATTGAGTGGAATACGGTTAATAAAAGGAATAGGATCTTTGGGTTTATATCCAACGGGTCGGTCGGCCAATTCATCGACGCGATGCATGACACCCAACGTTAACGGTTTTCCGCACTGCGGGCATTGATTGTCATGCTTTTTGGATTCCTCCGGAGAAAACGACACTTTGCAATCACGGTGGCCATCGTAATGATATTTTCCTTCTTCAGGATAAAATTCAACGGTATAAAGTAATCTTTTCTTATCTTTTTTGTTTAATGTTTCGATGATTTCATTGTAATCCAGTTCGCAATTAAACACATTGCACTCACGCCCAATCTTAGCTGGAGAATGAGCGTCGGAGTTGCTGACTAATGTAAAGCGATCAAGAGCGCTCAAACGCCAATTCATAGCCGGATCGGATGAAAGCCCAGTTTCGACACAGGTGATTTTTTCTGAAACTTCTTCAAAACAATCTTCGAATTTGTCAAATCCTGATTTCGAACCAAAGACACTAAACCACGGCGTCCAGATATGTGCCGGAATAATAAAACAATTCTCATCAATATCCAAAATGATTTTGCAAGTGTTTTTAATATCCATCCCTAAGATCGGCCGGCCGTCGCTATTTAAATTCATCCCGCGCGCCGACAACGCTGCAATGATCTTATCAACCGTTTTAAAACTTGGTGCGAGAATAACGGTGTGATTGCGGTAGGTTTTTCCCCGCTTGGAATAGATGTTGCTTATCTCAACCGTCAGGATAAAATGCATGCCCTTATGGACAAACAATCCTTTTCCCGTCGGTTCAAGCTTGGCTTTGAGTTCTTCCAGCCAAAGGTGGTGTGTGAAATCCCCTGTCCCAAGAAGCCCAATGCCTTTCTTCTTGGCCCAAAGGGTGAGATGTTCAATATCTAAATCTTTACTGGTAGCGCGGGAGTATTTGGAGTGGATGTGAAAGTCGGCGGCGAATTCCATAATTTAAGTAACGATACTCTACTTTAAGGTTGTAGATGTTATAAAGGTTTTGGATGTTATCAAGGTTACCTCATTTGAATAAGGACAATTCTAAGGTTAACAAAAGTTATAAAAAGTTATCGACAAACCGCAACTTCTATTAACCTTTTGTAACTTTAAGATTGTCATTTTTTTCTTGAAGTAACATCAATAACGTTGATAACTTTTATAACCTTAATAACCTTTAAAGAAACTCAGCTTTCATAACTTATCTTCCCCCCACATATCGTCATTTCAACTTTCCCCTTAAACTTCCGTCCAATGAACGGCGAGTTCTTGGATTTCGATGCGATCTCTTCTTTCTTAAGGGTCCATTCTTTGTCGGGATCGATGATGGTTAGGTCTGCGTCAAAACTTTCATTCACGGCGCCTTTGGTCTTTAATCCTAATATTCTCGCCGGAGCGGCAGACATTTTCTCGGCCATCTGCAGAAGTGTTAAAACTTTTTTATCCACCAGTTCGTTTAACGTTAACCCGACGGCGGTTTCAAATCCGATCATCCCGAACGGCGCGCGGTCAAACTCCAACTCCTTTTCTTCATGCGTATGCGGAGCATGATCGGTCGAAATACAGTCAATCGTCCCATCACGCAAACCTTCTTTGATAGCTTCAACATCTTCTCTGGATCGCAGAGGAGGATTGACCTTTGTGTTGGTATCAAAACTTTGTACATCTTCTTCCGTCAAAGTAAAGTGATGCGGGCACGCCTCCGCGGTCACTTGAATCCCCTGGCTCTTGGCGAATCGAATAAGCTCCACAGAACGTTTTAAACTCATATGCGCCATATGAACGCGCGCCTTTAAATAATTGGCCAATTCAATATCGCGCGAAACGATTACGGTTTCGGCAACGCCGGCTTGCGGCTTTAAGCCCAGTACGGTTGACGAATAACTTTCATTCATAACGCCATGGGAACTCAAAGGGGGGTCTTCGCAATGTTCGATTAACAAAATCCCTACCATCTGTGCATAAGCCATGGCAAGGCGCATGAGCTGCGCGTTGTAAACGCTTTTTCCATCGTCGGAAAGCGCGACGCAGCCAGCCTCTTTTAATTCAAACATGTCCACCAATTCTTCGCCCTTTTGCCCCCTGGTGATGGCGCCCATGGGAAACACATTGACAAGGCCGACGCGTTTTGCTTCCTTTATCATGCCTTCAACGATCATCCCATGATCGATAACGGGAGTTGTATTGGGCATGCAACAAATGGTTGTAAATCCCCCCTTTGCGGCTGAACGCGAACCTGTCTCAATGGTTTCTTTATCTTCGCGGCCGGGTTCGCGCAAATGGCAATGCATATCGATAAGGCCGGGGAAAACGAGATTCTTTTTAACATCCATGACCCGCGCGCCATGGGCCTGAAGCGAAGTGCCGATTTTTGAGATCTTTCCATTTTCAATAAAAATGTCCTGCGGTTTGTCGGAGATTTTGTCCGCGTTAACAATGATTGCGCTTTTAAGTAGTAAGGACATGCTTTGTCCCCTTTTGTTTCGTCGTTGGTTTTCTTTCCCGGTCTTTAGCGCCGAGTAAAAGGTATAAAACCGCCATGCGGATCGCGATCCCATTGGTGACCTGCTCCAAGATGACAGATTGTTCCCCGTCGGCAACATCCCCCGATATTTCAACGCCCCGATTGGTGGGCCCGGGATGCATGATGATCACGTCTTTTTTGGCGCGCTTTAACCGGTCTTTGTTGATTCCGAATTTCTTTGCAAACTCTCTTACAGAAGGCAGAAATTTTTCCGTCATTCTTTCGTTTTGAAGCCTTAAGAGCATGATCACATCGGAATCTCTTACAACGTCTTCTACGTCATACGTGATCTGCACGCCCGTTTTCTTAATATCCATCGGCATTAACGTTGATGGGCCACACAGTGTCACCCTGGCTCCTAATTTCGTTAACCCCCAAATATTCGAACGTGCCACTCTTGAATGGAGAATATCACCAACGATACCGACTTTCATTCCTTCGATCTTCCCCAATTTTTCTTTAATGGTAAACATATCTAAAAGCGCCTGTGTGGGATGTTCCCGGCAGCCGTCGCCGGCATTGATAATGGCGGGCTCCAAAGCATCGGCCAATATTTTTGGCGTTCCCGCGCTTGAATGCCGGACAACGATCATGTCGACGTTCATCGCCTGAATATTTTTTGCGGTATCGAGAATGGATTCTCCTTTTGAGAAAGAACTCCCGCCCGGAGAAATGTTCAAAGTATCGGCGGAAAGACGTTTCGCGGCCAATTCAAAAGAAGTTCTCGTGCGCGTGGAGGGTTCAAAGAAAAGCATGGCAACGGTTTTTCCGCGAAGGGCCGGGACTTTTTTAATATCACGTGTTGAAACTTCTCTTAAGGACTTTGCGGTTTCCAGGATCAATTCAATTTCTTCTTTACTTAAACTTTGTAAGTCGATCAAATCGTGTTTTGTCCAGTTCATGATGGCCCCGCCCTGTCTTCGATGACCACCTCATCATCAACGCCATCGGTTTCTTTTAAACGGACTTGAACATTCTGATGAACGGATGTTGGAATATTTTTTCCAACATAATCCGCGCGAATAGGAAGTTCCCGGTGGCCGCGGTCAATCAAGACCGCCAGTTGAATTTTGGACGGCCGGCCAAAATCGACAAGCGCGTCGAGCGCGGATCGTATCGTACGGCCCGTATAGAGAACGTCATCGACCAAAACAATATCTTTTCCCGTGATATCAAAATCGATAAGTGTTTCATGGAGGATCGGTTTTGTAGAAATCGTGCTCAGGTCATCCCGATAAAGCGTGATATCTAAAATACCAACGGGAACAGTCTTTTTTTCAATTTGCAAAATACATCCCTTTAATCGTTCCGCCAGAACGGCCCCGCGGGTGCGAATGCCGATCAAACACAGCTCTTCAATCCCGCTGCCGTTCTCTAAGATCTCGTGGGCAATGCGCATGAGAGCCCTTCGGACAATATCCTGATCCATGATTTTTGAAGCTGGATTGGTCATTGTTTGCCTTTACAAAAAGAAAGGCCAGCCCTGTACCGCACGGTACAGGGCTGGCCCAAAAGTTCGTTTAAAATCTTTAAGTTCATTTTTAAGTCCTTGCCGATCTCACAGGATCAGCTTAAAGGTTAAATCGCTGGCTCAAATATAGCACCCTTGCCTAAGGGCTGTCAAGGCAATCTTTCGGGCCAAATGGGATTTAACAATACAACAAACTCCCCACGCGGTTTACTTTGAGAGAAATGTTTTATCAGTTCACTGGCAGAGGCTTTTTTAACCTCTTCGAACTTCTTGGTGAGCTCGCGGGCAACAACGACTTCGGGGTTTCCAAGGACTTCTTCAATATCTTTTAAGCTTTTCAATAATCGATGCGGGGATTCATAGAAAATAATTGTTCTCTTCTCATCTCTTAACTCTTCGAGTTTTTTTCGCCGCCCTCCAGATTTCACAGGAAGAAATCCTTCAAAAACAAAGTTGTGCGCCGGCAAGCCCGAAAGCGAAAGTGCGGCGATCAACGCCGTCGGGCCGGGAATGACCGTAATTGAAATATCATTGTCCCGCGCCAACCGGATTAGGTGATAACCGGGATCACTTATACCTGGCGTACCGGCATCGGTGACCAGCGCGATATTTTTTCCTTCCTTTAAAAGCCCGAGCAAGTAATCCGCTTTCTTGATCTGATTATGTTCGAAGTAACTTGTTTGATGCGTTGTGATACCGTAATGATCGGTTAAGATTTTTGTATGGCGGGTGTCTTCGGCCGCGATTAAATCAACGGCCTTTAATGTTTCAATCGCGCGCAGGGTGATATCTTCGAGATTGCCGATGGGAGTGGAAACAATATAGAGCATGTTTTTAAACGTAGGATGTGGGATGTTGGATGTAGGACGTCACGTCCCACTTCCCACGTCCAACGTCCTTCGTTAATAACATGGTTATTCCACCGTAACCGACTTCGCCAAATTACGCGGCTGGTCGACGTCGCAGCCGCGCGCAACGGCGATATAGTAAGCTAAGAGCTGCAATGGAAGCGCCGCCAAAAGCGGCGTTAAAAGTTTGTTTGTTGCGGGAATCGTGATCACGTCATTGGAATGATTTTGAATATCCGTATCACCTTCCGTCGCAATGGCAATGATCTTTCCCTTGCGTGATTTGATCTCCTGCATATTGGAAATCATTTTTTCATACGTCTCCGCATGCGGCGCGATACAGACAACCGCGCGGTATTCATCGATCAAGGCGATGGGGCCGTGTTTCATTTCACCGGCGGCATAACCTTCCGCCGGGATATAAGAAATTTCTTTTAACTTTAAAGCCCCTTCGAGTGCCGATGGGAAATTGACATTGCGGCCTAAAAATAAAAAGCAACCGAAATGGGAATTGTCTCTGGCGACTTTGGCGATTTTCTCTTTCGTTTTTAAAATATGCGTCATCAAATTGGGAATGTGGCGCAGCGCCTGCGTTAACGCTTTTGCCGTATCGGCAGGCAGTTTCTTTTTAACAGCGCCCAATTTCAGCGATAATAAATAAAGCATGCCCAGCTGCGCGGTATACGCTTTTGTTGAGGCCACGCCAATTTCCGGGCCCGCGTGAGTATATAAAATCCCGTCGGATTCGCGCGCCAGCGAAGAACCGACAACATTGCATATCGAAACGATTTTGGCACCCCTGGTTTTGGCTTCATGCACCGCGGCCAGGGTATCGGCTGTTTCCCCCGACTGGCTGATGGCAATGACGAGCGTGTTGCGGCCGACCAAAGGCATTCGATAACGAAATTCACTTGAGAGATCAACCCACACCGGAACATGCGCCAATTGTTCGATGATATATTTTCCGACCAGGCCTGCGTGATACGCCGTCCCGCAAGCCAGGATAATAATGTTTTGTATTTTGCCGAGCTTTGAATCGTCAAGGCCGAGCCCTTCTAAATGCACGTGATCATGCCTGATGCGGGCGGAAAGCATATGAGATAACACTTTGGGCTGCTCGTGAATTTCTTTGAGCATAAAATGCGGGAAGCCTTCTTTTTGGGCGGAACCCGCCTTAAATTTTACCGTATTAATTTTCGGGATAACTTTTTTTCCTTTAAACGTCATCACCTCAACGCGATCTTGATAGATCGCCGCCATCTCTCTGTCTTTAAGATAAATCACTCGCTTTGTTTTATCCAAAATAGCCGGAACATCCGAGGCGATAAAATTTTCATTTTGACCGACGCCAATGATCAAAGGCGAACCCACACGGGCCGCCATCATGACATCCGGCTGATCTTTGGAAATGACTCCGATGGCAAACGCCCCCTTAAATTGAGCAATGGCTTTTCGAACAGCTGTGATGATGTCGCCCTTGTTGTATTCTTCGATCAAGTGCGCGATCACTTCGGTATCTGTCTCGGAAACAAACTCATGGCCTTTTTTTATAAGGGTTTCTTTAAGCGTTTGATAATTTTCAATAATACCGTTATGGACAACGATGATACGATGCAGACAGTCGGTATGCGGGTGGGCATTGATATGGTTGGGTTTTCCGTGCGTGGCCCAGCGGGTATGAGAAATGCCGATGCGACTCTTCGGCGGACGAGTCTTGTGAAGCAGCTTCACAAGGCTCGCAATTTTCCCCTGCGTTTTGCAGACAATGAGCTGTCCATCCTCACGAGAAATAATTCCAATACCGCTGGAATCATAACCGCGGTATTCGAGCTTTTTTAATCCATCGATGAGAACGGGAGTTGCTTCTTTTTGACCGATATAACCGACGATACCGCACATGAAAAAAGTTATTCTTTCTTCCTGGAAACGGTTTTAGGTTTGATATGGATGAGTGTGATCGCGCGTTTGTAATGACCGCGTTTTTTTGTAAAGTACACTTCTCCATCACACGCTGCTGTTAAATGCATGCGGCCCAAAACATTGATGCCCGGCTGCCAGCGATGGCCTTCGCGGGTCAAAACCGTTCCGGATTTGACAAGCTGGCCACCGGTCACTTTCATGCCTCTTGTTTCTCGATAAAAAATACTTGAAAGCCCGCCACGTCGACTCATAATGCCACTTCTCTTTCTTGAATGTTAAGGGCGGCCCCTGCGCCACGCGTTACACGGCGCAGGGGCCGCCCTCATGATTTCGCTATTACTTTACTTTATTTCCGCCTTTTAAAATCGCGTCAATCTCTGTTTTGTACCCCTGCAGATCGCGCGCCATTGTCTTTTTTCCGTTAATAAAAAATGTCGGCGTCCCGCCAACGCTAACGCTGCCGGCCATGGACATATCTTCGGCAATAACTTTTTCCCATTCGGCATCGCGTTCTTTGAAATCTTTCATAAATTTATCAACATTGAGGCCGATTTTCTTGGCATATTCCTTAAAATTTTCTTCCGCCAAATTTCCTTTGGCATCAAATAAAGTTTCAACCATCTCCCAATATTTTCCCTGCTCCCGTGCTGCCAGGCTGGCTTTCGCCGCCGGTTTGGCGTTCGGATGGAACCCCAATGGAAAATTTTTTAAAACATAGTTAACGTCATTGGGGTAAGCCTTTAAGACATCGTTGATAACGGGATGAAATCTTTGCGAGAACGGGCATTGAAAATCCGAAAATTCGACAATCGTGACTTTGGCGTCTTTCTTGCCTTCCATTGAAGATTGACCCATACCAATCTTGTAAACCTTACTGGGATCTTCCTGGGGAGGAAAACCCTGTGGGCCGCCTGGCATTGCGCCAGGGCCGCAACCACTACCCGCTGCCATACCACCACCCATTCCACCAGGGCGCAGGGCATTGGAAAAAGCCCCAAAAGCATTCATGATCATCGCTTGTCTGGCTTCCATCGTTGATAAGCGTTGTTCAATCGATTTTTGAGAATTTATAATTTGAGCAAATTGTTCATCCAACGACGGCTTCCTGGCATCTTCGGCCATGACAGACCCCCCTAAAAATATTCCAAACATGACAGCAGCAACAACAGCAACTTTTCTATTCATATAAATCTCCTTTCGTGAAACTTTTTGACAACCTCTCAATCGCTTTTTTCTTCCAATGCTCATAAAGACAATCGATGAGGTCTGTTTTTAACCCGGAATCTATTTTTAAGAATTCTGCGCCGCACAAATATTGTTTTTCTGGTTCTTCATATCGGGTCCAAACAATACGAGATTCGCAGGTAACGGAATTCTCAAAATCCAACGGCCTGATCTTAAACCTGCAGATATCTCCGATCGGAAAACAATTTTGTGAATAAAACGAAAATCCCCCGCGGCTCACATCACATAAAAAACCCTTGTTTGAGCCGTCTTCTAAATCGACAGGAAACTTCTCAGGCTCATCACAAAAAAAACGGGGAGAGATTCTTTTTTCCGCAAGTGTGTCCATGTGAGAAATTGTTATAAGTCTATATGAAAAGTTATTCTATTTCAAATGTATTTTTACGATGCCTTTAAATCCTCAACGCCGTCTCACAGACGAGTCTTCCCATATTTTGAAACGATGTAACGGATATCCTCCCAGCGGCGGTTGCAGCCAAACACGGCAACGATATAAACCTTCTTTTTGTCTTCAAAATAACCCACGAAACAATGCCTGGCCTGACGCGTATAGCCAGTCTTGCCCGCGATCTCCCGTTTCCAATTTTTCCAGAGAAGTTTATTGTAGCTTTTAATCGGGATGGTTCTCTGTGACTCAGACATGATTGTCTTATTTTTTAAATGCAGCAAATCTTTAAAAAAAGGATATTTAAGGGCCTGCTTGAAGATAAGAGACATATCATAAGCTGTTGAATATTGCGTTGTTTTTGTCGGCAGACCGTTCGAGTTTGCAAATTTTGTATGCCGTGCCCCCAATTGATAAGCCCTTTTGTTCATCATTTTTAAAAAATTTGATTCTGATCCGGCCACGGCCTGTGCTAAAACTACGCTCGCATCGTTTGAAGATCGCATGATCGCTACATAAAGCAAATCGGAAACCTTATATTGTTCCCCCGTCATAAGCCCTGCCTTCGTCGGCTGAACCCATGTCGCTTCTTTACTGACCATGACGATCTTATTAAGAGGAAGATTTTCCATGACAAGAAGCGCTGTCATCACTTTTGTCGTGCTGGCGGGAAAAATCCGCGCATGAACATTTTTTCCATAAAGTTGTTTCTGATTGTCCGCGTCCATCAAAATGGCCGACCGGGCACTGACACGATAAGTTTTCTTGCTCTTGTGTTTGGCAGCCCAGCCATCTTTCGAAATCAATCCCAGAAATGTCAGGCTGATTAAAAAAATAATTAAAACTCGTCGGATTGTCATATGTTTTATGTCAGGTGAATGTTGTTTGCGCACCATTTTACATGAAGCCATCGGAATTTCAAATACATCTTAAAAGAATAATGCCGTTCCCGTTCCCCGTTCCCAAGCCTTGACAAAAGACCATCCATGCGGTACTCTTGAAGCGAGGTAAATCTTATGCGAAAAACTTTTTCGGTTATCATCGTCGTATGCGTTGCGATGGCAAGCATCCTCTGCTGTTGCAGCCAGGCCTCAGTCTTGGGGAGCGAAAAATCTTCCTGCTGCCCTCAAACAGGCTCCACAAAAGCTTCTCAGGCTCATATTCAATCGAGCCACTCCTGTGATTGCCAGCATTTACTCGGCGCCATTTCCGGCGAGTCATTAAAATCTCAAAAACTTACGCTCGCTAGCATTTTTTATAATGTCGGACTTTCCATTGACAATCCTGCTTTAATAACAGTTTCTTCTGCCGCGAGTATTGATAAACATTACTACCCATTTTCTTCTCCTGCTTCACTCTACGTTAAAAACTCCGTTCTACGCGTTTAGTCTCTTCCTAAAATATTTTTTTCTGTTCACCACTAAAAGGCTTTGATCGAGTCCAAGTCTTTATTTGCAAAGCGACTTCATACTTAATCTTAGATAACCGTATCAAGGAGGTACTGACATGAAATCTTACATGTTGATTCTGATAGCAGCAATAACACTTCTTCCAACAGCTCCCCTTTGGGCCATTGAAGGCATGAATCACGATGAGCACATGGAAGCGATGATGGGCGCTCAAAAAGATGATGCGGCTGTATCGCAAGCCGTAGAGGTTGGCAATAAAATTTGCCCTGTCAGTGGTAACAGGGTCGATGACAAAAAAATGGGAGAACCCGTTAAATATGAATATAAAGGAAAAATCTACAATCTTTGCTGCAAGATGTGTATCAAGGATTTTCAAAAGAATCCCAAAAAATACAGCAAGATTGCTGAAGCTGAAGCCGTCAAAGAAAAGAATCCTCAGCGCTAATTTGAGACACGTCGCAATGTCACTCCTAAGCGATAACTAAAAAGGGCCTGCCCTCCGCCACGATACATGGCAGAGGGCAGGCCCAGAAAACCGCGGATATTTAAAAAAGGAAAATCTTCGCGGAGAATAAATTCTGCCGTGATAAAATAAACGAGCCGGCAGAAGAATAAAAAAGATGGGAGCCCTATCATGGCAATAAAATTTCCTTCGAATCTTTGGTTGAGAGCAGTATCTTTCTTATGCGTTTTATGCGTTTACGGTTTCGGACAAACGTTACCGCTTTATGCTGAAGATGTTTCTGAACAATCTTCGGTGAACCTCGAATCGCTTTTAACCGAAGGCCTCAAGAATAATCGCGACATCAAAGCGGCTTACGAAAGTTTCGAGGCGGCAAAAAAACGTGTCCCTCAGGCGTCCAGCCTCCCTGACCCAACCGCAGGCACGGCCTATATGGGCAGCATGCTCGAAACGTCTTTAGGCCCGCAAAAGAATATCTATGAATTCGAACAAATGATTCCTTTCCCGGGAAAGCTGGTTGAAAAAAGGCAAATGGCAACGGCGGATGTTAAAGCCGTCGAGGCTCAACTCAAACAAACCGGGCGCGACACGATCTTAAAAATATCGCAAACCTATCATGACCTTTTCGCGATCGATGAAACCATCGCAGTCGTTGAAGAAACCAAGGAGCTTCTTAAGAAAGTCGAGTCAATAGCCAGCAGCCGCTACGCCAGCCAGGGCAGTTCACAGCGCGATGTGGCCAAAGCGCAGGCGGAAGTATCCGATACGCTTCAACGATTGTTTATACTGCGCCAACAGCGTAACACCCTTAAAGCGATGTTAAACAGCCTCTTGAACCGTCCGCCCAATTCCACGATCGAAAGTTTATCGAAAACGCCTATTCCGAGTTTACTTTCAACGCTCGATGAGCTTCTTGATCTGGCAAAGAAAAACCGTCCCGAACTTCAACAAGCCTCCGCCATGTTAAAACGCGAACAACATGCTTCGACGTTGGCAAAATACAGCAATGCTCCCGATTTTTCCGTCGGCCTTCAATATATTGAGATCGGCAAAGGAACGACAACAAGCATCGACGATGGAAAAGATGCCTGGATGATCCCGATCAAGGTCACCATTCCGCTGTGGCAAAATAGAATTGGCTCTGAAATTCAAGAAGCCAGAAGAAACTTAAACGCCAGCCAGGCAAAATCTGACCAATCGCAAAATCAATCGGAATTTGAAGTCAGAGACGCTTATTACCGTTTCACGTCCAGCAAGCAAGTCGTTGAGCTTTACGAGAACGCATTATTGCCGGAAACCGAACTCGCGTTTCATTCCGATCAGGCCGGCTACGAAGCCGGGCGCATCGATATTTTAAACTTTCTTGACAGTGAACGCGTGTATCTCAATGCCAAAATTGCTTATTTCCAGGCTCAAGCCGATGCTTTAAAAAACTTCGCCGCGCTTGAACGAGCGGTGGGGACAAATATTCCCTCAGGAGAAAACAAATGAAAAATTCCAAAAAGGCTTTATTCGCCATTGCGATCGTTGTTTTTGTCGGCGTTATGGCTATCGCAACAAAAGCAAATCATAAGAATTCGCAATCAATTCAGAAAAATCTTTATTACTGCCCCATGCATCCGACTTATACCTCGGATAAACCCGGGACATGCCCTATTTGTAGCATGACTTTGGTCAAAAAAGAAATCACGCCGGATATGCCGGCGGCCCAACGGGTCGATAAGCATTTGCGCGATATTTGTATTATGCACAATTGCCATAAAGGCCATGACGGCAAACCCTGTCCGATGATGGTGCTGGCTAAAGAAGGCGAGAAGGTGACCTGCCCGATTTGCGGCACACATGTGGCTGGCATTCCCGATGCCAAAAAAGAAAAGAAAATTCTTTTTTGGACCGACCCGATGATCCCTGGCTTTAAAGCCGACAAACCCGGAAAATCTCCCATGGGAATGGATTTAATCCCCGTTTATGAGGAAGAGTCTGCTGCGCCTTCGTCGGCATCCGCTCCCCAGGGCTATGCCTCCATCCTGATTACACCCCAGAAACAACAATTGATCGGAATTAAAACATCCCTCGTTGAAAAACGAAAATTAACAAAAACCATTCGCGCTGTTGGAACCATTGCTCACGACCCCGAACTTTATCAGGCCCAGGCCGAATACATTCAGGCCATCCAGTCTTTTGAAAGGTCAAAGAGCGGGACTATCCCCGAAATCACCGACCAGGCAAAACGTTTGGTTGAATCAACCCGCATCCGCCTTAAACACATGGGCCTGAGCGATGAGCTTATTGAAGAGACCTCAACCTGGAAAGAACCTGATCACAATCTCCTTTTTGCACACCCGGGTGAACCGGTCTGGGTCTACGCGAAAGTTTTTGAATATGAGCTCCCTCTCATTCAGGTCGGGCAAGAAGTCTCAATCGATGTTTCTGCTTTTCCCGGCCAAACATTTAAAGGGAAAGTGCGCGCCATCGACCCGATGGTTGATCCGCAAACGCGCACCACCCGTATCCGCGCCCAAATTGAAGACCCCGAAGGCCGGCTCAAACCTGATATGTACATCAATGCCAATATCGCCATTGACTTAGGTGAAACCATCGCGGCCCCCGAAGAAGCTGTTTTTGACACGGGGACAAAAAAGATTGTCTTCGTCGATAAAGGCCAGGGCCTTTTTGAACCGCGCGATGTGATTGTTGGATCAAAAGCCGACAATTATTACGAAATTAAAAGTGGTGTCGCTGTCGGGGAAACCGTTGTCACCAACGGAAATTTTCTCATTGACTCCGAAAGCCGCTTGAAGGCCGCCCTGGAGGGTATGGGGGCAGGCGGAGGCCATCAACATGGACAATAATCCTAAAGATAATCCTCGCCGCGAAGGCATGGTCGAAAGAATCATAGAGTTTTCCGCAAAAAATAAATTTCTCATTCTTATTTTTACTGTTGCCCTGATGATCGGCGCGATTTGGTCGGTTAAAAATATTCCGCTGGATGCCATTCCCGACCTCTCCGACACCCAGGTCATTATTTATTCGCGCTGGGACAGAAGCCCGGACATTATCGAAGATCAAGTCACCTACCCTATTATTACGGCTTTACTGGGTGCTCCCAATGTCAAAGCGATCCGCGGGTTTTCTGATTTTGGATTTTCCTATGTTTACGTTATTTTCAAAGACGGAACCGATATTTACTGGGCCCGCAGCCGCGTCCTGGAATATTTAAGCAAAATTACATCCAGGCTCCCCGAGGGTGTCCGAACCGAGCTCGGCCCCGATGCCACCGGTGTCGGGTGGGTGTATCAATATGCGCTTATCGACACATCGGGACAACATGATTTGCAAGAACTGCGCAGTTTTCAGGATTGGTCTTTGCGTTATCATCTGCAAAGTGTCCCCGGGGTTGCGGAAGTCGCGACGCTTGGCGGATTTGTCAAACAATATCAGATCACCATTGATCCCAACCGGCTCCTGGCTTACAACATTCCCCTATCCACCGTGACCGATGCTATCCGTAAAGGCAATGAGGAAGTCGGCGGCCGGCTTTTGGAATTTTCCGGCGCTGAATACATGGTCCGCGGCCGCGGTTATGCCAAATCAATCAATGACTTTGAGAATATCGTGGTGAGCGTTGATAAAAGCGGGACTCCTGTTCTCGTCAAGAATATCGGCAGTGTCACCATTGGCCCCGATATCCGCCGGGGATTGGCAGATTACAATGGCGAAGGCGATGTCGTCACCGGCACGGTCATCATGCGTTACGGTGAAAATGCTTTAAATGTCATCACGCGCGTCAAAGAACGATTAAAAGAAATCGAACCCTCCTTGCCCGCCGGCGTTAAAATCGTCCCTGTTTATGACCGCTCGGAGCTCATCTTAAAAGCTATTGAAACGCTCAAACATCAGCTCGTTGAGGAAATGCTCATTGTCAGCCTCGTCATCATCATTTTTCTCTGGCATTTTCCTTCCGCGTTCGTATCCATCGTCACCATCCCTATCGCCGTCCTTTTATCGTTCATTCCTTTCTTTGGATTAAAGTTGACTTCCAACATCATGTCTCTCTCCGGCATCGCTATTTCGATCGGTGTCCTGGTTGACGGAGCCATCGTCATGGTGGAAAACGCTTACAAGCGCCTTGAGGTCTGGAACGAAAGCGGGCGCAAGGGCGATTACCATGACATTCTTCTTAAAGCCATCAAAGAGATCGGCCCGTCGGTCTTCTTCTCGCTTTTAGTCATTGCCGTTTCTTTTATGCCGATCTTTACCTTGATCGACCAGGAAGGACGGCTGTTTAAGCCGCTGGCGTGGGCGAAAAACCTGGCCATAGTGGCCGCAGCCATCCTGGCGATCACGCTGGACCCGGCGCTTCGGATGTTTTTTACGCGCATGGAACCCATCAAATTGAAACTACCCTGGGTGCCGAAAAAAATCCGCGGCCCCCTCTTAAGCAAAATCGAAGAATACACCTCGAAGGCAGCCACCACCCTTGCCGTCGGAAATTACTACCCGGAGGAGAAACACCCTATCAGCAAGGTGCTTTTTAAGTTTTATGAGCCGGCCTGCCGGTTTGTTTTAAAACACCGCAAAGGAACAATCATCACCGCTTTGGTTTTGATCCTAACAACCATTCCTGTTTATCTGCGGTTAGGTTCGGAGTTCATGCCGCCATTATGGGAAGGCAACATCCTTTATATGCCCACCACCCTGCCCGGCATCTCGGTCACCGAAGCCCAAAAACTTTTGCAAACACAGGACCAGATTTTAAAGAGCTTTCCGGAAGTGGAGCGGGTATTCGGCAAGGCCGGCCGTATTGAAAGCTCGACGGATCCAGCGCCGTTTTCTATGATGGAGACGGTCGTTCTCCTAAAACCGGAAGACCAGTGGAGCGGTGTTCACCGTTGGTATTCCTCGTGGATGCCGGAAATCTTGAAGAAACCGTTTAGGCTTATCTGGCGGGACCGCATTTCCCATGAAGAATTGATCCAGAAATTGGATGAGGCATTGAAATTCCCCGGCACAACTAATGCCTGGACCATGCCTATCAAGAATCGTATCGACATGCTCTCAACCGGCGTGCGCACGCCCATCGGCATTAAGATTTTAGGCGACGATTTCAAAAAGATTGAAGGCCTCGGTGTCCATCTGGAAATGATCTTAAAAAACGTCAGGGGGGCGCGCAGTGTTTATGCCGAACGTGTGACCGGCGGGTACTTTTTGGATTTTGATTTGAAACGCGACGAGCTGGCGCGCTACGGCCTGTCGGTTTCCGACGCTCAGATGGTCGTTCTTTCCGCCATCGGTGGAGAGAACATTACAACCACCATCGAAGGGCGGGAACGTTATCCGGTCAATGTCCGCTATCCGCGCGAACTGCGCGACAACATAGAGAGTTTAAAACGCGTCCTTGTTCCAACGCCGTCGGGCCAGCATATTCCGCTCATTGAGATCGCCGATATTGTCCTTCGGACCGGTCCGGCCATGATCCGTAACGAAAATGGCCTTCTGGCTGGCTACGTTTATGTGGATGTTGCCGGTCGGGACATTGGAAGTTTTGTCGATGAAGCTAAGATTATTGTTGCCAAAGAACTCAAAATCCCGCAGGGCTACGGACTTTTGTGGAGCGGGCAATACGAAAACATGATCCGCGTCAAAGAACGATTAAAGGTTGTCTTGCCGCTGACACTTTTTATCATTTGCTTTCTTTTGTATATGAATACGAAATCTGCTGTCAAAACCGGAATCATTTTGCTCGCGGTCCCATTTTCTTTGATCGGCGCGGTCTGGTTGTTGTGGATCTTAGGCTACAACGTCTCTATCGCCGTGTGGGTCGGAATGATCGCGCTTATGGGGCTCGACGCGGAAACAGGTGTTTTCATGCTTTTATTCTTGGACCTGGCTTATAACGACGCGAAAAGAAAAGGACAGATGAAGACTGAACATGATCTGACCGAAGCGATCATTCATGGTGCCGTTAAACGCGTCCGCCCGAAAATGATGACGGTCATGGCGGCGTTTATGGGTTTACTTCCAATCATGTGGTCAACCGGAACCGGCGCCGATATGATGAAACGTATCGCCGCGCCCATGGTCGGCGGGTTGGCGTCCTCGTTTGCCCTTGAGCTTTTGGTTTATCCGGTGGTTTACTTCATATGGAAGTGGAATTATGAGATGAAAAAAGGCAAGGTGGATGTTTCAAAAACTGTATTAGCATAAAATTCGTATTTGTTTAGCTGATAGAGAGAATTTTTTCGTTTGTTCATTGTGTCATTGCGAGGAGGAGCGCTTTTCAGCGACGACGAAGCAATCCTTTAAGCGTTTAAAAGATTGCTTCTCCGCCATCCTCCATAACGCTTTGGCGGATGGCGTCCGCCAGAGCTTTGTGGAGGACGCCATAAAGCGTGGCGGATCGCAATGACACGCAGGGTATCTCGTCGATCTTCTCTAAACGCTAAACAAATACTAAAATTTAATGGAGGATACTTCTATGAAGAAGCTTCTATCGATCTTTTGTGGAACAGCTTTTGTATTAATGATTACACCCACTAACGTTTTCGCCTGCAGTTGTTGCGGCAAAAAAGCTGAAGCGGCGCAATCAACCTCATCCTGTCAGAATTCCTGTAGCGCAGGATGTGGCAACGCTGATGCGACATGCTCGGAAAAAGCCTTAGAGGTTAAAAACACCAACTGCCCGGTCAGCGGCCAGCCTATTGGTTCGATGGGAGATGGTGTCAGCGTCACTCATAACGGCAAGACCTATCAGTTGTGCTGCGCGGGATGCGTTGAAAGGTTTAAAGCTTATCCCGAACAATATATACAGAAAATGGAAACAGGCGGTTAAATTTAATTTCGAACTTGCCCGGTGCTCGGCCCTTAAGTGAAATCGAAGAGCGAGGGAGCGGCTTTTAGGACGCGGTTTAGCGACGAAGTATAAAAAATTAATTATTCTAAGCCAAGTCATATATGGTATGATATAAAAAATGAAACAGAAATATTTTAAATTGTTGTTTGTCCCCTTGATGGTCCCTATCGTATTCTCATCACTCATATGCTGTTGTCTCTCGGATCATGCCAGGGCCGAAGATTCTCATCATCAATCTTCAGGCGATATACCGGCGTCCTCCCAAGACGATGCCAACGCCCATGACCCGCAGGATCACCATTCTTCAAATCACAAATGTGAATGCTCTCAACTGCTTAGCACGTTAGCTGAAAATTTTGACATTCTTAAAGCAGCCGATGTTGTTTTATATTCCTTCAACCGCCAGATTGTCTTAGACAAAATCTTCTTAACTTTTGTCCCGGATAGTCATCATTCGCTCATCGGGCCCTCACCGCCGCAGTTTTCTTCATCCTCAATTCCTCTTTATGTCAAAAATCCTTCGTTACGCATCTAATCTGTTTTTCCAACCGGATGTTCCCTCTTTTTTTTAATTTTTTTATTTTTAACTTTTTTACGATTATTTTTAAACAAAAAAATTTATCCCTGAAATGGGTGAAGATTAGGAAAGGAAGAAAAAAATGAAATCGAAATTAACCTGGCCTATTTATTTATCCCGGATTTTGCGCTCACACAGAAATCATGCACAAATTCGTGCGCGCAAAATTCCGGGATTACCCCGCCTGAAACGCAAAATCTCGAGGAGATTTTGCCCGGCGGCCCTACGGGCGAATTTTGCTTTGCAAAATTCGGGTTTATGAAAAAACCACAGGCTACGTGGTTAGCCCTTGTACTTATATTCGGGTTTTTTACTTTTCTTTTCTTTAGCCAAACAACGATGGCAGAAGAAACAGCTTCAGGGCAGTCTACCTTGACCGAAGAGGAGGCTGCAGGGAATGCGATACAAAATAATTATGATTTGCGGCAGGCAGCGGTGAGCGTTGAACTGGCGAAGGCCGAACTGATAGAAGCGGGACTATGGCCTAACCCGGAAGGTGAATTTTCTATCCGTAGTGATAAATATTACGCGAATGAGGGCGAGGGCGGTTATGAATACGGCCTAAACCAACCTATTCCCATAAGCGGCAGGACCTTTTTTCAAACGAGAGTCGCCCAACTTGGCATTCAACGCGCCGAGTGGCAATTGCAAAACGTGAAAAGACAGGTTGTTGCAGAGGTAAAGAAAACGTTCTATCAGGTCATCACGTTTCAGGAAAAAGAAAAAATTTTAAACTTCTTAGTTAAAACAAATCAAGATCTTCTTGAGTCGGTGAAGGCAAGATTAAGTCAGGCCGAAGTCTCAAGTGTTGACATCAGTTTAGCTCGTGGCGAACTTTTAATGGTGAGTCAGGAGCTTTCAGAAGTAAAAGCGCGTCTTTATGAGTCGCGGGCCAACCTTAACAGGCTTATGGGGCAAAACTTAAACTATTCTTTCATGATAGTGTCTGACCCGTTAGCATTCCCATCTATTGATTTAGAAGAGGCTACTCAAAAGTCTTTAGAAAATCGCCCTGACCTGAAAGCAAAGGAATTGGAAGAGAAGATGGGCAGCGCTGCTCTAACCCTGGCCAGGGCCATGCAGATACCTGATATTACGATAGGTGGTTTTTATCAAAGCGACAAGAGCCGTTTTGATGTGAACAGTCAATTGATAAGCGATAACAGCCGCTTGACCGGAGTCAAAGTCTCAATGCCCCTGCCGCTTTTTAATCATAACCAAGGTAAAATTGCTAAGAGTGCAGCTGAGAAAAAAGGCGCGGGTATTCAATATGAAGCCCTAAAGATACAGGTTGTTAAAGAAGTAGCGCAAGCTTATATCCGGTTAGCGGCGTCAAAAGAAATCATGAATTCCTATGGAAACGGCGTGAGGGAAGATGTGGAAAAATCTGTAAAACTCATGCAAGACGCTTATCTTCAAGGACAGGTGAATGTGTTTGATGTGGTTCAAACTGAGGGTAAGTTTAGCAGCATCGAGAAAGCTTATTGGGATGCCAGTCAAAACGCCAGGGAAGCGATTATTGACCTTGAGTCTGCGATGGGAGCGAGTTTAAAGAATGAAAAATGAAAGAAGATACAATGCCTCAACTTAATTATCATAAAACCGAATTAATCAGGATCGCCGCAGTGGCTATTGCTTTATTGTTAAGTTGGCTAGAAGCCTGGAAGTTTATTATCGGATTCGATTTTATCGCTCTCGCAGCGACAATCATCGGTGGATACCCGATGTTTGAAGAAGCCTGGGAGGCCATTAAAGAACGGCGAATGACTATGGAACTTTCGATGGCCATCGCTGTGATTGCAACATTGCTTATCGGGCAATTCTTTACCGGTCTTGTCATCACGTTTTTTGTCTTGTTCGCCGAACTTCTCGAACATTTCACTGTAGAGAGCGGGCGAAATGTCATTGGGAAATTATTGAAATCACTCCCCCGCCAAGCCATTGTTCGTAGTAATAACCAGGAGAGGATAGTTGATGTCTTCGAGCTTAAGCCTGGCGACGTTGTCATCATCAAACCCGGTGCAAAAATACCGGTCGACGGAATTGTTGTCAAAGGGAACTCCTCTGTTGATCAGTCTTCAATCACTGGCGAATCTTTACTTGTAGAAAAAATTAAAGGGCATAAAGTTTTTGCAGGCACTATTAATCAGACCGGCGTTCTGGAAGTCCAAGTTGAGCAGATTGGGAAAGATACTACATTCGGAAAAATTATTCATATTATTGAAGAAGCAGAAAAATCGAAAGCCCCCATTCAAAAAGTAGCCGATAAACTTTCCGGTCGTCTGGTTTATTTTGCTTTTGCAGGGGCGATTGCAACTTTCCTATTTACCCATAATATCGTTTCAGCGATTGCCGCGCTGATTGTGGCCGGGGCTTGCGGCGTCGCGGCCGGAACTCCGCTTGCTATCTTAGCCGGTATCGGTCGTACCGCCAGAGAAGGAATCATCGTCAAGGGAGGCGTTTATCTCGAACAACTTGCCGGTGTTGATACCATTGTTTTGGATAAAACTGGCACTCTCACATTAGGCGTTCCGCAAGTTACTCGCATCCAAACGTTCAACAACGCAACTGAAAAAGAAGTCCTTTCCCTTGCTGCTAATGCTGAACAACACTCGGAACATCCTTTGGCAAATGCTATATTGAAAAAAGCCAAAGGAATAAACCTTCCGTTGGAATCCTATGGTGACATCAAATATTTTCCTGGACAAGGAATTGTTTGCCGTACTAATGGGGATGAAATCCTCATTGGTAATATTTCTCTGCTGGATAAGAAATCAATAAGGCCCGATTCCAGCGTTACTCAATACCTTTTAGAAATAAAAAATAAAGGCGAGACAAGTGTAATCGTAGTTAAAAATAAAAAAATTATAGGAATTATCGGCATTGCCGATGTACTTAGAACCGAAGCTAAACAAGCCGTATCAGAATTTAAAAAACTCGGAACGCGTGTTATTCTCTTAACCGGCGATTCTATGAACACAGCTCAAGCTATTGGATCATCTCTTCAGGTTGATGAAATATTCGGTGAGATGCTCCCCGAGCAAAAATCGGAGAAGGTCAAAGAATTAATCAGAAATAATAAAAAAGTGGCGATGGTGGGAGATGGGATAAATGACGCCCCAGCGCTGGTCGAAGCGACTGTCGGTATTGCGATGGGAACAGGAACCGATGTCGCTTTAGAAAGTGCCGACATGGTCTTGATGACAACCGACCTTATGAAAATTGTTGAAGCCATAAAAATCAGTAGACAATCTTTGCGCGTGATTATGTTTAATTTTTGGGGAACGATTATTGTTGATGTGATTGGAGTTGCGCTTGCATTTTTTGGATATTTGACTCCTCTCTTTGGAGCCTTGATCCATGTCGGCTCTGAACTGACATTCATTCTTAATTCAACCCGATTATTCCAAAAAGAAGGAAAGAATCCATGAAAATTCAAACAACAATTTTTACTCGTTTGGCGGTGATCGCCGCAGTGGCGTTGTGTTTGGCTGTGCCGCAACGATTGTTCGCCCACGGCGATCAAATCGAAATGGGTGGCGGTGGCGGGCCTGTGAAATTAACCAACGAACAGCAGGCGGCCATCGGGCTGAAGACGACGAAGGCGGAACTTCGTGACATCGACACCGTGCTGATGCTCAATGGCAAGGTAAAGCTCGACCCGAACCTTCACGCGCACGTTAGCACGCGCATTGAAGGCCGCATCGAGAAGCTTTATGTCAATGTGGGCGACAAGGTGGAGAAAGGGCAGAAGCTCGCGGAAATCCAGTCACGCCAGATCGGCAACCCACCTCCTGTCGTCACCATCGAGGCGATCGTCGGCGGCGTGATCAACGACCGCAACGCCACCCTCGGCGAATCGGTCGAGCCGAACAAGGAGTTGTTTCATATTATTGATTTATCCGAGGTCATCGTCGAGGCCGAGGTGTACGAAGAAGACATCGGCAAGGTAAAACTCGGCCAGGCCGCGCGCATCCGCGTCCCGGGATACCCCGGCGATGCCTTCGAGGGAAAAATCACGTTTGTCGGCTTGGAACTCGATCCCGAAAAACGCACGTTGCCCGTCTGGATTTCGGTCAAGAATCCCGATTGGAAACTCCGGCCTGACATGTTTGCTAAAACCGCTGTTGTCCTCGCCCACAACGAAGGCGTGTTGGCCGTGCCAAAGGAAGCAATCTTGGAAGCTAAAGGCGAGAAATTCGTTTTGGCGCAGACGGGCGACACGTTCAACCGCGTGGACGTGAAAACGGGAGTCGAAGACGACAATTTCGTGGAAATCCAGGAAGGGATCGTCCCCGATGACGTGGTGGTCACCATCGGGAAACGAGAGGTTTACACGACCTGGCTGACGGGCGGTAAGAAAGTCACCGCCAAAGATTAGCGAAAGGGATCTTCATGTTCAATAAAATCATTCTATGGTCGCTGAAGAATCGGATGCTCGTCGTGGTCGGACTGGTCGTGTTTTTGGTGGCGTCCACTTACACGACGATGCGTATGCCGGTGGACGTGTTCCCTGAGTTCGCACCGCCACAGGTCGTGGTCCAGACCGAATCACCAGGACTCCCTCCCGAAGATGTCGAGGCACTGATCACCTTTCCTGTTGAAAGTGCTGTCAACGGCACGCCGGGCGTGGACAAGGTGCGTTCGGCTTCATCGGTCGGACTATCCACAGTCGTGATCGTGTTTCGCTGGGGAACGAATGTCTATGTGGCGCGGCAATTGGTGAATGAACGAATCCAGTCCGTCCGTGAGCGGTTTCCCGTTGGCACGCGTGCGCCGGTGATGTTACCGATTACCTCCGCCGTCGGCTGGATGATCAAGTACAGTTTGGAGAGCGATACGCGTTCGCCGATGGAGTTACGCGCGATTTCCGATTGGCAAATCCGCCCGCGTATCCTGGCGCTGGGCGGCGTCGCCTCGGTCGTTGCCATTGGCGGCGACGTGAAACAATATCAGGTGTTCCTCGATCCCGACCGCCTGCGCGCCTACCACGTCAGTGTGGCCGAAGTGCGCGAGGCGTTGGAGAAATCCAACATCAACGTTCCCGGCGCTTTTCTGCAAGTGCCGAGTCAGGAATACATCGTCACGGGCGTAGCGCGGATCACCTCGCTCGATGATGTACGCGACACGATCATTAAATTCGTCAAAAACACGCCGATTACCGTGCGCAACGTGGCGGACGTAAAGTTCGGCGGTGAGATCAAGCGCGGCGATGGCGCGATGAATCTCAAAAACGCCGTCATTGGCACGATTTCCAAAGCATACGGCGCGGACACGCTGGCCACAACCTACAAGTCGGAAAAAGCGCTGCATGACATCCAGCATCAATTGCCGCCCGATGTAAAAATGAACATCCGGGTGTTCCGCCAGGCGGATTTCATCGAAGGCGCAATCCGCAACTTAAAGAAAGCACTCCTCGAAGGCGGCATCATCGTGACGGTGATCCTGTTCATTTTTCTGATGAACGTCCGCGCGTCGTTCATCAGTTTTCTGGCGATGCCCACGTCGCTGCTGGCGGGCGTCATGGTGTTGAAATGGTTCGGCGTCAGCCTCAACTCGATGACTATCGGCGGTCTGGCCATCGCCATTGGCGAGGTCGTGGACGACGCCATCATCGATGTGGAAAATGTGTTCCGCCGATTGCGCCTAAACCGTGAATCACCAAACCCCGAGCCGATTCTGGACGTGGTGTTCAAAGGCTCGACCGAAATCCGTAACTCTGTCGTGTACGCGACGCTCATCGTGGCGATCGTGTTTCTGCCGATATTCTTTCTCTCCGGTCTGGAAGGCCGCATCTTCACGCCGCTGGGGATTGCCTATCTCGGATCGCTTTTGTGCTCTCTCATCGTCGCGATGACCGTGACACCCGTGCTTTGTTACCTGCTGATCGGACAGACGAAAAAAGAACTGCGCGAAAGTTTCATCGCCCACGCGCTCAAGAAACACTACGAGCGGCTGCTGCATTGGACGCTGCGCCACGTCCGGCCGGTGGTCATCATGACACTGGTGCTGATCGGCGTGGCAGTGGCGATGATCCCGTTTTTTGGCCGGTCGTTCCTGCCGGAGTTTCACGAGGGCAACTTCATCGTCGTGATGAGCACGCTGCCGGGCACGTCGCTCGATGAATCCATGCGGCTCGGTTACCAGGTGCGGCAGAAATTGTTGAAATACCCGCAGGTGGTTTCTATTTCCCAGCGCGCGGGCCGCAGCGAACTCGACGAGGACGCGCAGCCGCCCAATTTCAGTGAGTTCGACGTGAAGCTCGATTACGACCGCGACAAGAGGATGCCGCCCGACGAGTTACTGCGCCGCATCCGCGCTGATCTGTCGGACATCCCCGGTGCGATCTTTAATGTCGGCCAGTTTATTTCGCATCGCATGGACGAAATGCTGTCTGGCATCCGCGCGCAGGTGGCGATCAAGATTTACGGCGATGACCTGAATGTGTTGCGGCAAAAAGGGCAGGAGGTCTTGAAGATCATGCAGACCGTCAAAGGAGTCGAGGACTTGATGCTGGAACAGCAGATCAACGTCCCCCAGGTCACGATCAAAATCGACCGCGAGAAAGCCAGCCGCTATGGCCTGAAGGTGGGCGAGTTGGCGGAGACGATTGAGACGGTGCTTAATGGCCTCACCGTTTCTCAGGTGCTCGAAGGCCAGAAGTCCTTCGATCTGTTTGTGCGTCTACAGGACAAGGCGCGCAGCGACCTTGAGTCCATCCGCAATATCCTCGTGGACGCGCCCGCGTTGACAAAGGATGGCGACGCCAAAATCCCCTTGCGCCAGGTCGCGGACGTTCGATTCGAAGAGCGACCGTATTTTATCAACCGCGAAGACGTGCAGCGGCGCATCGTCGTCTCCTGCAACGTGGCCGGACGCGACCTGAACAGTCTCATTGTCGAGGCGCAGAAGAAAATCAACGAGCAAGTCGTGCCCAAGCTGCCGTCGGGTTACTTCATCCAATACGGCGGCCAGTTTGAGAGCCAGCAACAAGCGCAACGGATTTTGATCTTGTTCGGCATCGGTGCGGTGGTTGGCATCTTCCTGATTCTGTTCCAGGCATTTGGCACAACGCGCGAAGCGTTGCTGGTGATGTTGAACCTGCCGTTGGCACTGATCGGCGGCGTGGTCGCAATTTTTCTCACCGGCCGCGACATGAGCGTGCCAGCGATGATCGGGTTCATCAGCCTGTTTGGCATCGCCTCGCGCAACGGGATTATTCTGATCAGCCATTACAACCAACTTCGCAAGGAAGGAAAATCGTTGCGCGAGACGGTCGTGGAAGGCTCCCTCGACCGGCTCAACCCGGTGTTGATGACCGCCGCGACCGCCGCGCTGGGCCTCGTGCCATTGCTGTGGGGCGAGCCGACAGGTAAGGAATTGGAGCGCCCGCTGGCGCACGTGATTCTCGGCGGCCTGTTCACCTCGACGTTCCTCAACATGGTCGTGATTCCAACTCTGTACAACAAAATCGAAGAAATTCGCGACCGCCGCGTCGCAAAGAAAGAACAAAAGCTTAAACAACCAGAGCCGGAGGCCATAGCGGTTGACCCTCCTGCTTCTGAAACCAAATCATAACCGCACAAAAGGAGACAAAATGAACAAACGTATCGTAGTAGTTGGACTGCTGGGCCTGGCGCTCGGCATCTGCCGGTTACCGATGGCAGCGGCGGTGGAAGAACCCGAACACAAGGAAGGTGAAGCTAAAATCCCCGCCACCATCAGCGGCATCTGGGCAGAGGTGAAAGAACATGAAGAAGAACTTGGCAAAATCATCGCGGACAAAAAGTTCGACAAGGTGCATGAGGCTGCCTTCGAGATCCGCGACATGGTTAACGCCCTGCCCGACAAATCCACGAACCTGCCCGCTGATAACCTGGCCAGGGTCAAGTCCAACTCCAAGTATGTGGCCGATATCGCCAAGCGTCTTGACGAATCCGGCGACGCCGGCGATCAAGCCGCCACGGAAGCCAACTTCAAAAAGTTGCAGGACTTTCTGAAGACCATTGAAGCCCAATACCCGCCGGAGATTTTAGCTGCGTCAGAGGTATCATCCGCCAATCAAAAAGTCAAAATGTATGTATGTCCGATGGATGGTTACGCCTCGGATAAACCGGGGAAGTGTCCTAAATGCGGGATGACTTTAAAATTGGCGGAGCATCAGATGCATAATATGGATGGCATAAAAGGGGAAGGGAAATGAGTTATTATTTGAATAAAATTCTCAATTCTTCTTTCGAAGAAACAATCAAGAAAGTTTTAGAGGAATTAAAAAAGGAAGGGTTTGGAATCATTACTGAAATTGATGTACAGGCTACTTTAAAAAATAAAATCGGCGTTGATTTCCGAAACTACCGGATCCTCGGTGCCTGTAATCCATCTTTCGCTTATCAGGCGTTACAGGTGGAAGATAAAATTGGGACGATGCTGCCGTGCAATGTTATTGTTCAAAGTCTTGATGACAAAAGAACCGAGGTGGCAGCCATTGATCCTTTATTGGCAATGGGCAGGCTCGATAATCAAGGGTTGTTGCAAATTGCCCAACAAGTTCAAAGTAAATTAAAAAATGTTATTAGTCGCTTATAAATTACTTTTAAGAAAGAGAGATATGAAAAAAGAGTCAATGTTTTATCAGTTAGGACTTTCGCGCTTGTGTCATTGCGAGCGTTTTTTGCGAAGCCTGCCTGCCGGTCAGGCAGGCAATCTTTTTACAATAGATTGCTTCGGTCTCCGGTCAAAATATTCAGCCTCGCAATGACAGGGGAGTACTCAAACGCGAAACTCCTATCAGTATTAATATTGTTTATCTTCTTAGGGGCTAATTCAGCTTTGAGTGTTTATGCAAATCCAGGTTCCCATGGAGATGATCAGACAAATTCATCAAACGCGGAAGATTTCTGGGGGGAAGATAATATTAAACAGTTTGAAAGTGTCCATAACCATTCATCTCCTCAAGGTGGGCAGGTTGGGATGAGCGGAGATCTACACATCGAATTCGTGAGTACGGAAAAAATAGAATACAGGATCTATATTACGGGTTATGAAAGAAATCCCATGGATGTTTCAAAGGCTACAGGATTTTTGATCATTAATCCAGAGAGTGCAGAACCTGAAAAAATTAATCCTTTCGGTTGATAAAAAGTTACCGGAATATCTCTGGGCTAAGGGAAAGCCGCGAAAACAAGGAGCTGCTTTATCGGCATCTGCTGAGATCGAAATTCCCGGACTTCCAAAAATAATTCAGAGTTTTTATATAGAAAACAATCTTTCTTCCGCAGAACAGAAAGTGGAACATAAGGAGAAGAATTGAGTACAACAGGAATCATACAATATTTTTAACCCAACAGATTCTTATTCCTCAACATAATGAAAAAAATGAGATTTAAAAATACTGCTTTGGCCAAACACCCCTATAAACTCATGGTGGTTATTTCTGTGTTTTGTTTAATAGTTTTCCATTTTATTGCGATGGCGGTTTTTCCAGATAATTTCATGGCAAGCCAACCAGTTTTAATTATGATTCTGATCCTCATGATGTATCTTTGGATTCAAGAATTCTATGACAGTCAAAAATTGGTGTTCTTAAACCAAAATTTGATTGAAGCCCAACGCAGACTTGAAAAGGCACAGGTTGATTCCATTGCCGCCTTAATTTTAACGGCTGAAGCCAAGGATACTTATACCCACGGACATTCTAGGAGAGTGGCTCAATACTCCATAGCCATCGCAAAAGAGATGGGATTATCCGAAGAAGAGCAAAAAATAATTGAGCGAGCTGCGATCTTGCACGATCTGGGGAAAATTGGTATTGATGATTATATTTTAAGAAAGGCGGATAAGCTTAGCCAGGATGAGTGGGATACAATGAAGAGCCATCCCTACAAAGCCATTGATATTCTAAAGCCTTTGAAGTTTTTAACTACGGAGAAAGATATTATTTTGCATCATCACGAGAGGTGCGATGGGAGCGGTTATCCGAAAGGTCTGAAGGAAGAGATGATTCCATTGGGATCTAAAATTATTGCTGTTGCCGATACCTTTGATGCCATGAATATGGTGAGACCTTATAGAAATTCACTTTCAAGAGAAATCATTGTGGGTGAATTAAGGAAATGCTCAGAAAGACAATTAAGCAAGGATGCGGTGAATATTTTCTTAAGACTATTGGAAAAAAACCCTGAGCTTTGGAATTTGCTATAAAAAGTATGATGAATTCCCAAGGGATTTTAATCTTCCTTGGTTCTTGTTTTAGCCTTTATGATTTATATTGGGATTCAAGAGTGCTCTGATTTTAGTCTGGCGGGGTATTGTGTGACGTGCGAGATTTATAAAAAGAAGTTTAGGAAGAATTTGACAACTTAATATGACCAATATCTTTCTTATCATTATATTCATTGCCGGGTATATCGCCATTGCTTTTGAGCATAAAATTAAGGTTAATAAGACAGCAACCGCTTTACTGATTGCCGTTTTTTGTTGGGCATTAATTGCTGTTCTGGAATGCTTTCGGTGCGGCCCTTCTCAATATATTGATGTGGTTCTTCAAAACCTTAACCGGCATTTGCATGATATCTCGCAGATCATTATTTTTTTGATGGGAGCCATGACGATCGTTGAACTTATTGACTCCCACGGCGGATTTAAAATTATCACAGACTTCATAAGGACTAAGGATAAACGTAAGTTACTCTGGGTGATTTCCGTATTTACGTTTTTTCTTTCTTCCGTTTTGGACAATTTAACGACGTCGATTGTTATGGTTTCCTTGCTGCGCCGGTTAATTCCTGACAGAGATGATCGCATGATCTTTGCCAGTATGGTTATTATCGCGGCCAATGCGGGTGGTGCCTGGAGCCCCATCGGCGATGTGACAACGACAATGCTTTGGATCGGGGGACAAGTGACATCAGGAAAATTGATGAAGCTTCTTATTATTCCGAGTTTAGTTTCTCTGCTTGTCCCTTTGTTGTATTTCTCGTTTTCCATGAAACCGGGGATATACCCTGATTCATCTCGGAGCACTGATAGCCCCATGCAGTACGGGGCTAAGAGAATATTTTTTCTGGGAATAGGATCGCTTATCTTTGTTCCTGTTTTTCGAGCCGCAACAAATCTTCCCCCTTTCATGGGAATTTTATTAGGGCTTGGTATTATGTGGGTTTTGACAGATCTCATCCATCAAAAGAGAGATCATTTAAAAGTGCCCAGTATTTTAACCAGAATTGACTTCTCCAGTATCTTATTTTTCCTGGGAATTCTTCTTGCTGTGGCAGCCCTAGAAACAGCGGGAATATTGGAGAGCTTGGCTTTAAGGATGGATCATTATTTTAATAACAAAGATATTATTGTGACTGTCCTGGGGCTTTTGTCCGCGATTATTGATAATGTCCCTTTAACGGCAGCAGCTATAGGTATGTATCCATTAAGCTCTATCCCAACGGATTCAAAACTCTGGGAAATGATCTCCTATAGCGTGGGCACAGGAGGAAGTCTTTTAATTATTGGTTCAGCAGCAGGTGTGGTTGTGATGGGTATGGAAAAAATAAATTTCGTGTGGTATTTAAGAAAAATCAGTTTCCCGGCGTTAATTGGTTATTTCATGGGAATCTTATCGTTTCTGATCATTTATCGCATCACTTAAATTTTATTTTATTAAGTCACGAGTTCAATAAGAAGCAAATGTTCCACAAGTTCTCTTTTCTTTGATCGGCGCGGTCTGGTTGTTGTGGATCTTAGGCTACAACGTCTCTATCGCCGTGTGGGTCGGAATGATCGCGCTGATGGGACTCGATGCTGAAACCGGTGTGTTTATGCTGCTTTTCTTAGATTTATCCTATCAAGATGCTGTTCGTAAAGGAAAGATGAAAACCGAAAATGATTTGACCGAGGCCATCGTTCACGGCGCTGTCAAATGCGTCCGTCCTAAAATGATGACCGTCATGGCGGCCTTTATGGGGTTACTGCCGATTATGTGGGCAACCGGAACCGGTGCGGACATGATGAAACGTATCGCCGCACCCATGGTCGGAGGGTTGGCGTCCTCGTTTGCCCTCGAGCTTTTGGTTTATCCGGTCGTTTATTTTATTTGGAAGTGGTATTTTGAGATGAGAGAAGGAAAAGCGGATTTGTCGAAAGTTGCGATGGCTTAAACAATTGATTTGCGCAGTTAAGCACGGGCGGGCCTCCGCCTTCGGCGGGGGCCCGCCCTTATTGTTACAAACAACTATTTTGTCAGATAAATTGAAATTGCTTCGTTTACAGCATTTTTGACTTCGTACTTAACCTTGACGGCCTCACCCGCTTTTAAATCTTGCAACATCACCGATGATCCTTTGGCGCCAAAGACAGGCGTTGTCGATTTGATGATGTAAGACGACTTTTTGCCATCCTTGTCAACAACGGTAATTTCTGTTGCTGAAACAGCCTCAATGGTCCCTTCCACGAGTTTCAATGCTTCCGTTTTCACTGTGGTCATTGTTTGTTTAACCGCTGGTTTTGGCGGAGTCATCACCGCAGCATTTTCAGCATAAACGAGAGGAACAACAGCCAATGCCATCATTACAGAAAATAATAAACGTTTCATAGTCATCCTGCTTTCTGTTATTTAGTTTTTTCTTTGATCTTACTTAACAACGTCTTTTGCGTTTTTCAGAGCATGTGTTTTCTGATGCCTGGCTCTTTTCGTGGATTTGGCAGCTTCTTTGTTGCTTTGATCAGCCATTTTGTGTATTTTGGCTGCTGGTTTTTTCGCTTCTTCCGCAAAAGCAGATGATGTCACACCCGATATAAAAACCGCCATGATGATCATCGTTAGTATTTTTCTCATTATTGTCACCCCCTTTCAATTTTTGGTGATCCTCTTTTTAGCCTTTCTAAGAGATAGGGTACAGGAATTACCATTAAATCAAAATTAGAGGAAAATTAATTTTTTCTAATCTTTCCGGGAATGAAACGGGTATTTGATAAAAGAGGGCTGGCCTCAGGCAGGAAGAGCCACGGTAAATGCCGTCCCTTTATGAACTTGACTTGAAACCTCAATGCGTCCGCCGTGGGCTTCGATAATCGAGCGGACAATGCTTAAGCCTAAACCCACTCCTTCGCTATGGCGCGAAGATTCAATGCGATAAAATCGGTCGAAAATAAAAGGGATGTGTTCGGCAGGAATCCCTGCGCCGGTGTCGCGGATTTCAATTTTGATCCATTTTAATTCTTTTTGAACATTCAAATCCACGCGGCCTTGATCGCGGTTATATTTCAGAGCGTTATCCAAAAGATTCATGAGGGCGCGCCGCAAGTGATTGCGATCAGCCTTGAGAAAAATATTGGAAGGAGTTGAGAGGGTGATCGCGATACCCTTGGGCTCAGCCAAAATCTTAAAATCGTTGACGATCTCCTCTAAAAATAGTTTTAGTTCAAATTGTTCAAGGCTCAGTGATAACTCGCGGCTGTCCAATTTTGCCAGCGTAAGCAGGTCTTCAACTATCCGGTAAATACGATTGACTTCCTCAAGATTGCTACGCAAGACATATTCGTAATCTTCCTTGTTTCGAACTTTTTTTAAAGTCGTCTCCAATTCCCCTTTGAGAATTGTCAACGGAGTGCGCAGTTCATGCGACATATCCTGGGCAAATTGTTTTTGGGCGGTAAAGGCTTTATCGATTTTATCCAGCATGGCATTGAACGTCTTCGCTAACGTTGTCATCTCATCCTGAGTCTCGGGGATGGGAATTCTCAGTTTAAGATTTTCAACGGTGATCTGTTGAGCAGATTGTGTCATCTGGTTGACCGGCTTTAAGGTCAGGGTCGCCAGAAATGAACCGATGATACCGGTCAAAATAACGACAAACGGCAGCAGGAAAAATAATAGAACGCGCAAACTGCCCAGTGCCGCCGTCAGGGGTGTCATCGGGCTTGCCACCTGGACAATGTAAGCGACGCGGCTACTTTCAATAACGGGCAGAGTAAATATCCGCAGTTGAATCGATTTTCCCTGCGTAATGTCGGCTTTTAAATCACCCAGACGGTTTTTATTGGCAAGCGCATCGCGAAGGGCTTCTTTTGAAAGAGTATTTTCATAGGGAATGCGTTTGGAGGCCGCGATCGTTTGGCCGTTAATATCAAAGATCTGGACGATAATGCCAATGAGCCGCGGATCTTGTGATTTTTCTTCGACCCAGCGCTCGGCAATCTTTTTAAAATTAATATTGTTGATTTTGCTGAAGGACTCAAGGTTAATGTCATATTTAATGACTTCCAGTTTTTCCGTTTCCCAATAAGTGTCGATGGAATCGGCCACTCCATAAGCCTTGGAGTGGAGCAGGTCATCAAGATGGTCATTGAGGCTGCGCTTGAAATTGTTGTACAAAAGGAGGCTAAACAACGTCAAGGTTGCCGCTAAAATGACCATATACCAAAGAGTAATTTTAAAACGGATGGACCGGAAAAACATGATTAGCCTTTAAGGAGGTACCCGCGCCCCCGGACGGTCTGGATAAGTTTTGTTTTAAAATCACCATCGATTTTATTTCGTAAATAATTGATGTAAACGTCGATAACATTCGTAAAAGTATCAAAATTTATATCCCAGACGTGCTCGGAGATCATGGTGCGGGTCACCACCTGGCCGGCATGGCGCATGAGGTATTCAAGGAGGGAAAATTCTTTCGCGGTAAGGTCAATGGTTTTCGTCCCGCGGTTAACCTGATGCGTCAGTAAATTCACAGTGAGGTCCGCGACTTTTAGTTCGGTCGCTGATTCACCGGAATTCTGCCGCAATAAAACACGAATGCGGGCCAGGAGTTCTTCAAAGGCAAAGGGCTTGGCTAAATAATCATTGGCCCCGGAATCAAGGCCAGTGACTTTATCTTTAACGGTATCTTTGGCCGTCAGCATCAGAATCGGCGCTGTAAGCTTCTCATCCCGTAATTTCCGGCACAAGGTAATTCCGTCAATTTTGGGCAACATGATATCTAAGAGGATGACATCATAGGGATTGGTCGTGGCCATAAAATGACCCTCTTCGCCATCGGATGCCATATCAACGGCATAGCCTTCTTCTTTGAGGCCCCGCTTAATAAAATCCGCAACTTTCTTTTCGTCCTCAATAATCAGAATGTGCATACTCAAAAAATCTCGGCAAAAAAATCTTTCATGGCCTGCCAGGAACGTTGATCAGAAATTTTATTATAAGCAGCGCCCTTGGACGGATCATTTCCGGCATCGGGATTGGTGAAGCTGTGAACGGTTTTGCTGTAGAAAATAAATTGCCAATCCACGCCGGCATCACGCATCTCCTTTTGAAAAGCGGAAACTTCCTCGGCCGGAACATAAGGATCGTTGGCGCCGTGCAAGACCAAAACTTTGGCTTTGATATTTTTGGCATCTTCCGGTGTCGGCGTGCTTAAACCCCCATGAAAACTTATAATCCCTGCGACATCCGCGCCGCTGCGGGCCAACTCCAAAACCGTCGTTCCGCCAAAATAATAACCGATGGCAGCGATCCGTTTAAGGTCCGTCAATTTATTATTCTTTAAGACATCCAGTCCGGCTAAAACACGTTCGCGCAATAGCGAACGATTGCTTTTATAAGACGTTGCTAATTTCCCTGCTTCATCGGTATTCTGGGGTCGAATTCCTTTACCGTAAATGTCCGCGGCAAAAGCGACATAGCCCAATCCTGCTAATTTCTCGGCGCGCATTTTGGCATAATTTCCAAGCCCCATCCATTCATGAACCACTAAAACACCGGGCCGTTTTCCTTTAACAGCATCGTCATAAGCTAAATATCCTTCGAGGACCGTATCGCCCTGTTTGTATTCGACAACTTCTGTGTGAAGTTTGGCGAAGGCATTGGTGGAAATAAATAAAGACAGTAAAACTGTTAAGGCGTAATACATCGGCAGGCTCCTTTTGTAGAATTTATTCCTACGAAGCTCCCCCTATAAAAATGCGGGAGCGAGCCCCCCTTTTTTTTGTAAAAAAATTGGGGGAGGGTTTACCTCGCGCTTACAAGTCAAGAGGTTCCTCCCAAAATGTAAAAAAATTTTCATTTGTTAAACTGAAAAAATTGAGGAAATTTCTTTTTGAAATGCTTCTGCTTTTTTGGCGGGGTTTTTATCTTGCAAGACAGGACGGCCTACGACAACATAATCAGCGCCATTTTGAAAAGCTGTTTTTATATCTACTGTCCTTTTTTGATCGTCGGTATTTTCGACAGGACGGATACCCGGAATGACGATTAAAAAATTCTCGCCCAACTCATGTCTTAATTTAGAAGCTTCCATCCCGGATGAGATAACCCCATCACATCCTAATTGCAATGCACGTTTAGCTCTAGAAAAAACCAAATCTTCAACATTGCATTTAAATCCGAGGTCTTTCAAATCTTCGCTATTAAGACTTGTTAAGACCGTAACGGCCAATATTTTAAGGTCATTTTTATTCTCGACCGCCGCTTTCAAAATGGCATCATCTCCGTGCACACTGGCGAACTGTACATCTCTATGCTTAAGTTGGGCAACGGCAGATTTGACTGTTTGAGGGACATCAAAAAACTTCAAATCAACAAAAACTTTTTTGTTGCGTTGACGCAACCATTCAAGAAGTTCGAAATATCCGCCGGCCATAAATAATTGAAGTCCAAGTTTATAAAAACGGACCGTTGAACCAAGATCAATGACTATCTTTTTAGCTTTTTCTACGCTTTCGACATCCAATGCGAGGATAAGCCGTTCTTGAGCGGGTATGGCTTTTTTACTGAGGATTGCGGGGTTAATTGTTTTTTTCTCCATAACGCGAAGAAACTAAAAAGATAATGAATTCTTTACCAACAAACACGCGTTGATTATAACATATTCAGTTTTTGGTAAACAATGAATTTTGGAATCCTGTCATGACCTTGCCGGATTCTCCACCGATGTCCGTTTACAGACATCGGGGAGACCTCGTCAACGCCTTAACAAATTTTAGGCGTTGACGGGGAACCGGAAAAGATAAGTAGCCCCAACCGGATTTGAACCGGTGTTTTCTGCCTGAGAAGCAGACGTCCTGGACCAGGCTAGACGATGGGGCCGCGTAAAAACTATTTCATCGACGACGCAGTTCTGAGGCAGCGTTAAAAAGTCCGACGAACAGGAGGACTTTAGCTGCCGAAGAACCTTAAATATCTCGACACTTGCACCTCAGATCCCTCACTTCGTTCGGGATGATTTTGCCATAGGCGAAATCATGGGGCCGAAGGCGTAATTGTATCATTTTCCAAAAAATAACACAAATCTTCTCTGGTGATGATATTATATTTTCAGCAAAATTTATTCTTAGGACTTTCGCGTTTGAATATTCTCCTGGTGTCATTGCGAGGAGCGTTTTTTGCGACGAAGCAATCCCGACACATATAATCTTTGAACAGTTGAAAGACTTCGCGATTGCTTCACCCCGACCAAAAGCGTCGGGGATCGCAAAGACACTAAGGATGGTATTTAACCACGAAACTCCTAATCCTATTTGCTTTCGTAATTTTAAGGGGAACTCTTGTATGTCGACTCAACTTGGCCTTGGTTTTAGCCAGCAACCTTCAACGGCCCAGGCGGCCAGAGAGGCAGCCCTTGAGGCAAAATCTCAACTTTCTTCGTATCCCATTGATTTTGTCATTGTTTTTGCGACAGCACACTATGGCCCCCTCGAAACATTGCGAAGCATCCGACAGGCCCTTGGCGAACCTAAAACCATCGGCTGTACAACGTCTGTTGTCATCACCGGTGATAAAATTGCCACACAAGGCATTGGGATCCTGGTTATTCAATCCTCTGATATTAAAATCTCTTTGGGCAGCGTTAGTGATGTGACATCCGCATACCTAAAATCAGCCGGCAGTCAATTGGCCCGCCTGACCATGAAGGAATTTAAAGAAACACGCCGTAATGCGCTGTTGGTTTTTTGTGACGAGTTTCAGTACGATCATATTCATATCCTCGCCGGTATCCAGGAAATTTTCGGCAAAGCTTTTCCGATTACCGGAGCCATCAGCAATTCTTCTTTAATGAGCTTAAAGGAAACTTATCAATTTTACCAGGACAAACCGTTGACCCATGCTTTAAGCGCAGCGCTGATCGGGGGAAATTGCCAGATCGGCCTCAGTCATCGGCATGGTTTTAAACCTATCGGACGGCCCCGTTTTGCCACAAAAGTTCAGGGTGCGACCATTAAATCCATTGATCATAAAAGAGCATCGTTTCTTTACGAAGAATATTTTGAGCTCACCTTAGACGATCTGCATAAAAAAACACATTCTCCCATTTTGAACTTATATCCACTCGGTATCCGGATGGATGATGATCGGGAATATCTTTTAAGGAAAGTCAATCACATCCTGGGTGATGGATCTCTGGTTTGTCAGGGAGATGTCCCGGAAGGCTCTGAAATCCATTTGATGATGACAAACAAAGATTTCTTAAAACAATCCGCCATGAACGCGGCCTTTGAAATCAAAGATTCTTTCCGGGGGCGCGCTCCCAAATTCATACTTGTCATGGCCTCCTTGTTTCGATATGAATTTTTGGGAAAAGATTTTGTAAAAGAAATTCGGGCAATCCGTGACATCCTGGGTAATGATATTCCCCTCATTGGAATGTGTTCTTCCGGGGAAATTGCGCCGCTGACTTCAAAAGAATTATTCGGTCAGGCCGTTTTAAATAATGGGACTTTTTCGATCATGGCCGTCGGCTAATGGAACTCCTCAAACAAATACTGAATAATACGACCTTTGGAATCGATACGGACACCCTGCTTATTATTTTTGGGCCGATCAGTATTGTGGTCGCCGGTTTTATGGCCTATTTTTTGTTTCGTCAAAAGATGATCATCCGCGTTCTTCATCGGAACCTCGAAAAACTCGAACAATCCTTCCGCGACTTAGATGAACAGGCAAAACTCATTGTCAGGACCGATTTAGTCCTCAACAAAACTCAAGAAGAGTTGGACAAGCGTTTGACATCTTTAAATGCTCTGCACAAAATTTCGTTTTCCATCAGCACCACCCTCGACGCCGATGAAATCTATCATCGCCTTGGCTATTCCTTTGCCAGGGACCTGGGTTTTGAAAAAAGCTGTTTATTGATGCGCGATCCGCTGAAGAATTTTCAGTGCCAGGCACAGCGGGGTTTTTCCAAAGAGGCTGTCGAAAACATCCGGGAAAGCATTCATAAAGATTCTTCTTTTGTGGCAGCCTTAAAAGAAGGAAAATCGCTTTCTTCATTAAACTGCCTCCCACAAAAAATAGACAAGATCATTCAAATTTTCAATACGAAACATTTCATCATCAATCCTATCATAACCCAGGAAGGCATGGTGGGCCTGCTTTTTGTGGGCAATCATACGGATTCACTCCCCATCACACAAAGCGATGAAGAATTAAGTGCGATTCTTTCCAACCAGATCCGTCAATCTCTGGAAAATGCTAAATTATTTGAAGCCGTTTTTCGTTCTCGAAAAGATCTGGAATCAAATGTCCAAGAAAGGACAAAAGAATTAACGTCGGCTCTTGATGCGCTCAAAAGAATCAGCCGGGCCAAATCGGAATTCGTTTCGGCCGTTTCTCATGAACTGCGTACCCCCCTGACCTCGATCAAAGGTTATGCGTCCATCCTGATGACGGGAAAGATCGGCCATATCCCTCCGGACGTCAAAGAGCGCCTTGAGAAGATCAACAAACACTCCGATAATCTCGTGAAATTCATCAACGACCTCCTCGATGTCGCGCGCATTGAATCCGGCCGCGCTGAAATGAAATTCATCACAACAAATATTATCCCGATCATCGACAACGCCTGCGACATCCTGACCCCCCAGATGAAAGAGAAAAATATTCAGTTTGTGATGCAACTCGGTACCGCAATCCCGCACCTCACTATTGATGCGATCCAGATCGAACGGGTCTTTATCAACCTTCTTAGCAACGCCATTAAATTTACCGGACAGAACGGTTCCATCACACTCCGGTCGCAGCCACAGCCCCATCATGTCCTGTTTGAGATTTCCGATACAGGGATCGGCATTGGCGAGGAAGACCTTCCGAAACTTTTTGATGAATTTTATCGCGTCGATAATACCATCAATCAGAATCTTCAAGGCACCGGTTTGGGGTTAACGCTCGTCAAAAACATTATTGAGGCCCATAAGGGAAAAATCTGGGTGGCGAGCAAACTCAACCAGGGGACAACGTTTCATTTTACATTGCCCGTAGCGGCAACATAAAAAAGCAGGATCTTCGTGAAACTCCTAAAAAGAAAGATCACATGATGCGAAAACAACGGATCCTGACAATTGATGACGAACCGGACATTCTCGATGTTCTCTCGTTAACGCTTTCGGAATATTATGATGTCATTCAGGCTGCCAATGGCCAGGAGGGATTAAAAGCCGTTGTCGCCCACCCACCGGATCTTATCATCTGCGACTATAAAATGCCCGTTATGGACGGACTGACATTTTGCCGGACCATTAAAAAGGATATTCTTCTGCAGCATATCCCCGTGATTATGCTCACCGGAAAAGGTGACATCAAAGATAAGGTGGACGGCATCGGCGCCGGCGCCGATGATTATCTGGTGAAGCCTTTCGAGCCGCAGGAACTCCTGGCGCGCATTCAAATGATCCTGCGAAGGACGGAACGCAGCCTGGACGCCAACCCCTTGACCCACCTTCCGGGCAATATTTCCATCATGGATGAGATCCAATTCCGAATGGACCAGAAAAATATTTTCGCGGTCGGTTATTGCGACCTGGATAAGTTCAAGGCTTACAATGATAAATACGGGTTTGAAAAAGGCGATGAGGTTATCCGCCAAACAGCACGGGTCCTCATCCAATCGGCAGGCATCATCAGCGCCGCGGATGTTTTTGTCGGGCACATCGGCGGCGATGATTTTGTTTTTGTTTGCGATGATGATAAGGCGGATTTGATGTCTCAAAAGATCATTGAAGGCTTTGATAAAGCTTCATCATCTTTTTATAACGAGGACGACAGACGAAATGGTTTTATCACAACGCAGGACCGTCAGGGTCATGAAATAAAAGCTGGTTTTCTATCGATTTCCATCGGGATCGTTAGCAATGCGGTTAGCAGCATCACTCACATCGCCCAAATCGGGGAAATTGGCGCAGAACTTAAGAAATTCGCGAAGGCTCACGAAGGAAGCATTTCGGTGAGAGATAAAAGAAAGAGTTTAAATTAATCAGGCCGGCAAGTGTAGCTAAGGGGATCGCAATGATGCCCTGAACAACACTCATCCCCATGCCCTGAACAATCATTTCCTCTTGGAATACAGAACGGTTGACAGACATGCGAAACACATGCCCCTGCGCAACAAAATGGCCCGAAAGACCCATCACACGATTGACTCGTAAGACGGCATCCGGGTGGACAAGCCCCACAATCACTCGGACATACCAAGCAATTTTCCCAGCCATTGCATGTCCCGTTACCACAACAATCACCACAATCACCGGGACAGGTTACACAGGTTTCTCCATTGTCGCAAACTCCGTTTCCGCAACAAGAACAATCTTGGGGGCAGTGGCAATCTTGGGAACAGCTTTGGCATGTCTCTCCATTGTCGCAAACTCCGTTTCCGCAACAAGCGCCACAATCCGCGGGACAGGTTACACAGGTTTCTCCATTGTCGCAAACTCCGTTTCCGCAACAAGAACAATCTTGGGGGCAGTGGCAATCTTGAGGACACGTATTACAATTTTCTCCAGGGTCACATGTTCCGTTATTATTACAAACCGGCGGGGGCTGACAGTCGGGACAATTAGCCAGGGTTTCACAATTCGGGGGGTTTGGATCGCATGTCAAGTTGCCATCGCAAATCGGAGGGCAATCACCGGGACAGTTTGAACAATTTTCTCCGCAGGCTGTTTCACATCCATTGGCGCCACAAACCGGACAAAATTGTATGTCGGGAGGTTCTCCCATAATCCCGGGGGCTACTTTATTATAATAACGGTTGGCAACTGTTCCGGTGTCTTTTAAGATGGATTTGAAATTCACCCAGACGATGAGGGTAACAACGCCAAGCAGGAGAAGGTATTCGATGGCGGTTTGGGATTTATTGGGATTTTTTCTAAAGAAAATCATTCTTTTAATTTTTTGTTTTTGGTTGAACCCGCTTAAAATATAGCATACTTAAACCCACTATCTAAGGCTTTTTAAAGTACGCACGACCCCTGCCGGATCCTGAGAGCTAAAAAAATAGCTCGCGGTAATGAGGTTGGTGGCCCCCGCCTTTACAATACCACTTGCTGTTTCGGCGTTGATTCCGCCATCGACGGCGATTTCACCATGAAACACCTTTTTGAGCTCTTCAATTTTAGTAAGTGCGATGGGCATAAATTTTTGTTTGGCAAACCCGGGATTGACCGACATGACCAGGACACCGTCCAAATCGTTAAGAAGAGCATAGATACAAAAGGGCGTGCCGGGATTAAGAACCGCATAAGCTTTTTTCCCGCGCTTTCTAATCTTTTCAATATCGCGCTTCATTAAAGCAGAATCGACCATATCCACTTCTTTAGGAAATTTTCCTTTCTCACGACAGTGCGGCCTTAAGGGCCCATAACATTCCACCTGAATCATAATAGCATCCGAGCCGGCATCGATGAATTGGTCGATATACATCGTTGGGTTTTCGATCATGAGATGGGTTTGAATAGGAAGTTTTGTCAAGGGGCGGATGGCTTCGATAATCACAGAACCGATTGAGATATTAGGAACGAAGTGGCCGTCCATCACATCAATGTGAAGGCTGTCAATGCCGGCATCTTCACATTTCTTGATCTCGTCGCCAAGTTTGGTGAAATCGGCGCATAAAATACTCGCGCTAACTTTTGGTGTTGTTTTCATGCAGGAAGATTGGTTCTTTTCTTGAGTTCCTCATAGAGACAATAAAAGAATATAAAATAAAAAACACTGACAACGCCTTGAATGACATATTCCAATATAAATCCGGCCATAGGAAAAACGCCTAAATTATTTAACGATGTTTTTCCAAATAAAAAGCGAATAATCGCCTGAGCAATCAAACCGGTTGCCGTCGTGATGATGATCAAAACAATGCTATAACCCAAAAAACTCCAAATATTGGTTTTGACAAGAGTTTTGCTGAAGCGCAGTGCCTTGTGGCCTTTTTTACCATCAACAAGAAAGGCATAGTTAGAAAAGAAATAAAACACGATGATAGTAAAAACTGTTATCAATCCGGCGAATGTGAACAATTGTATTATTCCGTTAACCCATAACAATTGGGAGGCATTAGAGGGTTTTATATAAAGCAAGGCTCCACTCGGAAGAAGAAAAATCAGTGGCCAAATGGCAGCACGCACCAGGATAAGAATTCCAATAAATACTAGCGAAACGATGGATGGCCAGCACCCCTTTAAACATTCTTGATAAGAAGGGCCTTCCCCTTTTTGCGAGGCTTGAATAATTTTCATGATGGCCACTTGAAATAGATAATAAATGACCGCAAAAAATGTCATCAAGACGATGATATCAATCACAAAACTAACAGGGATAGAGTTGGCGATAGGTTTTTCATCCAAGAATTCGTTACGCACGGAGAAAAGCAGCATCACAATCCCCATGAGAGCATAAACACAGGAACTGAATAGAAACATTTTCTTAAAACATTTATGAAATATCTGCCAGCTTTCGCCGAGAATGTTTCCCAAATTTTTTGAGTCCTGTGACATTGTGCCTCCTTTTTAAAAAATTATGCGCGGGGAGAGACTTGCGGCCCCGCCAACGGCGGGAGAGTCCCGAGCCACTTTCGTTTTACCAATCAGCGGCGAGGGAAACTCTCACCCTCATCCCTCGTGACTGACGAATTACACTACGGCCACTCGGGACAACAGTTTTTGTTTTCTAAAGATTCTTTGATTGCACAAAAACTGGTGCGCGGGAGAGGACTTGAACCTCCACGGGTTGCCCCACACGCCCCTCAAACGTGCGCGTATACCAATTCCGCCACCCGCGCTCTACTTCGCTTTAATGCTTTCGCGTTAAAGCTTCGTAGGAGCTTTGCTCCTCTAAACTTTTGTGGGTTCCTTCGAAGCCCCAACACGCAAGTATTGGGGCGAAGAAGAACCGCCACCCGCGCGAGAACCTACAACTATTTTTTATATAGAAAAGGTTCGAGCGCCCCGCCGCATTTCAAGGCGGGGCGCGGATTCACAATTATCACTTATTAAAAAAGATCCGAGCAGTCCCTGAATTCGCTCTTTGGATTCAGGGACGAGAAACCCATAAAAATCCTTAAACGAGGCCGTATTGTATCATAAACTAAAAAATAGGACTACGATTTTGCTTGAGATACAACAATGTCTTCGGTATGGTCCGCAGGGCTTAAGGGCGATTTACTTTTCGGCTGTATGCTCAGTGCGGCCAAAATGAAATGATCAAACAAGGGGTGAACCTTATCCGGTTTTGACTTAAATTCCGGATGAAATTGGCACGCCACGAACCACGGATGATTTTTCAACTCAATAATCTCAACAAGGTTTTCTTTCACAGAGATTCCAACAATCATCATCCCTTCTTTTTCAAACGTCTTCTTGTACTTGTTATTGAATTCATATCGATGGCGATGGCGTTCTGAAATATTTTCCTTCTTATAAGCCTGGAAGCTTCTCGACCCCTTGACCAATTTGCACGGATAGGCCCCCAACCGCATTGTCGCCCCCATGTTTTTGATGTTTTTCTGTTCGGCTAAAAGACTGATAATAGGATTTTTTGTTTCTTTATCGAACTCGGTTGAGTTGGCATCCTTCATCCCGCAAATATTCCTGGCAAATTCAAGGGAGGCCAGTTGCATCCCCAAACAAATTCCAAAATAAGGGATTTTTTTCTCGCGCGCATAGCGGATGGCTTTGATTTTCCCTTCTATCCCGCGCGTCCCGAATCCACCGGGCACAAGGATTCCCTGCGAACCTGCCAGACATTTCTCAACGTCCCGATGTTCTAAATCTTCTGAATCGATCTTATTGATCGTCACTCGCGCATCGTTGGCAATACCGCCATGAATAAGCGCTTCAAAGATAGACTTATACGCATCGGGAATGGACATGTATTTTCCGATGACAGAAATGCGCACTTCTTGGGAAGGTGAGCGAACGCGGCGGATCACAACATCCTGCCATTCTTTTAAATCTCGCTCGTCACTTTTGATATTAAGCCTTCTTAAAATCAAATCATCCAAACCCTGTTTCTTAAAAGCCAAAGGCACTTCATAAATATGTTTCACATCCGCGGCTTCGATAACGGCATCTCTATCGACGCTGCAAAAAAGCGCAATCTTGTCACGCTGGTCTTTGGAAATCGGCCGCTCGGTGCGGCAAAGTAAAATATCAGGAATGATCCCGATCTCCCGAAGCCGCCCGACACTATGCTGCGTGGGTTTGGTTTTGTGTTCTCCGGCGGATTTGATATAGGGCAAAAGCGTCACGTGAATATTGATCGCATAATTGATTCCCAGTTCCCAGCGCATCTGACGGATGGCCTCTAAAAACGGCAGGCTCTCAATGTCGCCGACAGTCCCTCCGATCTCAACAATGGTCACATCCACGTTGCGGTCGTGCGCGACTTTTGAAATTGATTCTTTGATCTCATCGGTAATATGCGGAATGATCTGGACGGTTTTTCCCAGGTAATCCCCGCGGCGTTCGCGCGTAATAACGGTGTAATAAATTTTTCCGGTCGTAATATTGTTATCGCGGCTGATATGCGCGTTGGTAAAGCGCTCATAGTGGCCCAGATCCAAATCCGTTTCGGCTCCGTCATCGGTGACATAAACTTCGCCGTGTTGAAACGGGTTCATCGTGCCGGGATCAACGTTTAAATAAGGATCACACTTGATAAGGGTCGTTTTAAGGCCGCGTGCCTCCAGGAGTTTTCCGATTGAGGCTGCCGCGAATCCTTTTC